>Ga0265314_10000366_pt1 | contig 62053 bp, 41 predicted proteins | sample 4126metaG_FD_203106 | JGI IMG/M metagenome (GOLD analysis project Ga0265314, IMG submission 203106) | Rhizosphere microbial communities from Carex aquatilis grown in University of Washington, Seatle, WA, United States - 4-1-26 metaG | ecosystem: Host-associated > Plants > Roots > Rhizosphere >... | reverse complement strand
GCAAGCCCTGGCGATAGGTCCGGTTCGCTGCCGCCAACTGGTCGGTGGTACCGCTCCGAAGGGATTCGGCCTAGGGGAATCAAGTTAATAGCCCCATTTTGATATTCCGAGCAGTAGCGTCCCATAGGAAACATGCTCAAACCCCTTGACTTCATTGGTGATTCTCACCTGAGACCCTCTTTTAAGTGCCACGCTCCATCCCACAGGACGCCAAAGAGATGAAAACTCCTGATTTCTTAGGGTTTTCAGGGCCTTCCTGTGGGAGGCTACTGTATTCCGAGAGTCTGTTCGGTTATTACAAAAACCACCAAACCCTCCGCTTTTTCCCGTGCGGCGCTAATGCCCAACCATCGGATTGCCAACCGGTGAGCAAAAGCGTGAATGTTTTACCGACCTGTTTGATGGGAATTAACTTAGGTCGCTGGTTGAGCATAAGTCAACCGTCAAAAGCCAGGTGACTCACTCCTTTTGGATCGCTTGAGTCGCGGGGTTCATTGAGTTGAGGCGACCTTAAGGTCGCGCACCGGGGGCGGACGGACTGCTGTCTTGGAACACGGGAGAACATGCGACACGCTCGGAGCTTGCTACCTTGCTGCGGCTCATAGAGACCGCGCTCCGGGGCTCGACCTCGCAGCGCAAGCGCTGCCGACGGTCGTGGCGTGTACGAGCGTTGGGAATCGCTTGAGTCGCGGGGAGCATCACGGTGAGGCGACCTAAAGGTCGCGCACCCGGGGCGGACGGCCGACCGAGCGAGGTTCAACGCCCGAGAAGACGCGACACGCTCGGAGCTTGCTACCTTGCTGCGGCTCATAGAGACCGCGCTCCGGGGCTCGACCGCGCAGCGCAAGCGCTGCCGACGGTCGTGGTGTGTACGAGCGTTGGGAATCGCTTGAGTCGCGGGGAGGATCACGGTGAGGCGACCTGAAGGTCACGCATCTGGGGCGGACGGACTGCTGTCTTGGAACACGGGAGAACATGCGACACGCTCGGAGCTTGCTACCTTGCTGCGGCTCATAGAGACGCGCTCCGGGGCTCGACCTCGCAGCGCAAGCGCTGCCGACGGTCGTGGCGTGTACGAGCGTTGGGAATCGCTTGAGTCGCGGGGAGCATCACGGTGAGGCGACCTTAAGGTCGCGGCCCGGGGGCGAACTGCCGACGGCGTGAGGCTGAACGCCGGAGAGGACGCGACACGCTCGGAGCTTGCTACCTTGCTGCGGCTCATAGAGACCGCGCTCCGGGGCTCGACCTCGCAGCGCACGCGCTGCCGACGGTCGTGGCGTGTACGAGCGTTGGGGATAGCTTGAGTCGAGGGGAGCGTCACGGTGAGGCGACCTTAAGGTCGCGCACCGAGGGCAGACGGCCTACCGAGGGAGGGTCAACGCCCGAGAAGACGCGACACGCTCGGAGCTTGCTACCTTGCTGCGGCTCATAGAGATCGCGCTCCGGGGCTCGACCTCGCAGCGCACGCGCTGCTTACAGGGATGTCGTGTACGAGCGTTGGGAATCGCTTCAGTTGGGGGAACCATCACGGTGAGGCGACCTGAATGTCGCGCACCGGGGGCGGACGGACTGCTGGTTCGGAGCGCGGGAGAATATGCAACGCGCTCGGAGCTTGCTACCTTGCTGCGGCCGGGGACGGCCGCGCTCCGGGGGCGACCAACCTCGCAGCGCAAGCGCTGCCGACGGTCGTGGCGTGTACGAGCGTTGGGGATAGCTTGAGTCGCGGGGAGGATCACGGTGAGGCGACCTAAAGGTCGCGCACCGGGGGCAGACGGCCGACCGAGGGAGGTTCAACGCCCGAGAAGACGCGACACGCTCGGAGCTTGCTACCTTGCTGCGGCTCATAGAGACCGCGCTCCGGGGGGGCTCGACGTCGCAGCGCACGCGCTGCTTACAGGAATGATCAGGAATCCAAAGGCGCGGATCGCGCATCAATATAGGCCCATGCGCGTACTCCGGATTCCAGGAGCAATGACACTCTTTTGACCGCCGGGACTTCGTAGCCGTCGGCCTTTCGGATTTCATCGGACGTGAGCGCAAACACCATCCCGGATACAAGGTCGGAATCGCATCCGGTAAACCGGGCCATGGTGTGCACCGATTTTCCGCTGATCGCGATGACCGCTGCGTCTTCGATCTTTAAGGAAACCAGCTCGAATCGTCGGAGGGCATCGGGTGTCCCAGCCAAGCGCCGACCGAAGGTCGCGATCTGCACCCGCTCGAGCTGGAGCGTGCCGTAGGAGAAAAGAAACTCGGCGTCCACGGCGCTAGGCTGCTGAGGTGAGGGCGGGGTGTCCAAGCTTGAGGCGAACGGCGAAGTCCGCGGTTAGCGCGGTGGCACTTGGGTGCCCGGTGGAAGAGGCACCTGCCGTGGGTTCATCAGGTAACCGATCAAATCGAGGCGGTCGTTCTCGGGGAGAGGCTCCAAGAGGCCATCGGGCATTAGCGAGAGGGTCCCCTGGCGGAGCTCTTTGATTTCACCACGATCGATAACGAGGTGCTCGTTTTGGGTTTGGAGCTCGATGGTGTGGTCGTTACGCGCCACGACGATGCCGGTGAGGGAGCGATCGTCCTTAAGTTCCACCTCCGAGATCCGGTAATCAGCGGGGACGATGGCGCTGGGATCGACGATGTTTTCCAGGAGATAATCCAAGTTCGCCCGGCCGGAGCCAGTCAGGTCGGGTCCGATGGTTTTACCTTCGCCGTAGAGCCGATGGCAGACAGCGCAGGTCTTCTCAAAAACGGCCCGCCCATGGGAGAGGTCGGCGTGGCTCAACCGATCGACGGTGAGCTGCTGTTTGTACTTGGCCATGAGGCCTTGTTTATCGGCATCGGTGGTGCGCACCTCGCCCCAAACCTCGCCAAGTGTCTTGGTGAGGGCGGGGTCGTTGTAGCTAAGGATCTTTCTGGCGTGGTTCGAGTTGATGAGCGCCCGGGGCACCTGCCCCTGCCCCACCGCTTCCAACAGCAGCTTGGCGGAGGCCGGCCGCGTGACAAACTGCTCGATGAACGCCGCCTGATCCTCGTGGCTGAAGCGACTGAAGTGTTTTAGGAGGGCGCCGGGCGCAGCCGGGTCGCCCGATAGAGCCAGGCCACGGGCCGCCGCCCCGCCGACAACACGGTCATCGAGGAGGTCTTGGAGGGTGCCGAAGAGATCATCGGGACGAGCCTGAATGAGCTGGCCCAGAGCGGCGAGTCGAGTGTCGCCGTCGGCTTGCGAGTTCAAGGCAAGGTTGCGCACCTCCTCGAGAGCGCGCCCGTCGCCAAAGACGAGGCTGACCTCACGAAGCCGCTGGCCGACTTCGGGCCGGCCGTCAAGCGCTGCCGTTTTGGCAAACTCGTCCCAGGCGGCGGGCTTTGGAGCTTTTCGCCAGCCGCGCAGGGCATCACTCAGCCCTTTGAGGAGATCGAGATGGATCTCGGGCGAGTTCTGACGAGCGGCCCATCGGAGAGCCTTTTCGATCGGATCGGGCGATTTATCCAGCGTCTCCGCCAGACGCCTTACGATTAGCTGTCGGACGAGCGGGATCTGGGAGGCTGCGTAGAGGTCTGAGGCGCCGGGCGCGCCGGCGCTCAGGGCTGGCTCGATGCCGTACCAAATGACCAGGGGCAGATTATGATCGCTCGCGTCCTCATGATGGGACAGCAGGCCAGCGGCAACACCCGGGCGCTGGTCGAAGGGGAGTCGCTGCAGAGCGGAAGCAATCGCCAGGCGCACTACCGGCGAAGGATCTCTTCGCGCCAGAGAGACCAACCGAGCGGCGACCGCAGGGGGAGGAGGCGGCGTTTCACAAAGGAGGGTGATGGCCCAGGCGCGGATGTGCTCGTTCCGATGGCTCAGCAATCCTGCCAGCCATTCCTCGCTCGCGCCGCCGGTCGCGTGGAGGGTCCACAAAGCGCGGAGTTTAACGGACGCCTCCGGTTGGCTGGTGAACAGCTTGCGCAGGGCAGCGTTGGCGTCCTTCATATCGCGACCGGCGACGGCGCGTTCCTGAAGAAGACGTCGGGCATGCCGAGCGAACCATTCGTTGCTATGGGTTTGGAGTTGAACCAAGGCGGCATCGGGAAGCGTGGCAAGGTTGCCCATCGGCATACCCTGTGTTTGGCCGTAGCTGATCTTGAAGACGCGGCCGGTCTCGCGATGCACGCCGTCGGCATCATTCTCGTGGCATTCGCCTGTGTCCGACCAATCGAGGACAAACACGCCCCCATCGGGTCCGTAGGCAAGGTCGATGCCGCGGAACCAGGGATCGGAGAACTTGGCCATATCCGCCTCGTGGCGGCCCACAAAGCCGGAGCCCTCGGGATCGAGCCGATCCCGGTTCAGGCGTCGCCCGTGGAAATTAAGCGTGAACATGCGATTTCGGTATTCGGATGGCCAGTTGTCGCCCTGGTAGATCATCAATCCCGAGTGCGCATGGCCGCCGCCCAGGGCATCCGCCCCATGGGCGCCATTGCGCGAGTCGGTCCAAGACATGGCAGTGTCCCAATGGTAATGGTCGGCGTGCTGGTCGATGAGCTGATATCGATGCGGTGCGAGATGCTCGCCGTACATGCGCTTGAACCACGCGCCCGGGATGCCTTCCCACAAATGGCCGATGACGGTGTTGATGAACCATAGGTTGCCGAACTGGTCCCAGTCGTGACCCCAAGGGTTGGTAGTGCCCTGGCAGACCACCTCGAATACGCGACGTGTAGGATGGTAGCGCCAGATGCAGCAGTTGAGCGGCGTTCGTTCACTGTTGAGAGCCCCCGGTTTACCGACGCTCGAAGTGGCTTGGATCCCATGCCGGCCGTAAAGCCAGCCGTCGGGCCCCCATTTCAACCCGTTGACGATGTTGTGGCGGATCGAGTTCGCGTCCCAGCCGTCGAGTAGAACTTCGGGGGGGCCGTCGGGCACGTCGTCTCCGTTGCGGTCGGGGATAAAGAGCAACTGGGGCGCGGCCAGAATCCAGACGCCGCCAAACCCAATTTCCACGCTGGTGACGCGCTGGCCGCCCTCCCAGAACACTTTGCGCTTGTCGAAATGGCCGTCGCCATCGGTGTCCTCGAAAATGGTAATGCGGTCATGGAGGGAGAGGTCGAAGTTGGTCTTGGCGTCGGCATAGGTCAGCATCTCCACCACCCAAAGCCGCCCGCGGTCATCGAAGTTCATGGCCACCGGTTGGACCACGTCGGGCTCGGCGGCGAAGACGGAAACTGAGAAACCGCTGGGGAGAGCCACATTTTGGGCCGAGGCGGCGGGAGTGAGCAGGTTTGGCGGGGGCGGATCGGCGGCGGCAAGAGCGGCACTGGCGGCCAGCGCGAGGGACAGGCACAGCGAAGCGGCCAGGCCGCGGCGAAACGAGCGGGATGGAGGTGAGTTCAGCCTAGGGTTACTCATTGGTTTAATTGCGTTTGGGCGCAGCGAGGGCCTAACAACTGACATGCTTCGGAGCCGCATTTAAGGCATCGCCGGGCCCGGGAAGACCTATTCGCGGAGAAGAGTTCGGACCTTCTCGGGGTCTTGTGTTGGCGGTTGGCAAGAGGTGCCCGTGCAAACGTAAGCGGTCGGATGGTTGTCTTTTGGGGGGAGAGTTTTGGCGAATGGCTCGACCGGCCCGGTCGCGCCGAGGATGACCTTGTTAGGCTGATAAACCGCATGGGTCGCGCGCAACAGGGCTGCGAGGGCTGACCGGTCGTCGGTGCCCGACAGGACCACGCGCCTGGGCTCATGCAGGAAAAAGTCCAGGGCCAGCAGCATATTGGGCATGACCTGGGGCGCCTGCTGCATGCGCTGGGCGAAGAGACGGAGAGTCTTTTCTGAGGCCTGCTTTAGATCGGCTCGATCGGTGATAGCGCTGAGCTTGAGCAGCGCGAGTGTGGCCGTGGAGTTGCCTGACGGTTCGGCGCCGTCGTAGTCGTCCTTGAGGCGAAGGATGAGGTCGGAAGCGCCAGCCGGGCTTTCCCAGAAGCCCCCGAGATCTTTGTCGTAAAATTTCGCCATCATGGCCTCGGCCAGGTCCAAGGCGAACTGGAGATGATCAGGGTTCAGAGTGGTCTGATAAAGCTCGAGCACACCCGAGAGCAGGAAGGCATAAGCGTCGAGGAGTTGCACCGAGTCGTGCTCGCCGTCCCTCCAGCGGTGATAGAGGGTCTTGCTTGATGCATCCCACAAGTTCGCCCGGATGAAGGCGAGGTTCTTTTCCGCGGCGGCCAGATAGGATTCGTCCCCTAACACGGCGTAAGCGCGAGCCACCGCCCCGAGCATCAACCCGTTCCAGGACGCGAGGACCTTATCATCCAGATGGGGCCGGACGCGCTTGGATCGGACTGCGAACAGCTTGGCCTTGGCGGAAGCGAGCAACTGCTCGTCGCCGTGGGCAAGCTTAGGATTGGCGATGCTCAGGACGTTTTGGTTGGGGAGAGGGTGAGGATCGCTATGATCGACGAAATTGCCGTGCTCACTGACGCCAAAGTAGTGGGCTGCGACTTTGAATTCCCCGGGCGTGAGCAGTTCAGCCATCTCGGAGCGGGTCCAGCAATAGAACTTGCCCTCCTTGCCCTCGCTATCCGCGTCCTCGGCGGAGTAAAAGCCGCCGGCCGGATGGGTCATGTCGCGCAGGACGTAGCGGATGATGTCGCGAACGACTGCGGCATGGCTGGCCTCCCCGCTGAGCAAATAGGCGTCCAAGTAGAGGTTAATGAGCTGGGCGTTGTCGTAGAGCATCTTCTCGAAGTGCGGAACGAGCCATTGGGCGTCGGTCGAGTAACGGGCGAAGCCGCCACCGAGTTGGTCATAAATCCCGCCAGCAGCCATATGCTCGCAGGTATGGAGAACCATTTCGACGGCGTCGTGGTCATGAAATCGGACACCGTATTGGAGCAGGAGGGCGGGCTGGCTCGGTCTGGGAAACTTCGGGGCACCGCCGAATCCGCCGTGGTGAGAATCGTATTCGCTCTTGAACTCCTTGCCGGCCGATCGCACGAGAGCGGGCGCGAGGAGGGCATCCCGCGAGGGTTCCAAGGTGGTCGCCTCCGCGAGATGCTGGAGAACGTTGGTAGCCGAGCCGGTAAGATCGCCGTGGCGTGTTTCCCAGAGCTGGTGGATCTGGCGCACGAGCTCCAAAAAGCCAGGGCGCCCGTAGCGGCCTTCGGGAGGAAAGTAGGTTCCGCCGTAGAAGGGCTTGAGGTCGGTTCCCAAGAAAACGGTCAAGGGCCAGCCGCCCTGACCAGAGGTGTTCTGAACGTAGGCCATGTAGATGCTGTCCACGTCGGGCCGTTCCTCCCGGTCGACCTTGATGCTGATAAAGTGCTGGTTAAGGAAGAGGGCCACGTTTTCCTTCTCGAAGGTTTCACGCTCCATGACATGGCACCAATGGCAGGTGGAGTAACCGATGCTGAGGAAAATGGGTTTGTGTTCGGCACGGGCACGGGCGAAGGCCTCCTCACCCCAGGCATACCAGTCCACCGGGTTGTGCTGGTGCTGAAGGAGGTAGGGCGACTTCTCGCGCGCCAACCGGTTAGTATGCTGGGGGGAGGGAGAAGTGGAGGAAATCGACACGGTATCTGGTGGTTGCGGTTGGGCAGGTGATGGAGCCGCTGGCGCGGAGCACTCGGAGGCCAGAGCGATGGCGATGAGAGTGACAACGCTAAGTTGATTCATTAATGCGGCATGGACGCAAGTCAACATAGCGCGAGGCCCCTGGAAGACAAAGAGCAAAAGCAGGCGAGGGCGACCTACAGCCCCAATTCCCCTTCGCTCTGGTCCAACCGGGCTTCAGCCAGGTCGATGTCCTTTTGGATCCGGCGCAACACGTGGTCGTTAATGACGCGGGTATTGCGGAGGTGCAGGATGGTCTTCCGCTCTTCAAGGAGGCCTTCCTTCGACAACTCCTCATAGGCCGGAGAGAACAGGTTGAACCGAGTTTGGCCGTTCTCGTGACGGGGCTCGGACAATTGTTCGATTCGGTCCTCATACTCGGTGCGCACGCGATCGAGAACGCCGTCATCCATGCCGCGAGTTCGGGCGAGTGCGAGGACTCTTGAGAGGGCGGCTTGGTTGGCTTTAAGCCGGGCGAGTCGCTCCTCCTCCTCCGGCGCGTGATCATCGACGATTTTTAGCAAATGGATGATGGGAGCGAGGCTGAGCCCTTGAAGCACCAAAGTTCCGAGAATTACGCCAAAGGTCAGGAAGACGATCAGCCCTCGTTCTGGAAAGGGCACTGCGGATTGCGTCAGCATGGGCAGGGCCAAGGCGGCGGCCAAAGAATCCACCCCACGCATGCCTGCCCAGGACATAAGCGCCACGTGACGCCAGGGAGGACTAGGGTACCGGTGGCGGAATCGCGGACTGACCAACCGCGGCACATAGGTGAATACGAAAAGGCAGACGATCCTGACGACAATGAGCAAGCCGACTACCAGGATGGTCAGCCGAACCGCCTCTCCGATGGAATGTCCAGAGAGGCTATGCACCACCTCGGGCAACTGGAGTCCGATGAGGATAAAGATGAAGCCGTTGAGAATGAAGACCACCATGCCCCACACCGACTGGGCGACTAACCGGATGCGTGAGGTTAGGATCTCGGGTGAGCGCCAGCCCAGATAGAGGCCGGCGATGACCACGGCGAGCACACCAGAGACATCCATCGCTTCGGCCGCCAGGTAGGTGACGTAGGGCGTAATCAGCGATAGGGTCGTCTGGACCGGAGGATCGTCCAGGCGCCGCTGGATCGAAGCGGCGACCCAGCCGGAGGCCAAGCCGACCACGACCCCGCCGACCACCACGGCGAGAAACTTCACACTGGCCTGTCCGAAGGAAAACGTTCCGGTGACCACGGCCGCCACGGCGAATCGGTAAGCAGTAAAGGAGGCAGCGTCATTGACCAGGCTCTCCCCGTCCAGGATGGTGATAATGCGACGGGGCACGCGGAGGCTCTGGGTGATGGCGGTTGCGGCAATGGCGTCGGGCGGAGCGATGATTGCGCCCAGGACGAAACCGGCGGCCAGCGGCAGGCCAATGACCAAGTGGGCGAACCAGCCGACGACCGCGGTGGTTAGCAAAACCAAGCCGAAGGCCAGGAGCAGGATAGGCCCGAGGTTGGCGTGAAAATCGCGCCAGGGAGTGAACAGGGCGGCGGGGAACAAGAGGGGAGGCAGAAAGAGGACGAATACCAATTCGGGGTTGAGATGCAGGCTCGGGAGCTTCGGGATGAAGCCGAGCAGCAGGCCACCCATGACGAAGAGGATGGGGTAAGGGATCTTAAGCTTGCGCGCAAGCAGAGCCAAGCCCGCGACCGCGAGCAAGAGTCCCAGAAGCAGCTCGATCGTTCCAATCACTCGAGCATCAGTTGAGGGCGCGATTGACCACGTGGGTTTGCCGTGTTGATCACCGATGTTCCGTCGCACAGACGGTCCCACGAAAGCCCAGGCTGCACCAGATGAAACTGGGATCTGGGAGGCATTAGCCGAACTGACTCGACCCCCCTCGCCTCCCGGCAAGAGTGGCAGAGCGGCAGGTTTTTGATGCTTAATCCGGCATAACTCCAGTTGATCACTGACCCCTTTTCACACTATTGTCACAAATGATCGCCCCGGCCCGAGCCCAGCGAGCGGAAAGGCAACGGGGCAATCCAGACATGACCAAGAGTACAAAAGGAACCGGCTGGGGCGTGACGTTTGCCCACGCGTTCTGCGCCAAGTTCAAGTGCCATGAACAGGAGTTTGAACGACTCCTGTTTCGGCGCTCGCTCAATTGGCATGCCAAGCCCGTAGCGTTTTTGATGCGCCCACGATGGCGTCGTGCTTTCTTCAAAGAGGATTTTGATGTCATTCATGAGGTCGGCCGGACGCGGAGCTATGAGCTGTTCATCGCGGAGCTGAACTATTTCTACGGTCGCAACCAACGGGACACGAATTGGGTGCGAAGCATTTTTGGTCTTAGAGTCTCCGCAAAGAAGCTCCTGGCGCTGCAGCGACGGTTGTTTGCGGCAGAGACCTAGACATCGTCCAGGAGGTTAATTACCCTCCAAGGCGAGGGTGGTCAGGCCACGAAGACGGTGCAGGCAGGTACGGAATCTTAGGCAGACTCCATCTTACGGCTGGCCAACGTCCCCTGGCGAGCCGCTCCAAACGCCCCCGCGAATTCTCCCAACTCAGCTGAGACGACCTTGACACGGGCATCACCGGGCCGCCATTCAGCCTCGTCCAGGATTTTGCGCAGTGGATCGAACAAAGAGGCGCCAGCGCGAGCGACTCCGCCGCCGATGATTACCGTCTCGGGATCGAGGATGTTCACGAAGGAAGCGATGCTACAACCCAGGGCGCGAATCGACTCGAGCCAGATGACAGCGGCACCGGCGTCACCGGCCCGGTAGGCGTCAACCAGCGCGTGAGTGGTCTCGAAGCGGCCCTTAGTGCGCTCCCGTATAGTGCAATTGCCGATGGCGAGCTCAAGGCTTCCAGGTGTTCGGCAAATATCAAGCGGGCCATGAACATCGAGGCAAAGATGGCCCAGGTGCCCTGCCCGACCGAGATGACCGTGCAACAAGTTGCCATCCACCATGGCCGCGCCGCCAACGCCGGTTCCCAGGGTAAGAAGGATTGCATTCTGGCAGCCCTTGGCCGCCCCTAACCAGACCTCGCCCAGCAGGGCGGCATGAGCGTCGTTAAGCACAGGCACCGGCTTGCGGGCCTGCAACCACTCGGTCCAATTCAGGTCTTCCAAGCCGGTCAAGCGGCCGGGCATGTAGGCGATCGATCGTCCATCACGGGCAGCCAAGCCGGGAGCAGAGACGCCAATAGTTTCAGCCTCGCCGCCCTGCTGGGCTTCGAGTTTGCGTTTCAGCTCACGGACCTTCTCAGCCCAGTCCATGGGCCGATCCGGATCGAAGGTTGCGTTCTCACGGGCCAGGGCTTCGCCGGAGGGCCTCACGACTACGGCCTTGGCGCTGGACCCGCCGAGGTCGATGCCGATTAGATAGCTCACTTTTGATCCTTGGCTTGGCCTTCACTCACGCTCCATCCTCCGTCCACCGCCAAGACTTGGCCGGTGACGAACTTCGACGCGTCCGACAGGAAAAACACCGCGGCCGCATCCAAATCCTCCGGGCAGCCAATGCGTCCGCCGTCCAGGGGTTGCTTGGTTTTGATGTAGTCCATGATGGCCGGGTCAGATTGGGCACGTTGGGACATGGGCGTGGCCACAAGGCCCGGAGTGAGCACATTGAAACGGATTCCCTGGGGCGCGTAGTAGGCCGCGCAGGCGGTGGTGAGGCCGATGATCGAAGCCTTGGCGGCAGTATAGGCGTGAGTTGAGAAAAAACGCGGTGCGGGCGAATAACTGAGCACCGAGCTGAGGTTAAGGACGGAACCGCCGGTGCCTTGACTCAAGAACTGCCTCACGGCGGCGCGGTTCGAGTAAAAGACGGAGGTGGCGTTCAACTCGCAGGTATAGCGCCAGCCCTCATCGGTCAACTCGTGGAGAGGGCCATCACCCATTCGGCGTCCGCTACCCCCGGCAACGTGGTAGAGCCCGTGGAAGGCGCCGAAGTGCTCGACAGCCAGGGCCACAGCTTTGGGCGCGGTCTCAGGAGCGGTGGCTTCGGCGAGCAGCACACGACAGGCGTCGGAGGGGAGGTCGATGCCGGACTGATCCCCCGCATGCCGGCCCACGACCACGACGCGGGCGCCTTCCTTGACGAGGCGCTGGGCAGCGGAGAGACCCAGGCCAGCGGTGCCACCAAGAATGACCAGCACTTTTTGCCCGAGCGCACCGGTCATATGCCGAGCTTGGCGAACCGCGCCTCGATTTCCTTGAAATGGAAGTCCAAGGAACAAAGCTTCTCGAGTTCGCCGGGCTCGAAATGTTGGCCAACCTCGGGATCACTGAGAAGCTGCTTGAGAAAATCGGCGTCCGGCTCACCGGCATGCTTGGCCTGCCAGGTTTTCATGGCGTTGCGCTGCACCAACTCATAGGCCTGCTCACGGGTGAGCCCCTTGCGGATCAAGGCCAGCAATACCGTTTGGGAATTCCACATGCCCAAGGACAGCGCCAGGTTACGCTGCATGTTCTCGGGATAAATGATAAGGCCTTCGGTGAGCTTGGCCAGGGTCACGAGCATGTAATCCAGCAGGGTGCAGGAATCGGGGAAGATGACGCGTTCGACGGAGCTATGGCTGATGTCGCGCTCGTGCCAGAGGGCGACGTTCTCGAGGGCCGCCAAGGCATTGCCCCGGAGCACACGCGCGAGCCCGGTCAGGCGCTCGCCAGTGATGGGGTTGCGTTTGTGGGGCATGGCGCTGGAGCCTTTCTGGCCTTTGGCGAAGAACTCCTCGGCTTCGAGGACCTCGGTGCGCTGGAGGTGGCGGAATTCAGTGGCCCAACGCTCGATGCTCGCGCCAATCACAGCCAAAGCCGCCATGAACTCGGCATGGAGATCGCGCGCGACCACCTGAGTCGCAATCGGTGCGGGCCGCAGCCCAAGCTGCCGACAAACGTGCTCCTCCACTCTGGGAGAAAGGTGGGCGCTAGTTCCCACGGCGCCGGAGAGTTTTCCGACTGCGACCGTATGGCGCACGGTTTCCAGCCTCTTCAAGGCGCGCCCGAACTCGTCATACATGAGGGCCATCTTCAGGCCGAAGGTGGTTGGCTCGGCGTGGATGCCGTGGCTGCGGCCAATGCAAGGGGTGAACTTGTATTGGCGGGCTTTGGCCGCGACGATCTCGCGAAGCCGCTGGACGTCAGTGATGAGGATGTCCGCCGACTCGACCATCTGGACGGCGAAGGCTGTGTCTCCGATATCGCTGCTGGTCAGCCCAAAGTGAAACCAACGGCTGGCCGGATGATTAATTCGCTCGGCCACGCAGGTGGTGAAAGCGATCACGTCGTGGTTAATGGTCTTCTCGAGCTCCTTACAGCGGTCCAGGTCGAAAGCGGCGCGGCTCTCCATGATCGCGTAATCTTCGCGAGGCACGATGCCTTCCTCGACGAGAGCGGCACTGGCCAGCAATTCGATTCGCAACCAAATCTCCAGCTTGCGCTGCTCGCTCCAGATGGCGCGCATGTCCGGACGTGAGTAACGTTGAATCATGGCCTTAATGTAGAAAGCGCTTCCGAAAAGGGAAGCCGCTTATCCCCGGAGTGGCACGACGGTGTCGTAGGATAACGGTTCCACGACCCTGCCGTCGCCGGTGGTGATGCGACGGTTTTTCTCATCGTAGAGGAGCGTGAGGCTCAGGCGCTCGGCCATTTCGGCCAGGCACAGAACCACGTGAGCGCGGATGGCGAGATCGATGTTGGCGAGCGGAGTCTGACCGTTGCGGATGCAATCAAACCAGTTCTTCTCCAAAGGGGGCAACGCCCCAGGTGGTCGAGGATCGGCAAAGTCCAAGGGATCGACCTCTTCGGTGAAGAAGCGTTCAGGTTTCATCTCCACGCGATTCTGGCCGGAGGAAAGGTAGATAGTACCTTTTCGACCACGGATAATCTCCTCCAGTCCTTTCTCGTTCACGGTGGTGCCGACAACCAGGAGAGTGAGGCCGCTGGGGAACTCGGCGAGCAAGTGGGTGGTGTCGGTGATCTCCCGATCCATGGAAACGCGGCGCGTGCCCGTGCAAGCCACGCGCTTAGGAAACTCGGGATTGCCGGTGGCGAGCATGAGCGGGAGGAACCGATGCGGGAGAAGGTTGCCAATGATACCTGAGTTGTAGGCGTAGTACTTGTGCCAGCTAAAATACCTGTTGGGATCGAACGGCACTTTGGGCGCCTTTCCCTGCCAGCGTGCCCAATCGATGCTGTTTTCTGTGGCATCATCCTCGACCGGGTAGGTCCACTCGCTGTTCTTCGCATTGTTCCGGCAGTAGGAGCCCTGGCCCCAAACCAGGGGCCCGATCTTTCCGTCCCGGATCCACTCGGCGGCTTTGTGGAACATGGGATCGGCGCAAAACTGGGAGCCGACCTGGAAGACCTTGCCGGTGCGCTTGACGGTGTCGGCGATCTGGAAGCCTTCGTTGAGGTAGCGGGCGAGCGGCTTCTCCCCGTAGACGTGCTTGCCGGCCTCCATCGAGTCGATCGCGACCTGGGCGTGCCAATTATCCACGGTGGCCACGACAACGGCATCGATGTCTTTTCGCTCAAGAAGCTTGCGGTGGTCCGTGAACGCGTCGGCGTCGGTGAGACCGAGGAAGCTCTTAGCGCTGTGGAGGCGTTTTTGGTAAACGTCGCAAACGGCCACTTGGGCGATATTGTTCTCTTGGGCGTTCTCTTTTTGACTGCGGACGTGGGCCATCCCCTGCCCTCCCGTGCCGACATAGGCGACTGTGATTCGATCATTGGCCCCGATGACCCTGCCGGTTGAAGGCGCCTGGTTCTGCCCATAGATGGGGGTGGTGAACGCGTTCGCTGAAGCAACCGTCGCGGCGACGGTGGCGGCCTTCTTGATAAAGGTACGGCGGGATTCGCCTTCGGGAGTTGGCTGGGTGATGTCGTTGCTCATAGGTAACGCGATCCAAGGTTTAAGATGCCCGGTACGGAGCACGGTAGGAGTAATCCAAATGTTTGTTGGCCGCCGTTGAGTTGGTAAAGCGTTCGGTTGAGGCGTCCCATTCGAGGAGCGATTTGGTTTGGTAAGCGACGTTGGCGACCAAGGTTGCACTGGTGCTGCGGTGGCCAATCTCAATATCGCAATTGCAGGGTTGGCGGCTTTTGACACAGTCCAGGAAGTTCCGCGCATGAAAGGCGGTATCGATACTCCCGGTTGCTTTCTTGGCTTCGATCAACGGCTTCTCGCCAGTGCGCCAGCCTCTCTCTTTGTTTCGGTCAACCGGCGTCCTGGGCGGGAATTCGTTGGAGGTGATGGAGTCGGGGACGACCTCGTAACCGTTGCCCTGGAGGTAGAGGGTGCCCTTGGTTCCGCGAATCTCGACCTCGCCATTCCTCAATCCCGCTGGGGCAGCGGTGGCGTTGAACTGAGAGAACGTAACCAATGTCCCCCCTGGGTACTGCCAGATCGCCTCGAGGGTGTCCGGGATCTCGCGGTTGTCCTCAACTGCGAATTTGCCTCCCAGGGCGGTGACCGCCGATGGAGCTTGCTGGCCGAGCGCCATCTGGATGAAATCCAGGTAGTGCACACCGAAGTTGGTCATCTGTCCGCCCGAATAATCGTAGAACCAACGAAATCGGTAGAAGGACCGGTTGAGGTTGTAGGGAACTTTTGGAGCCGGCCCAAGCCAGGCATCCCAATCGAGGCCTGCGGGAGGCTGGCTGTCGGGCGGATTGCCGATGCCTTTAGGCCATTCGTTTTGGATATGGAATGCACGGGCAACCGTGATTTTGCCCAAGGCGCCGCTGCGGACCAATTGAGCGGCCTCGATGCACATCGGCGCCGAGCGGCGCTGGATGCCCACCTGGCTCACTCGCTTGTGCCGGCGGACCGCCTCGACGATTCGGCGACCCTCGGCGACACGGAGGCTGAGGGGTTTCTCGACGTAGATGTCCTTGCCAGCCTGACAGGCGTGAATGGCAATCAAGGCATGCCAGTGGTCTGGAGTGCAGATGGCCACCGCATCCAGATCGCGGAACTCGAGGAGCTTTCGGTAGTCCTTGAATTGGGCCGGATTGGTTCCGATCTTTTGCGAGGCGAAATCCAGATAAGGCTGGTAGAGGTCACAAATGGCGACGATATCGGCGTCCTTCTGGGCTAGAAACGCGTCAAGCACCTGGTCACCGCGGTTGCCAAGCCCGATAAATCCGACCCGCACGCGGTCATTAGCACCCCATAACCGCAGGCCTCCCACCGCCAACCCAGCACCAAAAGCAGTCACGCCTGCCGCGAAGTTTCTTCGGCTTAGCTTGTTCATAGTCGAGCGATAGCCGAGTTACGCATATCGCCAGCCGAGCGGGCAACAAAGAAATCAGAACGGGAAGCCGATCGAGAACTGGATCGTCCCCACTGGATCATGGACGCGAGGATTGAGATTGTAGCCGTATTCCAGGCGGACCGGCCCGACAACGGTTCTCCAGCGAATTCCGCCGCCAACAGCGTAGAGGCCTTCGTCGAAAGGATAATGAGCGCGATCGGCGGCAAATCCAACGGCGTCAACAAATCCCACGAGCGACCAGTGGTCATCGAGCGCTTGCTCAAACTCGAAGTTTCCTTGAAGGTACGTTTCAGCCCCGATGACCGCGCCGGCAGCGTCGCGCGGTGCCGCCTCGCCCTCCTGCACACCGCGGTAGGAATTCTCCCCTCCGGGGAAAAACCTTCTATTGAATGGCAGTTCCTCGGAGCCGCCTCCAGAGAAGGTGACACCATGCTGGGCACCCAAATGGAGGTAACGTCCACCTCCCAGACCGACGTGCCACGCAGCCCCGAAGATGAACCGCTCATAGTCCACCTCTCCGCCCAACGCCGCGGAGGCGAACTCGAGTTTAGTGTAGAACTTGGTCCCGGAACGGGGCATGAGCGGGCTGTCCAAGTGTTCGCGCGAGAGGTCGAGGATGAAGGCTGTGGCGCGGGCATCCTTGAGGCCCAGTTCAGCCGGAGGGTCCACGGGGGCATCCTGGGCATTGAGCACCCTGCAATCGTAGCGGAGGGTGGCGTCCAGTTGGGCCTCGCGGAAGAACCTGTGGGCGCCGATACCGCCGCCAGCCTCACGCCGAATAAAGGAGATCTCCTCTCGGCGCAGGCCTGAGCCGTCCAAGAAGACATCCACGTCCTCCCAGAGGAGATCGGGAATGGTGTAGGTAAAATCGCCGCTGCTCGATTTGAAGGACTGGCCGAGCCGGACCCGGACATCGTGGGCCAACCCAGCGACGTTGTGTTCCTCGAACTCAATGCCGCCTCGCAACATCTCATAACTTCCCCACCCCGCCATGAGGCTCAGATCGGTGGTTTTTCCTTCCTTCAGCTCGTAGATGACGTTGCGCGTCTCGCCATCGGGCGGGTCGTACCGGAGTTTGACCGAGTCGAAGATGCCCAGCCGCAACAACCGGCCCCGGTCGCGGTCGGCCTCGGAACGATCGAGCCAGGTTCCGGTAGCCATGTGGGTGCGGCTCTCCAACACCACCGCCCGGGTGCCCTTATTCCCTTCAAATCCGACCGTGCCCACTTTGACACGAGGCCCGGTGGTAATCCTGGCGAGAAGGTCCAACTGGATGTTGGCGTCGTTGGTCTCGCTCGCTCGAGTGCTGATTTGAACGACAGCGTCGGGATAGCCTTGGTGAAATTGATTAGTCCGCAAGGAGTAGGTAAAGCGCTGGAGCCAGGATGGCGAGTAGACCAGGTTGGTGGAGCGCTGAACGACCGACTGGGGGGGCTGATTGGTCGCAGCGGCAGTCTCGATCGTCACCGAGCGCACGTGCGAGAGGAGGCCTTCGAGAACGTGAATCTGGACCTCGACAGCGCCGGTCCGCGGGTTAGTGGCGGCCCGGGCGACGGTCACTGAGGCCTGCTGATAGCCACGGCTCATCAACTCGTTCCGCACTGAGGCAACCGATTGATCAAGCCTGCTGGGGGTGTAGGCGCGAGCATGCCTACTCCCCACCAACAAGGCCGCCGGGAGGAAGAACTGCCGGGCTTGTTTCTCCGTAATGGCATGCAAGCCGTCAAACTCGAGCTTGGTGTAGTAGTAGAGAGTTCCTCGCGACACTTGAAAGAAAGCGGCTTTCGCCGAGAGCGGGCGCGGAAGGCTGCTTTCCAGGCTCTTGGTCAATTGGAAGCTGCGCTCGGATCCATCGGCCAACCGCAACCGGAGGGTCAGACGCGGCTCCAGATAGCCCTCCTCGGCAACCCGCGAGAGGATGGTGAGAGCGGTGTCTTCGAGGAAGTTAGCGTCGAAGAACTCCAGCTTTGCTTTGTCTGACCTCGAGAGGCGGACGGTATTAAGTAACTGACGGTCCTTCAGCCAGCCGCATCCGGAGATTTTCAGCTTCGCAAAGTTAGTGGTGGCATGGCGGCTTTCAGCGCAAAGTCCGAGGGTCGGCGCGAACCAAGCCAACCAACATAGCGCCAGGCAAGCTTGGGCCCAGCGCCTTAGGAACGGGCGAGCGGAGAAACGTGAGGAGAAAGCGACATTGGGCCCCAACCCAGGGGCTGGCCCATCAGAGGAAAGGGAACCGGGGGGCGGGTTAGGCGTTTGCTGTCCCACATCCCACGTACCGATGGGTGGGCATCGTTTCAGCGAGAGATAATCCTCCATTTGACGCCAGCGTTAAACGCATTGAAGCGATCGTACTCCCCAACCAACGACCAGCGGGGAGTGAGGCGGTATTCGACATCATAGGTCGTCTTGCCATCTTCTGAGAGATCCTCGTCGGTGCGCACCACGAGACGCTCCCGTGAAGAATCGCTTCCCCCGAAGAGGCTGAGGGCATCTCGGCCCAGGAACGAAGCAAAGTGGCCGGCTTTTGCGGTAGTGGAAAGGGCGTAATCGCTATGCGGAGTTTCACCGCCGCTAAGCATCAACAAGATCTGGTCCGAGGACAGGCCGGGAGTGGAGCTGAAGGTAACGACGGGCGCCTCGGCCGGTCCACTGATCTCCATCTTCAGGTCGTAGCTGTAGTTGCGTCCCGAGGCGAGGATGTAAACCCGCGACCCGGCCAAGTCCCCGCCAAGGTCCAGAAAGCCCTGATCCACGTCCAATGTGCCGAAGGGAAAACGGACTTGGCCCGAGTTGACGCGGACCTGGCCGGAGAACTCAGGCTCTCGCAGCCGGCCTTTTAATTGGGTGTCAGCCGAGAGAGCGCCGTTGAACAATGGCGTTCGTACTCGTAAGAACCGGTCGCCGCTGATGTGGAGCGCGACATTCCAGTCGGCAAAGGGTTCGTTTGTGATACCGATCAAGGGACCAGGGGGCCGACGGAGGGCGACTTGCCCGGGGACGAGCGATCCAAGGGCGGTAAGAAACAGCCCATCGCGCATTTTGATTTCGCCGGAGACAACTGGGTTTGCCCCGGTTTCGCCCGCGGCTTTCAGGTTAACATCACCCCGCAGGATCAATCCTTCCGTGCGGACCAAGGTGAGGTTGGTACCCGTGACCTCCGCCGCAAAACTCGGGTTGAAATGATCATCGAAGCTTGCGTGCCCTTTGATGCTGACTAACTCTCCGCCGAGCGTGCCGTCGAACCGCTCAACGGTAACCGTTCGATCGTGGAACGCGAGGCGCGCCTGGAGGTCATGGATCGGTGTGAAATTGCCGAGGGGGCGGGTCATCGCATTCGTCAAAGCGAACGACCCGTTGAAGCGCACCCCGGGCTGCAGTGACAGGTCCAAGCTGAATCGGCCTTGGGGTTGGAGGACATCAGGCACAAAACGGGTAAAGGGTCCCAGGGCGGCGTCCTCGACCTGAAAGCGGGCGGTCAGATCGCGGGCATCGGGCAGCGTCCCGCTACGCGCAAACGATTCCCAAAAGCCCTCGGGAAGCGCCCAGTCGGCAGTGAGGCTGAACGGTTGTCCATCGGCCACGCCGGTCGTTTTGACCAGGCTAAGCCGAGTTTCCGCACCAACGATCTCCACGTTGAGTTGCTCGACCTTGAGCGAGCCGGCCGCGTTGGTGGCGAATCGCCAGTCGGCGGTAGCGGCGGTGAATTGGGCGCGGGCTTCAGGCTTATCGGGTGTACCGTGCAAATCAACAGTCAGTTTGGGATCTCGCAGGCCCAGAGTCAGGCCCTCGCCGAGGGGATAGGAAAGGTCCCCCGACTCTTGCGTGGTGACCTGGAGATCGAACCGTGCTTGGGTATCCAAACGCAACCAGCGAGACAGTTTGGAGGGCTGAATCGAGACGGGCAAGGTGCCTTGGGCCTTAACCAGTGGCGCAAACTGAGTGGTCACTTCCATCCCTTGGACCGAGATATGGTTGGTATCTCCGGCGACGCTTCCCCGCACGGCGACGGTTTGTCCCCCCAGGTCGAAACCGCCGGCAAACGAAACGTCAAAGATGGCTGGTCCATGATCCCAATGTACCTTCGCTAACAGATTCGTTATGGCAAGCCGTGGAACTGAAAACGCAACCAAATCGCGAAAAACCTCGTCGTGCAGATGCTCGATGCGGAGGTCCAGGTCGGCTTCTTCCGGCCACGCGGTGCTGCCTGCAACCGAAATCACCTCGTTGCTCGGTCCCTGGAGGTGAATCGGGTCGAGCTTGAGGCTGGAATGCGAAGGTCCCTGTGAGGCTTCATCCTGGCGCCAGTGCACTGCGGAGGGTGACTTCAGGGTGTAGGCCAATACGCCACGCTGGCTCAATGCGAGGCTCTTTATAGTCAGGTCGAGGCTGCGGCCGTCCCCGTGCCCAAGATCAGCCTGCCCCCCGAGTTCGAGCTGCGAGACGCCGGCATTAAGGCGCAGATCAAGTTTGTCGAGCCGGAGTCCTTGTCCATTCCACTCAGCTGCGAGTTCTGAGGCACGCAATCCGGGAAGCAACACGCCCGTCGCGGCCAAACGCCCCGACTGGGTGAGGTTGCTCAATGATCCACTGAGTTCACCTCCTGCGGTCAACCGGTCGTAGCGCACAGAGTCCGGCAGGAACGAGCGGAGAAAATCGCCGCTGAACTCCCATTTACCTCCGCTCAGCGTTTGCTGACGGCAATCGAAGCGTGCGCTACTCGAGAAGCGGGAGCCGTCGGGCATGGTGAGAACGAGGTTGCTGACAACGAACGCCGGCCAGAGGAAATCACCTTGGACATCGATCGACTTGCTCTTGGTGTCTTTGAAGGCGAGTTGATCACCGACGGCCGTGAATCGAACTTGAGGATAAATAGAGCCAACATCCTTAACTCCCAGGTCGCCTCGCAGGGTACCGGCCAGACCGGGCCATGGGCACTTTGAAAGGTCAGCAGACACAATGAGCGAAGTATCCGCGCCGGTCAGCTTGCCAGCGTACGTGAGAGAGAACGGTCCGGACAATCGCGCCACAAGCCATGGAGCCGCGACCTCAAAACGGGCCACGGTCACCTCAGTGAGCGTGCCGTGCGCTTGGAGTTGAGCTTGGGCGGCAGGCCATAAGGATCGCGCTTCGGTGGGCTCCGCGGAGGCTTTGAGGTCGAGGGTGAACGAATTGGTGCGCCACCCGAGCGCCAAGGAGCCGACGAGGTTGTGGTAGTTGGTCAAACCGACTAACTCCCCCGGGACCGTGAAGGCCGAGGAGTCCAATCGTGCCTCATCGGGGAGGAGACCGTTCGGACCGAAACGAGCCTGAAGCTCAGCACGATTGCTTTGCCACGCCACCGATCCGACGACGTCCCAGTGGTTGGTCAGGCGCAAGATGCGGAGGTCAGTCTGCGCCTTCCAGGCCTCCGACCGGACGCTCAGCTGATAAGGGGGGGTTCCGGGCAAGCGGGCGTGAAGCGACAGTTCCTTAGGTTGCCAAGGCGTCTGAAGTGCGGCACTCAGATCGCCCCGCTGCCAATGGGCCTCAGGCAGGGTGATCCGATTCGAACCCCACTCTAAACCACCGTCATGCAGAAGCACCGGGGGCGCCCATTTATGAACCAGCCCGATTGCGCGACTGGCTTGATCGAGGGTCTCGAGCAGGGAGTCGTTGTTCGTGCCAGTGGACGACGGGGAGATGCGTAGGTTCCAACCGGAGACCGTCCAAGCGGGCTGCTGATTTGTTCCGGAGCCGGAAAGAGCCCACGAATAATAGGGCAGGAAGCCGTCGATTTGATTTGCAGTTGCGGTAGCGCCAGGCCACGTCCCACGGGCATTTTTGATGCGGAAACCCGCGTAGCCAACTCGCTGATAATCGCCGAGCTGGATGCCCTGGCTCTTAAGAATGGGTCGAAGGAGAAGAGGAAGCCACAACGGCAGACTGAGCAGAAGGAGGACACCCAGCACCAGGAGGATGATGACGCCTTGGATCCCGCGTCGGCGGAGTATGGGCCATAGCACCCTCGGATTCTTCATGAAGGTAACGCTTCAATAATCGCATCACTCAAACGCAATTCAGGGCGGCGATAAATGGGGGATAATCCCCCTCGGCGGGCAATCCAAGGTTGAGCCCCGCTGCTTACCGCTTTTCACCTGCCGCAAATACTACCCACGGTTCGGAGGGCCGACTCTTCAGCAGGGTTGTGAGCCATTCGAACTGAGGATGGTCGGCTAGGAACTTGTGAGCGTCGAAAGCCGCGCCGCAGGCGGAACCCCACCGAGCGGCAAAAGACATCTGGGCGGCGAGCGCGGCGTCCACAACCTTGGCATCTACGGTCCCCGCGCAACCGAATGGAACCCCAGGCCATGGCCCGCCGGGGACGGGATCAAGCTCGAAATGACCGCAGAGGGAACGGCTGCCAGCACGGTCTTTGTGGTAGAATTCGTCGTAGTGGTCGGCTTCGAAGCGTTTAGCCAAGGCCAGATCGATCTTGCCTGCGGATTTCCGCATGAGTTCCTTCCACCGCACCCGCCGAGCCACGGACGACTCGCGGATGTCGGTTTCGTGCGCGCTGGTCTCGAGGCGCAAGAGCGGGATATCTTCGGCCACGTTGGACCCGGTGTAGTATCCGTCGGCCTTCTTTTCAAAGGAGACCCGTTTGAGCCCCAACTCCAGACACGCGATTTGTTTGCTGTGGATGTCACCCAAGAGCCAAGCATTGGCGTAGCCGCCGTTATTGCCTTTTTTCATAATCTCGCACCACTCCTCAATCGAGCTTGCGTCCTGGGTCGCCCGTCGCATGCGCACGAACTCGGGGATTTGCGCAGAATCAAAACCCTCAAATCCACCGATGGTTGTCTCAGAACCCACCAGCCCGGCATCGGTGATGAAGAAATCTGTGCCGCTGTGAATCCAGCCCGGACAGCCCTGCATCAGAACGCGGTGTCCATGCGCCGGCTGGATATCGATGATCAAGCTGGGCGGTGCATCTCCGTAACCCATCATGGTGTTATGGCCCAACACCACGTTCCCGTCGCGGGTGTAGGTCCCGGTGGCGACGAAGGAACTGCAAGACTCGCGCACTGGGGGTGTTGGGCCGTCCTTCATCTTCTGCAATTGCTGCGGCCACCAGTAGCCGTCCAGTTCAATAAAGCCGTTGTAGGCGATGACGTCGTTTCGGCTGACCGACAGTCCCGCGGCGGCCAGGCCGTCAACCAGCCCGTCCAACTCGGCCAGGGTCTGCGAATCGATGTGCGGTGTGAACATCGCCCCGGCCTTCTCTGTGAGCCATTCCCAATCCATCCCAGTCCCATAACGCCAGGAGAAGTGCGACACACGCAATCCTTCTTTGATCTCCTTGGCCATCAGGTAACCGTGCTGGAAGCCGAGGTCATGGGGTTCGCCTTCGAGGTGTAGATAAACCCACCCAGCCTTTTCATGCCTGCTGGCCTTCTGGACACACTCTTGCTGAGCGGGCGTGAGTGATGCGGCGGCCAAGGCGAGTCCGAGCAGGGAACTCGAGAGTGGGGCCAGAATCCGTGAGGCAACGCGTGAGATCATAATCGTCGAATGGCGGCCCTTGCTTTACCGATTGCCAGCCTTCGGCTCAAGCAAAACCAGACGCGATTTGAGATTTCAAATCCGGTGCAGCCGGAAATAATTCACCGTAACGAACGCTGTGGGCGACGCTTATTTTCTGCGGAACAGCCGTGATCTTCCTGGCGATGAGCTTTAGGGCGCTGTGGCACTTGCAGTGGGTGCGGCGGCTGCCAACGCTGGAGGTGCTCACGAGCGGGGGAGAGTGTCACGCTCTCTCAAAACGTGAGCACGTTCGAGGCTCAGTGGTCATCGCCGCGCGGGACGAGGAGGCGCGGATCGAAGGGACGCTCCGGCACCTGCTAGCCCAGCGTGGGATAGAGGCCGAGTTTATTGTGGTGGACGAGCTATCCACCGACCGAACTGGTGATGGTGAGGTGAATCAATCGCCTCGGTAAAACTGTCGTTCTGGCGCCTGCGATCTAGTGCGGCTGGTTGTCCACGTGCCAGCAGCGTCGTGCCTCCTCGTTGTCGGCGAAGAGGTCTTCGTATTTGCTGCTCTGGGTATGGCCGTCGCAAAAGCCGATCTGGAAGCGCCCAAAGTGCCTCGCCGCGATGGCTTTCATCTCGTATTTGAAACCGGGCCATTTCCGACGGTCAGTAATCGACATGTAGCTGAGAGCGGTGGAGCCGGTGATCAATCTGGTGGGCGATCCCCAAAGCAGCAGTGAGTCGCCGATTGCGATCATCCGCGAGGGAGCAACGACTTTAGTATCGCTAACAAAGAATTGCTTAGAGCTACCGAATGCCGCGAAGTACTCGGGCGTGAGCGCGCCAGGGGACAGGGCGTACGGGCCGTCGCCGTTGTAGCCATAGGGCCCGACGTGGACAAAGACGGGTTCGCCGTTGGTGAGAAAATCGTACTTAAAACTGGGGCATTGATAGGGGGAACTAGTCGCCTTCCAGCTACTTAGATAAGGAGTCAACGCCACGTACCACGAATTTGGCCATGCTCCAGGCTGTGAAGAGGGGTACTGCAAAGGTGGATAGAAACCGTAGTCGCCCGCATACATAGACAGGGCCATCGCCATCTGGCGAACGTTGCTGGCGCATTTGGCCATCCTGCCGCGTTCCACCGTCCTCGAAAGGACAGGAAGAAGCAGGCTGGCCAGAATTGCGATCACGGCAATCACGACAAGCAGTTCGATAAGCGTGAACCCTGTTCGTGATCGTCTCATAGAGGATCAGGCTCACATTGCTGGCAAGTTGGCGCCGTTCAGCACGGGAAGAATCTCGTCCCGCTCCTAAATGTCGGAATTGCGAGGCACTCGGCTAGGCTCTCAGGCCCCACCGTTGGTGTCAATAGAACCTAGCAGCTCCCTGCCCTAACCCGCGGCAGTCAGAATACAGTAACGGCCAAACCCAGGACTTAGAGCGTGCTTTAAAAACATCCCAGGCGGTCTTGCGGCGGGGCGGGGCGTCTGGCGTCGTTGCTCCTCAGTTACAGATTTCTAACGAATATGCGCCTTCGTCGCGTCTAGCCATCCGCCCCGCCGCGCTCGCAATCCCTTGCCGGCCTATTTTTAAAACACGCTCTTAGACTGGCGCGCCCGTCACGAGGAGGTGTTAGTCACATGATACAAGCCCGAGAGGTCTCGGAGCAAGTGGGGGCTTCGCAGCAGTGGGCTTCGCGCGGCGTGAGCGAAGGGGACGGCGGTTTTCCCGACGAAGACACGAATCTTAAGGTAGCGGGGATGGGCGATGATGATCGTTTCCTGGTGACGACAGAATTCCAGATGGTGATGAGACTGTGGTAATTCCGCCCCGGGGCTGAAGTAGCCAGAAGTCACGTCGGGAGGTTCATTCAAAGAGAGGCCGTATTTTCCGGCGATCATCCTGGCGATCTTCTCCTGTTCGGGCACGATCCAACCTTGGTTTGGATACCAGTCGGCCAGATCCTGGTGGGGCACCGCGAAGACGACAAAGCCCTCGCAAAGGCTCAGGAAGCCGAATCCCGCTTCGGTCGGCAAGGCGCTTTCTCGCACCAACCGGGTAAACTCGTCGTCATTGAGCGCGTCCCCTACGCTGCTGCGCAGAGATGTGATGGCCTCCAGCAGGTGCTCGCTTGGAATGGTGGTCGCATCGAATCGAGGTGAGGATGCAATATTCATAAATCGGCTGAAGAAACAGCCATTGACCTATTTTCGTGCGGAGTGCCGAAATGGGAACGTCGGATTTTGTCCAAAGCTAGCCGGATTTTGCCGTTAGTCATTGGTCCGAGGTTGCGAAGAGTGCATGCGGCCCGGGCAGCTAAACCTGCTTCAAGAATCCAAGCATTGGCGGATCAAACCCAGGAGTTGATCCGGGGCATAGGGTTTTTGGACAAAGTTCTCTCCGTGCTCCAGTTGAATTCCGCGACCAGCGATCTCGGCACTATATCCGCTGGTGAACACGACCCGCAAACCTGGTCTGTCACCCTGCAACTTGCGCGCCAATTGCTGACCGCTCACGCCTCCGGGCATCACCAGGTCGGTTAACAACAAGGCTACGTTGGTGCGTTCTCGTTCCCAGATTTGGAGGGCCTCCGCGCCACTGGGAGCCTCTAGCACGGTATAGCCATGCCGTTCCAGATGCCGACGGGTGATTGCCCGCAGGGCGGCGTCATCTTCCACGACCAGGAGAGTCTCAGTGCCTCCGCGGGGTGCGGAACGGGGCACTACAGGTTCGGTGACGGCGCCGCTACTAACGGGAAAGAAGACTTGGAATCTCGCGCCACTACCGGGCTGATTCTGAACCTCGATCCAGCCTTGGTGTTGTTTGACGATGCCGAACACGGTGGCGAGGCCAAGGCCTGTTCCCTTGCCCACTTCCTTGGTCGTGAAGAAGGGCTCAAAAATGTGCGGTAGCACGTCCGGAGGGATGCCGTAGCCGGTGTCGGTGACGCTCATCCAAACATAGCGCCCCGGTGCGGCGTCGACATTGAGCTGGGCAGAGGCCTCATCCAGCATTCTCTCTCCGGTTTCGATGAGCAGACGGCCGCCGTCGGGCATGGCATCACGGGCGTTGACGGCAAGGTTCATCAGAATCTGGTCCAGCATCCCAGCGTCGGCACGGGTGATGAGTGGCACGGGATGGAGGTGGAGCTGCAGCCGAATATCCTCGCCGATGATGCGTTGAAGCATCTTGGCCAGACTGGCGACCACTTCATTGAGATCGAGGTCACGTGTCTGCATCACTTGCTTGCGACTGAAGAGGAGCAGTTGGCGGGTGAGATTGGCAGCCCGCTCGACGGCGCTGCTAATCTCCATCAAGCTACCGCGGGCTTCTTCAGGCAAACCCTCGGCCGAGGCTGCGAACTCTACCTGCATCAGCAGGGCGGCCAGGATATTGTTGAAATCGTGAGCCACGCCGCCGGCGAGTTGGCCAATCGCCTCCATTTTCTGGGCTTGTTGAAACCGGGCTTCGAGCCCTTTGCGGCCGGTAATGTCTTCGATGGTGGCCATGGTGCGGACCGGCTGACCGGCGGCATCACGGATCACGGTCATGTTGACGTTGACCCAGGCGACCGAACCGTCCTTGCGCAGGTAGCGTTTCTCAACCCGGTAGTTTGGCACTTCTCCGCGGACCACTTGTAGGAATAACTCCCAATCCTGGTCTCGGTCATCCGGATGCGTAATTTCGCTCGGTTTCATCAGCAGCAGTTCGGGCATGCTGTAGGCAGTGATCTCGCACATCTTACGATTCACACGGAGGAACCGGCCGGTACGAGGATCGGCCTGTGCCATGCCGATGGACGCCATTTCAAACATGGCACGAAAGTTCTCTTCACTCTGCCTCAAAGCGGCCTCGGCCTGCTTGAGCCCCGTGATGTCCACAGCGACGCCAACCAGGGCTGGCCCCCCTCCGGGGATCTTGAAGGGAATCTTAACTGTTTGGAGGATTCGCGTTTGACCGGCCGCATTGGTTAACCGTTCCTCGGCGCTGAACCGTGGGTTCCCGCCATCGATGACCTCTCGATCCATCCTCATGAACACCTCGGCCTCCCTTCGGTCCGGGAGGAAATCGAGGTCGCATTTGCCCACCATCTGCTCCGGTGTCATGCCGTTAGCTTCGGCACAGGCGCGGTTCACCAGGAGGTGCCGGCTTTGGCGGTCCTTGGCAAAAATGAAATGGGGCACTAGATCCATGACGGTGTGCAGGAACCGTTCGCTTTCTCGGAGTGCGATCTCAGCCCGTTTACGGTCGGTGGTATCCTGAAACGAGCCATGAAGCCGGATGACTTTCCCGTTTTTGACAACCGGCTGGCAAACGGTACGGATCCACTTATGTGTGCCTTTGGCGGTAACGATCTCCAGTTCCAGGTCGTAAGGTGTGCCGTGATCAATCGCCTCCTGAAGCGCGTTCTGAATGAGCTTCCGCGACTCCTCGCGATAAAACGCGAGGCCCATCGCTTTGTTGGGCTGGGTACTGGGCTCGAGGTCGTGAATGCGCGCAACCTCCTCGGTCCAGCGGCCTTGGCCCGTGGCGGGATCCAATTCCCACCCGCCGATTTTAGCGGTGCGCCCCATCTCCTCGAGCAATTCCCTGTGTTCACGCAAGGCCTCTTCAACCCTCGTCCGCTCAGTAACGTCTATGGCAAAGCCGTCCCACTGGACCTGTCCCTCGTCGTTCCGTCTCGGTTTTGAGCGCAGGTGAATTATGCGCAGTTCGCCATCCGCTCGCCGCATCTGAAGTTCCATTGCGAACACAGTCAGATTGCGGGCGCTTTCGATTTCCGCGTCGTGTAAGGCGGGCAGCTGAGCGGTGTCCATCTGCCCGCGAAGCGAGTTGGGGTCGCGGAGGACTTGGGCAACCGTTACACCGTGCACACGCTCGACGCCGGCACTGACGTAAATGAATCGTGGGTGGCCATCCGAATCGTGAGTGTACTGATACACATAACTCTCGGGCAGATTGTCCCCCACCAGATGTAACTTTGCCTCACTATCCTGAATCTCCTGCAAAGCCCGCCGAATTCTCCGGAAAGAACGCTCGAGCGCTAGCCCTAGAAGAATCGCGGTGATGGCCACAAAGCACCATCCCTTAATATATTCCAGCAGCGCTTCCCAAGCGTCGTCATGCACAAAATGGTGCAAGAGTTTGCCAGAGAAGAGGATCCACAGCGCGCTCAGAACCGCGTACGACATGGCGATCCGCGCCGCTTTGCCCGGCGTCGGAATCCACCGGTTGTCAGGCGTCTTGGCCTCAGTAACGATCGATTGCGACATGCGCTGGCGTGGTATCGGGTGGAAAGGGCGTGTGGTTGAGTGGAGAATCCGATTGGATTTGGGGCAGGCCTTGGTTCGTCCAACCGCGCTGGATACCCCGATCTAAGTTCGCAAGGAATTCAGCGATACAAAGGGCCGAGTATTGGAAGCCAACGACCTGCGGCAGGGTGCCCAGTCGGGGAAGCGACGAGAATCAAGGGGAGTGGGGGACTTGGGAGGAAGTCCGGATGCGGCGCGCGATGGATGGTCCAGAATCGAATCCGCAGCAAGCCGCGACTTCGAAACCAATCCGGCGCAGACCGAAGGCCAGCACTCCTTCCAAGGCGGGGAGCGCTACTGCCACGCCTTTGGGATGGAGAGGCCCAGGGGCAGGATGCGGCGGAGCACTCCGAATCAAAAGTCTTTGAAGTCCCCTTCCATCGGAATCTCGTTGCGGCCGTTGCCCGCAGTGCTGGGGGCAGGAGCGACATGGGAATGGCCATTGCGATTTCGATGGTTTGAGGGGGCGGGTCGTTCCACCTCCGGAGCGGTGGATTGTAGTTGGTTCGAATGCCAGGACGGGGCAGGTGTGGCCCCCGCCTGCTTGGCCTCGATTGCCCCAACAAGTTGGAGCAGTTGGGACACGGATTGTTCCATGGTCTTGGCCTGAGCATTGAGTTCCCCAGCGGCCGCAGCGCTTTCCTCCGCGTTTGCGGCGTTGGATTGGGTCACTTTGTCCATTTGTCCCACGGCGACGTTAATCTGGGTAATGCCCTGGGTTTGTTCGCGGGATGCGCTGGCGACTTCAGCCACGAGTTCGTCCACTTGGCGGGCTTTGGCAACGATGTCGTTGAGCGTTGCCGCCACCTGGCTGCTGATTTGAACGCCTTGTCCGGTTTTGGCAATGGCGCCTTGGATTTTACCTGCGGTTTCCTTGGCGGCTTGAGCGCTGCGTTGAGCGAGATTGCGTACTTCATCGGCCACGACGGCAAAACCCATGCCAGCGTCTCCTGCGCGGGCGGCCTCAACTGCAGCGTTCAGGGCGAGGATATTGGTTTGGAAGGCGATTTCGTCGATGGTCTTGATGATTTTGGCGATATCGTCTGAGGACACCTTGATAGCCTCCATAGCCGTGCCCATCGTCTCCATGTCGGCAGAGCCTTTATCTGCGGCCTGGCGGGCCTGTTTGGCCAGAGTGGCGGCCTTTTGGGAATTCTCGGCGTTCCGTTTGGTCAACGAGGACATTTCTTCCAGGGACGAACTCGTCTCCTCTAAGGATGCGGCCTGTTCGCTGGCGCCTTCGGCGAGAGTTTGGCTGGAGGCAGAGACTTGGCTGGCGGCGCTGGTGATCTGGGCAGCCCCTTCACTGAGAGATGATGAGACTCTCCTCAAGATCCGGTTCAATCCCACCACCACAACGAGGCCCAGAACAGTGCTGACAACCACCTCTCCGAGCACTGCCAGTCCGAGCATCATCTTGGAAAACTGGGCGTTGTGCTGAATGGTGGCAGCGGCGTGTGCGGAAATGCTAACTTCGTGATCGTTGAAATCCATGCTGATGCGGTTGTAGGCCTCGTAAGTTGTGCGCCCGGAGGCCGCGAGGAGGGAAGCCGCAGCCTCGGTCTTGCCGTTATTGCTGAGCTCCAGAATAGCAGCCCGCGCCGCGACATAGTCCTGCCTGGCGGTTTTGATCTTCTGGAAGAAGACTTTCTCCTCGGGTGAGTTGCAGACTTTTTCAAGATCCCCGAGGAGGGCGCTGTTGGTTTCAGCGATGGTCCGCATCTTGGCCTCGAGAGTGAGCTTCTCTGCCATGTTCGTGGAAAGGACATGGTGGACGAGAGCCAAGTGCGCATCGGAGAGGTTTTGCAGGACATCCGCGGAGATGGCCAGCCCTGGGATATTGTCGTCGGATAACTCATCCGCATGCTCGCCGATTGTCCGAAGCGACAGCCAAGCCAGGGCTCCCATGCCAGCGCTTAGCGTGACGATAACGATGAAGCCAGCCACGATCCGTTTTCTAATGGTCCAGTTTCTCATAGGGCAGGTCGGTTCAATCTGACACTTTTCGGAGCGTTCGTGCCTGGTCGGATGAGGACGTTTCGATCTTGGGGTGGTTCACAACTTGAACTACCGCACCACCGAGATGCAAAGCGCCTAGCGCACAGTGCCGGATCGGTATCTCCGCCATGTCCGCCGCTCACAAATTCCGCTAATAGGGAATCGGGCGAAAGAGGATCGAAATTGAGCACAATCGAGCAACCGATCTTGGCCAACACCAACCATCCCTTGGCATTCAGGAGCGACGGCAGGGCAAGCTGGCGATTTGATCAGCCGGGGGGTTGGCGACCGACACGACGGCGGACAGCGGGAAAGAACGACGGGGTTTCAGCTTTCTCCTGACTGAACGCTCTCCTACGGCAGACGGGCTGCCATCTCAGTCCCCGAGCGCTTCGTTCAGCTGGATCATCCATCTCATTGGGTGGGCGTTGTTTCCGGCTGGCCTATCGGCAGAACCTTGAGTCACAATCGTTCTCGAACGTGTCGCGATGATCACGGAATGCCTGGCGGGATACAGTCAAGACCATGAAATCCTTCAGCGAACTTCCCGGGCCCAAAGGCCTGCCATTGCTAGGCAATCTGCTGCAATTGGACTTGAACCAACTCCACCGCGTCCTGGAAAGATGGGGCGACGAGTTCGGGCCGCTCTATCGGTTCATGCTCGGCTCCCGGCCGGTGCTGGTGAGCACCGATCCCGAGGTCAACCAAGCCGTTTTGCGGAACCGCCCCAAAACGTATCGACGGGTGGGCGCCATTGAGTCGGTGTTTCGGGAAATGGGTATCACGGGCGTGTTCTCAGCCGAGGGCGACGATTGGAAACGCCAACGCCGCCTCACAGCTCAGGCACTGGATACTCAACATCTGAGGCAGTTTTTTCCGACGCTTACTAAAGTCACGCAGCGCCTGCGGAATCGTTGGAATGCCGCGGCCGAAAGCGGCGTGCCGGTGGATGCGCAGCAGGACTTGATGCGTTACACCGTGGACGTCACCACGAACCTAGCGTTTGGCTATGACATGAACACGCTCGAGAAGGAAGGGGAGGTGATTCAGGAACATCTGGAGAAGATCTTCCCGATGATCAATCGCCGGATCAACGCGGCCTTTCCTTATTGGCATTATTTCAAGTTGCCCGCTGATCGCGAACTGGACAAAGCACTAGTCGCGATCCGCCAGACGATCAATGGCTTCGTTTCGAGCGGGCGTGCGCGTCTCAAGGAGCACCAAGAGCTGGCGGCGCGTCCGACGAACCTTCTGGAGGCGATGCTGGCTGCGAAGGACGAAAGCGCCGCGCCATTCACGGACGAGGAGATTTACGGGAATGTTCTGACCATGCTGCTGGCAGGGGAAGATACTACGGCCAACACTATGGCGTGGATGTTGCACTTCATGGTTGAGCACCGTGAAGCGCAGGAAAGGATGCAGGCGGAAGCGACCGGGGTCATCGGCGCTTCCGGCATGTTAGACCAGATCGAGGATGCCGATCGGCTCAATTACATCGAAGCCGTCACGCATGAGACCATGCGGCTCAAGCCGGTGGCCCCGATTCTTTTCCTGGAGACCATTGTGGACGTTGAGATCGGAGAGATCATAATTCCCAAAGAGACAGCGCTGATGTCGCTGACCTCCTACGGGTGCCTCCAGGACACGCATTTCGGAGCGGCGAACGAATTTCGGCCGGAGCGGTGGCTCGAAGCGAACCCGGCACCAGCGTGCCCGCACAACGCGAGAGCATTTGTTCCGTTCGGCGCGGGGCCTCGTTTCTGTCCAGGGCGCCAACTTGCCTTAGTCGAAATAAAAACGGTGATGGCCATGCTTTGCCAATCGTTTGACGTTGTGAGGGGTGAATCGCCGGGGCCCGTTCGAGAGGTTTTTTCCTTCACCATGATGCCGGAGAATTTGCGGGTTTGTTTTCGAGGAAGGAAACCGCCCAGGTGAGTGGAGCCCCACAGCGTTCGATATTCCGCGAGTGTCGTCAGCGATTGAACCTGTGCCCAGGCGCGGCTGAATACGCGAGCCGATCCTCGGTTGAACCGTTCTTTTACCGCTTTCGCCGGGACCTACAGCCACGTCTTGCTCGACAGCATCATGCATCCGGACATCAGACCGCTGGCACCATTTACAGCTTCGAACCCGATGCTGGGGGTCGTGAGTCTCGGACTGCTGCATCTCGGATGTCTGGTGCCCGGCTTGTTGGGGGCCCTCGTTTTAATGTGCCGAAAGAAACAGAGGCCCGTGGTTTAACAAGACAAGAATTTCCTGGGCGGCTCATCCGGTCCTCTTTCGTTGGCAATTTCATTTCAAAAAGCCCCCCTTGCCCCACGCAGTGCGCTACCTTAGTTTGGAGCGATGCAGGGCGGCGGAATCAAGAACTGGGAAATGTGCGTACTGGCCGGCGGATTAAGCAGCCGAATGGGCCGGGACAAGAGCAAGCTCAGGCTGGGAGGGCGGACGCTGCTTACGCACGCACGCAGCTTGGGGCCCACACTCGGTCTACCGGTGCGAATCATTCGCAACGATCTGACACCCCGTTGCGGGCCTTTGGGTGGGATCATAACTTCCCTGCGCACCACGAACGCCGAAGCAGTGATTTTTATTCCCTGCGACATGCCCTTCTTAACCAAGCGGATCATCGAAGGCTTGATCGGGGCCTTGAGGAGGCGCGACATGGCGGTGTTCGCAGGGCATGGGCGCGGGTTCGGCTTCCCTTGTATTCTGCGAACTGGAGTTCTTGATAAAATTGAGGCGCTATTCAACGAAGGGCACTACTCACTTCAAGCGCTGGCGCGTGGACTCCGAGCCCGGTGTTGGCGAGCCCACGGTGAGGACGGGGCCCTGGATAACGTGAATACGCCCGAAGAATGGGCGGCGGTCCGCCGGCGTTGGAAGGTTTCCGGGGCCGTCAAGAAGCGGTTGACAAAGCGGCGGGGCGTCGGATAATCCGCCTATGAAGACGATCTTATTGATGGCCGCGGCTTGCGTCGCCGCCGTCGCATTCGCCGGCGCCGCCAAATCCCTCTACGACATTCCTCTCAAGGACATCGATGGCAAGGATGCCTCCCTCAAACGCTACAAGGGCAAGGTGATCCTGGTGGTGAACGTGGCTTCCAAGTGCGGCCTTACGCCGCAATACTCGGCACTCGAGCAGGTCTACAAGAAGTACAAGGACAAAGGACTTGTTATAGCCGGCTTCCCCTGCAACGACTTCGCAGGCCAGGAACCGGGGACCAACGACGAGATCAAGCAGTTCTGCTCGTCCAAGTACGAGGTGAGCTTCCCCTTGTTCGACAAGCTGCACGTCAAAGGGGCGGAACAACACCCCCTATACGCAGCGCTCACAGGGGCCGACGCGACGTTCCCGGGCGACGTGAAATGGAATTTCGGCAAGTTTCTTGTTGGGCGAGACGGCCAGGTGCTGAAGCGTTTCGAGCCGACGGTTAAGCCCGACGCACCCGAAGTGACCGCGGCCATAGAAGAAGCGCTGGGCAAATAAGCGAGGGCGTCTTCGATACGTTCACTCCGAAGCCACGCCCGTGAAGGTTTCTTCGTTTAAACCAGTGCGTTCGCTCAGGGCAACTTGCACACTCCTGCCCTGCACCCCGAACTTGAGAGTGATCCGGTAAAAGTTGATTCCACCGACCAGGTCCAGCCTGAGTTCGAAGGTGTCGTCAGTAAGCCATTGGCCGGTTGCAGCTTGAGGCAACTTGATCAGCGGGTTGTCGGAAAAGAGCGGAACGCCCTCCAGGCCCACAGGGATGCGCACGGGACGTTCGTCCCACATAATCTCGGCCGTGGCTTGGGCGGAGCGGTTGAATCCGAGCGCGAGCGAAGTTAGACCAAGACCATTCGGAGACAGTTTGTAAAGCTTTCGGGACACGGTAGTTTCCATCGCGGGTGAAGCCGCCTTTGGATGAGGCGTCGGCGGTTTGGCGGCCGCTTCGACTCGGTTGTGAAGGCGGGAAGTGGTTTTAGGGTCGGTTGGCAATGGCGCGTCAGATTTGAGCGCCTTCAGGATGAATTTTGAGAGGTCGCCAGGGTCAAAACCGCCGCCGGTGAAAACGAGCACGAGGTCCCGAGCCGGCCAGACAGTGATTCTCTGACCGCCGCGTCCAACCGCCTCGAATACTCCTGGATATCTCTCGCCCGGGACCCACCAGAAATATCCATAATGGTCATCGTTGCCCGTGTAACCGACGTGAGCGGCGGTCGCCGTAGAAAGCCACGCCTCTGGGACGATCTGCCGCCGGCCCCAACGCCCGCGCTGGAGCAGCATTTGTCCGAGCTTTGCCATGTCACGGGGGCGCAATTGGAGGTCGCTCCAACCATAGCTATTGCCCTGGGGATCGGCAGGCCAATCAACATCCCGGATACCGAGAGGCTCGAAGAGTAGCTTACGAGCAAAGGCGAGCTCGTTGGTTCCCGTCGCTTGGGTAAGCAGAGCGGACAGCAAGTGGCAATTGGCATTGCAGTAGGCAAAGCGCGATCCCGGATCAGCCACCATGGGAAGGTCCAGGGCGAATTGGACCCAGTCGGCCGTTCGGCGCATCTCGGCGAGCCTTGCATCCAGATTGATACGCGGGTCCTTCATATCCACCCCGCAATCCCAGCCTGCCTGCATGGTGAGAAGGTGCTCGACGGTAAGAAGGCGCTTTCGGTCATCGAGATGGGAGACGGAGCGGTTTCTGAATAAACCAACCACGGGCTGGTGCACGTCTGGCAGATACCCTTTATCAATGGCCAGTCCGATGAGAGTGGATGTGATGCTCTTGGTTACCGAGGCCACATCGTGGCGCATCCGGGGGGTGAACGGGTAGAAATAGGCATCGAGGGCAAAGTGACCATGCCGAACGATCTGCACGCTGTGCACCGGGATTTGGTGGTCGCGAACATAGTCGAACATTTCGATCAAGGCGGCCGAATCCATTCCGACCTGCTCGGGCGAAAGGGCATCCATTTCGCTTTCGGCGCTGATCGTCGCCGTCAGCCCTCGATCGGTCGCGCAGAGGGTCAGGGCGACACACAGAATTGAGAGCGAGCCCAGACGTTCAGTTGCCATGCCGGCAGTTTGCTGGCTGCTCGTGGAGAAACAAGAAAACCTTAGCCGAGCCGCTAAACGCGGGTGATAAAACGGATCTTATTACGAATCTTCGAAAGGATGTGCCAGGATGCGCAAAATGGGCCAAACCGACGCTTTGGAGCCTCGACGTAAAATCAAGCGGGCCTGATTGACCTAGGTCAACGTGACGAGGCCGAAGCGCCGTTATTAAAGAGCAGAATCGTTGATCTACTATGCAAGACCTACAAGCCCTCCATAATGCGATCCTCACCGGTGATGCCACCGCCGCGAAAAACATCGCCGAGCGGGCACTCGCGGCGGGCGCGGATCCGCTCAAGTTGGTCAACGATTACATGATCCCGGCGATGGATGAAGTGGGCCGCCGATTTGAATGCAGCGAGTATTTCGTGCCCGAGTTGCTCATTTCGGCGCGGGCAATGAAGGCCGCCCTGGATCTGATCCGCCCGATGCTGGTGGCGCGGGGCGAGGAAACCGCAGGCCGGGTGGTCATCGGGACGGTCAAAGGTGATCTGCACGATATCGGGAAGAACCTGGTTGCATCCATGTTGGAAGGTGGTGGTTTTGAGGTCATCGACCTGGGAGTAAACGTTTCGCCGGAGCAGTTTGTGACGGCGGTCAGAGAACGGGGCGCACAGATTGTTGCGATGTCCGCGCTTTTGACGACCACCATGCCGTCGATGAAGAACACGGTGGAAGCACTCAAGCACGCAGGGCTCCGCGATAAGGTGAAAATCATTGTTGGGGGCGCGCCCATCACCGATAAATATGCAAAGGAAATTGGCGCAGACGGCTACAGCGACAATGCGCCCTCGGCGGTCGCGCTCGCCCGCAAGCAGTTAGCCCGAGCATGAGATCGTTCATCGCTGAGGTGCTAGGCGCGGGGCCGGTCGTGACCGACGGGGCTTGGGGAACGCAGCTCCAGGCGCGCGGCTTGGGGGGTGACTTCCCGGACGCATGGAACCTGAGCAAGCCGGAATTGGTGGGTGAGGTCGCAAGGTCGTACGTGGAGGCAGGGAGCCGGGTGGTACTCACGAATACTTTCGGCGCCAATCGCCTAAGGCTCCACGGATGCGGCCTGGCTGATCGGGTAGTGGAGATTAATCGGACCGGAGTGCGAATCTCCCGCCAGGCGGCCGAAGGCAGGGCGTTTGTGTTCGCCTCCTTGGGACCGAGCGGGCGCATGCTCCTCTCGGGAGACACCAGCCCTGAGGAACTACGTGCCGCCTTCGACGAGCAAGCGGGGGCCTTGGCGGACGGAGGCGCTGACGCGATCGTGGTCGAAACGATGACTGATCTGACCGAGGCACTCCTGGCAGTGGAGGCTGCCTGTGCGACCGGATTGCCGGTGGTGGCATGCATGGTTTTTGACTCGGGCAAGCAGAAGGATCGCACCATGATGGGGACCACGCCGGAACAGGCTGCGGCCGCTCTGGTGGCGGCGGGGGCCGACGTGATCGGCGCCAATTGCGGCTCGGGGATTGCCAACTATCTGCCGGTGTGTTCGCGCCTGCATGCGGCTACTGACCGGCCGATCTGGATCAAGGCCAATGCCGGCTTGCCGGTCATCGTGGACGGCAAAGTTGTTTACCAGATATCTCCAGAAACGTTTGCCAGTTATGTGCCTGGGCTGTTAAATGCCGGAGCAAGCTTCATCGGCGGCTGTTGTGGCACGGACCCGGAGTTCGTGCGCGCCATGAAGCGGCACGTCCAGCCCGGCTCATGAACATTGGCAAGCTCCTCTCTTTTTCTCTCCTAGCTCCCCTCCTCTCACGCCGTTGCAGGCGGAGTGCGCGCGATGTGGCGCGTCTATCCCGGACCGCGGTTGGCGGGATAGCCGCCGGTGCGGCCCTCTGGGTCGGGCAGGCGGTGGATCTGACCCTGCCGGTGCCAGAGGAAGCGCGCCCAACGGTCGGGGGGCCGGTGGATGTCGCGCCGTGGGGGGAGAAAACATCCTGGGACGGCAACAAGGATCTGGGAGTTTACTGGGAGGATTGCCGGGACGTGACCCGGGTAGAGGTTGTGTTTGAGGGAGAACCGCCCGATCCGGCAACGGTCCGGCTGCAGTGGTGGCAGTCTCAATGGCCCGAACGGCGCATCCCGCGAGACCATCTTTCCGGGGCGGGTGAGACGGGGTGGTTGGACGTGGGAGACTGGTATCAAGGCGCCTGGCGAAATGCCGACACCAAACTGGTCAAGGCCGGAAAGAAGTGGACCTATACGTTCGAGCCGTTGAACAAGAGCGAATACCCGAACCTGAAGGACTTTGCGGCCGAGTACCGCACGACTTACAAGGTCCGATTGCTCTTTCCTCAGGCCGCCCCCCGGCTACAGTCATTTAGGACATTTAGTGATTCGACGTGGGCGGTGACGGAGGCGACCGTTACCTGGGGCGGCACGGCGACGCAGAGCGAGATATGGGACGGCCACCTGGAGGTCTTCAACGGCTATGTCGATCGCATCGAACCAACCGCGGATATGGAAAAGGCGACCGTGGCCGCGGATGGGACCTGGAAATCGACGGTGAATGGGAAGGTGTCAGGCGTGAAGGCGCGGATCTGGTTTACCCAGAGCGAAAACGTCAACACGTTCGACAAGACTGTCGCCACCGTCCGCGCGAAACAGCATAGCTTCAGTTTTGATCCGCATGCGGTCGCAGGAGGATCCCCGATTTTCGTTCCTATGTACGGCGTGTTGGTGCAGCGCGCGGAGTTGTCAGGGAATTACGCGGATGCGGTAGCGCGCTGGCAAGCACGCACGGTCAAGCCTCTGTTCGAGGCGGTGTTCGACCAACCAGAGCAGACCCTCGCCCGAGCCAAGGCCGAACAGCCTCCGCGGGGCCAGTTCTACATCCCCCTGGGATGCGAAGGTGGAAGGCAACGCTTTGGAGTGGAGCCGAGCGGCGGCGTATTCTGCGTGAACGACCGCATCGATTTGCCAGTGGGGAAGGACACCAAACGTCGCACGTGGGGAGGCGATCGCCTCCATTACACTTTTGACCTGCCCAGTGGCAAACCGGAGAAGCGATGGATCGAGGAGAACTCGTTGCCGATCATCCACGCGGAGTGGGAGAGCAAGGGGGTTCGCTACACGCAGACGGCCTTCGCCACACGTTTGGGCCCCGGTGGCCTGGGGTATCCCGACATGCAAGCGGATGATACCACGGTGTTGATGGTCCAGATCGTCGCGGACAATACGATGGATGACGCGGCCCAGGCCTCGGTTAAGCTAGGGTTGGAGGTGGACGGACACAAAGTTGAACTGCTTAACAAGGACGACCTGGTTTATGCGAAGCTAGGCTCAGGCGAGGTCCTGCGCTGCGTGATGCACCCGCCGGAAGGGGCGAACGTCAGCATCATAGACGGCGGTGTTAGCTGCGCCGGGGAACTGCCCGCAAAAGAGCACGTGGTCCTGGAGGTGGCGATTCCATTCATCACGCTGGATCGACCGGACGAAATCGAGCAGCTCACCAAGATGGATTACGATCACGAGTTCGAGAGGGTCAGCTCGTTTTGGCGGTCGCGGGCGGATGCCAGCGCGCAGATCCATGTCCCATCAACGGACCTCGCCGGCTTCTATCGCGCGCATGTCTCACACCTGATGATCAACTGCGGACGAGAGGTGGGCACAGATAGGCTGATGGCCCGGGTTGGCGGGTTTGCCTATGGAGTGTATGGCAACGAATCGTGCATGATGATCACCGACCTCGATCACCGCGGGTTCCATAAGGAGGCGGAGCGCTGCCTGGAGACCTTTCTGGCCTACCAGGGCACCAGCCGACTGCCCGGCGACTTCAGCACTTCTGAAGGGGTGTTCAACGGAGCCAACGGATGGGAGTCAGGCGGGTACAACCAGCATCATGGATGGATCCTATGGGCCATGGCGGAGCACTATTGGTTTTCGGGAGATGCGGCCTGGCTCAAGCATAACGCCGACAAACTGCTCAAGGCGTGCCAATGGATCACTCACGAGCGCAATCGGACTAAGGAGTTTGATCCCGCGAGCCTGCGAGGCATCGAGCGGGGCCTGATCCCTCCCGGCTCGCTGGAGGACATCGGAGACTGGCGCTGCTGGATGTCCAACAACGGTTTCAGTTGGTGGGGAATGGATTCGGTGGCGAAGGCGCTGGCGGATATCAAGCATCCTCAGGCTGCGGCGTTGCAGGCTGAGGCCGACGCGTTTAAGAAGGATTTCCTCGCCGCGTTCACGGAGGCGATGGTCCGAGCACCCGTAGTTCGCTTGCGCGACGGGCGGTATATCCCGCAGATTCCGTCGGAGGTACATCGCCGGGGACGAACCTACGGTTGGATCACCACCACTCTTGAGGGTTCGATCTACTTGATACGCACCGGTGCGATTGAGCCGACGGATCCGATGGCGCTCTGCATTCTTGAGGATTACGAGGACAACCTCTACCTCTCCGAGCAGTTCGGCTATCCGCTCAAGCACATGACGAATTGGTTTAGCCGGGGGGGCTTTTCGCAGCAGCCCAACTTGCTCTGCTCTCCCCTGCCCTACCTGGCGCGCGACGAAATCAAACATTTCCTACGCAGCTACTTCAACGGATTTATTTCCTGCTACTACCCGGACACCCAGATGCTCTGCGAACATCCCCTGCCCGACCTGGGTGATTTCCGCGGTGACCATTACAAATCGTCAGATGAATCCAATTCCGCGTACTGGTTACGCCTGATGTTCATCGACGAGCGCAAGAACGATCTTTACCTGGGGATGGCGCTCCCACGCGATTGGCTGGCTGACGGCCTGAGTCCGGAAATCCAGCGCGCCGCGACGCGCTTTGGCCCGATGAGCCTGCGGTTCGAGTCACATGCGGCCCAGCGGAACATCACGGCTTTCATTGACCCGCCAACGCGGCGCGTGCCCGGTCAGGTTTTCCTCCGATTCCGTCACCCTGAGCAAAAGCGGCTGGCGAGAGTCGAGATGGATGGCCACCCGCTTACCTCGTTCGATGCGGCGAAGGAACTCATTCAGTTGCCGGCTCTTCGCGGCTCGACCAAGGTCGTCGCCTGGTTCGCGGAGTGACGTCCTCACAATCGCTTGCCAGAAAGCGCGAGCCCTAAAATACTCGGCGCATGCTAATCGTTCATGTCCAAATCCAGGTGAAGCCGGAAGCGGTAGAGGAGTTCAAGCGGGCGAGCCTGAAGAATGCGCGCCAAAGCGTCCAGGAGCCAGGCATCGCCCGGTTCGATGTGCTGCAAGCCAGCGAGGATCCAACCCGGTTCGTGTTGGTGGAGGTGTATCGTGACGCTCAGGCCCCAGCCCGGCACAAAGAAACCTCACATTATCAGACGTGGCGGGACGAGGTCGCATCGATGATGGCGGTTCCGCGGGCGAGCGTGAAGTTTTCAAACGTTTTTCCAGATGACCAGGGTTGGTGAACGGTTCGAGTTCGCCACCGCCACTCGGATCGTCTTCGGTCGGGGTGCGCTGGAGCAGGCTGGCAGCCTGGCCAAGAGCCTGGGAAAGCGGGCGCTCATCGTCGGCGGCCGCTCAGCGGCCCGGAATGAGGCACTGTTGGACCGGCTTAAAGAGCAGAAGATCGAGTCATTCGCGTTTTCAATTGTGGGCGAGCCGACGACCGATGCGGTTCGACAAGGGGTGGAGGCCGCAAGATCGGCAGACTGCGATTTCGTGATCGGTTTCGGTGGTGGCAGCGCCATCGACGCCGCGAAGGCCATCGGGGCGTTGCTCACCAATCCCGGGGATTTGTTCGATTACCTGGAAGTGGTTGGGCGTGGACAGCCCCTGCCCCACCCGGCAGCTCCCATCATGGCCGTGCCGACCACGGCGGGCACGGGCGCGGAGGTGACGCGCAACGCGGTCCTCGCGGCGCCGGAAGCGCGAGTGAAGGCCAGCCTGCGCGGCCCTTCCCTCCTGCCTCGGGTGGCGTTGATCGATCCATCCCTTACCGACCGCTTGCCTCCGGAACTCACGGCGACGACAGGCCTGGACGCTTTGACCCAGCTGATCGAGCCTTACGTCTGCAATCGCTCTAATCCACTGACCGATGGGTTTTGCCGGGAAGGGCTGCAGATGGTGGCGCGCTCCCTTCAGCGCGCGCATGCCGGGGGTGCAAACGAAATGGCTCGCGACGACATGGCCTGCGCCAGCTTATTGGGCGGCCTGGCCCTGGCCAACGCGGGCCTGGGCGCGGTGCACGGTTTTGCAGCACCGATCGGCGGAGCCTTCCCTGTTCCGCACGGGGCGGTCTGCGCGGCTCTTCTGGCGCCGGTAATGGAATGCAATGTGTCGGCCCTTCGAGAACGCGCTCCGAAATCGGAACCCATCGCACGCTACCAAGCCATTGCCGCTCTGCTCACCGGACAGCCCGGCGCTTCCATCGAAGACGGACTGGCCTGGATTCGTGAATTATGTGTGGCTCTTGGCATCCGCGGGCTAAGGACTTTTGGCCTCACGACTGACGCGATCCCTGATTTGGTGGAGAAGGCCGGCCGCGCCAGCAGCATGAAGGCCAATCCGATTGCATTGACGCAGCGCGAACTGAGCGACGCCCTGGGACGCGCACTCTAGGCGCGAAACACACGGATTCCCCCCGTCCGGCAACCGTGGTTGTCCCTTGCAGCAAGGTGGAGTGATGGCTTTAACGGAGTTACCGAGGAACTCAGCTTTGGCTGCCCCGGGCAATTGAGAGGATGGCATGGGAGCCATGGGGGAAATCCCCGACTCCCAACTGCTGACAAATAGTGGACTATTCGGGAATGGAATCCCGCGTACGCTTCACGTTTAGCGCTCATGATCCGCTGAGAGCCGCCCCTAGCGAACGGAAGAGGGCCACCCCCACCGACCGATGAAGGCATCCGAGCCCTATCAAGGACTGAGTGCGGGGAGGGATGTTGGGTTGGGTCCGTTCAGGAGCGGGCGCACCGCTCCAAGCCCGCCTATGCTCCTGGTCGAGGATGACGAAAGCCACAGGTTCCGTATCAAGCAGACGCTCGAACATTCGGGCATCAAGAACCCAGTGCACATGGTCGAGGACGGGAAGAAGGCGGTAGATTATCTTAGCGGGGCCGGCGAGTTTGGTGATCGAGAGTCCTACCCCCTGCCGGCCATTGTTTTTCTCGATCTCAAGCCGCGTCTCGTCTCGGGTTTTGACGTGCTTGCATGGATGCGACAGAGAGCGGAGCTAACAGCCACAATCGTTGTGGTTCTAACGGCTTCGGAAGATCCCCAAGAGCTTAGCCGGGCCTACCGGCTTGGTGCGGACACGCTTCTGGTGAAGGCGCCGACCGCGGAGCAGATCGCCGAGCAGCTGATTGAGATGGCCGCCGTTTTCAATTGGTATTGGCTAGGGGTGGAATCGGCGCTCTAAGAGCGTGTTTTAAAAATGTCCCAGGCGGTCTTTCCACCTTCGCTGCAAAGTCCTCGGAATTTGAATCCGCTGCGGAAGCTTCGGCGGACAAGCCGGCGGGGCGGGACAGGTGTTCGGTGTGGGGAAACCGTGTCTTGAAGTTTGATGGGTTGCGAAGCCCAGGTTGGAGCCAGGAGGCAAATTCATTCGCTTTTCATGGCGTTGAAGGTTAAGGCTCTTCCATGTTATTGGCAGCGACGAACAAGACGAAGCGGCTCCTGCAAGTGAGCTATATTGGACGGGTGCGAGCGGAGGAGTTTACGGGGGCGTTGGAGGAATTGGGATCGCTGCTGGCCGACCTGCCACCAAGTTTCCGAGTGCTGGCGGATTTTGGGCGGCTGGAGTCGATGGATGCCGATTCCCTGACGATCCTCGGGCAGGTGATGGAGAAGATCGACGAAGCAGGCGCGGAACTGGTGGTGCGAGTGATTCCTGATCCGAGCAAGGACGTGGGCGTGAATATTTTGTCCATGTTTCATTACCGGAAAGGCATGCGCAGGGTAACGTGTCAGACCATGGAGGACGCCGGCAGGGTTTTGGGGATTTGAGGGGTTCGAAAGGCTGAAGGCAAAAGGCTAAAGGCTAAACCAAGAGGTTATCGGTAGCAGCAGCCAGGAGAGGAGCTCACGGAGGAGGAGCGGCAGCCAGACGGGGCGTCGTTCCGGGCGGGCGCCAAAGAGGAGGCGAGTGAGCAGCAGGGGGTGCCGGATCGGATCGAGGCGACGCTTCGGTTGAGCTTGGATGCTCTTCATAGACCCCAAGGTATCGCAGCGGAGGCATTTGTCAATGTTTTGTGTAATGTAGTTATTAACGGCAGCCGAATTGAAACGCGACCGGAGCTCTCGAATTGCATCACGCAGGCTGGATTCATGGTTCTTCCGCGTGCTGATTTAGCTGCTCCCCGGCTGGGGCGGGGATGGAATCGCCACCGCCAGAGCGCAGGCATCCTTGGAAGCGAACGCTGCGCGATTGATCGTTCGGAAACCCGTCCGAGTTCCCGAGTTTGCGAACGTGTGGTCCGCACCGCTTGAACATGTCCGTTCGCGGGACTATAGTAGGTGTTACCAATGTGGATCCTAGGAACGGTTTTTAATCCATGAGCACCTGGAGCATCCGGCAGCGCATCATCGCCAGTTTCACCGCCATCGTGCTCGTGATCCTCGGCATGGGTGCGTTCGCTGCCTTACGCCTACGCGCGATTGAACGGGAAGCCCTGGGCCTCGAAAAGGACTCCCTATCCGGGGTGTATTATCTGGCCCAATTGAGCACCACAACGGTTCAGGGGTACTCGCTTTTGCAGCAATTCGTAATGGAGGTGGATAAGACCCCAAGGGATTCGATCGGAGCGCAAGTAAGGGCCAACCGCAGGATTCTCGAAGGACTGATGCGGCAATGCGAGGAGACGATCGTCCAGGCCAAGGACCGGGAATTATTCGAAGCCGTCAAGACCGCCTTGGTGCCCTACGGTGTCACGCAGGACGAGATCTTGCGCATCGGGGCAGAGCAAGGGACCCCGGTTGCACGCGATCTGATCGACAAACGGCTGAAACCGGAATTCGAACGGTTGTTTCAACCGCTCCAAGCGAACCTCGATTTCAATAAAAGCGTTGCGGACGCCTCTATCCGCCAGATCCGAGCTGATGTCAGCACGGCCGAATACGTGATACTTGCGAGTTTTGTTCTTGGCATGGTGCTCGCAGGCGTCAGCGGATACTATCTGGTGGCTGGGTTCGACCAGATGACCGGCGATCTGAGCGCGCTTGTTGGTGAGATCCAGAAATCGGGTATTGAGGTGAATACGTCGGTGACTGAGATCGCGGCCAATGCCAAACAACAGCAGGCTACCGCCAACGAAATCGCTGCCACGACGACCGAGATTGGCGCCACGTCCCGTGAGATTTCAGCCACGTCGAAGGAACTGGTTAAAACGGTGGGGGAGGTAGCGCAGGTGGCGGAACAGACGGCAACCCTCGCGGGCAGCGGGCAAGCCGGTTTGACTCGCATGGAGGAAACGATGCGGCATGTCATGGAGGCGGCGGCTTCAATCAACGGAAAACTCGCGGTGCTCAATGAGAAGGCCGGCAACATCAGCCAGATCGTCACGACCATCACGAAAGTTGCGGATCAAACCAACCTGCTCTCGCTCAATGCCGCGATTGAGGCGGAGAAAGCCGGCGAATACGGACGAGGCTTCGGAGTGGTCGCCACGGAGATTCGCCGTTTGGCCGATCAGACCGCAGTCGCCACTTACGATATCGAGCAGACAGTCAAGGAGATGCAATCGGCTGTTTCCGCCGGGGTGATGGGAATGGATAAATTCTCCGAAGAAGTGCGCCGCGGGGGAGAAGAAGTGCAGCAGGTAGGCAGCCAACTGGCGCAGATCATCCAGCAAGTGCAGGCGCTGACGCCCCGGTTTGAGACCGTGGACGAAGGGATGCAGGCGCAGGCGACAGGCGCCCAGCAGATCAGCGAGGCCCTGACGCAACTGAGCGAGGCGGCGCAGCAAACAGCGGAATCGCTGCGGCAATCCAACTCCGCCATCGAGCAGATGAACGAGGTATCCAACCGGCTGAAGACCAGCGTGGACCGGTTCAAACTCTAAACGGCCGGCATGCTCTTCCTTCTGTTCCAACTCGGCCAAGATCGCTACGCGATCGAAGCGGCGCGGGTTGCCGAAGTTGTCCCTGTGGTGCACTTGAAGAAAATGCCGAGGGCGGCCGCAGGGGTGGCGGGACTCTTCAGTTATCGGGGAACCCCGGTTCCGGTGATTGATGCGAGCGAACTTTCACTCGGCCGGCCGGCACCGCGCCGTTTCAGCACGCGCATCGTGCTGCTGAACTATGAAGTGTCGCCCACCCAAACTGCTCTATTGGGCCTTCTGGTGGAAAAGGTGACCGAGACAATCCGGCTGGAGCGCTCCGCGTTCGTCTCCTCGGGAGTGGAAGTGAGTGACGCGCCGTATCTTGGGCCGGTGGCGCGGGATTCGCGGGGGATCATCCAATGGATTCAACTCGACCTGCTGTTGCCGCAGGCTTTGCGAGATCTGTTGTTTTGCCAACCAGTGGAGCACACCTGATGGCACTGGCTGAGATTGAGGATCTGCTGAAACGAACGATGGGGCTGGACGTGGCTTCGGTAGGGCGTGCGATCATCGAGCGCGGAGTGCGACGCCGCGCGACAGCGCGGGGCCTGAGCGATCTCGACGACTATTGGCGGTTCCTGAATGGCTCAGCGAGCGAGCTGGCTGAACTAATCGAGGTGGTGGTCGTGCCGGAGACGTGGTTCTTCCGCGAGGCGGAGTCGTTTGCCGCGTTGGGGCGGCTGGTGGTGGACCAGTGGTTGCCGGCCAATCCCCAATCGCAGTTGCGCGCCCTGAGCGTGCCTTGTTCGAGCGGGGAGGAGCCCTACAGCATTGCCATGACGTTGCTGTCGCGGGGCGTCTCGGCCGCCCGGTTCCATGTCCAGGCGGTGGACATCAGCGCTCGTGTGTTGCTGCAGGCCGAGCGCGCACTCTATGGCCGGAATTCGTTTCGTGGCGCGGAGACTGGATTCCGCGACCGGTTTTTCACGCCGACACCGGAGGGTTACCTTCTCGGAAAGGCGGTTACCGGCCAAGTCACTTTCCAACCTGGCAATCTTCTGGCGGAGGGTTTTCTGCCCGGCCTGGGCCTCTACGACGTCGTTTTTTGCCGCAACGTGCTCATTTACTTCGACCGGGCGACCCAAGACCGGGCGATCCGAGTGCTGGATCGCTTGCTGGCTGCTAGCGGATGGTTGTTTGTGGGTCCGGCGGAGGGGGTTTTGCTGCTCAACCATAATTTTGTGCCGGCGAAAGTGCCGCTGGCTTTCGCATTCCGAAAACCGCCGGCCGCCACTGCCACGGCTCATGTCCAACCGCGGCTCCGACAGCCCGCCGTTCTCTCTCGAAAGCCGCCGCAAGCCGTTCGGAGCTGGCCTTCACTACCAAGGGTTAACCTGGATGCCAGGAGAGGAGCCCGGGGCAGCAGCATGGCCGTCCCCGCTGCGCCGATGGAGGTGCTCGATCGCGCCAGCCAGCTGGCGGACGCGGGGCGGCTGAGGGACGCGGCGAAGCTCTGCGAGGAGTATCTAGGTCAACACCCCTCCTCGGCGAGGGCTTTCTACCTTCTGGGGGTGGTTACGGACGCCGGAGGCGATCTGGCTAAGGCTAACGAATATTACCGCCGGGCAATCTACCTCGATCCGCATCACTTCGAGGCGCTGATGCATCTCGCCTATTCCACGGAAAAACTGGGCGACCCCGGTGCCGCCAAAAGCCTTCGTGCCCGGGCCCGGCGCGCAAAGGAAGGGCTGAGCCATGGCTGACTCGATTCCCATCGATGATTGTTGGAACCGGATCGGCGTCTGGGGTGGAAAGACCTGTCCGGAGTTGGAGAAACACATCCATTGTCGGAATTGTCCAGTTTACTCGGCGGCCGCCACACAGTTATTGGACGGGGATTTGCCGCCCGGTTATCTTGACGACTGGACAGCGCACGTCGGCAGGGAAAGGCGGATCGAGGAGGTGGAGACCGATTCGGTTGTGATTTTCCGAATTGGAGCCGAGTGGCTGGCCCTGCCGACGCGCGTGTTCAGTGAGGTGTCGGAGATCAAAACCATCCACTCTCTCCCCCATCTCCGCAGAGGCTCGGTGCTGGGTTTGGTCAATATCCGCGGTGAGCTCCTGATCTGCGTTTCCTTGAGCGAGGCGCTGGGCTTGGAAGCCGAGTCGAATCCAAAAACGGCGAGTCACCATGCGATTCACCGGCGATTGCTGGTGGTTAGGAGCGAAGGAGCGCGTTTGGTTTTTCCTGTGGACGAGGTTTACGGAATTCACCGTTTCGGTCCCAAGGGGGTAAAAGCTGCTCCTGCGACCCTCGCCAAGGCTGTGGCCAAATACACGAAGGGAATTTTGACCTGCCAAGACAAACTGGCGGGCTGGCTGGACGATGAGCTGCTCTTTTACTCTTTGAACAAAGGTCTGTCGTGAGCGACGAGGATCTAAGCAGTTTTTCCATGCTCGACCTGTTCCGGGTGGAGCTGGACAGCCAGGCCAAGCTGTTGACTGAGGGGCTGCTGGCGCTGGAGTCGGATAACGCGGCCGAGGAGGTGCTGGAATCGTTGATGCGCGCCGCCCATTCGCTCAAAGGTGCTGCGCGCATCGTCAATCTCAACCCGGCTGTTCGCGTGGCGCACGCGCTCGAGGACGTGTTTGTTGCGGCGCAACGAGGCCGCGTTTTCCTGGTGCGGGGCGAGATCGATCTGCTGCTGAGTGGCGTGGATTTGCTAGTCAAGATTTCCAAAGGCCCTGACGAGGCTGGCCCCATTGGGGACGTTGGACAAGAAAGAGAGATTGACACATTCGTTGGCTCGCTAAGCGCTCTGCTCCAAGGCCGACCCAGCGCGGAAGAAGGGCCGAGCTCTGCCGGGGAAGACGCCGAATCACCTCGGGGTTCGGCTCCAGTCGCCGACCCCGTTGGCCTGAGCGCGGCGAGAGCGTCGATCGAGGAATCCACCGGCTCAGATGTGGCGCGAAAAGAGCCCGATCGAGTCCTGCGAGTGACGGCCGACAATTTAAACCGGCTGCTTGGCCTGGCGGGAGAATCACTGGTCGAAACTCGCTGGCTCAGTCCGTTTGCGGACTCGTTGCTGAGGCTTAAGCGCCGGCATGGAGAGTTGACTGGAATGCTCCAGGGCTTCAGGAACGCACTGGCGGCGAAAGGCCTGGATGAGGAGACCGGGCAACGACTGCATGCAGTGCAGGGTAAAGTGGCCGAATGCCGGAAGCTGCTCACGGAACGGCTAGCCGAACTGGAAATGTTCGACCGGCGCTCGACCAATCTGTCACACCGCCTCTACGCCGAGGCGCTTGCGTGCCGGATGCGGCCCTTCGCGGACGGTACACACGGTTTTCCCCGGATGGTGCGAGACCTTGCGCACTCGCTTGGCAAGGAGGCTAAACTCGAGATTGTCGGCGAGGCGACAGACGTGGATCGGGACGTGCTGGAGAAACTGGAGGCGCCGCTCACCCATCTGCTGAGGAATGCGGTCGATCACGGCATCGAAACTCCGGATGTCCGGAGCAGGATGGGCAAGCCCGCCCATGGGACCGTGCGGCTGGAGGCACGGCACAACGCGGGGATGCTTCAGATCATCGTTGCCGACGACGGGGGCGGTATCGATGTGGAGGCCGTGCGTCGTGTGGTGGTGGAACGGAAACTCACCAGCGTCGAAACCGCGGGACAACTGGGCGAATTTGAGCTGCTGGAATTCCTGTTTTTGCCAGGATTCACCATGAAGGAGGCGGTGAGCGAGATATCCGGACGAGGAGTTGGGCTGGATGTCGTCCAGACCATGGTCAAGCAAGTGCGGGGAAGCGTGCGGGTTTCCACGGAGAGGGGCAAAGGGACTCGGTTTCAACTGCAATTGCCCCTAACGCTCTCGGTGGTGCGCACCTTGCTCGTGGAGGTGGGGAGTGAGCCTTATGCCTTTCCCCTGGCGTACATCACCCGCACCCTGAAACTTCCTCGATCCAAAATTGGGGTAGTCGAAGGACGCCAGCATTTCAGTGCTGATCAGGGCCAAGTCGGTCTGGTGGCGGCTCATCAGCTTCTCGGAAAGGACACAACTCATTCGCACGGTGATGAACTGCCGGTGATCGTGGTGGGTGAGCAGGAGAACTCCTATGGGGTGGTGGTGGATCGCTTTCTGGGAGAGCGTGAATTGGTGGTGCACCCGCTGGACCCTCGGCTCGGCAAGATCAAAGATATCAGCGCCGGCGGCTTGATGGAGGACGGTTCGCCGGTGCTGATCATTGACGTCGAGGACTTGGTGCGTTCGATCGAGAATCTGAGCACAGGTGGCCGGTTGAACAAAGTCTCAGGGTCGTCCACGGGTGCGGTGGTGACCCCGCGAAAGCGGATCCTGATCGTCGACGATTCGCTCACCGTGCGCGAACTGGAACGTAAACTTTTGGACGGCCGCGGCTACGTGGTGGAGGTGGCAGTAGATGGCATGGACGGGTGGAACGCGGTACGGACCGGCCATTTCAATCTGGTGATCACGGATGTGGACATGCCGCGGATGGACGGAATCGAGCTGGTCACGCTGATCAAACGGGATGCGAACCTTAAATCACTGCCGGTGATGATCGTTTCCTACAAGGATCGCGAAGAGGACCGGCGTCGTGGGTTGGAAGCAGGCGCTGACTATTACCTGACCAAGGGTAGCTTCCACGACGACACCCTGCTCCATGCGGTGCTGGACCTGATCGGCGAGCCAACCCTATGAACATCGCCATAGTCAACGACGTGCCGATGGCGGTCGAAGCGATGCGCCGCCTCCTGCTGGCCGCGCCCAGACACCGGCTGCTGTGGGTGGCTCATGATGGGGCCGAGGCGGTGGCGATGTGCGCACGCGAAAGGCCCGATCTGATTTTGATGGATATGATCATGCCGGTGATGGATGGGGTTGAGGCCACGCGACGGATCATGGCAGCCACTCCTTGCGCCATCCTGGTGGTTACGGCCACGGTCGACGGGAATTCGGCTAAAGTGTTTGAGGCGCTGGGGGCTGGGGCGCTGGATGCCGTCAATACCCCGGTGGTCGAAGCTGACGAGAGGAACCGGCTCTCACCGTTGCTGGCCAAGATCGACATGCTCGGAGTGTTGATCGGGGATGCCCGACGCGACGGACCAACGCCCTCTGCACCGGTCCGCTGGTCCACGGATGATCTCAACCCAGATCAACTGGTCGGCATAGGGGCGTCGGCCGGCGGGCCGGCGGCTCTGGCGGAAGTGCTCCACGGCCTGCCCGCTGATTTCCCCGCGGCGGTGGTGATCATCCAACACGTTGACGAGCAGTTTGCCAAGGGACTCGCCGAATGGCTCGGTCGACATTCCCAGATGCCGGTCAGCGTGGCGCGAGGGGGAGAACGACCGGTGCGCGGGACGGTGTTGGTGGCCGGGAGTGGAGATCACCTGACTTTTAGCGGCGCCAATACACTCACCTACACTCCTCATCCGGCGGACTACTTATACCGGCCTTCGGTCGATGTTTTTTTTCGGAGCATTGTGAAGCACTGGCGTGGCGGAGCGGTAGGAGTTCTGCTCACCGGGATGGGCCGGGACGGCGCCCAGGGACTGAAGGCTCTGCGTGATGCCGGCTGCCACACCATCGCCCAGGATCGTGCTACCAGCGCAGTCTATGGAATGCCCAAGGCAGCGGCGGCGTTGGAGGCCGCCGTTGAGGTACTTCCGCTCAACCAAATTGCTCCTGCTCTAAAGCAGCGGTTTGTTCACTCCCCAAAGGGAAAGACGCCAAAGTTGTTATGAACGCATCCTTATCCGAGGCCGGCCCGATCCCAGTGGCCACCGTGGAGAGCCGGGTCATGGTGCTCTTGGTAGATGACCAGGCCATCATCGGCGAAGCCGTCCGGCGCCAGTTGGCGAATCAGCCAAACATCGACTTCCACTACTGCGCCACTCCCCTGGATGCGATCAGGCTCGCCAACCAGATCCATCCCACGGTCATCTTACAGGACCTGGTCATGCCGGGAGTGGACGGAATCGATTTGGTCCGTCGATTTCGCGCGAACCCTGACACCAAGGATATTCCGATCATCGTTCTGTCCACCAAGGACGAGCCTGAGTTCAAGAGCAAAGCCTTCGCGGCCGGGGCCAACGATTACTTGGTAAAGCTGCCCGACCGGATCGAACTGATTGCGCGGATTCGGTATCACTCCCGGGCCTTTCTGAGCCTGATCCAGCGCGACGAAGCCTATCGCGCCTTGCGCGAAAGCCAACAGCAACTAGTGGACAGCAACACCGCGCTCATTTCGCTCAATCAAAAACTCGAGGAAGCCACGCTGGCGAAATCCCAGTTTCTGGCGAACATGAGCCACGAGATTCGGACGCCGATGAACGGGGTCATTGGCATGACCACCCTGGTGCTCGACACCGAATTAACGGATGTTCAACGAGACTACGTGGAGACCATACGCAGCAGTGGAGAAAGCCTGCTCACGATCATCAACGACATCCTTGATTTCTCAAAAATCGAATCGGGCCGGATGGAGTTGGAGGACCATCCTTTTGACCTCCGAACCAGCATTGAGGAAGCGCTGGATTTGTTCGCTCCCAAAGCGGCCGAGAAGAAGCTCGACCTGGCTTATGTGGTGGAGGACGACGTGCCCACCGCATTGTCCGGGGACGTGACTCGGTTGCGGCAGATTATCGTTAACCTGGTGGGCAACGCCGTGAAATTCACCGATCGTGGGGAGGTCGTGGTGACGGTGGGCAAAGCAGATTACGTGGGCGGCCGGCCGGAAGGTGTGGGCCTGCATTTCGCCGTACGCGATACGGGGGTGGGAATCCCCCAAGACAAGCAGGACCGCCTCTTTAAGTCCTTCAGCCAGGTGGATAGTTCCACGAACCGCCATTACGGAGGAACTGGCCTCGGCTTGGCGATCAGCAAACGGCTCACCGAGCTGATGGGCGGCAGGATGTGGGTCGACAGCGACGCCGGCAAGGGGTCAACTTTCCATTTTACGGTCCAGGTGAAGTCAGCCGTTTTCGATGGGATTCCGGCTCAAACTCCTGCCTTAAGACTGTCCGGCAAGAGGATTCTGATTGTTGAAGACAATCTCACGAACCGCCAAATACTGACCCATTTTTCGGAGAGCCTAGGGATGCTTCCGCAAGCCGCAACAACCAGTTCCGAGGCCTTCGCCCGGCTTCAATCCGTCGAGAGCTATGACCTGGCCATCCTGGATCAACAGTTGCCCGACCTCGACGGGCTGACGCTGGCGCAAGGGGTGCGTCGTTTGCCCGGCTGTCGTTCTCTGCCCCTAATCCTGCTTTCTTCCACCCGCTTGCGGGCGGGTGATCCGGCCGCTGCGGACGTTGGGATTTCGGTCTTTGTTTATAAGCCGATCCGCCATGCTCAATTGTTCGACGCGTTTGCGAGGGTCCTGGGCAGCCAGCAGGAAGCTAAGAAGGCGTCGGCCATTCAGCAAGTCGACACCACCCTCGCCGCGCGCTTGCCCTTGCGGATCCTGCTGGCTGACGACAACGCGATTAATTTGAAGGTGGGTGCTTCGTATCTGCAGCGGATGGGTTATCGGCCGGAGATGGCAAACAATGGCCTGGAGGTCATCCAGGCGTTGGAACTCAAGCCGTTCGACCTGGTTCTCATGGATGTTCAAATGCCGGAGATGGATGGATACGAGGCGGCGCGGCAGATCTGCGACCGGTGGCCGGACCAGCGCCCGCGTTTGATCGCCATGACCGGAAATGCGATGCAGGGCGACCGCGAAAAGTGCCTCCTCGCCGGCATGGATGATTACATTGCCAAGCCGGTTCGTCCGAAAGAACTGGAGGCTGCCTTGCTGCGTTGGGGAAAGCGCCAACTGGCCTCGGAGCAACTCGTCGAAGCCAGCGCAGGTGGTGATCACTGAGGCAGGTGAAAGGCAGAGGAAAAATGATGAGGCGGGAGAGATGCGATGAGGCCGCGATCAGAACGATTTACATAAGCACAATAGGGATTAACGTCAGTCAGAAGGCCCAGGCGGAGGTTCAGCGCGGCGGCGGGAACGTGGTCACGGGGAACATGGAAAGAGTCATTCCGGGCGAAAGGGCTGCGCATTGATGGGATGTGGTGTGATGGGGATTGGGAGCGGGAGATGTTTCTTAACGCAAAGCCGGCAAGCCGCGGAGCCGCAGAGGCGGTGGGGGCAAAGGGAGAGGAGGAGCCTCTAAGGGCAGCGTGGTCCGTTGAAATGAAACCGGCGGGTTGGTGGGATCAAAGCGGGTCTGCTTCATGGACCGGGTTGATGCTCGCCTCGGTGGTCTGGATAGCTCGGGCTTGGCTGACGGGCTAGCGCGGGTGATCAGGCGCTCCAGGTCCAACGAACCTCGAGGCCCAATCCGTAGCACCACCGGGCAGGCGATAGAAGGTCGCTCGGTGGAACCTGCCGTCGAGGTGGCAAGGCTGGTGCGAAATATGCTGGAATCCAGGGACGTAGCACCAACGACGGCGTTGCCGACATCGACCTAGTGGATACCAAGGAAACCTATGAATTGCTCTAACTCTCATCGCTCTTGGGCTGGGTTCTCTGGTGTTTTAGCATTGCCGATGATTGCAATCGCGCTCGGCCCCGTAGCCGACGCCCAGAGCAACGACTCAACCGAAGTGTTCTCGGAGTCTGGATCGCACAAATTGCGGCTTGAGGGTAGCGGTTTTGAGGAGGTCGCGGCCGCATTTTATCAGATGAAAGGAAGCGAGGCAGTGCTTCTCTGGCGAACAAACCTGGCTACAGCCGGATTCGCGTCCGTGACCGTACGGGGCTTCCATGCCGCCGTTGCTCCTGATGGGGCGGGGGTATTCATTGAGAACCGGTCGGCGCCAGTCCCATGGGTCCTGGCCTTTTTCAACGCAAGCGGCAGTGCGACATTCTTCGGCGCGGAGGACGTGTTAAACCGAAGGTCGCCCGGTACGGCTCCCGTGCAGCCCTTCCGCCCCATAACCCTGGCCGCGCTGACCAATTTAGCGCCCGAGCAAGTCTTTCAGGCATTCACTGACTTAAGAGAGCAAGCGAACCTGCCGCACACAGCGGCGGCATTCTGGGAAGGAGCCGCCAGTTGGAGCTTCTTCGACATGAGCGGAAATCGGCCGTTCTATTGCGTTTGGCTTGGCCTGAGCGGCGATTGGTTTGCCTTCGACGCCCGGAGTGGCATGCCGACTGAGCCTGATTCAGCGCTTAAATCCAAGTGGACAGATCGGCTGCGCCGAAGCGCGTTGAGGATCATCAGAGAGCGGCAGTCCGGCGCCGCCAAAGAGCTGCTAAATCGGGCTCGAGAAGCGGTTGAAGGAATGCTGGGGCGATCCCGCAGCTCGATCGGGACAAGTCGGATGGAGAGCGAGGAAGTCCTCGAGACGGCCTATCGGGTAATCGCCAGATTGGGAAACGCCACGGACCGGCCGATACTGGAGGTGCTGCTTGCAAGCAAAGACTTCGAATCGAGCACCGGACCGGAGAACAGCTCCTCGTCCTCCCCCCGGCGCCAAATGTCATTCGTTGCTTCCTGTCCGGATCGAAGGTTGGCCGATCCCCTCTTGGCTTATTGGGATGGAAAGGTTCCTTGGGGCACGGAATCGGAGAGTCCCTTTGGGTTTCATGATTATTTCTATCTTGGGAATATCTTTTGCGCGGTGGAGTTGCCGTTCCCGCCGACGGGAGGGGAGCTATGGGTGTACCTGTTCCCAGCCGATTGGGGGAGGGACGAGTGGCGTACCAAAGGCCCAAGCCTGGCCCTTCACCGTGAGTTTCAGAGTGCTTTGTCGATGGGGCCTAGGATGTCAGGTATGGGCTTCTTTACAGGGCCTGGGACGACTCGTTCTGAAGAACTCTCCGGCCACGCCAAGTGCACCTTCGCCGGGCTCACGCCGGGCTCTTACCGTTTGAGGGCGGCGTGGATACGAAGGCAAGGGGTTTCTAAGGGAATGTCGTCAGTCCTCCTTCCGCAGGCGGGCGACTACGAGAGCGAGGGGTCCGAATCGTTCCAGGTAGTGGCCGGGGCGACACTGGAGATCCCGGCCCTCGTTTGCACCAATCGGATGGGTTCGGAAGCCGGACCGTATTTGGGGGACGATGCGCAGGTGGTTGCGGAACAACTGAAACAGCAGGAAGAATCGGCAGATGGTGTTGACGATTCGTCGGGCGAGGCGGTCCAGGCCTCGAGAGTTGTTTCGAAACAGTGGACACCTCCCCCAGGCACAAACAAGCCAGATCGCCCAGTTCAACTAGTTAGGGTCACGTTCGAGAGGAACGAATACCGAGCAGGATGGCCACGCCTGAATCAGGACAACCACATGCTCACGGTGTGGTGGAAGGGTCGTGGTTCTCAACAAGATCTGGAAGGCCCCCCTTTCTCCATCGTCGACGACCATGGATGCCGCTACCCCCTAACCTCTTACACGGCGGGATTCTCAGGGGGCGGCACGTCGTCAGAGAACGGGGTCAGTTGGACCCACTTCCCTCGACGGCAGATAAGCTTCAAACTGAGGGCGGAGGTTTCCAGCAACCAAACAGTCGAGTTCGTCATCCCAAATCTAGCTGGGCGGGTAACAAACGCCTGGACCGCCGAGCGTTTCAGCACGGCTTATGAATTGAGCGGCGGGGTTAAGGCCGTGTTTAAAGGATTCAAGCCAGCTAGGCTTTCGCCGGACGTTCGTTTCGAGAGCGGCACGAGCGCCATGGACTGGCGAGTTCGGAGTGCACTCGTCCGTGACCCAACGGGGAATGAGGCCGAGAGCGTGGGGGACCTAGAGTGCCGAAAGGAGCCAGTGATTCAGGTGTCCGCAAAGGTCATTCGATCGCAGAAATCGAACTTCGGGGAGGATGAACAGTGGACGATAGCTGGATTGATCGTCCCGGGCCCGGGCGAGTTCACAATCCTGGACCGAAGCAACAAGCTGCAAGGTGTGAAGGTGCAAGTTCTTGCTTTTGCCGGGACAGGCGAGATCACGTATTCGAACGGGGTCCCGGTGTCGGCCGTGGCTCAGATCGACACAGGGGCGGTTTCGGCCACGGAGAGGTACGCGCAGGTGACCACGACTCGGCACGGAAGGAGGCGCAGCGAGCCCCCGGTTTTCATCAAGGCGGATGATCGAATGGACCCGTTTGGTGTTGGGCCCATTCCCATGCCGCGAGTGGTTTCCCGAGTGGCCCATATCGCGGTGCGACTCTCGGGTCTCTCTTCGAAGCACGTGTTTTACCTGATTGGCGGGCCGGAGATCTCCGCCGAGGCCAGCAGGCCAGCGCGTTGGCATTCGCCATTTGGAGACTCGGATTATGCACAGAGCGGTGACATCTATTTTTTGCCGTTACCCGCGTCTGCGCGCCGAGGCAGGGTCACTGTGAAGCTGGTAGTCCAGAAAGAACGGACGATCGAGTGGTTCGTCGAGAATCCGGCAGCGGCTGACGAGTCAACAGGGAAAAAGGCCTTATGAAGCAAAGCCGAGCAGGGATTTTCCGGCGAATCATGAGGAAGCGCTAGAATGGCTACGCGAGGTGGCGGTGAAGGGCAATGCGAGCGCGCAAGCTCGGTTAGGGGAAATGCTTCGCCAAGGCAATTGCGCTGCACCGGCCGCCGGGAGGCCTGTTGGTATTGACGCTCACGAGGATGCATGGATGTGTGAACGAGTCCCAAACAAACACCGCGTTAGCCAGCCTATAGGCCACCCATCGCGCGTTCGGCGTTATGAGTAACCGACTCCAAGAGGCAGTCGGAGTGAGGGTGCCATCGATAAGAACATTCGTGCCTGCTGCGAGATCGTGCGCATAGAGAAGGGAGGATTTTGTGCTTGCGATGGATTAGGCAGACTGCCTTCATGATCGGTAATGCCAGAAGCTCCACTTACGGTAGGGCCACGGGCACGGAAGCCCGGACTACCAAGTTCTGTGTTCCTGGCACACACGCCATGAGAATCATCGCCGTAATCCTCGCCGTTTCGGTTGGCCTCTGTTCGGGCTGTCAGACTGGGCGGGCCTTGAGGCAGACTATCCCCGCTTCCCCGGCGCTTGGGGTTGAAAACGAGCACACGGCCCGCATTGGTGATGTGGTGCGCCAACTGATGCGGCGGGAGAACATTCCCGGCTGCTCGGTTGCCGTGATCGAGCACAGCCAAGTCGTGTGGGCTCAGGGTTTTGGCTGGCGCGACGTCGGCCGGCGTTTGCCCGTGGACACCGACACGCAGTTCCAGGCGGGATCGATCAGCAAGGCCGTGACTGCGTTGGGAGTGCTCATGCTGGAAGGTACGGGCCAGGTCTCTCTCGATAACGACGTGAATCTTTACCTGAAGGGGTGGCGTCTGGATTCGAGATTCACGAACACGATTACGCTCCGCCAACTGCTCTGCCATCGCGCCGGGATGGTTCCGCATGGATTTCTTGGATACGGTGAGCACGCAAAGGCGCGTTCAACACTCGATGTCCTGAAACGTCGTGAGCCGGTGGTGAGTTGGCTGACGCTGCACTACCTGGGGACAATCAAAGTCGTCAAACCGCCCGGTTCCGGCTTCAGCTACTCTGGGGGCGGCTATTGTGTCATTCAAAAGGCTGTCGAGGACGTAACGGGTCAGCCATTTGAGGAGGCCATGGATAGGCTGGTCCTGCAACCGGTGGGCATGAGCCGCTCCACTTTTCAGCAGCCGCCGCAAGATACGAATAACATCGCACGAGGCTACGGATGGATGATGAACGTGTTGGGGGGCGGGCGCTGGCGTGTCTTCCCGGAAAAGGCTCCGGCGGGTCTGTGGACGACCCCAAAGGACCTGGCGCGGCTTGCGGTAGCGGTGCAGAAAGCGGCCGCGGGGATGGCCAACTCGGGAATCTCTCCGGCCACCGCGCAGGAATACCTGAAACCACAATTTGATGAATGGCAAGGAGTGGGAATTCGTGTGGGTGGTGACGGAGAGCACCACGCTTTCTCCCACGCTGGAGAAAACCCTGGGTATTGCGGACTCCTAATCGCCGGGGTTTCAGACGGTCTCGGCTATGTGATCATGACCAATGCCAACAAGCACAGGGTCACGCCGATAGTGCAGGCCATCATCGATGAATTCGGCTGGAGCCCAAAGCCCTCGCAGGGCAAGGATGCTGGGCAGTGATCCTGCGGGTCGGCGAGGTAGTCGAACAGGTGCGGAGCAAACAGCGACGCGCGTCGGGGGCGATGTGTTCCCCGAGGACGACGCGGACGAACAGGTTTAGCACAGAGGCGCAGAAGCCTATAAGACGCAGGGGGGAAGGGAGAAGAAACGGCGAATCATTAGGGTGAGGAAGCGAGGGTCATAGACCGCCGCTACAGTCAGCCCGAGGGTGAGCTTGGGGCGCGGATTAAGATGGTGGGCTGCGGCGGGTGAACCGCGCTCCGGGGATGCCGGCGTTTTCCCCACACGAGTGGAGAAAATCGAGTGCACTGCCGGGTGACGGGGCCTTTCCCCTCACCCTTCCCCTCTCCCAAAAGGAGAGGGCATGTGTGCGCTGCGCTCGGTGCAGATTCAGCTAGCGAAGCGGCAACGGGCTAATAAGGCTGGGCTTCCTCGCCATCGCCCTCCGAGGGCGCGGGCGCGAGCCGGTGACTCGGGGCGGATGGGGGTGGTGGAAACGCGTGGGGAGTTAAGCGAGGCGTCTTGAGGTTGCCACGTTGCTGCGGCTCTTAGAGCCGCGGTCCGGGGCGCGCGTGGAAGATCATGGGCTGCGGATTGAAATCGAGTCGAGGGAGCGACGGTCATAGACCGCCGCTACAGTCAGCCCGAGGGTGAGCTTGGGGCGCGGATTGAGATGGTGGGCTGCGGCGGGTCAACCGCGGTTCGGGATTCTGCAGTCCCTATCCTTTTACCCGAAAAAAGCGCATGGGCGCGCCGGGCATGAAGGTGAAGGGACTGGCGGCGCCGGTGATATCGGCCCATGGCCCGGCGACCGTGGGGGCGAACTGAAGCGTCCCCCCGAGAGTCCATTCGAGCGTGATGGTGCCGTCAGCATTGACGTGGAGGCTGAAGAATCTCGAGCCAAAATCCCAGTCGATCGCCGGCACGAAGAGGAGGAAATCAAAGCCGCCATTGCGACAGTTAACCCGGAGCGTCGTGGGACCGGCGAGGCGAATCCCTTGGATCGAATTGGTTGTGGCGGCATCGGTCAGGGGCACCAGGGCGTTATTGCCCGACTCGCCCGGGCTAGGAGAGTCGAAAACACCCAGGATTGTCCTGGTGCCTCCGGTGGAGTTTTCAAGGCTGCCCCCCACGTGGGTCAAGGTTGCAGGGGCATCATCCCAGAGGGCTGCGTAGACATAATAGACCCCCGATGGGAAGGTGCGGGTATAATTGTACCAATTTCCAGCCTGCCATCCCAAGCGAAAGTCCACCACGACTTCCCCAGCGCCGCGATCGAGGTCGCTGCCGATGATGGCAGGGACTTTTAGTGAAGGCGGGTAACGATAGTAGGGACTGTCGCTATCGTAGCTACCGCTGTAATCGACGCCGGCCACCGCGCCTAGCCCCGCATAGGCACCACCCGCGTAGGGCATCCTGCTGGCCTCGGGTTTGGATTGGCCACCGTCGTAGTCAAAGTCGGCAGCCTCGATCCAGAAGGTAGGAGTGGCGGGCTGACCGACGACGAATGACCATTGGATGGTTCGGTCGCCAAAGGTGAGCGAGACGGTGTTGGTGCTCCCGAATGTGAACCCGGTCACGGGCTTGTAGGAAACTACGGTTTCGCCTGCCGTTTTAGCTGCACTGGGCTGAACCGGTACCCCGTTTATGGTCATGGAGATGGCGTTAAGGTCCACAGGCGTGGAACCATCCTCAAGGACGGCCCTGACGAGCGCATCCGGACCCGCGCGGCCCACACTGGCTGAGCGGTCCGAACTGCTGCGGCCAGGGGCGAGGCTCTTCAGATAGGTTGAGCCGGAACTGCCCGTAGGGTACTGGTAAGCCTTGATTCCACCGTTTGCAGTATCACCGACCAGGGCTTTGCCGACTTCCAGGGGGAACCAGGGGATGCGGTTGGTGATGCTGAACCATTCCAGATCGGCTTTGCCGGTGCCGTGCTCGTAGACTAGACGGAATGGATAGAGTCCGGCCTTGGTGATCTGGAACGCGAAACGGGCGCTTTGGCCCCCGTCATAGCCGTAGCTATAGGCTTGGCGGGTGCCACTAAACCCCCCTAAAACGATGGGCAGAGTGCCCCACTCCTTAGGATTTCCGACGCTCAACCGGACACTGTCGTCGCTGTCGAGCCCCATTTGGTAAGTGCCTTCTTTAAGTTCCAGGACAGTCAGAATCTCGAGCCCGAAATCATCCACCCCGTGGTCGGCCAGCGCGGAGTTGGTCCTGATGCCGGGGATGTTCGGAGCCACGGGAAGACGCGCATAGCTTCCATCGTCCAGGAAATTGCTATCTCCGGCGAATCCAAGATACGCGTTAGTCGTGGAACTGAAGTTGATCGCGCCAGTTTCGACGAAAGAGCCGTTCGGTCCGGTGAACTTACTCAAATCGGCGAGATTGGGGAGGCCAAACAAGCCGTGAGTGAGCAACTCGCCGACCACGACCGAGTCTCCCAGATGGTTAGGGACTGTTGGGCTCAGCGCACTAGGAGGGGGCGACACCTGCCAAGTCTTAACCAGAAACCCTGGCTTGGTGAGATCAACCTCCTGAGGCTTAAGAGCCAGGCTGGCGGGAATGCTCGTTGCGGCCGGAATTGGGGTGAACGTATTTGTGCCAGAATACAAGTTGGTGCCATCGTTAAAGGTGATGACGAAACTATTGGTCTCCAGAGGCAAGAATGGTGTGGGCGTATAGAGGACCTGGGTGACCCTCCCGCTTTTGGTGATCTGCGTTGAAGCGGTGACATCGACTCCGTTAAGGCCAAGTTTGATGTTCGATATGGGCGTTGCGCCGTCGGTCACTTCGAAGGTGACCGGCATATCTGCGGTGATCGGGCGCCCCGTGCCGCGAGGCGGGTCGACATAGCTCACGGCGGCGGGCTCGGGGCCATTGTTGACCGCGAAGGCCCGGAGGGACCCGACTGTTGTGACGTCGTTGATCAAGGCTTTGACTCCCTCCGGGTTAATGGCGGACCACTCGAGACTCGGAGCGAAGTAATCGCCGGGCACCCAAACGGTACGGAAGGGGTACACTCCCGGGTCCCTAATATATACCCATCGAATGGTTGTGGTGAACTGCGAGCCGGTGTCGGATACCGACAGGGGTGTGATTAAAAGCGGGTGAGGCTAATTCCAAAAAGACTCCCATTGGCTGTTGGCCTTGAGGACTCGCAAGTGGCCGATCCTGTCAGCGTGGTCGGGCAACCAGGCTGTGCCCGCCTGTTTGAGG
>Ga0265314_10000365_pt1 | contig 62596 bp, 49 predicted proteins | sample 4126metaG_FD_203106 | JGI IMG/M metagenome (GOLD analysis project Ga0265314, IMG submission 203106) | Rhizosphere microbial communities from Carex aquatilis grown in University of Washington, Seatle, WA, United States - 4-1-26 metaG | ecosystem: Host-associated > Plants > Roots > Rhizosphere >... | reverse complement strand
CCTTATCGTCCGGAAACCACGCCCGAAACTCGCGCACTGTCTGCGGATAGTCGGCCATGCCCTTCGATTACCAGTCAGGACTAGGGGAATCAAGTTAATAGCCCCATAATCTAATTGGGACGTTTACCCAGGCCTTCAGCCTTGGCGGCTTCCAGCCTGGGCTGTCACAGGGCGGGCCTACGGCCCTTGGGTGGTTGGTTGGAGGGGTAGATTGCCCGTCTTCGCTAAGGGCACGCCGCGATCTGCGAGAGGGGCACGAACAACGGACGGAGGACGACGGTCATAGACCGACGCTACAGAGGGAGTATGGGTGGAACGGAGGACCGGAGCGGGAGAAGACGAAGGAACGCCCTCACCCCGGCCCTCTCCCGATGGGCGAGGGAGAGCGTTGTTTGGACTAGTGGTTTGATTGAGGGCGGGGCGGCTATGCCGGGTGGGGTCGAGGAGGGAACAAATGAAGAATGATTGGCCACGGGCAGACACCGAAGTTCTTCGGGGGGTCGCGAGAGTCGGCAGATGAGTTAGGGCGGCGGGGTGTGCGAATAAGAGATCGGGAGCGACGGTCATAGACGCGCCGCTACAGAGGCGACGGTCTTGAACCATAACCCAGCGGGGGTTAGGCTATTCCCCGTGAAGGGCAGACTCGACCTTGTGGAAGGCGATGGGAATGGAGCAGGGGGGAGTGGCGTGCGGCAAGGGGCGGGCCTCCGTTCGGCAGGAGGATGGCGCCAGAGTTCCTAAGACCACCGTCGCCGATCCTACCCTCCGACCCGCGGGTCACTTCTAGTCTGATTCGGGGGGAAAAGGACGGAGTTGTTTTATTCTTGCAACAACCGAACGGGCGATCGTAATAATCGAAGAACGTCATTGGAAACGAACAACTTGTGAACGGGATCCTACCCACTCTGCGGCGAGGTCAGCGGCTGGCGGTTTTAGAAGCCGAGTTCGGCGGTTCTATCCCAATCTAGCCATGAGCGAGTTCAGTGAGAGCTACCACCTCCGAAGCGAGCGTGCAGAGGATGCCATCGAGCTTTTGCGACGAGCGAAGCGCAAAGGCTACGTTTATCAGCCAGTCAATGGCTGGGTGACGTTTCTTGCCGAGGAAGGTGTCTTCGAGCCGGACGAGCGGATTGTGGCCGCTGCTGCTCATCCTCTCCTTCACTACGTCTCCGCTGAGGACCATGGGTGGAGTTTCACCCTTTACGACCGCGCCAAGGTAGTCTGTGGCTACCGCTGCGATTGGGACGACGATATTAAGGTTGATGACTCCAGTTATTCACGAGCAGCACTCCAGCAGGTGGTGCCTGCGGCACAGCCAGCAGTCCTGGACGACTTCGAGCGGCGGTTAGAGCCGAAGGATTTTGACGAGCTTTTCGAGGCAGAGCCTTCCAAGCTGTTTGCGCGGGCGATGGGTTTGGAGCACTACGATTGGCTTGCATACCGCTACGTCGCCCGCGATTTTCACGAGTCACCCGAAAGCCACGCCGACGTGACCGAGGTGTCATGACCAAATCCGAAACGCTCAACCATGCGCGACGGCGAATCCGGCGGGAGCGTTGCGGTCACACACGGTGCGACGGGCCGCTGAGCTTGGATCGTTAGGACGCTGGCGTATGTCACCGTCACGAATAAACGGACACGAGTTGTGGCTGATCTTTCCCTTCTTTTTCGTCGGCATGTGGGTGTTCGTTAGCTTTGTGATTTCGCGCATGGGCTGGAATGCGTTTGCCACTCGTTACCCCGCCGAAACTCGACCGACCGGCACCGCGTACAACTCCCCATCCACCTGGTTCGGCTTTTTCCTCGCCCGTTATGGCAACGTCGTCCGTGTCATCTTCACGGAGGCGGGGGTGTATTTCTACCCGTTGTTCCTGTTTCGAGCATTTCACCGTCCTTTTCTGGTGCCGTGGGAGAGCGTCAGGCGCGTAGAAAGGCAGAAGGTCTTGTTCTCGTCTCGCTACCGGGTGGACATTGAGGATGAGGCTGGCGAGATACACGTGATTTTGCCCTTGAGGGTCGAGCAGGACTTACTCAAGTACAAGATAACGAAGAGAACGAAGGGTTGACCACAGGTTGCGCCGATAACCTGACGCGGGAGACGTTGGATGTTAGGAGTGGCTTCAGCCGTCCCTGAGATCGTCCATTTGAAGCGACCTAAAATTCGCCTTCCACCGGGGAGCCAGCCTCTCCGCAGTTATGGCCGGGGCGCGAGTCTGTGACTCGCAGCGGCTTGCATGGTCGAGGCGCGCGGGAACTGAAGCGAAGCGTCCTGAGGTTCCAACGTTGCTGCGGCTCTTAGAGCCGCGGTCCGGGGACGCCGGCGTTTTCCCCACACGAGTGGAGAAAATCGAGTGGACTGCTGGGTGACGGGGCCTTTCCCCTTCCGCCTTCGCCAACGCTACGGCGCGACGAGTCGGCGAGACTCCGCGTGGATCTCTGTGCCCCCCATGAAACAATCGGATGACCTCGCCAGCGCGATTGTGGACGCGGCAGTGAAGGTTCACCCAGAACTCCGTCCAGGGCGGCTAGAATCGAGTCGTGGAGTTGGAAGTGGCGAGGGATTTTGATCGTGAGTTGAAGCGAATTGCGGTTTTTCGCAGTTTGACTTCTGCTCGACCGGTGGCATAAGTGAAGTAGAAATAAGAAGTTCAGTAAAACATTCAAGCTTTTGAATGCCCATTCCACTGGTTAGGCAAACCAATGGTTACGTCATGAAGAAGCTCGCCTATCCTTGCTTAGCGCTAGGCAGTGTTTTCTTGCTCATGGACGCTTTGACTGCCTGGTTCTTTCGTGATGGCCTGGGCCCAGACAGTGTGAGCAGTAGTGGATTCGGTGCGTGGGGGCGTTGCTGGCAGGGTTTTCGTCTTGCCTTGGCCTTCGCTGCACCCGTTCTGGCTATCGCCGCCTGGTGCGCCGGTCGCAATCGCGCGGCACTGAAAAATGATCAGAAAACGACCTGACCAACGGAGTGCAGTGAACGGCGGGACTGCGCTGCGCTTCCAAATCGAACGGCACTGGCCCGCTGTCAGTGACCCAGGAGGTTGGACCACTCGGCCAGGTCATGAATAATGGCCCATTCTTTCTCGGCGCCATGGTCTTGGCGATTACTGCTTTCATCACGCATTGCGTGGCTCGCGGTTTTCTTGAGGAAGGCGTGCGCCGGAAGGCCGCGCGTATGAGCGAAGCAGCGAAACAGCGGTCCACTTACGTCGCCGACCCAATAGCTGTTCAAGCAAGCCACGCGTGGAATGTTCTGACGGTCACAGGCGTTGTGCTTACCGTGTTGTCCGTCGTGTGCATGGTTACCGCCGCCCTGCGGCGTGAGCCCGGCTGGTATCTCACCCTGCTGCTGGTTCTGGTTTTCGACATTTTAATGCCGATGCTCCTGTGAACGCGAAACGTTGGTTCGACTTCTGCGGGCAGGCGACGCCGGATTGTGGCTTGCGGCCACTAGGAGCTCAGGTTCCAGGAACGTTTGATGAGAATCGTTTCGCAACACTGCCGTGAACACGTATAGCGAGTTCGTTGAAGAGAACGACGTCGATTACGACAGGGTGCTCCAGGCCGGGGGCCGGAATTGCGGCGACGAAGATTTTGCGGTGTTTGGATTCCCCTTTTGTCATCGCGTCTACCTGATGGAGTATGAAGTAGATACGGTTTTTACGGACGCGCATGACCTCACCAAACGGATTCCTGTTTTCAACATCGGGTTTTCGTGTGTCGCCTGTGGCAAGCAGGTGCCTGGGGGAGTCGCGTGGGTGGGTCCCAGGGCGGAAAGGGAGTTCCGCGTGCGCTACGAGGATATGCTAAACTCAGACTGGGCATGGATACTGAACAAGCGCCTATGAATGAGAAGTCGAACACCGGCTGGCAGCGGACCGGAGGCAGCCGCCGGGATCACCATGTCTGCGGGGGTCAACGGCGGCTGGCCCTTCGCGGCTGACGCTCGTGGTTGGCCGAAAGCTACGCCGTGAACACACCCATTGTGAAGGCGATGATCGCTGTTATGCTGGCGGTCTCCGTTGGGGGAGCGTTTCTCGCATGGTATCCATTTCTTTTCTCTCTCGCCTGGCCTGGACTTATTCTTGCTCGGTTTGGAGTGCGGCATTCTTGGTTGTTCGTGGTCGCATTCATGCTGGGCGTCTTACTGTGGCTCGGACTGCGATCTCGCCATAAACCTTGGTGGGAGGTTGGACTGGCCAGCGTGCTGGTGCCAGCGAGTTACTGTGCCTTCGCATTTCTCTACGTAGCTCGATTGCCGGTTCCGCTGCCAAAAACGACTCCTTATGACTCGGTTGCCGCCCAACGGGCCGGTTACCTGCACTCCTTTGACGCTGGTTACCGGGACGGATTGACCGGCCGCTTCCGCACCTATTGCTTTCTGCCAGAGGCGGAGACCCGGGGTTTTTACGAAGGAGCTTATCACGGTAGAGTGGTCTGGTATCGCCTTTTGGGGCGGCGAATGCCAGACCGCGAACGGCATCTCGTCGAGGGGTCGGCTATGAGAGATGGTTCCATGGTGGATCTTATGAATGAACCGGGCAACCAAACGGTGCATTGAACCAGGGCGGTGCATGGCGAACGGTGGGTGAGGTTCTATTTTGGTCAATCGGCCGCGGGGTGAAGTGATTTGCGTGACGCCCATACAGGGCTAGAAAGGTACCTGGTGCGGTGTTTACCCAGGCCTTCCTCCTTCGCTGAGGCTCCGGACGGACGGGCCGGCCTGGGCTATCACAGGACGGGCTTTCAGCCCTTGCCGCGTTGAAAGGGAAAGACACGGCACCTCTTGGGGTGCCTGGCTCCCTGACCCTGGGGACCCAGAGTGCGCCGCGAATGAGAGGGGAGAAGGGCAAATGAAGAATGAAGCAGATCCGAGTGATGCTAGCGGAGGGGTGGGGAGATCGCACAGCACGGGCGGGGGCTAACACGAAGATCTCGAAGGGTACGAAGGTCTTGCGAGAACCGAGCAGGCCGTCGTATTAATTGAAGAGCGTCGTTGGGAATGAACAGGCTGCGAACGAGAATCTGCCGATTTTCCGGCAAAGCCAGCGACTGGCAGTCGCTGAATCACAGTTTGGCGGAACAACCCGTCCTGAGCCGAGTGGACATCGCAATATGAAGACCGCAACACCCAAGAATATCGACCAATACATTGCGGGCTTCCCGCCGGACGTTCAAGAGACCCTCCAAAAGATACGGGACATCATCAACGATGCTGCACCTGATGCCGAGGAAACGATCAAGTATCGAATGCCAACGTTTGTACTGCACGGGAATCTCGTGCATTTTGCGGGCTTCGAGAACCACATTGGGTTCTACCCAACGCCATCCGCAATCGAAGCATTCGGTATCGACCTGGCGGGCTACGAGAGCGCAAAAGGTTCGGTCCAATTCCCTCTCGATCAGCCAGTCCCCTTTGCCTTGATCAGGAGCATGGTCGAGTTCCGGGTTAAGGAAAGCTGTAAGATGGACTCCAAGAAGCGGAAGAAATAGTCATTTGAGGAACTGGCCGCACCACGAATTGCCGCCGAACAACCGAAGGCAGCGAACTCCGCGATGACGAGTCAATTTCATGCCAGGCACCGGTGGCGCGCAGTCGCTGCTCCGGAGAGTTAGATGAGGCTGCGCAAATGAGTGACCCTGGGTTTTACAGTTCAAACTATCGTGCTCTCAGTTTGAGAGAGTTGGTCCGAATGCGAGGGTTGCTTCGCCTACCGCTTACCTACCTAATTTCAAGATTCAAAACTCCAACTCCCGCAGGGTGGATGCCGCAGATGTGGGCGGATCTCGATTGCGCGGAGCAGGAATTATCCACTGGCTTTGTCAAGGCGACAACTGGATGTCGTCAAAGCCTTCGTAATCTGGGTTTTGACGAAGTGGGATTTAAGAAACTAAAACGCGTCCTGAATCCTAATCACCGCGATGACGGCGGGATCAATCTCCTCGACCGCAGCCGCTGCCATTTCGGGCAACTGATCTATAATAAATCCCACGCTCCACCACCCATCGATAGAGATCGGGAGCAAGTGGTCGTTGCATTTACGGCGGTGTTTGAAAAAGGCACGCTTAACTTTACAAACAACGCCAAAACCGCTTTTGATTCGGTCCCGCACCATGCGGTAGTCAGAATTGCTACCAACGATGTGGCGCACATTTACCGACGCTTTGTTGATGCTGTGCAAGGACGCAAAGAACCGCCGTTTCGTTTTGCCAACCAGCAGGCGCTTTGTGATTGGTTTGACTCAAATACAATGGAAGTCTTCGGTTTTAGGGTTCGACGACGATTGTTTGTCCGGATGAGTGACGAGGAAGTCGCCGTCGCTCGCCGACGAATGCCGCCACCGTCACCAACTACATGACGCTATCATGGCTACACTGCTGTGGGCTTTTGGCTGCGTGCCAGTCGCCCTGCTTGTCATTACGGTCGCACAGGCATATTTGAGATGAACAATAGAGTGGCCAACCCGCCGGGCGGAGCCAACGCGATGCAGCCGGCTGCCTCGGAGACAAATCAGACGTCGGCGACGGCTTCCTCCCGTCGCCCACTCTGACTGTCGGGTCTAATGCGTGAACTGGCTCGCTCCAAGGATCGACGAGAAGTGCTTGCGAAAGGTTCTATTGTACTCCTTTGCGGGAGCACTCGTGGCCGGTGCGTACGGCGTCATTCACGACCAGGTCACATTCACGCTTTCGCCCGAGTATTTCTACAAACTCAAGTTCAAGCAGTTTTGGTATGCTAACTTCGGGTTCCCCCCGCGCGTCTTTGTTGCGGAGGTCGGGTTTCTGGCGACCTGGTGGGCCGGATTTATCGCGGCATGGTTCCTCGGGCGTTTATTGGTCCCACGACTGGGCCCAGGGCTGCTCCGTTCTCGGATGTGGTGCGGGTTGGTCATCGTCCTCGGGTGCTCACTTGTGGGAGGCCTTCTGGGTTACGGTATTGGTTGCCGTTTCCCCTAAACTCCAAAATCGTCGCTGGTGCGTTGCACGTCCTCACCGCCCCCGCCCATGAGAATCAGTTGCCTCCTCTTCGTGCCAAGCAGCTCGGCGGGGAGTTTAGCTCCACACCCCCGCGATGGTGGTCCCGCAGAAACGGCATTTGCCGCCCACCACCTCGTTCCGGACGACGTCGAAGATGGCGCGCTCCACGATTGGTTTCTTGCAGCCCGGGCACCAGGTTGTGCCCGCATCAACCAAACCCGGGACATTTCCAATGTAGGCAAAGTGCAGCCCCTCTTTCCGAGCGATGTCGCGCGCGTGGACCAGGGTCTCGACCGGCGTCGGCGTCAAATGCGTGAGTTTATGCAGCGGCTGGAAACGCGAGAAGTGCAGCGGTTGATCCGGCCCCAACTCTTTGACGATCCAGCCGCTCATCCGGCGGATTACTTCGAGATCGTCGGTATAGGTGGGGACAACCAGGTTGATGATCTCAAACCACACGCCCAACTCACGGAGCACCTTGAGCGTCCTCAAAATGGGTGCGAGCTTGCCGGAGTTGAGTTTCTGATAGACGTCCTCGTCGAACCCTTTCAGGTCGACGTGGGCGGCATCGACGAATCGGTAGAGATCGCGTGCCGGCCGTTCCTCGATCGACCCACAGGAGACCACGATGTTCTTTAGTTTCCGCTCGCGCGCCGCCTGGCAGGTATCCTGGGTATACTCGTAGAATGACGTGGGCTCGGAATAGGTGTAAGAAAGTGAAGGGCATTTCAGCGACGCAGCCACGGCGACGGCGTCCTCCGGAAACAGGCTCAGCCGCGCCAAATCCGACTGCGATAACGATCGGGGCAGAGGCGGTTTCAGGCGCAATTCCGCGCCACGAGGGTCTTTGGTCTCCTCGGGTTTCTTTTGCGAGATCTCCCAGTTCTGGCAGTTGAGGCACCTAAAGACACAGCCCGAGGTCGCCAGCGAGAAGGTCGGTGTGCCAGGGAGGAAATGGAACAACGGTTTCTTCTCCACCGGATCTACGTGGAACGTGCACGGGTTGCCGTAGGCGAGCGTATACAGGGTACCCTCGTGATTGACACGGTTGCGACAATGGCTTCGGTCGCCGGGTTCCAGGAGGCAATTATTCGGGCAGATCTTGCATTGGACGTTGCGGCCCAGTTTGAGGTAATGCCGCCCCTCCTTGACCCAGCCACGCCTCTGCCACAAGTCCCACGTTTCGCCCTTAGGGGCGTCACCTTTGAAAGTCTCAGCCGGGGCTTCCGCGGCCTTCCATTTGGTGAAGAAGTTGAACACCGGCCCGGCGCCGGCGAGAACCACCGCTCCGGAAAGGCCGGCTCGAATCGCAGCGCGGCGCGAGATCCCTGTCCCACCGCACTGCCGCATCGTTTTCATAACGGTTCGCGATGTTTGACCCACCCCCATCGTTGCATAGCAAGATACACCGCGGGGAGGCTATGAACCAGCACCAAAATGAGCAGAGGCCAGTGGAGCATGCGGTGGATAGTCAGGGCCGTCTTCTCATCGCATAGACGGCTCAACCCGTACTCGCCGGTGATGGCATAACCGGTGAGCAGGAAACCGAGAATGACCGGCAGCAGCGGCCAACTGCTCCAACGAACCGTCCGCAAGAGAATCAAATTCAGCTTGTTCATGCAGATTCACCCTTCCAAAAAGCCACGGCTGCGACGAGCAGGTTCATGGCGCCCGCAATCCAGCACGCCCCAACCGCGCCGACAACAGGAACGAGCAAGGTGCTGGTCAGCAGGGCACCCATCGAAGCCCCAACGAAATCGGCGGAGTAGAGTCGCGTCGCAGCCGACCCCGGACCCGGATCCGCCGCATTCGCCAATGGGAACTGGGCGCCAACCACAAACGCCAAGCCGCCGGCATACGCGGCAACAATCCACGGGCTCAACGACTGGCTAAGAATCCGAACTGAAGGGTTGTTGAGCAGGGCCAGGAGCCAGGGCGTGACAACGGCCAAAGCGCAAACCACCAGGGCCATGGCGCCCAACGCAAACGAGAATGAGAAATGTGCCGTTCCGATTGAGAGACCAGGCCGAGGGCGAGGGGTTCCCGTGACGAGCGGGACAGGTCGAGCCAGCCACCACCCCGCGACTGCAGCGCCCACCGTCAGGCCTACCATGAACATCGTCACCACCAGTCCGACCTGCCGGTAAACCGATCCGGCGAGCACCTGAAGGCCGAGCAGCAGGACAATCTCCAACGACGAGCCCGCAAATCCAGAGGCAAATATGACACTCGCGCCACTGCGAAGCCGGAGCACGTACAGGGCCATCAGGCCAACCAGGCCGGCCAACAAGGGTTTGGAGAATGAGCTGAACTGGCTCGCCCAGTGCCGAAGATGGAGCAAATACAGGATCGGCTCGAAGTCCTCGTTGACCGGCGCAGGCTGCGAGGCAGCACGCTCCAAATCCGCCAACCGATCCGGCGCCAGTGTGGCGCCCAGGTAATGGCGGTTCACCAGCCGAGTCGACAGATTCTTCGCTTCCAGCCGGGAAGCGATATCCAGCGTGAGCGGGCCATTGGAGGCGATGAAATAAACGCGTCCACCAGGAATGAGGCGCAGGTTCCGAAAGGATTCCGACGCGGTTTGACGCGCACAACTCAGCACGCTGATCAGCTCTGGGCTGGCATAATTCTCAAAATGGCCCAGCCCGAAACTCAGGACGCCGTCCGGTCGCAAGATTCGCCGCGCATCCTGGAAGAACTCGCGCGTGAAAAATCGGTTAAGCTGTGCCGTCGCGGGATCAGGCATCGCGACGATCACGACGTCGTATCCTTGATCGGCGTTGCGGATAAACTGGCGCGTGTCGGCCTCAAATACCCGAATCTGGGGATGAGTGAAAACCTCGGGCAAAAACCTCTTCGCGACGGCAATTACCAGAGGATCAATTTCAATGCAATCGACCGAGTCAACGCCATACCGCCAGACTTCTTTGGGCACTCCCGAAAGGATTCCCCCAATCAGTAAAACGCGCTTCGCTGCCGGCCGCTGGGCCATGGCATAGTGGGCCGTCTCCTCGGCTTGTTCAATGTCGGGAGCTGCCGCCAGCAGGAGACCATTTTCAAAAAAGTTGGTTTGGCCACCTGAGACCGCCACTACCAGCCGCCCGTAAGGGGAGTTACCGGTGAACAGCAGGGTTTGCCCGGGCAACTGCATGCGCGTCGATAGCTGGTCGAAGTGCGCCGCCTTCAACCCCAGGAGCGAAATAACGCCGCATCCGATGACGCTGACGGCAAGGCTGAGCGATGGGAAGCCGCCGCCCGGACCGACCGGCAATAGCAGCCACGCCACCGCACTCACGTCCAGAACGGCCGCGACCCACAGGGCCGTGAAGTGATCCAGGAATCTGACGAAGACAAGGCTGAATAAAGCACCACCCATCACGCCCGCAAGGCTGTCCAAGACGTAAACGCAGGTCGCTGCTTGCGCTAGCTCGGTGGCACATGAGTCCGTAGTTGAAGGTTGGATCTGCCTCGGACGTTGCCCTGTGACGTTATCACTCGAACAAGCGGCCGCCAGGGCGTGTCCGGCCAGCAGGCAGTACGGCAGCATGATCAGGCAGCTAGCAAACACAGTCTCCGTCATCCCCAGGGATGCGCCGCGCAGAAAAACGAATCGCCGCAAGCCGCGAAGGACGAACACCTGGACAAATGGAACGACGGTGAGAATGGCAAGTATCACCGCAAACGCCCGGGCCCGATCCCGTGGCCAGGGCAACCAGCGTCCCCAGGAGGCGCCAAGCCCCATGAGCAGAAGCCAATTGCCTAGAACCACCCCCAAGACTAATTCGTTACCCGCAAATGCGCTTAGCGCCTCCCGCATCAGCACGAGCTGGGTGATGATGCAGGAAAAGCCCAGCGCGAACACCCCGGCCTGGATTCTTCGGGGCAAGCTTCCGGGCCAAACGCTCCTGGATTCGGCCCCGGTCATCGAGACTTACTTGGCCTCGTGAAATGCCTCGACGTGGTAAATCGAGACCGTGACATCTTTGCCTCGCCAGGCAGAGGGGGCGCAACCGGCTTTCTCAGAGAGGTGGCTCAGGAACTCGGCTTTGTCGGGTAGCTGCTCCCAGACTTGCGGCAAAAAGGTTGCGCCGGCGCCGCCGATTCGCAGGACAACTCCGTCCCGGTTGGGGCGCAGCTTGGCCAACAAATCCTCGGGTGAATCAAAGCGAAGCGGCTCGAGGGCGGACAAAACACTGATTTCGATGCGCAAACCGCTCGCCTCCGGTGCGGTCACCGGCCGAAACCGGAAATCGCGCAACGCGGCGCTTCGAGCATTGTTGGAGACGGACTTAAACAGCGGTCCCGCGGGCAGTATGTTGCCAATGCACCCGCGCAATTCGCCGTCCTTCGTGAGGGTGACGAAGCAGCCGCGGTCGGCCCGGCAGGCCGCCGGCACTGAACCGTCGGCAACTTCAGGCAAACCGCCGCCGGCCGTACAGCGCTCCAGAGTTTTGCGAGCCAGCTCCAGCAGGAACTTCCGATCGGCTTCACTGTAGTCCTGGGGTGGGGACGCCGGTTCCTTGGTGGCAGCCGCCTGGGCCGGGGCATCAATCAGGGCGATGGCTGAGTAGCCCACCACTCGGCTCTTGTCGCCCGCCGTGTCACCGCTATTCCGGTAGTCCAGTAATTGCGGCTGCCAGCCCTTCAGTTTGGCCAGGTAGAGCAACGCAAGAACCGGCACCCGTCCACAGGCGCATTGCGAAGCGCGGCTCGATTCGAGCGTTTTGATGTCCATTTCCTTGATCCACGCGACCGTGCGCTGATCCAGCTTGCGGGCCTCATCGTACGGGTGGTAGTGGCTCAAATCCGAGCTGGCTACCACCAGAGTCTGGTCGTCCACAATTCGCGCCAAGCCGCGGGCGACCTGCTCGGGATCGACGTCGCCAAACACCACCGGAATGATCTCGAAATTCGTGAGGGTTCGTTGGAGAAACGGCACCTGGACCTCGACCGAGTGCTCCCAGGTATCCGGCGAGTCAGTTCCCGGCGGGCCCTCGGGCTTCGAGGAGATCCGAGTCCACTGAGGCCGCTCAACCTGGCAGGGCTGCTCCACGACGAAACCAGGGCTGTTGGTGAGCTCTCGCACTTTACGAGAGACAGGCACCTGGCCCAAGGGAGTTTGGTAAGCAGTGACGGAAGGAACCGAAGCGCCTCGGAAGTCGGCATAATGGCTCGGGCCCAGGATAACGACGGTCCGGTAGTTGCCCCCGGCGATCAACTTATACCCATAGGCAGCGGTGGGGCCTGAGTACTCGTAACCGGCATGAGGGCAGATCAACGCTCGCACCCGAGAAAGCCCTGGAGGTTTCGCGGTCTCGAGCAGGTGATCGATGCTGGCTGCGAGCGTTTTGGAGTCCTTGGGGTAGAAAAGGCCAGCCACGGCTGGCAGGCGTGGCGATTCCGAAAATTCCCCGGTGGTCGCTGGGCCGGAGGCGGCACCGAGTGTCGCCCCGTCGCCTGAAAGCCTCAGATGTGAGCCTGCCACAAGCAGGACCGCCAAGGCTCCCGCCACATTCACCGACACAAAGTGGCCGACGACTTTCATCTTCAGCCTCCATCGTGAGCTTCCGAAAAGAAGCTACCGATGTCAAGAAATCGCCGTCGAGCAGCGGGGCTCGAGAAGCTGCTCTGTCACCCCGTCGGTCCCGGGGCTTGCGCCCTCTCGGGAGAACCATTGGGGGATCGGGTTGTGTAAACGGGGGGAGGGGGGGGCAACTCATTGGAGTGATATACCGGCGCATGACCCGTCGGTCGGTGGTTCTCGTGTCGCCTCGCGTCGCTAACCCCGTTCCAGCAGAAGGATGGAAAAAGATGGCAAGGGAACCAAACTACGGCTGAACCTCTTCATCACCGGCCTGAAGGCAATGACAGGCCCGTCATGTCGAATGCTTGGAATGCGCGACGGGCTTTGCCGTGGAGCTTGACTTCAGCAGTCCACGGGAGCCTCATAATCCCGTCACGTGCCAGGATACGATCAAGCGCTGCAGTGCCTGTCGGAAGCCTTCAGGAACGGGATCCAGACTGTTGTCGACGCCTGGGGGAATGATGCCGATTTATCACGGATCCGGCGGAATATCCTTCACGAGACGGCGTTGGCGGGAGCTGATTTTGTTAGCTTGCTCGAACGATTTGGGAAGGAGCTCGACCTAGGCGCGCCGCAACGGGAGTGCTGGAGAACCGCATGCAGGGCGCATCAGTTCAGAGGACGCGTAATTCCTTCCGATCGATGTCCCTCCGTCCTGGGACGAGTGCGAACATTAGACGACCACGCCAAGTCGATTGCCGAGGCCTCTGGAGGCAACCTCACATCGTTGGAAGCCAAGCGACTGCTCTTAAAGAACTCGGGCTCGCGAAGCCCAACTGGGTTCGAACGCCTCCTCCGACGGGCGTCGTTGGGCCGTTGGGTGATCTGGGCAACGTTCGATCCGACAGATGGAACTGCGAATCCATTCAACCGGCTGCCAAAGTCCCGCGTAGCGATTTGCTCGGCGCTGGGACTTGGAGGGCCTGCGTTCTATGATGCAATCGTGGTGCTGGTCTGGGGCCATGCAGAATCGGGATTCCCGCCACTACACAGGCCGACCGTCGCGGATGCTGCAGACTACCCGTACTACCGCCCACACTCCGATCCAACGTCAATTTCGGGATTCACAGAGCCCCTACCCCCCAATCTCGACCGATGTTCGCCGCAGCCGGAGGTAATTCTGGCGGAAATTGACTCCCGTGGCTTGCGGCTTCCATTTCAGGTCCTTTCGGCTTAAAGTCTGACGTGATGGAACCGTCAAAACTCGACGACTTGACCCATGACGAGATCCGCGCATGGTTGCAGCGTGCGCTTTCCGGGACGGAAGCAATCCCGCGATTTACGCGCGATGAGTCGCCATCGGTCGCAATTCTCAGGTTAGAGCGGTCTCTGAAACCGCCGGCGCGTGATTCGGTGCGAGAGGGCTGCAGGGTCCTCGTGAGCGAGTTCTGCAATTCAAGGTCTGGGGATCCAAACTACTTACAGGAGCTGGTTCACTTGGCTTCCGGTTTTCGGGACCCCGAAACAGTTGAGAACCTTGCCAGACTGGCTGCCGATTTTGGAGGAGCGCCTGACGTTCCACCTCGTGTGCAGTTAGCGGTGTTGGCTACGCTTGTGGATACTCCTCCGATGAGGGATGCCGAGTTCTGGGAGTCAATCCTGGAGCAAGATCCTCAACGTTTTGGTGCGCCAGCGCTGTCGGGTTTGCTGGCAACGGATCTCCAGCGCGCGGTCAACATTTTGCCCCGCCTGCCCGAGGGCGAGGATATGGCGGAAGCCGCTGCCTTGAAGCTTGATCTCGCGTGGGATACCATACCAATAGGGGAACGCCTGATATTTCTCGATCACGTTCGTGGACTTCTGAAAAAATGCGGAAAGGACCTCGCTTTCACCGTGGGTCAGTGGATCGCTAGCAAGCAACTCTCCGAGGAGGATTCTACGTTCGCAGATCTCCGACATGTCCTCAACGAATGTCTTGGAGTTGACGCGAGTCCACGCTTCACTAGCCCAAAGATATGGGCGGTTCGCGAGGATCTGCCGATAGCCGCCTAAGAGTCAAATGAGCTCTGAGAAGTCCGCGGCCCCGTTCATCACCTTTTATTCCTTCAAGGGTGGGGTTGGCCGGAGCATGGCTCTGATTAACACCGCAGCGATTCTTGCTGGGCGGGGTTTTCGGGTCTTGGTTATGGATCTGGATTTGGAAGCACCGGGCCTCTCCTACCTGAACCCGAGTGAGGCCGGAGAGTCGGCATTGGAGGTCGGTGTTGATCCCCAGCTTCAGTTGGGCTTTGTGGATCTCTTGACCGACGCAAAAGAGAAGGGACCGAAGGCGGATCTATTCGCAATGCCCGTCGTCGAAATGGTGAAACATTACACCAGGGCTTATAGGCTCCCGCCGAGGCTGGGCGAATTCGCGGATGGCTCGCTCCACATCATGCCCTGTGGACGGCTTGACAGCCAATATGCCCGGCGTTTTGACTCACTGAATCTGCGCGAGCTCTACGAGCAAAAGGTGGGCGAGCCGCTAATTCGCGCGTTCAAGAGACGGGTTGCTGAAAGTGGGTTGTTCGATTACGTGCTTGTCGATAGCCGGACAGGTTTTTCCGACGAAGCGGGGATTTGCACGCGCGATTTGGCGGATCTGCTTTTCATCCTTACCGGGCTCAACCGGCAGAACGTCGAAGGCACTTCCCAATTCTTGACGGCCCTTCGAAAAGCGTCTGATGGCAGGGTCAAGCTTCAGATTATACTGAGCCCCGTTCCGAACGGCGAGGATGCGCTTGTCGATGAGAGGGAGCGAAGAGCTTCTGACCAGTTCAGAGAAGCGTGGGGATCTGAAGTCGACCTCTCGCTCCAGATCCCGTACCACCCCCAACTTGCACTCACTGAGGAGCCGCATATTTTCAGGCGCCGTCGCGGATATTTGTTCGATGCTTACCGTCGTGTGGAGGAGCGTCTCTTGACGGCGCTCGGACACGACCTGCGGAGTAGTGTGCGTCGCGCTCGGCAACTAATCTCCGGGAAAGATTATGCTGCTGCGAAGCTGTGTCTCGGTCACGTACCGAGGCTAGACCACGGAAGAGCCGAGCTAACAAAGTTGGCCAACGACCTTGGCGGTCCATGGGACGAGTCGCCGCTGGCGGTTATGCTCGGTGAGAAAAGCTCCGAGCCCAAGCCCGGCATCGTGGAGCTAGAGTTGATGTTGGGAAATGAAGCCGGCAAGCAATTGATTGAATTCCTGGTGAAGAACCTCGCGGTCGAGGAAAGAAGCGTCAGATTGCGGTGGTTCCTCAATCATCTGGCTCAAAAAGTGCCCAGCCTGGCTGATTTGCTGTTCAAGCGAGTTACCGATGCCGCGCCGGCGGACGCGGAGGCTTTGGGGGATTACGCGGTCTTTTTGGCGTTCCGAATGAAGGACAACGAGCGGGCCGACGCGTACTTCCGACGAGCCATCGAAGCGCGTTCTGATAATGCCAATCAGCTCGGAAACTACGGCGCGTTTCTTCTGATGCGCGGGGATTTCGAAAATGCCGAGCGCTTGTTGCGGCAATCCATTGAGCTAGCGCCAAAGCATGCAAACAGTCTTGGCAACTTAGCGAATCTTCTACAAAGGCGCGGGGATGGCCGAGCGGCAGAAGCGTACTTCAAGCGGGCGATTGAAGCAGACCCGAGACATGCGAACAACCTCGGAAACTACGCACGATTAATGATGGACCGTGACGACGCTAAGGAGGCGGAACGACTGTTGAAACGCGCCATGGATGTAGATCCTCGCAATGCAGTGAACCTCGGCAACTATGCGTTGCTTCTTAGTCGCCGCGGGGATGTAGAGCGGGCCGAGGCGTTCTTTAAGCAAGCTATCGATGCCGACCCGACGCAACCCAACATCCTCGCAAATTATGGAGCCCTACTGCTGCAACTCGGCGAACGCGAGGCGGCAGAGGCGCACTTGAAGCGCGCCTTGGATGTCGATCCGAAGAACGCGACCGCTCTAGGAAACCTGGCCATTGCGATTGGTTATGGCGGGGATCACGGTAGTGCCGAGTCGTTGTTCAAGCGGGCGGTTGACATGGAGCCGAGTAACCCGTCGATCTTAGGTCAGTTTGCGACGTTTTTGGAAAGGCAACGGGGCGACGATGAACGTGCGAAGGACTTCTATCGACGAGCTCTCGAAGCTGGTGACAAGGAGGCTAGCTTTTTGGTGAACTACGCGCAGTTCTTGGCTGGGCGAGGGCAATGGCCCGAAGCCGAAACGATGGCCTGCTCGGCGTGGTCTGACGTCCATGCGGTTGTTCCGGGAACGGTTGCTGAGATCGTCCTGGTACTTTGGCTCATCCGCCGAGCCTTAGGACAAAATGCAACTGATTGGGAACGTCGATTCAAGTTCTTGGTGCAACGGGGCTTTCCCCGATCACCGTGGAACTTCGATCGCGTGCTTGGGGAGGCCGCCAAAATGATGGAGCCCGAGGAGTTTGATTACGCCCGGGCGCTTGCTGAGGCCTTTCTAAGTTCAGCCAAGGCGGCGAACCTCGAACAATTCGACCGATGGCGCGCCCTGGTCCCATTAGAGCCACGCGCACCCGGGGAAACCTAAGTGAATCCTCCGTTGATTAGGTGCTCGACGAGGTGTCAATTGTTCGACATAGAAAATCACGTCGAAAGACTGAAGCGGTCGCAGCACGAGAAATGAATCGATGTTTGCGGTTAACGTCTTTGGCGCTGTTAACCATTTGCCAGCGAGGGAAAACAGAGTGGCTGCTCGCAGGTCGAGGAGGAAGAGGGCGGTGCCAACCGCTCCAAGTTCATCGTCCAGACTCGCCGCGGGCTCGTGGACGGTGGGTGAGCTTTGCTTTGTGTGACCGGCGCTCATGCCGATAACGACAAGGTCCTGGTCGAGCGATTCTCGCAGCCAGGTAAGGACGCACCGACTGAGGAGATTGTTTCAAGATTTACAGCCCTTCTGTGTCGGAGCCGGGGAGTTATCGACGGGTAAGCGGAGATGCCTCCCGAACTGGCTGCGGATTCGTTTGAAGAAAATCGTAGGGAAACCGTGAACCATTAGGAACGCGCCGAATGCAATTGTTAGGGCCTCGATCCCAATCCGTCGTACAAGCGGGTGAGGCGTCTTTTGGATAGCTTTCAGTGGGGGCTGATTTCACTTTGACGCCCCTCTCGAAACGTGATACCAATAAGACACTAACGAAATCCCTAGGAGAAGGATGCAATATGAAGAATTCGGTTTCATTCCACGCGTTTGCGGTACTGGCAGGCATAGCGGTCTTGGGGTCGGCAACGTCGGTGCAGAGTCAGGATGGCCTGCGGCCCAGCGTCGTCTTTGCGGGATCTAACCAAAGTGGTTTTAAGGATGCCGCGGGCACAAACGCACAATTCTCCACGCTCATCACTGGGCTTGATACCGATGACGCCGGCAATGTTTATGTGGCCGACGCCGGCAACCTGCGGGTCCGCAAAATTACACCCGATGGCACCGTCACAACCCTCGCAGGCACAGGGGCTTTAGGAACTAACGACGGGCCAGGATTGCAGGCGCAATTCACATCCCTCCAAGGCGGATCATCTTCGGTCACCCCTTTCTGGTCTCTCAATTCCTTGGGAGTCGATTCGCAGAGCAATACCTACATCCTCGACTCTGACGCCACCCAAAACGACGCGGGCTTGCTGAGAATTCGAAGAATCTCCGCCTCGGGCGTGGTCTCCACATTCCACACTGAGTCCGACCGGGTCAAGCAGCCGACTTGGACGAGCGCTGTTCCGCAGGCTATCTGGTCGATCTCGGTGGATGCAGCCGACGAGCCGGTGCTCGCGCGGCGAGTGGTGTTTGATGACCCCGCCTACAATGGCTCGATCATCGCCTTTTCTCCGACCGGCGATAGCAGGACCGTGTATGACTTGAGCAACGAGATGTACCAGACCCATCCCGGGGCGGTGAGTTCCCGGCGGTCCACCAATGTCTTTTACACGGACAATTATCATAGTAATGCCTTCAGAGTTCTCGTTTTGCCGCCTTCAGGTGGCCCGAAGGAGATGTTTGATTACGATCCGTTGACGGTAGTGGGCGGATTTGCGGCCGGCCGGGACAACGACGTGTACCTTGCGAGCGAGACCGCCAGGCAGGAAGGGAACATTTGGCGGGTCCGCCGGATGCGGGTTGACGCCAGTGATTCTGGCAATCTTGAAAATGTGATTTTCGAAACCACTACGGCGATTTCGCAGTTGACGCTGGATAATGCCGGAAACATCTACATCGTCCAGGGGTCTCAAATCCTCAAACTGCCGAACTATAAGTTGACCTTGGCGACACAGACCAGCGGTGGCGGTTCGATCAGCGTGCAGCCCCCGGGGGTCTATGCAAGCAACGACGTCGTGCAAGTCACTGAACAGCCCTGGCCCGGCTGGACGTTCCTTGGCTGGAGCGGCGATGCCCAGGGAACGAACTCCCAGATTGCTGTGACCATGGATCGGTCAAAGGTCATCAACGCCACATTTGGCGCACCGTTGGCGGTCACATCGAGCGGCCACGGTACCGTGACCATCGAGCCAAAGGCTGATTTCTATCCCTATGGCACGCCGATTACCCTGACCGCTCAGGCCGACAACGGGTTCCAACTCATTCAGTGGAGCGATGGGGTGAAGACCAATCCAAGGAACCTCGAGGTAACGAATTTGATTCAACTGCAAGCCGTGTTCGACCTCCTGCTAACTTTGGATGCGGAGGCACTTGGCGGCACGGGCGGGACCATTCAGATAGCTCCTTCCTCCGAAGGTTATATACGAGGCGATGTAGTGACATTGACCGCTTGGCCAGATCCCGGCCACGTATTCCAGACCTGGCTCGACAACGACCGTTCCAATCCGCGCACGGTCTTGATGGAATCCAATGTGACGCTGTTCGCTGTGTTTGCCTCTGGAGAAGGGAAAGCTCCAACCGTTCAGAGCGGGCCCGTGGACGTAACAGCGGCCCTGGGCGATTCGGTCGAGTTCACGGTTGTTGCCCAAGGCAGCACACCAATAACCTACCTGTGGAGCTTTAAGGGCACGCCGATCCCACTGGTTACGGGCCCAGCCTTGTCCCTCACGAATGTGGGACCAGACCAAGCAGGCCTTTATACGGTTACGGTGACCAACCAATGGGGCAGCGCACCGGCCGTATCGGCCACGCTCAACTTGATTACGCCTCAAAAGTCGTACAAGGAACTCATTCTTGGAGACGGGCCCACCGCTTATTGGCGCTTGGACGAGAATTCCGGGGAAGTCGCAACCGACGTGGCCGGAGGACACAACGGAACCTTCATGAATGGAGTTTTGCTGAGCCAACCCGGGGCTTTGGCTGGCGATACGGATACCGCTGCCGGGTTCGTCGCGGCTAACCAGGCACGAATTGAAGTTCCCTACACCGCAGCCCTCAACAGCGCCCAGTTTTCGGCTGAGTGCTGGGTCCTTCTCTCCAATGTCCCGACCGGATGGTCGGTAATGCTGTCCTCGCGTGACGATTCGCCGCAACGCGGCTTCATCATCGAAGCCGGGAGCGGCACCTGGAATTTCCCCATGGGCATGGGCAACGCGGGTTGGGGAGGGTTCTACGGTCCGGCGGTCCACGCAGGGGTGTGGACTTATGTTGCGCTAACTTACGACGGCACCACCGAGCGCGCCTACATCAACGGCCTCCCGGTCGGCTCGGCTAGTTTTACTTACGCACCCAACACCACCCAACCGCTGCGGATAGGCGCCGGGGGCGATGCCACGGCCGATTTGTTCTTCGGAGGTTACCTGGATGAGGTGGCGATTTATAACAAGTCATTGACCTCAGACCAGATTCGTCTCCACTTCCTGGCGGGTACGCGGGCGCCACAGATCGCGTCCGTCACAACCGCCAACGGACGAATCGCATTCTCCATCGCGGGGACAGCGGGCCAACATTACAGGATCGAGTCCTCCCCGGACCTCCATGCCTGGACACAAGTAACAATTCTGTCCAATACCCAAGGCAGCATCTCCTTCGATGAAGCCATTGGTAGCGGTGATCGGTTCTATCGAGTGTCCGTCGTTCCCTAAGCTCAACACCGAACGCGTGCCGCCGGAGTCAGGATTCTTTCGATCGGAGGGCGCTTGATCCGGAGGGGTGTGCCGCACGGAGATTCTCCGCGCGCGAGTCCCGACATGCGGCCGCTGAACGCGGCTCACAACCTGTCTGCCGCTCGGCCTGAGGCCGGGTGCGAGGCCGTATTGCCGGTTGCTCATTCGAATCGCAGCGCGACCATTGGATCGGTTTTCATCGCGCGACGGGCCGGGATATAGCAGGCCAGCAAGGCCACGAGGCAAAGTAACCCGGTCACGGTGATAAAGGTTAGCGGATCGGTGGGCTCGACGTTGAAAAGCACACTGGTTAGGACCCTGGTCAAAGCGACCGATCCTAAAAGTCCGATGACCACGCCTGCGAGGATCAAGCGCATCCCTTGCCCCACCACGAGATTGAGAACATCAGATCGCTGGGCGCCAAGAGCCATGCGCACGCCGATCTCTCTCTGCCGCTGAGTGACAGCGAATGACGGCAGGCCATAGAGTCCGATGATGGCCAAAACCAGCGCGAGAACGGCGAACCCTCCAAGCAAACCGAGATTAAGTCTATCAGGCGCAACGTTACGGTCGCGCATCTCTTTCATGGTGGATATTCCGAAAATCGGCTGGGCCGGGTCCAGTTGAGCCACCTGCTGGCGCATGGTCGCCAGCAGGGCCGAGGGGTCGCGGGTTGTTTTGACCACCACAGACAGGTTCCCGAGCGGCTGCTGAAACATGGGGAAATAAGCCTGCACCATCCCGACCTGCTCGCTTAGGCGATTCTCTTTAATGCTTCCGACCACACCCACTATAGTCATGACGGGTTGTTTCTCACGTTCCCCCCAAGGAAGCCGGACACGCTGGCCGAGCGGGCTCTGGTTGGGCCAATAGCGCTTTGCGAATTCCTCATCGATGATGATCGAGTTGAGTCCGGCTCCCCAATCGTTTCCGGGTGGAGTGCCCCTTAGGTGCTCTCGATTGTCCTGCTCCGCGAAGTCACGTCCTTGAAGAAGCGGAATGCCCATGACATGGAAGTAATCGGGCGCAACGAGGTGAACCCGCAACGAGGGTTGAAGATGCGGTGGCGGTTCGGGTCTTCCCTCAATCAGGAACAGCATATCCCAAGCGTTTTCATCCAGGGGAGGTCTTGAGACAAGGCTAGCGGCTTGCACACCGGGTACCGCACGCACTTTTTCGATCAGGGCGTGGTAAAAAAGAATATACTGCTCGTCCGTTTGATACTTACCTCCAGGCAAGGTGATGTGGAATGCCAGAACGCGGTCAGCTACGAAACCAGGATTAACCTGCAAGAGTCGATGAAAGCTGAGGAGCAGCAGGCCGGCGCCGACCAGGAGAACAAAAGTCAGGCCGACTTCCGCAATGACGAGCCCTTGCCGCAAGCCCGCGCGACCGGCTGTGGTCCCGCGCCCGGTTTCCTTTAGAGTGCCCTGCAGATCGACCCGCCGCGCATGCCAGGCCGGAGCAAGGCCAAACAGGATGCCTGTGACCACCGCCACCAGGCCCGAGAACAGCAGCACGCGCACGTCGAGGCTGATTTCAGCCGCGCGCGGCATGTTTTCGCCCACCAGCGCGACCACGGCACGGAGGGCGCCTTTGGCGAAAAGCAAACCCACTACCGTGCCCAGCAGCGCGAGCAGGCCGCTTTCCGCCAGCAATTGCCGCGTAATGCGCCATCGGCCCGCTCCCAACGCCGCGCGCACGGCCATTTCTTTTTCCCGGACGGCCGCGCGCGCCAGCAAGAGGTTGGCGACGTTGGCGCAAGCAATGACCAACACAAAACTGACCGCCCCCAGGAGGATCCAAAGTGCGCGGCGCACGTTCCCAACTTGGTTGTCCAATAGTCTGTCGATTTGGACACGCCGGGTCTTGTTTGACTCCGGGTACTGTTGTGCCAGGCGAAGAGCGACGGTGTCCAAATTGGCTCGCGCCTGTTCAAGACTGACCCCCGGCTTGAGCCGCGCCAATCCGAAGAGCCCGGGATGATAGTCTCGCTTCTGCCAACTGGACTGGGCGGAATAAGGACCGAGCGCTAGCCAAACATCGACTTTGTTGGGAAACGCAAATCCTGCGGGCATGATACCCAAAACGGTATAGGCGTTCCCATCGAGATTGATCGCTCGATTGACAATTCCGGCATCACCGCCGAATCGATCCTGCCAAAGCGCATGGCTGATCACGGCTACCGGCGGGCCGCCCGGCTTATCTTCGTCTTCGCGGAAAACCCTTCCGAGTTCCGGTCGCGTGCGCAAGGCCGCAAACACATCTGCCGACAGCAGCGCCCCCTCTAGCCGGGCAGGCTCGCCCGCACCGGTGAGGGTAAAGCTGTTCCCACTGTAGCCGCCAAAGTGTTCAAAAACCGATTGCTGATTCTTCCAATCAACGAGATTGGGATACGAAATCGATCCGCCCGACCAATCGGGTCCCCGCTCGCACAACCAAACCAATTGTCCGGAGTCGGGATAGGCGAGCGGACGCAACAGGACCGCATTCACGACACTGAAAATAGCTGTGTTTGCCCCGACGCCCAAGGCGAGAGTCAGGACCGCGATGGCCGTGAAGGCGGGGTACTGGTATAACATCCGCGCGCCGTAGCGGATGTCCTGGCCAAAATCTTGAATCCAATGGCCCCCGCGCCGTTCGCGACAGGTGTCCTTGATTGATTCGACCCAGCCGAACTGCCGCAAGGCTGCGTAACGCGCCTCCTCGGGCTTCATCCCCGCTTCGATGTTCTCCTGGGTCTGCATATCGATGTGCGAACGCATCTCGTCGTCCATCCGGGCATCGGGCTTGTCCTTCTGAAACAGCGAGCGAAATCGGCCTTGAAGCTTCTGTAACCAGTTCATGGCAATGAAGGCTTGGGATCTAAGTCCTTCTCAAAACGAGGCTGGCGACGGTGAGGAGGCGATTGCAGTTTGACGTCTGCCAACTTGACGCGCTCCGAGGACGCGCGGGTCCAGCGTGCCCTTGCACGCAACTCGGGTGTTTCTTTCATCATCACACGCTTTCCTAGATAATCGACAGGAAAGCAATAAGGCCGCTCCTGTCGATTGTCAAAGGGAAATTGTAACGCCCCGGTTGGGGCAAGATTCTTCGGAACGAACGAGAACGGGTGGGTCAACGCAGAACAGTTCGATCTACACTCCTCCGTCACTCACCCCGTCGGCGCAACTCCTCTCCTACTCCCCGCGCGAACAGAGCCGGTGGACGGGTGGCCCCGTTCCGGCTCTGTTAAGTTTGGCTGGCTTCAGCGCCAGCTTTTAGCGATGGGGATGCCCTCCGCGATAATCGCCGTGGCCATCACCGCGAAAACCGCCGTGGTAATCACCGTGATAGCCGCCGTGGTACTCTCCGCGGTATCCGTAACCCCAATGGGCGGGGGCACCCCAATAGCCACGAGTCCATACCCAGCGATTGTTGCACCATCCCCATCGGCCCCCAACCCAAACATATCCAGGCGCGGGACAGACAGACGCGACCTCAACGATGGGTGCTGGGGCGGCCGGTGTGATAACAACCGGAGGCGCAGCCACGACTACGGGAGCGGGCGCAACCACGACCGGGGCCGGAAACGGGACGCCAACGCTGAAACCGACATGTACCCCTGCATTCAGAGTGGTGATGCCCACTGCTGCCAGGGCCAGAATTGCAATCGTCTTTTTCATAATGACTTTCATTCTTACTTCTGAAGCGTTGGACGAGGGACGATTCGCGATATTTCAGCGCCCAGCCTGAGTCTTGGAAAGGCCTATATCACAGGGGGTTGGAAGCAAGGCGAATCTGTAGAGCCGCGTTGCATCTCGCAATCGCTTGGTCGTCACGCCCGGCGATCTGGTTGCGGGGAACAAGCAGTGCCTGGCCGCGATACGTATTTGAATCCCCGCGCCCGTTTCCGTTTGCTAGACTGATGGGCGATGGTTGTAACCCAGCGGGAGCGGGTGGCGCCCACACATCGCGACTCAACTCTCTATCCGAGCATCGGCTGTTTTTTGGAGAACCGCTGATCGTAGCCCGGCTCCCATGGCAGGCGGTTCTGTTTATCAGGCCAGACAAGTTGGAGCGCGGGAAAGGGCTGTTTCAGGCTCTGATAAAACCACGATGCGTAACCTAGGTGGGCCTTCAGCGCCATGGCGTGTTTGATGGGGCACCAGTAATGCTCCGTCCGTCCGGCAGTTTCCTGAACCTAAGCGATTATCCCCTTAACCTACGCGCAGTACGCGCAGTTAAACCAATCCGTTGAATTGAGATAGGAGAGGAAGCGGCGGGCCATGGCGAGATAGTGGCTGCGCCGCATCCTTGTAGGCCCGCGGCAGGCCAAGGTCGGTCTAAGGCCTGATCTCGATGGTGCGTGCGGTGGTTCCACCCGGGGGCAGTTCGAACGAGATGCGCCCGGTGCCATCGCTTTTGTGGGTGCCGACCTCGGAACCATCCAACGTGACCGTATAGCTAGCATTTGGGGGCAAGTCCCATACGGTGTGCTCGATTGTGCCGGCGGATGCGATTTCGGACCACTTGCGGGGCCCGGTCGATGACCACGAGGTGATCCGCAGCTCCAAGAATTGGCCAGGAGAGCGCGTAACGATCAGGGATGGAGTGCTCCTTTCACCGCTGAAGTACTCGGCTCTATCGGCGCTGACATTGACCGCAAATGGTCTTGGGTCCGAAACAGTGAACCCATCCACGGTAATCTTCGAAACCGACTGATCAAGGTCGATCACATAGGTGCGGTCGCGGAGCCAGTATTTGAGCTGAGTGCCCGCCAGCTCGGGAGAGAGGTGGGGTTCAAGGTAGAGCCGGTTGTATTTCGGCTGCACGCCGTAAATGTTCCGATACAGGCCGACGATGATGCTGCTGTTATTGGCCAGGATATCATTGCCGGTGCCGGTCTGGGACTTGCGCAAATAACGTTGGAAAGCCAAGCCGTCCTGCGCGTATTGATCCAGGACGCTTTTAACGTATTTGAGGGGGACTGCTGGATTGTGGCGCGCATAGGCCCTGGTACCTAGCTCACCCCAGGCCAGGAACAAATCGCCATTCTCGTAAGTTGGGAACGGATACTGGGAGGAGTTCGCCTCGCCAGGAGAGTAGGGGAAGAAACATAGCGGCCAGAAGAACAGATGCTGCTGTTGCATGAGCGCCTCAATGCGATCGAGGATTAAGCCGGAGCGGGCGGGATCATCGCAAACGCCGTAACCGATGGCGGAGAAGTTCACCGGGATGACGAGGTTCGTGCCGTGCACCGAGCCATTCTTGTCGCGCCAGTAAGCGTAACATTGGTTGGTCGCATCCCAGAAGCCGCCTTCAGCGGTCGTCTGGTTGAACCGGGCCTTGAGCTTCTGCGCAGCGAGTTGGTAGCGGGCTCGGTGGGCTTTGTCGCCCAACACTTCCTCAAGATTGGCCCACAGCGTCATGGCGCCATACATCTGGGCGTTGACCAGCGCGTTTTCGTGCGAAGCCCAGATCACGTCCAGCCAATCGCTGCCGCGGGCGTCCCGCTCCGAACTGGTCGCCATTTCCAACAGTCCGTTGCCGTCGGTGTCGCGGCGCAGGAGGTAATCGAGCACGCGCTCGCAGGTGGACTTTTGCCGCTGCAGCCAAGCGACGTCTCCGGTGAAGTCGAAGAGTTCGGCTACGTTCATGACCCAACTCGGCTGAGAATCCATGAGGTAGCCCCACTGCGCCTCGTAGAATCCGAACTGATCGTAGGTTCCGGGCATCGCATCGCCCGATGTGCCGGCCCAGCGCGATTTTACGCGGCCGTCGGCGGCGATGGCGTGCTCGCGCTCAAAATCCAGAGTGTCCGCATACGCTTGAAAATAAGCTGGGTCATCGATGGCCAGGCCGAGTTGCGCGATCCAGGGTTCGTGCAGGACCGCGCAGTCGCTGTAGAAACCGTTGCTCCCGTGGAAGTGTTTATCCACGGCGCCGATGCGCGCGATCGTATGGCAGATCTCGCGAATCGCCGGTCCGTCGAAGTGCTTGAACGAGCCGCGATCATAGGCGGCGTCATAGCCGAGGGCGGCAATCGTGTATTCGATGTTTTGCGTGCCGGGTACGACCGTGAAGGGTGACCAGACATCCTGACGATCACGGAGGAACCGAGATAGGCCATGCTTGGGTTTGCGTTCACGATCCGTGACAGAATAGTTGAAAGAAAAAACGCCGCTCGGCTGGCGATTAAAGAGCATGGCCACCTCGCCGCCCCCGACTACATTGGGAAGAACCCGCAAACAGGCCCGGGCCTCGCGGTTCCAGAATGTGACCGGGCCGGTGTGGATCCCGTAGCTGGCGTTGGGAGCGTCGAATAGCTTGCCCCAGGCGACGCCTCCCTGGCCGAGCAGCGCGCCCGTCCAGGCCTGCATGTCGCGAAAATCCCAGCCGGGAAAGCAAGTCTCGTCGATCGTCCCACCGGTGAGATAGCTCCGCTCGATGCTCCAAATGATGCGATCCGAGCGGACTTCGAATCTCCAGGTCTCCTCGACGTCCACACCACCCCCGCCGAACCTGATGCCGATGACCGTGACGAAGTTGCCCGCGATGGAGACGCGGACTGGGGGAATTCCGGTCCTGGTGGTGTACCATTGACCACCGACCTCGATCCCGCTGCACACGCCAGTCTCAGGCGAGACCACGTCTCGGCCTGAAACCACGACTTGGTCCAAAATGCATTTGCCTCCAAAACTTAGCCGCAGAGATAGTTTCCCGGTCTCATCGCTCATGCGCACCGCTTGGCTGGCGCCATCCAGCGCAATCGCACCGTGAGCGGCGAAGCCAGCCATCCCGAGGGCCACGGCAGAGAGGACAACCTGGATTGTTTTGAGTGCGGTTTTCATGCTGGACAGGGTGTGATGCGCGACCCGCAAAATGTGGCCGAAGCGGGCAGCGAATGCCAGCAGGGAAGGTTCCGCGGCTGTGGGCCGCGGAGCGCGGTCCCGGAGAGAGCATGTTTGGCGAGTCAGAATGCAACTCGGATTAACAGGCGTCTCGCCCGGGGAGTCTTCACCGCGTAGCGGTCGCGTGGAGGTAGCCGTGGACATGCGTCCACGGACGCTGTAACGAGCGCAGAGATGGGCCACGTCGCACTAGCGACGATTGAAAACAACGCGCCGTCTGTTTCAGCCCCACAGGATGCGCTCTTCTGGAGGTGGACGCCGGACTCCGGCCTTGGGAATGAATGAGCTTAGCTTTCGCATGTTGACACTCTTGTTGGTCGATGCTTATGGTCCGCCATGAGGAATCCTCGCGGGCGTTGCGGCTGGCAGCGGGAGCGAGTTGGTGCTCCTCAGCCTGAATTAGGCCATGCGACCGACATGCGCAGGCCCGTCAACTCGCGCGTGCGCTGGTGGGGAGTCTTGGTTGGGGGACTGATGGCCCTTTCTGGCATGGACGCGGAGTCGGCGCGGGCGACGTCGACTGGAGTTCCTTTGATACTAGGAGCCGAGGTGAGCGGCACGATCGGGGGCGCGGACCAGGAGGATAGCTACACTTTCAGCGGCACGGCGGGCATGCGCCTCTTCTACGACTCGCTCAGTGTCTACCCTGAGGTTTTCGAGACCCACGTCTCCCTCCTCGATCCTAGTGGCATGCTCGTTGGGCTGGACGGAAGGGTGGAAACCGATGCCGGGCCATTCACGTTGACCGAACCTGGACAATACACCCTGTTGATCCGAGGCGGCTTGGCCTGGGGTAACGATTACGCCTTCCGTTTGATCGACGTGTCGGAGTCCCCTGCGGAACCGCTTACGCTCGGGTCGGTGTCGCGAGGAATCTTGGACCCACCTGGGCGCGCAGCCATTTACCGCTTCATCGGCACGGCAGGGCAAAGGTTGTTCCTGGAACGGGAAGACAGCAGCTCTGCCACCTACAGGCTCTTCGGCCCGGCCAATGACCTCCAGGTCGACAACCCGTACCGCGGCACTTCCCTAACGCTTCCCGGCGATGGCACTTACTTGTTGGTCGTCGCCACTTCTTCCACCAACGGCGTTCCGTACCAGTTCCAACTCGTGGCGCCGTCCACCCAGACCTTTCCGCGGGTGCTCGGAAGCCGCACCCACGGCACCATCCGAACGATTGGTGAAGAGCATCGCTTCACTTTCCAGGGTGAGGTTGGGCAGTGTCTGTTTTACCAAGCCTCCAGTGCAGTTGCGGACGCGCCGCTAATGCGCTTGCTTGCCCCGGATGGGCAGAAGACGATCTGGGCTGGGAATTCCAGCTCTAGTTACTCACCATGGACTGTGCAGGAGCCTGAGACTTTCTATCTCGTCCTGGGTGGCCAGACCGACGCCGTGGGCGACTACGAGTTTTGGCTGATGGACTTGACCCAAGCCCCTACGCTGCCTTTCGGCTCCCCTGTTCAAGGGACTTTGGATCCGCCCAACAGTGCTGCCGCGTTCCAGTTCGTCGGCATCACCGGCCAGCGGTTCATGGTTACGAGTGGATCGGCAGGTTCGGCGCCCGCCGCTTGGTTCCTCGTGGCGCCGAACGACCATGAAATCGCCGGCGCAGGCATCGGGCTCCCCTCGCTTCCATTCCGCCTCCCAACCTCGGGCGCGTATTATTTCGTCGTCTCGGGGCTGTCCAGAGCGTCAACGCCGTTGCCCTACGAACTGCTCTGTACCAACCTGCCGGATATCGGGGTGGCGAAGAACGGTTTCGGAGTGACTCACTCAGGAACGCTGCAGGCAGGTGAGCGAGCAGAGTTCGAACTGTCCGGACCCGCAGCGCTGCCGGTTTTCTTCGACAACTTGGCGCCGCAACCGAACCTGGCGGCCCAGTTGCTTGGCCCGAACGGCTCACCCATGCTGGTGAGCTTCGGCGCCACCGTGGATATGGGTCCGTATGCCTTGCCGGAGCCCGGGACGTATAGGATGACGCTCGAACCGGCACCCGGTGCACCGAGCGCGGCCTACTCCTTTCGAGTGCTTGACCTGGATACAGTCGCGCGAGGCCTGGAGCTGGATAGCAGGATCGAAACCAAGCTCGAAAGCCCCTACGAGTCGGTGGTCTATCGGATCGATGGTATAGCTGGGCAGCGGCTCTATTGCGATGCTTTGCAGGGAGCGAGCGGCCGCGCGGCGATGAGGCTGTGGTTCGACGCCAATGGATACCCGATCAGCGCCGCCTGCTGCGATTCCTACGAGGATGCCGGTGCGGTGTTCGTCGCTCGCAGTGGTCCTATTTACGTCGTACAAGCCAGTTACCAGGCGACTCCGATTGAGTCCCCTTTCCGCGTGTTGGACCTGCGTCATGCACAAGCCCTGGAGCTGAATGCACTCACGACCGTCGAGCTGCCCGCTTACCAAACAACCACGTTTCGGCTCGATCCCGGACCAGCCCATCTATTCTTCGACAATCTCTCGAGTGGCATCGAGCAAACTAGTTGGGAAGTGCTCGGGCCGGACAACTACAGTCTCGCTCGCCATCGGTTGGCGGAAGATTTCGAAATCACGATCACCCGGCCGGGCGAACACATCCTCCTCTTCCATAACGACTCGACCAATGGACTTATTTGTTCGTTCCGAGTCATCCGTTCCACGCTAACGACCGAATTGGTCGATGTCGGCGCTGTGATCACCGCGGACTTGAAGCTGCCCGGCGACGAAATCCGGTGGAAATTTGCCGGCGCGCCGGGGCAGCGAATCTACTACCATAGCCTTGATGCGACGGGAGCGGGGATCGACGTCCGGATGATAGCCCCGGGGGGAACGACGCTCATGCAAGGCGACTCCGCCGTCGACGCTGGGCCCTTCGCTCTAATCGAATCTGGGACCTTCATCCTCGCGATGCACAACCGGTCGGACCATTTGGCTCAAGGGCATTTTCGCCTTTTGGATGTCCGGGAGATCCCCATCCTGGGCGCGAACCTCTTCAACGGCCAGATCACGCTGAGTTGGCCGTCGGTTCTGGGCCAGCGGTACCAACTCCAGTTCACGGAGGACTTAGCGCGACCGCGCTGGACGGACTTGGGACCTGTCGTGCAGGCCCTCGGCCCTAGGGCTTCGAGCACCGATAGCGCATCCCCCAGTTACGCACAGAGGTTTTATCGCGTCGCTCTGATCAAGTGAGGGCCGAGGCGGCGCAGTGCAGGATTGGCAGCGAACGAACAAATTACGCCGAGGAGGCGGAGCAACCCTGGGCACAGATCGGCTTGAATGTGGTGGTCTGCATCCGAGGTTGAAAGCGGCGGCGCACCGTTTTCAATCGTCGCTAACGCGACGCGGCCAATTTCTGAGCTGTCTGGAGCGTCCGTGGACGCGCGTACGCGGCTCCCGTCGTCGCACCGCTGCGCGGTGGAAGGAGCAACGGCGGTTCGGTCCTGATGTCGGACTCAATTCACGTACATTGCCGTCTTGGCCTTTTCAAAGGTCGCGCCCGGCGGTGGGAGGCGGCGGATGGCGTCGTCGTAGTTCACGATGTATTGCCACCAGTTGTTGAAAAAACCATCGGTGACGCCCGGACTTTTCGGCAGATGATTCATCCACCAGCGGTGATGCCCGATGATCCCGTCCCATCCGCCGGTGGCGGCGTTGAAAAGCTTCTTCTGGCGCGGCAGGCGCGGATAGGTTAGCCAGTCATCGGCAAAGGTCGAAACGGCGTTGGTGTTGCTCCAATCATAATCGCTCTTGGAGTTGGGCGCGCAGTGCACGCTGCCCACTTCTGACTCACCCGGGAAATCCTTATCTACGCGGGTGAATTGGTTCCAGACGTTCCCGCGATTGTGGAGCGGGTCCCAAACGCCTCGTCCGACGGTCAGCGACAGAACGCTTTCGATTCGATGGCAATAGCTCTCGAGCATCTCGCCCTCGCCGCGTTCGTAGTTCCAGCCCATGATCCAGACCGTCCGCCCGACATCAGGAATGTCGTAAGGCCGATAGAACCAGGGATTGTCGGTTTGGTAAGGCACCTTGTCGCCGGGTATTTTCCAGTGCAGCTCGTCCCATTGCATGTAAGGCGAACCCCAGAGCCAAATCTCGCGCAGATCCTTGGCCCTGATCTTGGCGGCTAAATCGAACTTCTGAAACAGCCATTGAAAGCTGGTCATCGATTGATTTGCCTTGTCGCGATGCTTCTCCCACATGTCCAGAAAGCTCTCCTCGGTGTAGGTAAAGCCATCCCGGAAGCTGGGGAAGCCGTCGTAATCGATCTTTTCCACGACGCGATAGTCCACGTACCCGCCGCTATACACGCGCGCATCCTCCACCATTTGGGCCGTTAGCTTCCAGGGATCGGACCACTTCATGTGTTCATGGAGCTTCAGGCTCTGCCGTGTTTTGAGCACGGGATCGAAGTTGATCACCAGGACGTTCACCGCCTGCGGGGCGAGTTTCGTGCTGGCCGGTGGTTCCGCAGCGGAGGTTGTGGGGTTCGAACCGAGGAGGACCAGCGCAGCGATCAGCCCAGCGCGCGCTCCAAGGGCCACGACGGCCGAGGGGTGAGATCCACCTAATCCGTAGAGTGCCTGGTTCGGCGTCGCGTGCATCGCTTGATGATGGTCCGCGCGCGGGGTGTGTCCATCGTAAAGCGGCTCTCAAGACCGGTGGCGTGGCTATGTTGAGGCGGCGTGAACGCAGCGGGCCGGGCGCGGGGTCAGGTCTTGCACAGATCAGTCGCACTTACCCATTTTGGGGTGGCGTTGCTAGCTCTGATCTTGGGAACGCGCTGGCGCTGCCGCTTTCCTTATACGCTTCCACCACATGATGAGGCCGCTGACCATCTGGAGAGCAGCCGCGAGACTGGCCATAGACATCAGAACCTTGGAAGGAGTGCCGAAGATATCGCCCGTGTGCAGAGCGCGGTTCAGTGTCAAAAGCCGCACGCTGGCGGGTGCAGTGCGCGATCCCAGAGCGAACAAAACCTTGCCGCTATACTGGTCGACCATGACGTAGCTTCGGCCCCCACCGGTGAGGTCCTCGGGAAACCGCGACCGGATGCGATACACTCCCTGCGCATCAGGAATATTGATATCGAACGGCGCCGCGCCTGGCACAGCGGCCCGGGCGATCTCGACCACGCGGTCCGGCGAAATGGGACTCGCCCCAGGAGAAGGCGTGCTGTGCGCGTCTGGAGGGAAGGCTGGCTCGGTGTGCGTGATTCGCTTGAAGAGAGTCATGGTCTGTTTCTCGAAGCCGATGGCTACGCCCGTGATGGCGAGCACGAGCAAGAACACCGTCGATAGGATTCCAACCGCGTTATGGAGGTCATACCAAAAGGCACGGGTCGCCAGGTCGGCCAAGCTCCATCGTGTGACCCAGATGTGCTTCTGCGGCCACCACAGGTAGAGGCCCGAGAGGAGAAGGATAACCATCGTCGCGCCGGACCATCTGATGATCTCCTTGCCGGTATCCGCCTGGTTGCGGATGAGCAGGCGCAGGTGGAGTTGGTGGATCGTATTGAGAGTCTCCGCGACTCGGTCCGGCCCGCTTTGAACGCCCAGCACGGCGCCGGTATATGGGTTGACGAAGACCGTTCGTTGACCCAACACCACCGCGAAGGAGCGGTTGGGCCGGGTCGCGAGATGGAATCCTCGGATATGCTCTCCGGGATAGGATTTCAGTGCCGAAGAACTGAGCTCGGCCAAGGACAAGGCTTGAGGCCCTGGTGTGACAAATGCCCGGCCCGCGTGAAACCACTCAGCTAATTCGTTTTCGAAGGCCATAATGGCCCCGGTGACGCCAAGGACAAAAACGAACGCGCCGGCGACGAGGGCGACCAACAAATGCAGGTTGAAAATCAGCTTTCGCACACGTGCCTATCAGATTGAGTGATTGACTCTTCCATAGTGGAAACGGCTCCGTCAACCCGGGGATGGGTCGTCGTGTATTCGAACTCCGCACAGACGGCCGGGAGTCCGTGGTGCTTTAGACCCAGAACCAAGGTTCTCCGAAGTCACCCAGCAGATGCCGAGCCCATGACCGCTGCCGAAACAGTATCGTTCCTGCCGATCGCATTGCATCGGCGCCATGGCCTCAGTGCCGTGGGTCAAATCAAGTCGGGAGCATTAGGGATGGGCTAAGAATCGGAGTATTCTGCTTCCAGCTTGCCGCGACGGTGTAGGCCGTTAGGCTGATCGTCACCTCATGAATCGCCGCCAGTTTCTCCAAACCTCCGTGCTCGCCTCTGCGGCCTTGCCGGTTGCCTTTGGCGCGTCCGCCTCAGAGCCGCCCTCAATCCACCGCGACCGCGACGGCATGCTACGCGTGGGTGGACGGCGAGAGTTCGTCCTGGGGCTCTACCAAGTGCCGAAGCAAGAGGGTGCGTTGACGGAGGCGGCACAGGCAGGCTTTAACCTGATCAACCGCAGTCCCACGCGTGCTGCTTTCGATGAGGCCCGCACGGCTGGTCTCTGGGGTTGGTGTGCTCTCGGGTCTCTTCCAACGGCAAACCGGACGGACGCCGAGAGCCGAATGCGGCAAACGATCGAATCCCTCCGTGACCATCCAGCCCTGTTGTTTTGGGAGACGGAGGATGAACCGACGTTTGTGTGGAAAAAACCCGCCGACCTGCGAACGCCCGCCCAACAGATCGTTGATACGGCGACGTTCGTCCGCCGGCTGGACCCGTCGCATCCGCTCTACCTGAATCACTCTCCGACTAATCTGATTCCTACACTGCAAAGCTATAACGCTGCCGCCGACATTGTAGCCGCCGACATTTATCCCGTGATCCCGCACGGCATCCGGGAGATGTATGCCCTCTGGCCCGATGGCCGGCAGGGCGACCTGCGGAACGACACCATCAGCCAGGTGGGGCTATACGCCGACAAGATGAGAGCCGTGGCTGGACCGGATCGCGCGGTTTTCATGGTGTTGCAGGCTTTCGCTTGGGAAAACCTCCGGGAGAAGGATCCCGACCCAGCGCTGGTGCTCTATCCTACCGCCGCACAATTGCGCTTCATGGCTTGGCAATCGGTGGTGCACGGCGTCAATGGACTCATTTGGTGGGGGCTGAGTTATCCACCACGCGAGGCCCCGCTGTGGGAAGATCTCAAATCAGTCGCACGTGACCTGTCGCGCGTTCGCGAAGCATTAGCCGCCGCCGCCGTTAAACTCCCGCTCAAGCTGGTTTATCACGATACCGGCCACAGCCTTGATCGGGGCATCGAATGGATCGCGAAGCCGCTCGGTCGAGATACCCTGCTGATCGCCGTGAATGGCGATCCAAATCCGGTCGACGTGACAATCGAGGGTTTGAACCGGTTCAAGGAGTTCGCACCAACGGTGGGCTCAGGTTCGGTAGAATGGACGAAAGGAGCACTGCGCGCCCAATTCGAACCCTTCGGAACAAAGGTTTGGCGGATGAGGTGAAAAGCGTGCCGCGCACGAAGGGACGGTGCCGCGGCGTGGCGTGTAGCCCTGAGGTGGTCCGGCGAGGGGTTCCGTGCATGCCACAGGCCAAGTCGATCATGGCCAGCCCCTCGGGAAGAAGAATTGGGGCCGGCCCAGCCTGCTTGTCCACCGCCGTGCCGGAGCGCCTTGAGGCGTCATGCGGGTTGAATCGAACGCTCGTTCGGCATATTCTTCCGATATGGGCACGGTCACGGAAATCAAGCGTGCGGCAGAGCGACTCCCGCCAGAGGACTTGGCTAAACTGGCTGCTTGGATCAACCGCCGGCAGGCCCTGGCATGGGATCGAGAACTCAAGGCAGATGCCAAGGCGGGGCGGTTGGACAAACTCGTCGATGAGGCGCTGGAGGAATTGGGCTCCGGACGGACCACTCCGGCTCCGTGAATCACCGCGCGAGCCGGCGGTGCTGGACTGCGTTTTACAGCCTGCCAGCGGCCGTCCAACGGCAGGCACAAAAAAACTATCGGTTGCTGCGCAGTGCCCCTAGTCACCCGTCGCTCCACTTCAAGGAGATTCACCCACGGCTATGGTCAGCACGCGTGAGCGAAGGTCATCGCGCCTCGGCAGCGTTCGATGGAACCACATGGGTTTGGTTCTGGATCGGCCGGCACGACGAGTACGGGCAGTTGCTGAGGTCCTGAAGCGTTCTTATCGCTGCGCAGGAAACGGCGAGAGCCATGCTGCGGGGCGGCATGCCTGTCGGCATCCCTCATGGGAATCATCAAACCCAAGGTTCCCTGACGCATAGCCTCGTCCCGAGGCTTAGACCGAGGGAGTTCGCCCACTTCAGCTAAGGGGAATCGGTGCCGGCTTCTCCAGCCTTGCGTGGTCGGTCACTCGAGTGAGCCGGAATGATCATCGATAATCATGTCATGAGGCTCCCGCCAGGTGAGCGTTCGTCAGGCGGGAATCCCTAGGACCTAAGGCATTGACTCCAACTTCTAAAGTTCAAAGAATCCCTCGGTTGATGAACGCCGAAACTAAGTCCCGTGCGCATGGCTTATTGCCTGATGGTTTTACCCTGCGGGAAGGGCTGTTTCTCGGCGCACTTTTCCTGTGTTTGGGCCGGATGGAACTGGGGTTCGCGGCGGAAGCCGAAGGCGATGCCTTGCGCGAAGAACGTCCCTGGGCTGACTTCGTCGAGACGAACTTCCCCTTTTTCTCTTCGTCGCTCGACGCACGCGCCGCCGGCGACGGCCTGCCGGTGGACAATCTCACTCCACGCGGTCTCATCCTGAACCTCGGAAACAATTGCTGGGCTTGCTTTGACACGGACCTGCTGCGGGTGTCTGCCTTCTGGAACGGGCAGCCCGTATCGGCGACCTCCATGTCGCAGATTTCCTATCATGCACCTGGAGTCAAAGCCCTCGAGGGACAGGAGCATCTTCCCAAGATGCTGGGTGCGCCCTGGCTCGGGAACGGAATTTACCCGGGCTGGCAGGCAGGCGAGACGTTCGCGCTCGCCGATCCGCGGCAGCCTGGTCCGGACAAGAAGGAGATTGGACGTGGGCCATTGCCGGAGTCGCTTGGCCGGTTCAGGGCCGTTCAATTGGTGGCGGACGGCGCACGCTTGGATTACGACGTCGCCGGGACGCAGGTGAGCGAATGGATTGAATCGAGGCTATTGGACGGCCAACCCGCCATTCAAAGGCGCTTTCGTCTTTCAAGCGTGCCCCAGACTTTCTGGCTGATGCTGGGGAAGCGGCCGACCGCAAACGCAGGCAATCTGAGGATTGTGCTTAGCTCGAATCCGGTGGATGGGCCCGCGCCCGTCGAGCTTGCAGACGCACCGGCCGGTCTCTCGACTGTGCGAGTCAAGAAATCAGCCGTGCCCGTGGAATTTCGGGTGGCAATCTCGAAATCGCCCGCGGTGCAGACGTGGCTTCCGCCGGTTGGCTTCCGGGGCGATGAGCGCCCACCATCGCGATGGCCGGAGACCTTGACCACTCAGGCTGCCCTGGCGCCAGCCACCAACACCTATGTGGTGGATAACATCGCGCTGCCGCTCGACAACCCATGGCGGCGCAATATTCGGCTGTCGGACATCGCTTTTTTCAAAGACGGCCGCGCTGCCGTCGTGACGTTCGATGGCGATGTCTGGATCATCACCGGCCTCTCGGGTGACCTGAAGGCCGTGACTTGGAAGCGGTTTGCTTCGGGCCTGCACGAGCCGCAAAGCCTATGTATTCGCGGCGATGAAGTTTTCGTTTTCGATCGCAACGGCATCTGGCGTCTGCGCGACGCGGACGGAAACGGCGAGGCGGACGCTTACGAATTGTTCTCGAACTCCTTTGCGCAAACTGCCGAGACGCGCGAGTACGCTCAGGCGATGAAGCTCGCGCCCGACGATTCGTTCGTCATCGGCAAAGGTGGGATTCAGATGACTACCTTGGGCCGGCACAACGGCTCGGTGCTGCGGATCTCGCCCGACGGGCGCTCGGCGACCGTGCTGGCCTACGGTTTGCGCTCGCCGTATTTAGGGGTGAATCCAAAAACCGGCCTGATCACTGCCAGCGATCAACAGGGCCACTACGTGCCGACGACACCTTTGCACATTATTCGCGATCATCAGTTCTACGGCTTTCTCAGCAGCCTGCAGCCCAAAGAGCAATACCCCGCGCCCATCGCCGATCCCTTGACCTGGATTCCCTACCCGGTGAATGCATCCGGCGCAAACCAGGTGTGGCTCACGGACGCGAAGATGGGCCCGCTAAATGACGCGTTGATTCACTTCGGCTATTACCGGCCGGAGATTTTCGTTGTGAGGCTCAACGATCGCACCCCGCGTCTCCAGGCTGCGGTATTGAGCCTTGCTCGGGATCTGCCCTTTGCCCCGTTTGACGGAGCCGTGAACCCGGTGGACGGGCAGCTTTATTTCACCGGCTTTCAAATCTTCGGCACCACCGCCCAGCAAATCAGCGGCCTGGCACGGCTGCGTTATACCGGCGGCGCCACGACCTTGCCGAGAGAGGTGGTTCCCGCGACTCAGGGCATCCTCGTGCGCTTCGATGTGGAGCTGGATGCCCGCGAGGCGAATGACCCGGCGAATTATTCTGCCGAACGCTGGCAGTACAAACGCACCTTCGACTACGGTTCGGCCCACTACAAGCTTGATGGTTCCAAGGGCCAGGAGGCCATGACGCCCAGCTCGGCCTATATTTCCCAGAATCATCGGAGTGTTTTCATCGGGATTCGAGACATGAAACCGGTGATGCAAATGCGGCTGGGATGGACGCTGAAAACGACAGCCGGGAAAATCGTGGCTCAAAACACCTATTTCACCCCTTACGAACTGACGAGCTTCGATCCCAAAGCGGAAGGCTTTCCGCCGGTGATTGTGGACCTGACCCCGCGAACCGGCCTGGCCGACGTCGCCACGCCAATTACCGCTGAGGAAGGGAAACGCCTGTCGGGCTTGATGGGCTGCGTGGCCTGTCATTCAATCGACGGGACCACGGTCGGGAAGGTCGGGCCATCGTGGAAAGGGCTCTTCGGCAGCCAAGTGGCCCTGGCCGACGGCCGGACAACGGCGGCCGATGAAGCCTACCTGCGCGAGTCGATCAAGGAACCGGCGGCCAAAATTGTCCGCGGCTACGATCGGACTGAATCTGGAATGCCCAGCTACGAGGGCGTGATTTCGAATTCCCAAATCGAGGCGTTGATCCGCTACATCATGACGCTTCACTGAATGGAGGCGGGAGCAGCGCCCAGTCACCGGCCTCTTCCTCCAAGAGCCTTTACAAATCGCCCTCAGATTCCCACGCTAGAATCGAAGCGATGAACTCGCGCTCGATTTTCGGAATCCTTGCCTTCGCCGCGTGGCCGGCGTTTGCCTGCTGCTGTGGCCATGCCGCCGATATTTACTCTGTGAGCGGCACCGCTATCCTTCGAAATGGCTCTGTTTGGGCCGGAGGTGGTGTTGACGCTTTTGACCAATTTGGTATCGGCAGCAAGAGCGGGCGGAACATCAAGATCGTTTCTATCGTCTCATGCTTGGGCCATGAGATTTCCAACGGGCATTGCCACTGCCGGTTCTTGGTGGTTCCAGGACTGACCGCGGAGAACTCTTCTTCGTGGTGCGCTCTAATCCAATCTCAGCGCCACCATCGGATCACTTTTCGCCGCGTGCCGCGCAGGCAGCCAACACGCCAGCAACCCAACCGCGCCGAGCAGCACGGAGACTGCGCAGAGGGTGAGTGGGTCGTAGGGCCTCACTTCGTAGAGCAGGGTCGAAATCACGCGCGCCAACGCCAGCGCACCGCTCAGACCGATCACGATCCCCCACATCACCAATCGCATCCCTTCGCCCACCACCAGGCGCAGGAGGTCCAAACCTTGCGCACCCAAGGCCATGCGGATTCCCAATTCCTGCTTCCGTTGGGTCACGCTATAGGCCAGCACACCGTAGAGTCCGACCGCGGCGAGGAAGAGCGCCATCCCGGCAAACCCTCCTAGCAGTTGCATCGGCAGCCGACGCTGGGCGACCGAGAGCGAGACCAGCCGCTCCATCGTGCTGACGCCTTCGATCGACACGTCCTTATCGATCGAGTCCAGTTCGTGGCGGACAACGCGGCCAATCTCCGCCGACTCTCGCTTGGTCCGAAGCACCAGGCTCATGTACCCCCAACACATTTGACGATAGGGCCGGTAAATCTCGCTCCTCGGAGGGTCGGCCAGGTCTGAGCGTTTAGTATCTCTGACCACTCCCACGATCTCCGCCCCGTCCGTGCCTTCGCTGAGCGTGAGGAGCCTTCCCAGGGGATCTGGTCCAAGCTTGAACTCTCGGACAAAGGACTCGTTCACGATGGCGACGGGCATGGAATTGCCGCGGTCCTGGTCCAGAAAATCTCTTCCACGCAGGATCGGTATGTTCAGCGCAGTGAAGTAGCCCGGGCTGATTTGTGCATAGTTAATCGCAGTCCCGAAACCTGAGGATCGGGCGGGGGCCCCTTTAACGGTCACGCCCACATGGGCATCCCAGTGACGCAGCGGCAAGCCCGCCACCAGCGCGGCAGACTGGACGTCGGGCAGGCTGCGCGCCCGGGCCAGGACTTCATCGTAGAATCTGGCCACGGCGGCTTGGTCTGGATACTTGGTGTCGTTTAGCCCCATGCCCATCGTGACCACCCGCTCCGGATTGTAGCCGAGGTTTTGCGAGAGCAGGTGCCCGAAACTTCGGATCAACAGCCCGGCGCCTGCCAAGAGCACCAGGGAGAGAGCGACCTCGCTGACCACCAGCGCTGCTCGGAAGCGTCCTCGTCCCGGGCTCGCACCGCTGCCTCGCGATCCTTCATTGGTTTCCCGGGCGAGCGCCGGGTTGGCCGATTGGAGGGCTGGCACGAGTCCGATCGCGACTGCGGTCATAATTGTGGCCACCATGGTGAAGCCTAACGCCCAACCATCGATTTCGATGCCTTCCCAAATGCGCGGAAGATCCTGCGGGCTCATCCGCACTAACACGCCCAGGCCCACCCACGCCACGAAGATCCCGGCGGCCCCGCCGGTGAGAGCAATGAGAAGGCTTTCCGTGAGCAGTTGGCGGATCAACCGATGCCGTCCCGCACCCAGCGCGGAACGTAACGCAAATTCGCGTGCGCGTGCGGACGATCGGGCCAGCATCAGATTGGCCATGTTGGCACACCCGATGAGAAGCACCAGGGCCACGGCACCCGATAGGACCAGCAGCACCGTTCTAGAATCTGCCACGGTCACGTCCTGCATCGAATGAACCTCGGCGCCCCAGGCCTTGTTCGCCGGATCGGCCTGAGCCATGCGCCTTGCCACCAACTCCAATTCGCTCCGCGCCTGCTGCAGGGAGACACCAGCTTTGATGCGGCCAAAACCGGTGTAGTTGTGGGAATGGCGGTTGGTAAGTTCCTCCGCCGTGAAGCTGAGGGGTGTCCAGAGCGCGACATCGTTGTTCGGAAAAAAGGTCCGGGCCGGCATCACGCCGACGACTGTGTAGGGTTCGTCATTCAAGACGATGCTTCGGCCCACGACATTGGAATTGCCCGCAAATTGCCGTTGCCACAGCTCATGGCTCAGGAGAACCACGTGGTGCTGGCCATAGCTCTCCTCTTCCGGACGGAAATCCCGGCCCTGCTCCGGTGCCACACCCAGCAAGGAAAACGTGTTGGCCGACACCTGCGAACCGTGGAGTAAGTTCGCGTTCCCTTCACCGGTCAGATTAAAGCCCGACTCCCTGCGCGCGGCCAAGCCCTGGAACAAGCGGGTTTGTTTGCGCCACTCAAGCAGCGAAGGCGGGCTCACTGGAACCCGGTTGGAGCCTTCTTCGGCATTGCTTTCGAACAGCATCACCAATTGCCCTGGATCTTTGAAGGGCAGGGGACGCAGGAGGATCGCGTTCACAAAGCTGAAGACGGCGGTGTTGGCCCCGATGCCCAGGGCTAAGGTCAACACGGCGACTGCCGTAAAGGCACGATTCTTGGCCAGCGTGCGACAACCGAATCGAACGTCTTGAACGAAATGCTCGATCCAGGCTACGCCCCGCTGTTCACGGTATTTCTCCTTGGCAGGCTCAAGGCCGCCCAAATCTAACAGGGCTTCGCGACGGGCCTGCTCGCGAGACATGCCCGTCCGGAGATTGTCCTCAATATGCATCTCCAGATGGCTTTCCAGTTCCTCGCTCAGCTCTCGCTCGCGGCGCTTCTTCGCGAACAGGCCGCCAAGTCGGACGAACCACGCGCGTAGCTGTCTCATATGGTCCACCCTCCGTGCGGAAAATGGGGGGTATGAACCGTGGTCGCCCATTTCCGCTCTGGGGTAATCCAGAGCTCCTGGGTGCTCTGTCCGGAATCGTTCATTTCGTTCATCAACGGGCGCAGGCTGCCAGACGTCCTATTGGAAAGCAATAGGGAATCTCACCGCGATCCGCAACGAGGAAAAAGTGGTTGGCGGGAGTACCCTGGAGGTTACCCCGATCGTCACGCATGTGTGCCGAATCCCGCTGCTGTTCTCGGGGCGTAGGTCGCCCGCGTGAAGAGGATCCCAATGACGAGCAGCAGGACGTTACAGCCCGCCATGATTCCTAACAGGACCTTAAACGCCAGGAGCGGGGGCTGCATCGGCAGCCAGGTGCGCAACAAGAACAACAGGCCAAGGAAGAATCCTGCAACGGCCACAACGCATGGCACGATCCGAAAGCGTCCGTGGGCGAGAAGATTGTTGATGAGCACGTTCGCAAGGGCGAGTGGCACGATCGTCCAAGCATACCAAGGAACCAGCGGTGCGGCCGCCCAGTACACAGGCTTGCTGTAATAAATGACGCGGAGAGGCAACGAGGGGCAGAAGGTGCACGCGATCGCGCCAGCGGCCACGCCAACGGCGGTCACTCCCAGGGCGAGCGGCATCACCCGAGACCGGCCGGTCAAAGCAACGCTGCGGGCTACCTTTGGGAACATGACCTGCGCCAAAGGAAGCGCATACATCGTCAGCCCAAGCCCGATCATGGCCGCCGGGTTGTAGAGGTTCGCATCTACTTCCGGGAACACCATGCGTACGTAGATCACGTCGGCCGTCATAAAGAGCAGAATCGTTCCTGCGCCTAGCGTGACAGGCACCACCCGCAGGAGCCACGGCCTCCACTTAAAACCAGAGCTCGGGGCGCGTTGCCACCAGGAAGCGCGTGCATCCCATCCACACAGGCTCGTCGCCACCACCGATGCGATCAGTGCGGCGGTAATTCCGCCTGCGGATTGGCTGCCGCCAAAGCCAACCGCCTCGAAGAGAAGAGAAGCCTCGGCGCTCAGCCGTCTCCCCCATAGCGCAGGTCTGAGGTGGACCGCTCGCCGCCGCTCAGCCCCGTTCGAGGCTGCGCCGTTTATAGAGGAACTCGAACATGTTCCCTTCGTGGGGCTGATCCCATGATACCCGCATGGTAGGAATGGGCCCGACGTTTAACCGATCAATCAGAGGACACTCCAAAAGTTCCGCGATGAAGCTTGGATCCTTGGTGATGGCTGTTACAGCCAGGGATGGTCCAATCGGCTTCAGCATCTCGGCTTGGGGAACTTGCACGACGCTCGCATAAGGAAATAGGAACTCTCGGTTCGCCAGGGGATGGCCGAACGAATCGCACAGGACGATTGTAGGGCGAAGGTAGGTGCCTCCTTCGAACACCACCCGCCGTGGGCCCTGGCGGTACTTGGCGGTCAAATCCTCGGCGCCGGGCACTTTCAAGTCGGTTTCGATCGACAGATCAATTCCATCGGCCATCTTCGGGTTGGCAAAACCTGATAGCCGTGCCTTTTCGTCTTCCGCGCGCGTCGGTCCAATCGGGCCCAACTCGCGCGCCAATGTGTCGGCTATCTCGGGCGCGTAGCGCGGAACGACCACCGCGGAAGCGTTGATGCACGAGCGTCCGCCGTTCTCGGTGATCGACGCCACGATGACCTCCAAATGGTCGCGCCATCGCTCGATCTCGTCCTCGCCAATGAGGATCTTGCTAAACCCGGGCCCATGAACTTGGATGGCTGGGTTCCCGGCGTAAGCTTGGGTGGTGTTTTTGTCGCCAAAAATCAGGGCTCGCCCGCACAGCTTGAGGATCTCGCCTGCCCCTTCATGGTCCGTGGGATAGAACCCAAACGCTTCTGGCGGGCAGCCTGCGGCAATGAAGGATTGGATGAGCCGATAAGGCGTCCAGGGCTCTTCTCGGCCCGGTTTGAGAACCACGGGAATGCGCAGGGCGATCGCCGGCAGCCAGAGCGAATTGACCGCAGGCGAGTTGCTGGGCATCACCAGGCCTAGAGCCTGGGTGGTCGGGTAATAGCTGAGCCGGGCACCATCCTGTTCGCCCCAGCCGCGGTCGAGAATCTCGAGGTTGAGTCCGCGCGTGAGGCCACGCAGGACGGTGCTCATATTGGTCAACGCGTGTTGCACCTTCTGCATGTTGCGGCGCACCATGACGTGAGGAAGTCCGCTGGTGGCCGAGAGCGTCTCAACATAGTCTTGAGGCGTCTGAGTGTGGCCGAGATCGCCCAGGGGCAGTGTCGCGCTGACGAACTGCTCTCCGGCTCGGGCGCAAATCTGGAGCATTTGCGTGCTGGTCAGCTTCCGCAGAGCCGCGCGCGATTCACTGACTCGCTGCAGGTCCTTCCGGATGACTCCGGCGTTGACTTGGCTCACCGTGGCTCGGATCACTCCGCTCCGGTGGTCAACCACGTTGGACTTGTCCAGACTGGCGTAGGGACGTCCTCGGCGCAGCGCAGGCAGATGGGGGAGGTTACTCATGAACAGTTTAGGGCAGAACGCGTGGTTTCGGTCGAAAGAGCCGGCTCAGCCCGGACCAGGCCAAGACCGCCAATCCCGCAGGTGTGCCGGTAATCGATGTCGGTACCGCGGCGAGTACGGCTAGCAAGACCGCGATCGCCGCCGCGCGCCCAGGTTTGTCGCGCCGCAGATGTCTTTGGATCAGATAGCAGGGGATGAACACCGACAGAAAGCTCAGAGGGATGGTGATCACCCAGTCCACTACAACCCATTCCGCCAGGTTCCACAGATTATCCACTACCACCAGCAGCACGGCGGAAAGAGGATGGATCGGCGGCTCACGGTAGGGAGCACACTCCTCAACCACGACCGGCTTGATGGCGGGCGGAGGCAAATTCATGACCAAATTCGGCGAGTGCGCCGATTTCTCCGCTAACATAGCACAGTAACCGTATCCCGCGCCGTCCCCTAGTAAACTCCCTCGACGATCTGCTTCTCCATGGCTCCGAAAGGCCGAACCTCGGCCACACCGTCCCAGGCGTAGGGCGCGCGTGGTTCGCGGCGGATAGCCTCGTCCCGCTCCAGAAAACGCGGCATGAAAAACTCTTTGGTCAGTGTGGTCAATTCCACCCGTCCCCATTCACCATAGTTTTTCAGCTGAGTAGTCTGGTTGGGGTCCACAACTCGCAGCACCGCGCGCGGTTGCGGGGCGTAATAAGTGATCGAAAAGTTGTCCTCTGGCCGCAAGGGAACGCTGGCCGCCAGGCCCATCAGCGTGTTGCCATAGGTTGGGTAGAAACCGATCCGGCCTTCGAGCACTTCTTCGACGATAAAACGCACATATTGCGGCGCCATGGTTGTGCCGCCGCAGAACACGCCTCGGATCCCGGCCTCGTAAACATTGATTTTTTCTGCCAGGGCCTCGAGAAGCTTGGGGGTGGTGAACAGGCCGCTCACCTTACGGTGTTTGAGGATCGTGACCGCTTGATCCACCACGTGGTCCATGTAGGCTCGCGCCTCGTCAAACTTCTTCGCGCTAATCACTTTCTTGACCCAACGCGGGTCCAGGTCGATGAAATAGCACGAGCTCCCTCTCACGTTGGCCAGGTGCTCGATCGCCAGGCGCAGGCGCCTCGGACCTGTCGGGCCCATCATCAGCCAGTAGTGGTTTCTCGGAAAATGATCGTCGGAGAGCTTTTCGGAGAACTCGCTGTAGTCCACGCGAAAATCGTCCCAGCCGATCCTTTGCTTGGGCATGCCCGTGGTACCACCGGTTTCGAAGATGTTGAAAGGGCGGCCTTTGAATTGCCGCGGAACCCAGACTTCGGGCTGGAGATCCCGCAGCCATTCATCCTGGAAATGGGGGAACTTGCTCAGGTCGGCAAAGGAGCGGATTTCCTGGCGAGGGTCCCAACCAGCTTTTCGGGCCCACTCCAGCCAGAACGGGGAGCCGGTCTCGCTCGAGAAATGCCAATCGATGATCTCACGCAGATGGGTCTCCAGCTGGGCTTGGGCCCGGCTAACGGTCTCGGGAGCGACTTCAGCGAACATACATCAAGAGCGGACTACTTGGACGGATCCAACTGGATCTTGGGTTGATCCTTGGTTGCCGAGGCCTTGGCCTCATCGTAGAAAGCGTAGAGATGAGTGTTGGACGCCACGTAGATCACCCCGTTGGCGACCACCGGCGTCGAATAGACTGGCGCGTTCAGATTGGTCTCACTTAGCACCTTCTTTTCCTTACTGGCGGCCATCACCACGAAGTCGCCGTCCTCGTCCCCCAAATAGACCTTACCATCCGCCACCATGGTCGAGCCCCACATGTGGGCCTTCATGTCGTGGGTCCAGTAGAGCTTGCCGGTTTCGGCATCCAAGCAGTGCATAAATCCGGAGAAATCACCCACGAACAACAGACCGGAATCGGGGTCAATGGAGACAGTCGATATGCTGCGGTGGATCTTGTCATAGGACCAGATCTTGGCGGTCTTCGTGACATCGCCTGTCTTGGTGGCGTCGATGCAGGAGAGGTTGCCCACGCCTTCTCCGTGTTCCGGGTCCTGGCCCACGGCCACGTATACCCGATTTTTATAAAACACCGGCGTTGCGTTAACCTCGCTCGGGCCGTCCGGAGCCGGGTACTTAATAGCTTTGCCGTTCTTCACCTTGTACTCCGGCGGGACGCAATCGTACCACCACACCTTCTTGATGAGTTTGCTCTCCCCTTCTTTGACCGGAATTGGATCAAAAGCGTAGCAGATTCCGTCGCCACCACCGAAGAACAGGAGGGTCTTGCCGTTCACCACTCCCGCCGAGGGCGAGCTCCATTGGCCGTGGAAGATGTGCGGCCCGATTCCCGCGTTATCCTCGCCTAGATATTCGCCCGTCTTTTTGTCGATCGCGATGAGGCTGGGAGAAAGCGGCGAAGGAATGTTCGAGTGAGTCCAGTCCTGGCCGTTGGAAGTGCAGGTGTAAACGATGTCCCCCAAAATCAGCACCGAGCAGTTGGACGCGTTGTGCGGAAACACGCCCAACTCGTCAATCATGTCGTAGCGCCAAATAATATCGCCGTCCTTAGGGCCAGGCTCCAGCGGCGGCTTGCCCGTATCCAGCACGAAATACTTGGCCTCGTCTTTGTAGGGGCCGTCGTTGCCGTTGGCCATGCCGTTGACGTCCACGCATACCACTTCGCAGCGGCTGCTCACGAAGTAGGCTCGATCACCTTCAACGGTGGGGGACGACAGCAGCCCCAACCCTTCCCAATCGTTCACTTTGCCGGACTTAAGCTTGGGGATGGCCAATTGCCAGAGAAGGTCGCCAGTCTTCTCATCGAAACACATCAAAATGCTGCGATCCCCCTGATGGCGCGGATCCCTCGGATTCTCGTTGTTGGTGCCGACAAAGACGCGTCCGTTGGCCACGGTCACGTTGCCGTAGCTCTGGGTTCCGAGTTTGGCCACCCACTTCACGTTCTTGGTGGTTTTCATGTCCACCTCTTCGCTCCCGGCTTTGTACTTCCCCGACTCAAACCGGTCCGGCAGACCCTTTTCTGGCGAATACATGTTCCGGTGCGGCGATGGGCCGCCCCATTGCGGCCAATCCAGCGCCTGACAAGAGAACCCGCACACTGCAACCGAGATTCCAACACCTATCCACGTTTTCATATTCAAACTTCCGGAGCGCCCTTCAGTTCTGGGTCACTTTGACGTTGTCGATGTAAACCCGGATGTCCTGCGGCGCAAAGCCGAAAAGGCCCGGTGATCCTTGCTGGTGCGCGCTCTGGTGCGGGACCTCGAGGGTCCAAGCATCTGGCTCGGCTTCGTCTTTCTTCCAGGCTTTGGCGCGCACCACGCCCGTTCCATCGGCCGCCACATCGACTCGCGCCTTTAACCGATACCAAATGTTTGGCGACCAGCGAAAGTTAGGCGGGGAGTCCTTGTCTGGCACTCGCAACCGTTCCAGGTTCGAGTTGACCTCCAGCTTCTGCTCATTCCCCTTGAGCACCACCAGGTAGCGCTGAACGATCACTCCCACCTCTGACATCTTGCGCGGCTTGCCCTCGCTCATCACGTCAGCTTGGATCGTGTAATTCTTCATTCTAGGACCGCCAATGAAAACAAAAGCCCGCTGAAAGAAGCGGTTGTCGATGGTCTTCGCCATGGCGGTGTTCCCATCCTTATCCCGGAGGTCGAACTTGAACCGTGCACCAATCCAGGGAAGCGGCGGGTAGGCAAACGCAGTTGGTGGTTCCACGGTGTTGGTCGTGGTCTCGGAGAGTTTGAACTCCTGAAAATCTTCCTCGATGGGAAGTGCCGGAAGAATGCGTCCGCGGAAGGTGCCGGTGAGTTGGCCGTAGGTGGCTTGGAAGGCGCCGGCTGAGGGATGCGGATCGGTCGCGGCCACCATCCGGTTGTCGGCATCAAAAGTTGCATTCATCGTGCTGCGCACTCGGGCCGTCGGCGGAATGTAACTGGCGAACTTAACCTGGTGCACGTCCTTGATCTCTTCAACCGTCAGCCCGTTGGCATCCAACGCTCTCACGCGAAAACTGGCGGCTTCACCCGGACGCAAGAGCACTTCAGATGGAATCACCTGCAATTGCGTCGCCGGTCCTGGGTTTGGCGTTTTCTCCCTCACTGGGTCGGCAGCCAATCCCGAACTGTGACCCTTTTTGCCGAAGCAGTAGAGCTTGCGCGTCGTCTGCATGTAAACCCGGCCGTCGTACGCCGAAGGGCTGCCAAAACAGCGACCCTCCAGGGCGATGTGGCTGAGGATCTCTCCGCCCGCGTCGGTCGGACGAATGATGTAAAATGCTCCTTTGGTCCCAGCCTCGCCGCCGTCGGTCTTTACCGCGGGATCGTCCAACATCGGAACGTAAAGCTTTCCATCGGCGTAGAAGGGGCAGGAATTGCGCTGCTCAATCCCGATCTTGAGACGCCAGAGCACCTCTCCGCTATTGACGTTCAGGCAGCACAGATCGCCTTTCTCCGCCACCACGTAAATCTTGTCTCCCACCAAAATCGGCGAACTTGTCGATGTGGAGATGTCCTTGCTCCAGATCTCGACTTGGGCGCGATCTACGATCACCGGGCCTGCCGCGGCATTGGTCGGAGCCACCTCGGGGATCTTGAAGGCGACCAACTGGCCTGGGTCATAGGGTGTTCCGTACACGGCCACGATCTTGTCATTGTTATGGACCAGCACGGTGGCGTTGATGCCGGCACGGTAGAGCGGGACCCGCCAAATCGGGTCTCCGGTGCGCGCGTTAACACAGACCACACTGCCGTCTCCGGTCGCAGCGTAAAACACCCTCTTCCCGCCGTGCCAGCTCACATAAGGATGAGAGTAAGAATTGTCTTTTGGGCGATCCCCGGGACTCGAAGACCACACCAGCTCCCCGGTCTGCTTGTCGAATGCGTAGAATCGATCGGCTGCGGGGCCGTCCTTGCCCCAGTTGGCGGTAATGCCCCGCGTGATGACCAAGTCGCCCTCGATAAGCGGCGAGGCCGTCCGGCTATTGGGGAAGGTGAGCCGCCCGTAGGTCTCCATCATCGAAAGATCCCACAGCCGCTTCCCGTCCCCGGTGAAGGCCGCCATGATTCCTTGCGTGCCTTGCATGTAAACGTTTCCCGTTTCAGGGTCGATCGCGGGCGTCGAGGTTGCGTAGCGCAGGTAAATCGTGTCGCTCAAAAAATCGCTGTAACCCTGCTGCCAGAGCATCTTCCCGGTTTCCTCGTCAAAACACCCAAGGACCTCCTTCAGATCCGGTCCCTCGCCAAGGTAGCCCATAATATAGACCTTGCCGTTGCCTACCACCGCCGTGGACTGCCCGGGGAAATCAGCCGTCCACAGGGCACCCTCCGCGGTCACCTTGTCGGGCAGGTTTTTTTCCATTGAGGCGCCGTTTTGCTGGGGACCGCGCCAGCTAAGCCAACCGTGCACCGGGGCGGCCTGAGAACGGGGCGCCAGCGGGCCGGACCCGGCGCAGAGTAGCGCCACTGCGGGCACGAGGGTTGAAAAGGACAATTTCATGGTATCGGCAAAATCGGAACCGCGTCCAGGCATGAGAAGGCATGCTGGATGCTGTCATTCAGCGAACTGTTGGCCAATATGTTTCAAGGCTGGGCCATTTGCAACAGAAATAGTACCTATACGTATTATTCTCCCTTTTTCGCCTTGCCCTCGCGCTCGTCCAGCACCCATCGTATTTGGCCGGACACACGGTCGGCCCGAGTTCACCCCGCGAACTGGGAGGTCCGCGGCCGTCCGCCAGTCCGGATGATGACCGCTACCCGACGCCCAGCCAAAAACGCAGCCGCCAAGCCCACCGGCCCCTCGGCAGCCGCCGAACCGCGCCGTTTGCCTTTGCTTCTGCGGCGGGCCTGGTACGGCTTGAATCAGGCTTTTCGTCGTCGCATCGCGCACCTCGAGATCACGCCGGATCAATTCACAGTCCTGCGCACACTCCTTGAACACCCGCGCAACGGCCTTACTCAGCGTGAGTTAACCGGTCTCATGTCCAGCGACCCCAACACGGTGGCCTCGCTGCTCGAGAGGATGGAGAGCGCCGGTCTTTTGGAACGGCGACCCGATGTGCGGGATCGCCGAGCTCTCCGGATTCGCATCCTCCCTGCCGGCGACGAGAAGTATCTCCAAGCACGCCAAGTAGCTGTGGAGTTGCAGGGCGAAGTGCTCACCTGTCTACCCGAGCGCCAGCGCAAATTGTTTCTGTTGCAGCTGGGGCAAATCGCCGACGCGTGCCGCCAAGCCTCGGAACGCAGCCCATAAGCGGATCATGGCGCCCGAGTCTTGCTCAACCGCCCACGAGCCTACAGGGCTGCCGGCCGGCCGGGGTTTCGCGAGGACAAACTGCGTGCCCGCGGCTGTCTTTGCAGTGCTGACCGTCATGCTGGCCCTGGCGAGTTGGATACCGCTGGAGAAGCTGCACCTGCCTCGGTGCGGTTTTCGGCTGCTCACGGGGATCCCGTGCCCCTTCTGTGGCGGTTCTCGCGCCTTTTTTGCGCTCGCAAATTTCGAACCTGGTGCGGCACTTCGCTGGAACCCGCTGGCGACGGTTGCCGTGCTGATGTCCGCTGCCTGGTTCTGCGGATGGCTAACCGAGCGGATGCTTGGCGGCCCGATCCTTAAGGGCGTCGAGCTTCGGCTGCGGTTACTCTCCCGGCCACATCTTCTTTGGGTCGCGATCGGCTTAAACTGGGTTTACGTGCTTTTCGCCCTGCCGCGCTGAGAGCACCTTGGGCTCGATTCGGTGATGCTGAAACCAACGCTTTCAAGATCCGTCTGTGCGCGCTGCTGAAGGGCATCTCCACTAATTCAGAAAGCTGGCGCCAATCCCCAAGCGCTCTGGGGCGTTGGAGCCTGGAGGGCAGGGTGGTGCTGAGCACCTCAAGGGTGATGCGGTAGCGCGTGATTGAGTGGCGCAGGCGAGCAATCGGTTTCGAAGAGGTCACCGGGATCCCCATGATGTTCCGCGCGGCGGTCAGCCAGCAAATCTCACCGGTCTCAATTTCCCCACTCGGAAACTCCCAGAGCCGGCCATTAACCTCACCCTCCGGGCGGCGCCGCACCAACCAACGCCCGTTGCGTTCGATCACCAGGGCGGCCGTTCGTTTTTTGATGGGGGTTATCCGTTTGCCCAGGTTAGGAATGCTCTCGCTTAAGCCGCTCCGATAGCAGGCGCAGACGCTCCTCCACGGGCATACCTCGCAGAGCGGCGCTCGCGGCTTGCACACCATTGCACCTAGTTCCATCAGGCCCTGATTCAGGTCCGCACACGGCCGAGGCGGTAAGGTCGCTGGATCAGGTTCGTGGACATTTTGTTCTACCGGATGGTTGAGGGCTCCGCGGGCTGTTTGGCCTGCGCCATGCCTGCCGGCAATGCTGGACGGTTGTTGGCTTCCCGCTGAAGCATCGGCCGCGAACGGGGCGACGCGTCCCAGTTCGGAGGCGCATTGCACCAACTTCGCCGACAAACCCCAGAGTTGATCTCGCACTGCTTTGGTGCCGACGCCCTGGCGAATCCCCATCACCCGGGTTAGCACCCGCATCACATTGCCATCCAGAATTGGCGTAGGAACATCGAAGGCGATGCTGCAGATCGCGCCTGCGGTGTACCTCCCGATGCCCGGCAATTGCAGGATGTCCTCGAATCGATCAGGAAAGGCGCCGCCATGCTGGTCGCGAACGATCCTCGCCGCTTGCTGAAGATTCCTCGCCCGGCGGTAATACCCCAGCCCCTCCCACAGCTTGAGGACACGATCCGGCTCAGCCCCCGCTAACGCGGAAACGTTCGGCAACTGGCGCATCCATCGGGTCCAAAACTCCAACACCGTTTTGACCTGGGTCTGCTGGAGCATGACCTCCGAAACCCAGATGGCATAAGGGTCGGTTGTGCGGCGCCAAGGCAGATCCCGCGCATTTCCACGATACCACTCCAACAACGACCTAACCAAACAGTCCAGCTTAGGGCGGATCAGAGCCATTGGTACGACCCCTATAAAAGCAAAAGACCCGCCGACGAGTTGGGTCCGCGGGTCGAAGGGGAAGAACTGGGATTAGGCCCCGGCGTTGCCAATGGCCTCCACTGGGCAGCCCTCCATTGCTTCTTTGCATTGGGCCTCTTCTTCATCTCCCTCGGGCTGCTTATAGACGAACGAGTAGCCGCCGTCCTCGTTGCGCTTAAAATTGGCCGGAGCGGTTTCGCGACACAGGTCGCAGTCGATGCATTGGTTGTCAACGAAGTAGCGGCCCTGGACGTTCTCGGGATATCTGTTTGCGATGTCAGCCATAGAATATAAAAAGTTTCGCCAAACAGTCTTGCTGGTGCGCATGCCAAAGATCAAGCCCCTTTTCTTGACGATCGCAAACTCCGCGGCCGAGAGCGCTCGTGCTCCTCGGCGGACGCCCCAGCTTTAAATGAGGAATTGTGAGGCGCAGTCTAGACCGGGGCCGACCGTCTCGGCCTCATCTCTACGATCAGCTTCAGTTCAAGCGGGCGCTTACTATTCGCCCCGCCTATCGTCCGCGTCCCTTACGCAGATTACCTCGAGCTTGATCGATCGCTCGGTCCCGATCGTTCACGAATGCCGCGCGGATTTGCTGCAGTCGATCCTTGATCTGTTGGGCACGTGCGTCCTGCGCAGCTTCGAAATCCTGCTGCATCGTCCGCAATTCCGAGGTGAGTTGCGCTCGCGCGGCGACGCTCGCCTCCCGCATTTGACTAATCAGGATTGCCTGGCGGCTGCGGAACTCCTTAATCGCTAGCTGGGCATCAGCGATCACCTTGCGCACCTCGGTCGGGAGTTGGAGAGCGCCCGGACTTTGTGAAGCACGTTCCCAAAGGTCCCACGAAGCCTGAGTGCCGGCCACAATCGCGCCGCCGGTTGGGCCGGGAAGGGAATTGGTAATGGGCGATTGGGCCCCGGCGACTTCTGCGGCTACTGCTGCCGCTCCGATTAGAGCCATGGTCACGAATGTTTTCACGCCGGTTAGTAAAGCATCACCGATGCCACTCGCTCTGTTTGTTCCCTATCATGTTGGCTTCGAACGACTAAGAGCCATTGCCTCAGGATCGGCTGGCCGCGTCAATTGGGGAATGATACCCAGGTAAGCGCCTTTGGGCGGGCTTCGGAAAGCGGGTCCCCTCGACACGAGACTCTATGGCGTCCCCCTAACTCGCTCCGCCTCAAAGAGTCTCTCAATCCTCCGAGCCAAGGGCTCAGGTTCAAACTAAAACCGGCCTCAATGTATGAAAAATCCTCAACTGATGGGTTGCTTTTTCACGTTAAGGCGACATGATTCAGAGACACTATGAAACAAGCCATGCAGAATCAGCCCAATGAGACTGCGGCGCTTTCCCGCCGCCAGTTCATCAAGAGTTCCTCCCTGATCGCCGCTACTACTGCCGCCGCGACGAGTTTCCCGGGGATCCTTCACGCCCAATCCAAAGCTCCCATTAATGCCGTCGTCATTGGCATGGGTGGCCGCGGCAGCGGCGCAGCCGGTAACTTCATGGAAGCGGCCAGGATTGTCGGGGCCAACGCGAAGATCGTCGGGACCGCGGATATGTTTCCTGAGGTTGCGGCCAGAGGAACTGGTGACCCGTTCAATGCCCCGAAGGATAAGTGTTTTAGCGGTTTCGACGCCTATAAGAAGGTGCTCGAAATCCCTGGCGTCAACTATGCCATCATCGCCACCCCACCGGGCTTCCGTCCGCCGATCTTCAAAGCGTGTGTGGATGCCGGCAAAAACGTGTTCATGGAAAAACCCGTCGCCACCGACGGCACTGGCATCCGCGTGATGTACGCGGCGGCTGAGGCAGCCAAGGCTAAAGGGCTCAAGATCGCTGCCGGCACGCAGAGACGTCACCGTCCAAGCTACATCGAGACGGTCAAACGCATCCAAGGGGGCGAGATTGGCGACATCACCGCGCTGCGCGTTTACTGGGTTAATAACGGCCCGATTTGGCACCGCGGCGACCAGGGCGCAACCGATCTCGAGCGCCAGGTCCGCAATTGGTACCACTACATTTGGCTGTGCGGCGATCATATCTGTGAACAGCACGTGCATGACCTGGACATCGCCAACTGGATCATGAAAGACCATCCCATCCGTGCTTGGGGCCAAGGCTCGCGCCAGCAGCTCGGTGACAAGTCCGGCGAGATTTGGGACAATTTTGATGTCGAATACGAGTACCCCAACGGGGTGCGCATGTTCAGCTACTGCGGCCAAATCAAGCGTTCGTTCGGATCGGTCAGCGAGCACGCGATCGGCTCCAGCGGCACCGCCGATATGTTGGACGGGAACAACGTCGTCAAGCCCAAGGGCGGCAATGCCTGGCGCGCTCGCGGCCTGTTCAAGAACGACGACGGCTACGTCAACGAACACGTCGACCTCATCAACGCCATCCTCAACGACCAGGAACTCAACGAGGCCAAAAACGTCATTGACACGACGATGACCGCGATCCTGGGTCGCGAGGCTGCCTACAGCGGCATGCAGCTCGAGTGGGACGCGGTGCGCGATTCGAAATTCATGTACGGCCCGGCCGATCTCTATGAGAACGCCTACAAGCTCCAATTCGGGCCCTTCCGCACGCTCAAACCCCCGATGCCTAGCCTGCACGACGTTACCAAGGATCCGGCCATCGTGGCTGGCGCCTAATCGGCGAGGCCCTTTGACCTTTAGCCCGGCGCGCTGAGGTCAAACGGGTAGGACGCAATCGTCAGGAGCGCTCCAGCGGTTCTCGCTGGAGCGCTCTTTCGCGTACTCCCGGGGGGGCTAACGACGGTTCCGGCTTTTCCATGAATAGGTGATCTCGACGGTTAGCCGGCTTTGGGGAGGGACCGTTTCTACGTCGAACCGGGGCGTTCCACCGGGCAATACCGCTGACAGGCAGGTTTAGGACGGGTGCAGAACGCGATTCACCGTGCCCAGGAAATCCTCCGCGGTGAATGGCTTGGCGAGAAAGGCGCTGACCCCTAGCGCTTCAAGGCCGGCCGGCATTTCCTCGGCACCTCCCCCGCTTACGGCGATAATCTTGAGTTGGCTGTCCATTTGCCGGATAGCTTTGATGGTGCCCGGACCGTCGAGAACGGGCATCATCATGTCTGTCACCATCAAGGCGAGCCGATCGCGATGCCGGCTGAAGGCGTCGACAGCTTCGGCCCCGTTGACGGCAGTCACAACCTCGTAGCCGAAGACGCGCAGAGTTTGGCGGGCGAGGTTCAGGAGTCCTGGTTCATCATCCACGAACAGGATGAGCTCCCCTTGGCCCCGAGGCAATCGTGGGCGGGCGGCGGCCGGTGGCTCGGCGACGGGATCGGCCAAGGCCGGAAGATACACTCGGAACACGCTCCCGCGTCCAGGTTGGCTTTGTACGGTGATGAAACCACCGTGGCTCTTGACCAAGCCTCGAGCGGTGGACAGCCCAAGGCCGGTGCCCTGGCCGGTGGGCTTGGTGGTGAAAAAAGGCTCGAAGATCCGGTCGCGAACTTGAGCTGGCATGCCCGTGCCGGTGTCAGACGCGGTGATTACGATATGCGGGCCGGATCGCGCGGTGGGGTCAAGATCGCCCAGCGACGCGTCGGGGGGGACGTTGTGGACGGAAAGAACGAGCGTGCCGCCTGTGGGCATGGCATCCCGAGCATTCACCGCCAGGTTCATGATGACTTGCTGAATTTGGGTCGCATCCCCAAGCACGCTCCACAGCCCGGGTTGGACCTGGATATTGACGTCGATCGTTTTGGAGAAAGTGCGTTTGAGCAGACTTCCGGTTTCCAGCACCACATCGCCCACCCGCATGGGGAGTCTCTTGCCTTCAGCTCCTCGAGCGAAGGTCAGGACCTGTTTAATCAGGGTGGAGCCACGCTCGGCGCTGGTCTTGATGCTCGCCAGGAGAGATTGCCCTTCGGCATCGCCGATTTTGGGCGCCAGCAATTTGGTGCTGAGCAGGATTGGAGCGAGCACGTTGTTTAGGTCGTGGGCGATCCCTCCGGCAAGCGTCCCAACGCTTTCCAAGCGCTGGTTGCGCAGAAGTTGCGCCTCCATGCGCCTTTTGTCAGTTAGGTCATGAAACGAAGCCAGCACGCACCTCTGGCCGCTAACCTCGACCACCTCCGCGGAACCCAAGGCGATGCCTTCTTCCTCGGTTCTCCGCCGGAAGCTGGTCTCGATGTTTCTGGCGTGGTTGTGCTTGGCGAGTTCCTCGGCCATCCGCGGTTGGCCCTCAGCGTCAGTCCATACCCCCAATTCGCTACAGGTTCGGCCAATGACTTCTTCCCGGGAGTAGCCCACCATTGCCAGGAAGGCTTCATTCACCTCGATCAGGCGGCCTTCGGACAGAGTCGCCAGCGTAATTGCCACTGGGCTAGAGCGAAAAGCTTTGGAGAACCGTTCTTCGGACTGACGCAGTGCCTCTTCAGCTTGTTTGCGCTGGGTAACGTCCAGCAAGGTGCCGAGGACCGCGGGTTGCCCGTTGAACTGAGTGCGCGTTCCGTGCACCTCAACCTCAGCGATAGTCCCGTCTTTTCGCCGCATCCGCAGGCCGTACTCAAGCGTATCGGAGCAGCCGCCCAAACGCCGGCGCAGATTGGCCTCTGCCGCGGCACGGTCTGCTTCTACCACAAACTCCAGCATCGGGCGCGCGATCAGCTCCGTAGCGGAATAACCCAGGATCTCGAGCATCTTTGGGTTGGCGTACGCAAAGCGGCGGTTCTGGATGACATAGATGCCCACAACCGAGTTTTCGACGAGAGCACGGAAATTCGCCTCAGCAGCAACCAAGGCTTGCTCTGCACGTTGGCGGCGCTGCCGGTCCGCAAACTCACGCAATTCACGCTCCACCGCCGGCACCAATCGCACCAGGCTATCTTTGAGGACATAATCCCCGGCCCCCGCTTTCATTGCTTCCACCGCTACCTCCTCCCCCACTACTCCTGAGACGAGAATGACAGGGGTATCCACGGCTTGGCGCCGAACCAACGCCAGCGCCGCCAGCCCGTTGAACCCGGGAAGCGCATAATCGCAAATGATGATATTCCAAGGCCGGCGGGCCAGCGCTTCCTCCAATTGAGGTGCTGTCCATACCCGCTCCGAAATTGCTTGGTAGCCGCCCCGGCGCAACTCGTCGAGCAATAGCAGCGCGTCGTCCGGGTTATCCTCGATCAATAAGACCTGGAGGGTGGCGTTCATGCGGTAACTCCGACGGGGGGAGACTCGTTGAGCAGCAACCAATAGAATCCCAACTGGTGAACGGCTTCGGTGAAGTGCTCGAAATCCACTGGCTTGCGCACGTAGCTGTTGGCCCCGAGGTCGTAGCTTTTGAGCACGTCCTCTTGTTCAACCGACGAAGTCAGCATCACCACGGGAATTCGCCGCGTGGCTGGGTCGGCGCGCAGCCGAGCGAGAACTTGAAGCCCGTTGACTCGCGGTAGCTTCAGATCCAGCAGAATCAGGCTGGGGTACCTCATGGCGGCTTGCGGCCGGTCGCCAGTCTTGCCGAAAATCATCTCCAGTGCCTCGACCCCGTCACGAGCCAGAACCACTTCGTTGGCGATGCGGCACTGCTTGAAGGCCAGCAGCGTCAGTTCTGCATCGTCGGGGTTGTCCTCGACTAGAAGGATTTGCTTGGCACTCATGTGCGGATTCATCAGCTCGGAACAGTGAAATGAAACGTGGCGCCCCGGCTCACTTCGGCCTCGGCCCAAACCCGGCCGCCGTGTCGGTGAATGATACGTTTGACGGTGGCCAGGCCGACGCCAGTGCCTTCGAATTCGTCGTTGCCGTGGAGACGCTGGAAGGCGCCGAACAGCTTATCAGCATACGCCATGTCAAAACCTGCACCATCATCCTGCACGAAACATGCCAGACCCTTTGGGGTGACCTCCCCACCAACCACGATGTGAGCCGTAGTTTTCCGTTCCGTGAATTTCCAGGCATTGCTGAGCAGGTTCACCAGCACGATACGGGTGAGGTTCGCGTCCGCCCTCGCCTGAAGCCCCGGTGTAATGGTCGTTTCGACCTGGCGCGTAGGATGGATATGGCGCAGTTCGGCGATCACCGAGGCGGCCATTGCGCTCACATCCACCGCCTCCAGGCGCAGCTCGTTGCGGGTAAAACGCGATAAACCAAGGAGATCGTCAATCAGGCGGCCCATCTTCTGGCTGGCCTCTCGTACCCGCTTCAAATAGTGCTGCCCGCGTTCGTCCAGTAGCTTGCCATAGTCCTCAAGGACGGCCTTGCTGAACCCGTCCATCGCCCGGAGTGGCGCACGCAAGTCGTGAGAAACTGAATAGGCGAAGGCCTCGAGCTCCTTGTTTGCGGCTTCCAGTTGCGCCGTGCGCTCGCCAACGCGCTTTTCGAGTTCCTCGTTGAGTTGGCGAATGTGTTCCTGGGCGCCTTTCTGGTCGTCGATATCGGTGAAGGTACCGTACCACCGTTTTACCGCTCCCGCCGAGTCGTGCGCGGGAACCGCTCGGGCCAAATGCCAACGATAGCGGCCGTCGGAAGCGCGTCGGAGCCGGCATTCCACCGTGCACGCCTCGCCCTTCTCCAAGGCCCCCCACCACACTGCGACGAACTTCTCGAAATCATCCAAGTGAATGGCGTCATCCAGTGCGAGATCGTGCGAGACGTCCTTGTCCAGTCCAGTGTAGGAGGCCCAGCGCTGATTTCGGTAATCAACAACCCCCTCGGCTGTGGCCGTCCAAACGATTTGGGGCATGGCATCGGCCAACTCCCTGAAATACTCCTCCTTTTGGCGGAGAGACTGCTCCGCATGGTTCCGTTGTTCGATCTCGGCGGCCAGGAGCGAGTAGGCTAGCTGCCATTCGTAGGTGCGCTCTCCGACCCGGCGCTCCAGTTCCTCGTTCAACCTGCGGGTGGTGCTCTCGGCTTCTTTTCGTTGGGCGATTTCGGTGGCCAGAGAGGTGTTAATTACCTTCAGTTCCGCCGGGCTCGGGAGCTCCAGAATCTTTGGCGCAACGCGAACCAGCAGCACGGCAGTGGCAACCGAAACTGCCGCGGTGATCGCCTTGATGAGCCCGGAGAGCCAGTATACCGGAATCCAGAGCGTCCATACCTCCATCACGTGGGTCATGCCGCAAGCCACGATGAACGTGCTGAAGCAGAGCACCATCCAGTCGAAGGGCAGATCCCGACGCTTGCGGATAATGTAGAAGAGCGTTATCGGGATCGAAAGATAGGCAGCCGCAATCAGTCCGTCAGACACCGCGTGGAGCCAGACCACCCCAGGCTCCCAAAGGTAACAATGCCCATGGGGCATAAACCCTTCCGCCGAGAAAAGCCGCGCGAACCATTGAGTCATCGATCGGCGATGGTTTCCCTGTCCCGCATAGGCGGGAGTCGCTTAGGAGTGGTTGGTCGCTCTCATTTGATAAGTCATCATTGTCAGCAGCCCCCGGGCCGGGCGGTCAGCCGGCAACCGGACCTCTACTCAGCCCACTGTAGCTGGCGCATTGCCCTCCAGCAACGCCCACCGAAAGCTCAATTGCGGCGTCACCTTGGACAAATTGTCGAAACCCACGGGCTTAACCAAGTAAGCCTCTGCCCCCAAGTCGATCGTTCTCGCGATGTCGGCATCTTCTGAGGAGGCAGTAAGCACCACCACTGGGATCTTCTGCAATTGAGGGTCAGCCTTGATCCGACGCAGGATCTCGATCCCATGAACCTTGGGAAGGTTGAGGTCGAGCAAGATTAAACGCGGATGCTCTTCGCGTTTGCGGGAGGCGTAAGCACCGGTGCAGAACAGAAAGTCGAGCGCTTCGGCCCCGTCACGTACGACGTGGGTGCGGTTGGTGAACCGAGCTAACTCGAAGGCGCGCAAGGTCAGTTCCACGTCCTCCGGGTTGTCCTCGACGAGCAGGATCTCGACAAAATCTCGGTCGAGCGCTGCAACCCCGCCCTCAGCGGCGCCAGTTGGCTGTTCTGGCTCGAAAGACAGGAGTCGCCCCACCGAAACCTCCAGAGCCTGAGCGAGCCGAGCCACGCTCTTGAGGGTGAGATTGCGCGCTCCGCGCTCGATGCCGGCAATATAGGTGCGGTGTAGACCTGAGCGCAAGGATAGCTGCTCCTGGGATAGGCCGAGAGAAGATCGCCGCTTGCGAACGGCTGCCGCAAACTGGGATGTGAGAGGTGAGTCGCTCATAGGTTTCTAGGACTATTGTTGTTTAAGTTGATCGAACATATCCGTCACGCCTCACAGCCGTCTGTGTATGCGGTTCCGTCTTGGCGCAGCCCGGGATCGTGCCGACGGAACCGACCATCGAGGTTTAGCCCAGTTTCTGAGCCGTTAAACCCTTCCTAACAACTCAAACGTGACAAACTGTGACATGTATAGCGCATTTGGATCGTGAATTCAATCCTGAAAAGCCATTTCTGTGCAACTCAAGGACACTTTACCTCCGTTCCCTAGTCAGAAAGTGGCTCAATAATGGACACTTCGACTCTTTTCTGTCACGTAATGGGCCTGCGCCGCACGCGAAGAATCTAAGTGACCGTCCGGATCGTCGATGAGGTCAAAGATGCGCCGGACGAAAGTCAGCCTCGTATGCGCGGATTCGCCGTGGGCTCGGGACGGATTCAGGAGGCGGGCGTGGATTCGATTTCGCCCGATTGGCTGAGGCATTCCTCGATGCCCTTACCGACATTGACGTCGGTGAATTCCTTGAATTTCTGCTGGTTGGCTTGGAGCCGATGCAACAAGACTTTGGCCATCCGCGTGACCAAGTCCCGGCCAAACGCAGGATTGCGCTGCGCAGCCTCGCGGAGTTGGCCGGCATTGAAGGCGATGATTTCGGTGGCGTCCAAAGAACGAGCGGTGCATTGCCACTGAAAGGGAGGGAATAGCCAGGACCAGCCTAGGGCCTCGCCTGCTCCCAGGATTTGCATGGTGACAACACCACTGCCGGGGATGAAGTATTCCAGGGCTACCTGCCCTCGATGGACCAAGTACAGGTGATCGGCCTCGTGACGTTCCTGAACAATAATGTCGTCGACACCGAAGTACTGCAACTTGGCTGAATCCGCCAGCAACGGCACGAATTGGGCGTCCACTCCTTGCCAAAAGGGATGGCCCAGGACGATTGTTTCGATACTGTCCATGGTATTAACCCTGGTTAAACGACTGACCGCAATGTCGCGGAGGAAGACTCGTAACGCTATCCTGAACTATGTCGTAATCCTGGCCTTGCGCTCGCCGTTGATTGGCATTTTATCACCGTTTTTTGCTGTGGTCCTTCGGCGATTCCCTGCCTAAAGGCCAGGAGTTGATGCCTCGCCGGGGCCGATATCGGGCACTCGATGCCTTGCTTGCGTTTGCCTCTTCCGTGCTGGATAATCGCTGCCAGTGCATGTCACGGTGACCCAATTGACCGACCGCCTCCTGGCGTCGTATGCGCGGGCTGGTGGGATCAACCACTTGGACGGCAAGAACCTCCCCTCCAAGAGCGTGATCGGCCGGGTAACCGTCGATTTGTTGCGCCTGTTGTTCCCCGGATTCTTCGATGAACGAGTGATCCACTCTTCTGAACTCAAGGTGGAGACGACCACTTTAATGGATGCCGTACAAGGTCGCCTGGAGGACGAGATCTCTAAGAGTTTGGAGTACGCACCACCTCCGGAGTCCAGCAAGCAAGACCGGCGGGGGCTAGCACGCCAGATCACGAACGGCTTCTTGGGGTGCTTGCCGCAGATTCGCGACTTGCTGCAGACCGATATTGAGGCCGCCTACAACGGGGATCCGGCGGCACTGAGCCGGGATGAGGTCATCGTGGCTTATCCCTTCGTCGAGGCAGTTGCGGTTCAGCGTCTTGCGCATGAGCTCTACCAGCGGGGGGTGGCCCTGCTGCCGCGCATTATGACCGAGTGGGCACACAGTCGCTCGGGCATGGACTTGCACCCAGGCGCCCGCATCGGATCGCACTTCTTCGTGGACCATTGCACCGGCACGGTCGTCGGCGAAACCGCCGAGATCGGAGAGCACGTCAAGATGTACCAAGGCGTGGGCTTGGTTGCGCGATCTCTCTCCGGCGGCCAGCAATTGCGGGGACAGAAGCGACATCCGACCATCGAGGACCGAGTGACGCTGTATGCCGGGGCCACGATTATGGGGGGGGACACGATCGTCGGTTCCGGAAGCACCATCGGCGCGAGCGTGTTCCTGACCCATAGCGTGCCGCCCAATTCGTTGGTAGTGAACGAAGACGTGCGGGTTAAGGTGATGGCGAAGCCCGATCGTTCCGTAAAGATCGACTTCCAGATCTAAGCCTTTTCTGGTTTGGTCTGTTGGGGTGGGAACAAAATGAGACTGCCGGGGGAACAAAATGAGACTGCGCTTTCATCCCTACCAGGAGGGCGTGAATCCCTTCCCCCGCAGGGCCAGGGTTTGAGGAG
>Ga0265314_10000364_pt1 | contig 62957 bp, 57 predicted proteins | sample 4126metaG_FD_203106 | JGI IMG/M metagenome (GOLD analysis project Ga0265314, IMG submission 203106) | Rhizosphere microbial communities from Carex aquatilis grown in University of Washington, Seatle, WA, United States - 4-1-26 metaG | ecosystem: Host-associated > Plants > Roots > Rhizosphere >... | reverse complement strand
AGCCCGCACGAATATACGGCGCGACCACGCCGCAGGCATCATTAGCCTTGTGTGCCCATGAACTCACACGATGCGGCCTGCTTATTCAGATCTCGAAAAATGACCCACACTCACTCGAGAAGAAGGACAAAAGAAGAGTGCCAAAACAAATTTGCCCAGTCGCGTGTAACCGCGACTGGGCGAGCAAGGAAGCAGGTAGCCAGCAAACGGTCAGAGTGAACGCAAGGCACCTGATGATAGTTGGCGACTCTCTCCGAGGCGGGAGTCGCCGCTATCCTCTTTGCTCAAAAATCCCACAAAAGCTAGGAGCATAGTAGCTCATACCGAACGGTTTTGCAAGTGCGAACCAATCGTCAATCGTTCAGCGGCTTCGGTTGTCGGCCTTCATTTCCTCCGTTCTGAACTCGATTACGTTGAAGCGTAGCCCTTGTTTCATGGGATCATCTTGCGAGGAAAAAAGCACTGGAGCATCTTCCACAATTTCAGTCAACAACTAGCTACCCCAACACAACTACCTACTCCGGGCATTCGCCACTTGCATGCTGTTTTTTGGAAAACAAGGTTGACTTTCGTCCAAGATTTGTTAGGTGTTAGATAGATAGCGGTTCACTCTGTCGGGTGAGCCGCTATTTTGTTTCTCCGCCGCGTCCCTGCAAATGCATTGCAGAGGACGAGGACCCCCTGGGCGGGCTCCGAAGCAACACCCCATCTACGTCGTAAAATCACTACGGAATCTTTCCGCAGTGCTTTATCCAGGAAGACAGAAAATGAATAAAAATCAAATCCAGAGAAACTCACCCGTACCAAAGCAGCGCCGTGAACGGCCGCCAAAGGTTGCTCCGAGGCCAGTGCTTTGCAGGTCTCGACGGTGCGATTGCCCCGAGTGCCTGCCGCCTGTGTCATCGGGGAGGCCCGCGATCGTGGCAACTTTCGATGAGCGTGAGTTCCTTGAGACGGTTATAGGCCAACCTGCGGCTATTGTGGTTTTGAGGCGAGAGAGTGCGATGACCAAGGAAGATGTTCGTCGTTTGGCGATTATCCTCGGCGGGGTAAAGAGCTGCCGCGCGTTTGACGAAATCCGAACCATCAAGCACGTGCCGAGTGCGGTGAGATCCACCGCATTGGGTCTAGGCAAACATGAGTTCCACACAGATGGTTCCTTCATCCCTGAACCGCCATCGCGATTCATCCTCAGCTTTCGAACGAGCGACCCAGGGGGTGGTGGAGTGAGCACCTTCGTGCCGGTCTCCGCAATTCTCGCGGAGGCGCCGCTCGATGTGGTAATGGCCCTAAACGAGGCTGAGTACAGGTTCGCGAGGGATGATGATGGTGGCTTCACTGATGTTTTCACCGGACCAATCCTCAGTCGCGACGTGCTGGGCAATGTCGCATTCAGATGGCGGTGCGATGATCACGTCCGACCGGAGGTGGTCCGTAGCAACGGAACCGCAGGCACCGAAGCAGTCCAGTGGGTCCAATCCTTCCTCGAAATCATTAAACCTGTCGAGTATGCTGCGCAGACTGGCGAGGCAATTCTCATCCCGAACCGGCTGTGGTTGCACGGGCGCACGGCGCTTTCACCAGACTCACCTCGGGAGGTCTATCGGGCGTGGATTCCCTAGCAGAAATCGACTCGATTCTGGGGTGGCCCGCTTGGGCCGCCCCACGGGTCGAGCTGAGAACGAAAATGAAACGCAAATCTTGCACAGTTGGTTGGATCGGGGCAGGGACCATGGGCTCACGTATGGCCGGGAATCTTGCCAGAGCTGGCTACAAAGTGAAGATTTTCAACCGATCTTCTAATGCACGCGGACTGCGGGTGGCCGCAGATATGGGTTGTGTTACTGTGCCCTCGATTAGCGATGTGGTGTGCGGAAGCGAGATGATCTTCACCTGCGTCAGTGACGGCGACGCTCTGGAGAGCGTGTTGTTCGCACCAGAACTTAACCTCAAACACTTGACTGCTCCCAACGCACTAGTTGTGGATGTCAGCACGATTGGCCCGCTGGCTGCACGCTCAGTTGGTGAACGGCTGGAACGGTTTGGGATTCACTTCTTAGACGCGCCCATGACCGGAGGAGACACTGGAGCGCAAAATGCAACCCTCACGTTTTTCGTCGGTGGTCGCTTGGTGGACTTAAATCGAGTTCTGCCTCTCCTTGAAACGATTGGCAAGAGGGTTTTCCACGCGGGACAGGTAGGAAGTGGGCAGTCACTTAAACTTGTCAACCAACTCCTCTGCGCCGCGAATCTGGTTGCAGTCATCGAAGCTCTTAATTTTGCTGAAGCTCTCGGCCTCGAGAAAGACCTCATCGTTGATGGATGTGGCTCTGGGGCGGCTGCGAGCTGGCAGTTGGTCAACCTAGGGCGAAAAATAATCCAAAAGGATGACCGGCCGGGGTTCAAGGTTAAGGATATGACGAAAGACCTGAGGTTGGTGCAACAAGCGGTCAAAAGCAGCAGATTGGAGAATGATCTGCCATGCTTTGCCGCCGCCCTGTGCGCCTTCGAGGGACTTATGAAAACAGCTAATGCTGGCGAAATGGGGACGCAGGCAATACACCATCGGGCCGGGACTGTATAGCTGGGGGAGCTGGCGCGTCTCCCTTCGCTTTCCGAGAACCTCTCGGTTAAGTCTTCTGGGTGAAGCGTGGGATCGATTGCTATATCTTCTCAACGTCCGCACCCACATCACCACCGGTCGGCGCAATCTCATCAGGGCGGTGTGCCTTCTATCCTGACAACCGTGCGTCGCTGGGGAAGTTGGTTGGTGGGTCAAGACGAATTCGAGGGAATAATGAGAAAACCCCATGCCTTCTTCAAACGGAGCGATGGCCACATTCGGGCTCGGTTAAGCCGATAGGCGACCGGCGAGCCTGTTCTTGCCCGAAGACGGCGGGCCTCTAGGCCTAGAGCCAGGACTCCTCGACGAATTGAACGAACTCCTCGTCTTGCATCGGCTTGAGCTTTTGCCACACTGCCTGCGGCAGTGGCAGCGTGAAAAACGATCTGATGTCCTCGCGGACCCCCCCCATCCGAGGCACCAACCCGTTTTTCATCGCCCGATGCACGGTGCTCAGGTGGAGAATGATGAAAGTCAAAAAGAGCTCCTCGTGTTGAGTTATCGGGTGACCGGCGATCTTTGCCTTGGGATCAACTACGCGCCCCAGTTCGGGCCGTGCATAAAGCTCTTTCCAAATGCTACGGTGCTGCTCGGTAACGAGGATATGATTGGCAAATCGTCGTTCCGACATGTCCCTTCGGACGACAAGTGCGGTAAAGAGCACGCTGGCGATGATGCCGCCGCTCTGAAGTAGAGAAAACCAGTTGTCGCTGATCCAGCTCCAGACTCCCATGAGCGGGAGTGTACCACAACTGGCCCGGCCGTACCAGACCGCTCAGAGCTTGTCGGGGATGTCGGTCTTGGCTAGAACCAGGGTCTTCCGGGGGACGAAGATGATCCGCTCATCCGGACCGCAGCTTGCGGTCCCCGGAAGTTTTCCGACCGCGTCGCCGGTAATGTCCGGTCCAATCACGGCGAAGTCGCCGGTCGTTAGTTCGAAGATGTCCGGGCAGCCGCGAACTGCGGGCGTTTGCATTCCGCCCGCGTGCGGGTCAGGACCGAGGCGTTTTCCAAATACAATATTCATGCCGCACTTGTGCCTATAGGCACATACCCTGTCAAGCGCGATTTGAGGTATGCGTAGGCCGTGGCCACTGCAAAACCCGAGAGCATCGCAACGGAGGTCGTCCGGCTTCTTCGGGAGAAGCGAGTTGCGCTCAGGCTGTCCATGAACACGGTCGCCAAGCGCGCTGGCCTGTCGCACACGATGGTGAGCCGGGTGGAGCGCGAGCTTCGGAAGCCGACCCTCGACACGCTGCTCCGGATCACCGGTGCGATGGCCGTTGATCTCTGGCCAATGATCAAGGAAGCGGAGAGGCTAGGTAGGAGCGAGAAGCCAGGCACACCCTAAACGCGAACCGGCACAGCCACTCTCCAGTGCTTCGAAGGCACAGAGCTCTTCCGGATCGGCGGGAGTCGAGACTGCTTTTAGGTTGGCCGAGCGATTCCCACCGCTGGTCACTGTGGCCCTTGTTCGAAACCCCTGCAATTCCGCCGTTTAGCGCAGTGATCGCGGTAGGAATGAGCCGGCAATTCTCACTTTTATTCTCACTTTGGCGTTTTGAAGAGTTGGAATATCGTCGTATGCCCTTATTTTATTGGTAGATCGTCACTTTGGAGCGGGTGAAGAGAATCGAACTCTCGTCTCGTAAGCTGGATTGCACCGGCGAGGAGCGGCCAAGAGCCAATGAACTCCCGCCTATGCTCCCGGCAACGACCAACCTTTGCGGTACTCGCGGTGCACCAGCGCATTCGCCTGCTTCGAATTCGTGATGTGCCCGCTGACGGTGTCGTATTCAATCGGTCCTTCTACCAGGCAGGCCAGATTCGCCAGCTGCATCAATTCGGTTAGCGGGCCCCCCATCTCAAACGGAGAGAAGGTTTTACCCACGCCCTTGCAGGCCTCCACCCACTCACGGTGATGTCCCTTGCTCCGCGGGAGAGTCTCTGGCGGCCCGCCTTTGAACCCGTCAAAGGTCTTTTCCGGCAACAACGTATAGCGGGTGTTCCAGGGGTCCTCGGAGAAAATCGAACCCTTTGACCCCACCAATAGATCGCCCCAACCGCTCATGGGATAACCAAGCATCACCTCCGTGGGTGGTTTCTCCTTCGCATACAGGGTCAGCTTGGCTGGTGGCAAATCTCCTCGAGCGGGCAGCTGAACTTCGGCTCGCATCGATTTAGGATAGCCTTCTTGGTCCACCTCCGATGGCTTAGCCTCAATCCGGATGATCACTTTGGCGGGTTTCTTTCCGTCCGTGAAATTCCAGAGCTGCTCGAGACGCAGCGCGCGGAACATGATGTTTGCTGTGTGACATCCGAAATCTCCCACGATCCCGCTCCCGAAGGCGCGCCACGAACGCCAGGTTGCGGGCAAATAGGCTGGGTTATAAGGCCGAAACGCCGCCGGTCCCAGCCAGACATCCCAGTCCAACGTGGCTGGAACCGGGGGTGTGTCACTTGGCCGCACCATCGGCCCGTTGCCCCCGTCAAACCAAACGTGAGCTTCCTGTACCTCCCCGATCACGCCTCCCCAAACCAACTCGACGGCTCGGCGCAGTCGAGGATCGGCCGAGCCTTGATTCCCCATCTGGGTGACGACCTTGGTTCGTAATGCGGTCTGGCGCATGATCCGTGCTTCGCGGACTGTTCGAGTGAGAGGCTTCTCGCAATAGACATGTTTGCCGCGAGACATCGCTGCGACCGCAGCCACGGCATGCGTGTGATCCGGCGTCGCGACCAGCACCGCGTCAATCTGCCGATCCATCTCGTCAAACATCCGCCTAAAATCGGTATATACCTTGGCCGAGGGGTACTTCTGATAGACGTCGCCTGCTCTGGCCTTGTCGGCGTCACACAGGGCGACCACGTTTACGCCGTTAGCGGCAATGTTGTCCAAATCGCCACGTCCCTGACCCCCCACCCCAATTCCGGCCACGTTGAGTTTCTCATTCGCCTGGAAGGAAAAAGCCCTTCGACCGTTGCTCAGCAGGAGGAAGCCGGCCCCGGTCAGGCCCAGGTGGCTGGCAAATCGGCGACGTGTGATCGGATTGCTCATGTCTTGCTCTTTCTTTGTGCGGCTAACGCCCAAACTGGAGCCTAAGTTGATGAGAGGGCTCTAAGGAACGTTGCTGTGAGCCGGAATCATTTGGAGAGGCGGGCTAAATGTCGAGCCGGAACGCTCGGCGTTGTTCCCCCTGTTTAATTCCCTATTGCGAAGTTGGCCGATTCGTTTATGTTGTCACTGTGGACTGGCAGCAGATTACGACGTTAATGATTGTCGCGCTTACCGCGGCCATCATGGTCAGAGAACGATTCCGGTCACGGGCGGCGACCCTCGGTGGACCCGGATGTGGCGGCTGTTGCACGGCGAGCCACCACGGGACACCGCCAACCATCATCTTGCGCGCCCGAAAGGGGCAGCGCCCGCGGATGATGGTGAGAGCTTAATCGGCTGCTGGATATAAACCGCCTTGAAACGAACGGTTGCGTGCATTACATTTTCCGGACTCATGGCAGTTAACAAAGTTTGTTCCGGGCCACATCTGGTTCGGCGACCGCATCTGGCTACCACACGGGAGACGGCTTCGGAGGCCTCGTGGACACCAAACACGGATGTTTACCTAACCGACACTGGCTTGGTCATTAAGGTTGAGTTGTCGGGGATGCGCTCCGAGGATCTAGAACTCGCGGTCGAGGGCAACCAATTGCGTATTTGTGGCCAACGCAGGGACTGTTGCCGGGCAGGCCGCTGCAAGTTCATACTGATGGAGATCAACTACGGCCCGTTCGAGAGCATCATCGAGCTCCCACCCGGCTATGACCTGGGCAGCGCCAAGGCATGTTACCAAAACGGCTTCCTTCGTATCGACGTGCCCGTCCAGGTTTCTGCCCCGACCCAACCATTTTCTGTCCCCATCCAATCCGAGGACGACTGATTCTCGTGAACCTTTTGCTGTCCAGGCGCGTCTAACCAGCAGACTGGCGCCTAATGACATCACCCGACACTGAGTTCATCAGCATCCTCGGAACGCCCGGAGGAAGCGGAGATCCGCCGCCTCCCAAGCCTCCGCCGAAGTCCTTGCCCGATTCCCTTCCGGTGCTCGGACTATCCGATATCGTCATCTTTCCGGGCATGGTCGTGCCCCTATTGGTCGAGTCAGCCCCCAGCATTCGACTGATCGACGACGTCGTTGCCGGCGACCGTTTCGTGGCTCTGGTTTTGCAGAAGCGGCCCGAGATCGACAATCCGACGCCAGAGGACCTTTGGGAATACGGCTGTGCCGGGCGTGTTCTACGGATGCTGAAGTTCCCTGACAACACCGTCCGCGTGCTCGTCGAGGGACTGCGCCGGATTCGTCTGGTCCGTTACGAAGCCCGCGAGCCTTACTTGCGCGCCACTTGCGAGGCGGTCAAAGACACCACCGAGGAATCCATCGAGATGACCGCCCTCACCCGCAACGTGAGGGAAAAGTTCGAGGAAATCATTGAGTTATCGCCGGCACTTACCGACCAGGTGAAGGTCGCGGCGCTCAATACCGAGGAACCAGGCAAACTTTCCGACTTGGTTACTGCTAACCTGAACCTCGCCCTCGACGAAAGGCAGCATCTGCTGGAGACCGTCTTGGTCAAGGAGCGCCTTACTCGATTGCTGCCGCTGCTGGTCCGTGAACTGGAAGTGCTCAAACTGGGCTCGAAGATCCAGAAAGAGGTGACTTCCTCGATGTCCAAGAGCCAGCGCGACTACTACCTGCGCGAGCAGATCCGCGCAATTCAGCGTGAACTGGGCGAGACCGACGGGGGCAATACCGACCTGGACTCCCTTCGCGATCAGATCGACAGAGCGCAGTTACCAGCCGATGCCAAGGAGGTGGCGCTCAAAGAGTTAGACCGACTTCGCCAGATCCCGCCATCGGTCGCCGAGTACACCGTTGCCCGAGGTTATCTGGACTGGATCATCAACCTGCCTTGGACCAAATCCACCGTGGACAAACTGGATCTGGATGAGGCGGAGCGCTTGCTCAATGAGCAGCATTATGGCCTAGGAAAGGTGAAGGACCGGCTCCTCGAGTTTCTGGCCATCATCAAACTCAAGCAGCAGATCAAGGGCCCGATTCTCTGCCTGGTCGGGCCACCTGGCGTGGGCAAGACTTCGCTTGGCAAGAGCGTGGCCGATGCCTTGGGCAGGAAGTTCGTGCGCATGGCCCTGGGCGGAATGCGCGACGAGGCGGAGATCCGCGGCCACCGCCGCACCTACGTTGGAGCCATGCCCGGCCGGATCATCCAAAGCCTTCGCCGCGCCGACAGCAACAATCCCGTTATGTTGCTCGACGAACTGGACAAAGTCGGCTCCGATTTCCGCGGCGATCCCGCCTCGGCCTTGCTCGAGGTCCTCGATCCCGAGCAAAACCACGCCTTCGTGGATCATTACCTGGATTTGCCCTTCGACCTCTCCCGCGTCTTGTTTATCACCACCGCCAATTGGCTCGATCCGGTGCATCCGGCGTTACGAGATCGGCTCGAGGTGATCGAGTTGCCCAGCTATACCGCCGAGGAGAAACTCCAGATTGCCAAGCGGCACTTAATCCCCCGTCAGCTGTCCGAGCACGGGCTGAAACCCAAGCTGGTGCGGATACCAGATCCCACTCTGCGCCAACTGATTCGTGAGTACACCCGCGAAGCAGGGGTCCGACAGTTGGATCGCGAACTGGCGTCCCTCTCTCGAAAAGCCGCCCGACGGCAACTGCGTCACCCCGGCGTCCTTACTCCGCTGACCATTCGCCCGAAGGACCTCGGCCAGATGCTGGGGCCCGTTCGCTTTGTCGCCGAAACTGCCGAGACCATCACCGAGTGCGGCATCGCCATCGGCTTGGCCTGGACACCCGTGGGCGGGGAAATCCTGTTCATAGAAGCCACGGGCATGATCGGTTCGGGCAAGCTGATCCTGACTGGCTCGTTGGGCGATGTCATGAAGGAGAGCGCCCAAACGGCGCTTAGCTATCTCCGCGGCCAAGCCATGATCCTGGGTGTTGACACCTTCGATTTCGACCACCGGGACATTCACGTCCACGTTCCCGCCGGGGCTACCCCCAAAGACGGCCCGAGTGCTGGGCTGACCATGGCCTTGGCCCTTGCCTCCCTCTTCAGCAAACGGCGCGTGCGCTCTGACCTCGCCATGACCGGTGAGATCAGCCTCCGCGGAAGGGTCTTGCCGGTTGGCGGCATCAAGGAAAAAGCCCTCGCGGCCGCACGCTCGGGGATCCACAAGCTCATCCTCCCCGAACAGAACCGCAAAGATTGGGTTGAAGTCCCGAAAGAGGTTCGCGAGCGTATGACCGTGCATTTTGTGGATCGCATTTCAGCGGCAATCGAGTTGGGTCTTACCCCTCTTCCGAAGAGCGCACAGCGCCCTGCCTCTAGGATACCCATCGCCTCACCAGGTCGTAAGGCCGCTAGTGCTGCCCGCCATCTGGAGGCGACGGCTTGAGGTGGCTTCTCTGCGGTTTGGTGGTCGTTAGTGTGGCGGCCGCGGGCTCAGAACCTGCTACCCCGGAGAGCGAAGGCCGTCAGTTGGCAACGCGGCTTTGTGCTCAACGTCCGACGCAGAATCTTTCCACCTCTGGGGTTTTGAAGGTCCGCGATGCCAACGGCAAGGCTCAGGCACAGATCCTGGTTCATATGCAGACCGTTTTGGCGGACCCGACCTGGGAAACGACTTACCAGGCCACCTCGACCAACGGCGTCCCTGTCGAAACCCTGACCGTAATTCGCTCGGAGGACCAGCCCACCCGCTATCACGTCGTTCGGTTCCAGGGCCAGTCCCCAACGTCCGTGGATTTAAGCGGAGACCAGTCCTTTGTTCCCTTTGCCGGCACCGAGTTTTGGTTGGGGGACCTGGGTTTGGAGTTTTTCCACTGGCCTCTACAGCGACTCGTGAAGAAGGAGATGCGCAAGGGCCGCTCCTGCCGCGTGCTTGAGTGCGCCAATCCCCACCCTGTTGGCCATGCCTACGCTCGCGTCCTTTGCTGGATCGATTACGAGACAGAGGGATTGCTCCGAGCTGAAGCCTACGACGCCGACCGAAAACTGGTTAAAGAATTCTCCGTAGGCAGCGTCAAGAAGGTCGATGGCCGCTACCAGCTCAAATCGATGGAGATTCGGAACGAGCAGACGGACGCCCGAACCCGCTTGGAGTTCGACCTCCAAGTCCAGGCACAATCGGCCGCTCAGTTGACGCCCTAACGGCGCCTCGCTTCAGCCCTCTGCGTCAAAGTCGACCTGAGCGCGCCACTAAGGCCGGCCGAAAGGTGTTTCCCCGGCCGTTGTCAGGATGTCAGCGGATCATGCCGAGGCACTTGGCAGAGGCAAGAGCTCGTCTTCGGGGTTTGCCCTCAGACGTCGCAGATAGTCACACCTTGTCGCAGCGATGCAATCGCGTCCGGCCGTTTCGGGATGAATTCCTGCGCCACAAACCCTTTAAAACCCGTCCCCAGAATCGCCTTCATGATTGCCGCGTAGTTTAATTCCTGGGTGTCGTCGATCTCATTACGTCCAGGCACGCCGCCGGTGTGGTAGTGGGCGATGTATTGGTGGTTGTCACGGATGGTCCGGATCACGTCGCCTTCCATGATCTGCATGTGGTAAATGTCGTAGAGCAGTTTGAATCGATCCGAGCCCACCTTCTTGCACAATTCAACACCCCAGGCCGTGTGATCGCACATGTAATCGTGATGGTCCACCTTGCTGTTCAGCAGCTCCATCGCCACGATCACCTGGTGTTTCTCCGCAATGGGCACGATGCGCTTCAGCCCCACCGCGCAGTTCTCTAGTCCCTGCTGGTCGCTCATGCCCGCCCGATTTCCTGAAAAACAGATGATGTTGACGTTCCCAGTGTCCGAGACGACCGGGGCGGCTTGCTCGAACCATGCCACAATCTTGTCATGGTTTTCCAACCGGTTAAGCCCGCTGGTGATCCCGCCGGGAACGCCGCTGACCATGGCGCACTTCAGGCCGTATTGCTTCAGCAAGGGGAAGTCTTTGGCCTCGAGCAACTCGATGGACTGCAAGCCGATGTCCTTGGCCGCCTTGCACATATCCTCAAGTGGGATGCTCCCATAGCACCATTTGCAGACCGAATGATTCACCCGTCCCTTTAGGGCTCCCGAACCCGCGTTTTCTGCCGCTTCGATTCGATTGGCCAAGGATGCCGCAGCGGCCGCCGCGACCGTTCCAGTTCCGAGTCTGCCGAGGAGGGTCCGCCGAGAAATTGGGGTAGTCGTCATATTTTGTGGGGCTTTTGAGCCGGATGATTGCTTTTCATACTACATCCGAAATCGCCGATTCCGTCAAACCGGAAAAACCCTCCTCCTCAGCTACCCCCTCGCTTCCGTCCTTGGAGTCTCGTCGAGACCTGGATACTCTGAATTAGCCTCTCTCCTGGCTCGTCGGAAGGGGTGAGTTCATGCGTACGCGTCTCGCGGCTATCACGCTCCTGGTCGTCCTGGTTTCCGGCTACGTCGGCTGGCTTTTTCGCCCGCTTCCGAAAACGGCCGCCAACCATTCGCCCCGTCTTGCGGCCAACGGTCAGCCCGCCACCTTCGCCTCGAACGTCCAGCCGCTGTTTGCGCAATACTGCTACAACTGCCACGGCGAACGGAAGAAAGGCGGCCTGGACCTGCGCCCTTACCGGAACCAGGAGGTGGTTCTTCGTGACCGCAGGGTCTTTGAGAAGGTTCTCCATAATATCGAGGCCGGGTCCATGCCACCTGAGAATAAGCCCCAGCCTACTCCCGCGGAGCGCGCCCTGCTCACTGGCTGGCTCAACGACCGGTTGTTCTACTGCGACTGTGACAACCCCGATCCTGGCCGCGTCACTCTCCACCGGCTAAACCGCACGGAATACAACAACACCATCCGCGACTTGGTCGGCGTCGAGTTCCACCCCGCTGATGATTTTCCGCTCGATGACGTCGGTTATGGGTTCGACAACATCGGGGATGTTCTCTCGCTGTCGCCTATGCTGTTGGAGAAGTACTTTCGCGCGGCCGAGAAAATCCTCGATGCCGCTATTGTTACCGGCCCGTTGCCGGCACCGAGCAAACTGTATCATGTCGCCGATCTCCAAGGCGGCACGCTCAACAAGTCGGTCAGCCGTGAGTTGAGTTCCGAGGGGGAGATCTGGGTCGAGCAGGAATCCCCGAAGGAAGGCGATTACCTCGTGCGTGTGCGCGCCTTCGGCGAGCAATCCAGTAAAGAGCCCATCCGCATGGGGCTTACCGTGGGGGCCCAGCCGACCAAGGCTTTCGAGGTCACCGCGCGCAAGGCTTCATCGCCGCAACTTTGTGAGTTGTCAGTGCACGTCTCCAAACCCACGAGCCGTGTGGCCCTGACGCTGCTCAACGACGATCCTCATCCCAACGACCGGGAGGCCGGGGAGGGGGAGCGGAAATTGCACGTGGCCGCCATCGAGATTACTGGACCCATCGAAACCAATCTTCCGGCTCTACCCGAATCTCACCGGCGTATTTTTAAGACCGTTTTGACGGATCAGGGCAAGGCGGCCCGCCGGGAATCCGCTCGCTCAATCCTTGAACAGTTTACGCGCCGAGCTTACCGGCGGCCGGTGGCTCACGCCGAGGTAGACCGCTTGTTGCGCTTCTACGACTCGGCCATTCAGGAGGGGGAGAACTTCGAACGCTCCGTCCAGTTGGCCTTGGAAGCCGTGCTGGTCTCGCCTCACTTCCTTTTCCGTGGAGAGGTGGCGTCTTTTCCCAACGACCCTAATGCCATCACAGCGCTGGATGATTACGCCCTAGCCTCGCGGCTCTCCTACTTTCTCTGGAGCACGATGCCCGACGAGGAGCTGTTCAAGCTGGCGGCGGCCGGCCGCCTGCGGCAGGACTTGCCGGCGCAGGTCGCTCGGATGCTGGCTTCCTCTCGATCCCACGCCTTGATCGAGAATTTTGCGGCCCAATGGCTCCAACTCCGCAACCTTGACCTGGTCGCGCCGGACCAGACCGATTTCCCTGCTTTCGATGCCGAACTGCGTGCCGCAATGCGCACCGAGACGGAGATGTGCTTTGAACATGTGATGCGGCAGGACCGGAGCGTCCTGGAATTCCTCGACGCCGATTACACCTTCGTCAACGAACGCTTGGCCCGGCACTACGGCTTGACGGGCGTGACTGGCTCAGAATTCCGACAGGTCAGCCTGCGCGGTACCGGCCGTGGTGGGCTACTCACCCAAGCGTCCATCCTTACCATCACCTCCAACCCGACACGGACATCGCCGGTCAAACGGGGGAAGTGGGTTCTGGAGAATATTCTCGGGACACCGCCGCCGCCGCCGCCGCCTGTCGTGCCCGAGCTGCCCGACAGCAAGGCCGCGCGCCTCACGGGCACCTTGCGCCAACGCATGGAACAACACCGCGCGGATCCGCTTTGCTCGTCCTGTCATTCGCGAATGGACCCGATAGGATTTGGATTTGAGAATTTCGACGCCATCGGCGCCTGGCGCCCGCGCGACGGCGACCTGCCAATCGACCCCGCGGGGAAACTAGTAACGGGTGAATCATTCCAAGGGCCGGAAGATTTGAAGCGGATCTTGTTCGCAAGTAAACGCCAGGAGTACCTCCAATGCCTGACTCGCAAGATGTTGACCTACGCGCTGGGTCGCGGCCTCGAGTATTATGACCAGTGCGCCGTTGACCGGATCGTAGAGGCGTTGAACCGGAACAATTGCCGATTCTCAACGCTCGTCCTCGAGATCGCCCAAAGCGTCCCGTTTCAGTATCATCGAGGCGACCAGGCACCCAACCAGAACGGCACTCGGGTAACCGATTCAGGGGTGGAACCGAGCCAGACTTCCCGTCTCGCCGCCCGTTAGTGGGTGGAACCAGCGTATCTGAACGGGTTCGGATCGTCTTCTTTGGCGGACAGCCCCAGAACGGCTTGTCCATGACCGGGTTGGGTGAGGCTCGGGGGGCTGACCAAGACCTGACCTCCGTTTTAGCGTGCGGAATTTTACCCATGCCGTTAGAAATAGTGGGTTTACCAATGACAACAGATAACTCAACCGAGGCTCTGTCTGGAGCCCAACAGCCGGCTGGGGAAGTGCCCCTAGGCACAGAACTCGCGGTGCAGGTCCACTGCGTTCGCGACCAGCGGGTCATTTTGGACTATGACCTGGCCAGGGTGTTTGGGGTTGAGCCCCGCGCCCTCAACCAATCCGTCAAACGCAGCCAGGACCGCTTTCCTGAGGACTTCGTCTTTGAGCTCACGCGTGAGGAAATCCAGGCGATTTCCCAGAGCACGACTTCGGGCCCCAAACTGAAGCTGCCCAAGCAAGTGCGAGCCTTTAGCGCTCGCGGGGCTCTGATGGCTGCGAGCGTGGTCAACACTCCGCAGGCTGTGGGCCTGAGTCAATATTTCGTCCGGTCATGGGTCAAGATGCGCGAGCTACCGCAGGCCCGTCCTACCGCCGGTGATCCTCTGGCCGGGATCGAAAAAAACCTGCTTGTTCAGAATGGGGCCGCCTGCGCCGTTTATGAGCTCCTTAAGCCTCTCCTGGAACCGGCGCTCGAAGCTGCTGGACCGGAACCGAGCACGCGTTCGGTAGAGGAGCCTGCGCTCGATCGTGTGCGGAAGCCTAAAGGGCTGCCGTGAGGACTGCTCATGAAGATGCTGATCGCAACCGCCGTCGCCGTTGCGGCAGGCTTGGCTTTGTCGGCCGCGGAGCCCAAGGCGGCCCGGCCGAACATCATCTTCATCATGTCCGACGACCATGCTGCGCATGCCATCAGCGCTTACGGTAGCCGAATCAACCTGACCCCGCAGATCGATCGGCTTGCCCGCGAAGGCATGCGTTTCGATCGCTGTTTCGCCGTCAACTCCATCTGCACGCCTAGCCGCGCTTCGATCATCACGGGCAAGTACAGCCACCGCAACGGGGTGCCGGTGTTCAATCATCTGGATGGTTCGCAGCCGACCGTTGCCAAGTATCTGCGCGCCGGGGGTTACTACACAGGGATGATCGGCAAGTGGCATCTCGGCAGCGAGCCGACGGGCTTCGATCGCTGGATCATCCTTCCTGGCCAAGGCGTTTACCACAACCCCGACTTTCTAACGCCTGAGGGTCGAACCAATTTCACCGGCTACGCCACCGATATCATCACCGATCTGGCAATTGATTTCCTCCGCAACCGCCCAACGGACCGGCCGTTCTTCCTGATGTGCCACCACAAGGCGCCGCATCGGCCCTGGGATCCGGACGCGAAACATTCGCAGCTCTTTGCCGGGAGGGACGTGCCTGAGCCCGACACTTTGCGCGATGACTACGCTACCCGCACCGACGCCGCCCGCGAGGCCACGATGACCATTGTTCGGGATTTGACCTATCGCGACCTGAAGGTCCCGCCTCCGGCGGGTTTGGACGCGGCGGCGCGAGAGGCATGGGACGGGACCAAACCCATGCGGATGACGGTGGAAGTGGATGGCCAGAAGCGCACCCTCACCGGCGACGATCTGCTGAAATGGAAATACCAGCGGTACATCAAGGACTACCTCGCGTGCATCGCTTCGATCGACGACAACGTCGGCCGCCTTCTCGATTTTCTGGATCAAACCGGGTTGCGCGACAATACGGTGGTGATTTACACCAGCGACCAGGGTTTTTTCCTGGGCGATCACGGGTGGTTTGACAAGCGGTTCATGTACGAGGAGTCGATCCGGATGCCCTTCCTGGTGCGCTGGCCGCAAGGCATCAAGGGCGGAACCGTCCAGGCGGCGATGACGTTGAACGTAGATTTTGCGCCTACTTTCCTCGAATTGGCTGGGCTGCCGGTGGCGCCGGACATGCAAGGCCACAGCCTGGTGCCGCTGTTCTCCGGCCAGCGGCCGCCAGAGTGGCGATCAAGCTGGTACTATCGTTACTACCACGATCCAGGCCACCACAACACCCGCGCCCACTACGGCGTCCGGACGCAAACCCACAAGCTGATTTACTTTTGGAAAAAGGATCAATGGGAGTGCTACGACTTGGTCACGGACCCTCACGAGCTGGTGAATGTTTATGGGGACCCGGCCTATGCCGCGGTTGTCGCCGAACTCAAGCGCGAGCTGCTCCGCCTGAAGAAGGAGGTTGGCGATGACGATCAATTCGCCAATCAACTCCCCAAGGACGATGTGGATGGCCCCCTGATCCGGACCTCAGGCAAGGTGAAGTAGGCTGAGCCAAGTCCAGCAGCTCCGGCCTTGCCGCGTCCGAGACCGCCGCTGCGCTCGAAAGTTGACGGTCGCGGCGTGCGCGCGGAGGTGTAGGGGTCCGTTGACTCGAAGCTCAAAGCCTTGAATCGTCCCCAGACTCTGTTAGCTTGATTGGCCGATGGTTAACGATACGGTGGACAAACTGCGCCGCCTGCAGGCGGAAGCAAAAGGCGCCTTGGACGAGACCGGGATGGTCCGCAAGGACGAGCATCAAATCAGCCGGTTCCAGAGCTTTTTGCACTTCTGGGTATTGGTGTGCAAGAGCTTCGTGCGCAACCGCTGCCCGGTGCGTTCTTCGGCCTTGGCCTACGCGAGCCTGCTGGCCATGGTGCCCATGCTCGCCGTAGTGATCAGTGTTTCGAGCAGCCTTCTCAAATCGCAGGGCACCGAGCCCATTGAAAAGGTGATCACGGCGATCGTCTCGAGCGTAATGCCTGAGCCCGACTACGATGAGGAAGACGACTTTGTTCCGACTGAATCCACTCAAGCGACCACCGCCACCCCTAACTCGAACCAAAACCCGAGCAAGGACAACCTGAAGCTGGCGGAGACCCGCAAGGAAGCGGCCACTCGGATCAAGGAGTTCATTGGCAACATCCAGAGCGGCACGCTCGGGGTCACGGGCGTTCTCGGGTTGCTGTTCGTGGCGATCACGATGCTGGCCCGCATCGAGGACACCTTCAACGACATCTGGGGCGTAAGCCGGGGCCGTAGTTGGTACTCCCGGGTGGTGCAATACTGGGCCGCGATCACGCTGGGTCCGCTCCTGCTGGCCGTCGTGATCGGCATGACGACGAGCACGCAGTTGAAGGCAGTCACCGGCATGATGTCGGGCTTGCCCCTGGGTGTCGGTTCCTTGATTTCCTTTCTGCTGCGCTTTCTGCCCTTTGTCATTCTGAGTCTCGCCTTTGCTTTGTTTTACCAATTGATGCCCAACACCAAGGTGCACTGGCGCGCCGCCCTGGTCGGCGGAATCGTGGGTGGGACTCTTTGGCAGGTAAACCACATGATCAACGTGGTCTACGTGGCGCGGATGCTGAAGAACAGCAAGATCTACGGCGGCCTGGCAATGGTGCCGGTGTTCATGGTTGGCCTGTATTTCTCCTGGATCATTCTCTTGTTCGGTTCGCAGGTAGCCTACGCCTTCCAGAACCGGCGCACTTACCTGGCTGCGAAACAGGCCGAAGGGGTGCACCAGCGCAGCCGCGAGTTCATCGCCCTGCGCCTGATGGCCCAGATCGGCGCCCGGTTTTTGCGGGGCGAGAAGCCGCCGACCCTGACCGAGCTGGCGGAGCACGCGGATGTGCCTTCCCGGCTGGCGGGCCAGATCTTGCACACGTTGGTCGCCACCAAGTTGCTGGCCGAGGTCACCGACGGCGAGGCCGCGTTCGTTCCCGGAAGACCCATGGATCGGATCACCGCCCAGGACGTGCTCTTCGCCTTGCGGGCTGGCCAGGGACTGGATCTCACGACCCGGGACGACGCCACGCGCGCGCTGGTCCGGCGCTACTTCGATACGATCACCGCGGCGGAGAAGAAATGCGCCAGCGACTTCACGCTGCAATCGATGGTCGAGCAGATGCAGACCGCCGGGACGCCGGTATAGGGGCGGGTGGCCGGCGAGCGCCAGGGACCGGCAAATCAAAGGATGCGGCGCCGAACGGCCTGGAGGTTTTGGCTCCGAGGATCTTGAGCTCGGAATTTCGGGTCGTCTATAAGGCTTGGGCGGGGTGGAGGGCGGATATTCCAACATTTGGAGCGGATAATTCAGGATTTGGAGAGGGTAATTCAGGTTTTGGAGAAGGTAATTCAGGTTTTGGAGAGGCTGAAGGGGGGTGGCGCGAGCCGTTACCCGATAACAGCGCGCGCAAGAGCCGGTATTGACGGGAGTTACGGAGGAAGGGCCGAGGGCTAAAGGCAAAAGGCGAAAAGGATTTGAGATTGGAGATTGGAAATTGGAAATTTGATCAGAGCAAATGGCGAGGGGCGGAAAGGGGATTTGAGATAGGCAAAGGATGAAGCGGCCGAGCTGGGGAAAACGGCAGACGGAGGGGATGCGTGATCTCGACGGGAAGGCGTGGTGGGTGCCGACGGCACTGAGAAACGCCGGTGGAGCATGGTCGCTCTTCATGGTGCTCAAGGTAGCGCGGCGCTGGGCATACGTCAACTAAATATATGATTTAATTAATGTCACCGGGCGCGAGGCTTAAAGGAGGGACGGGGCTTCTCACCACGGAGGCGGCGAAGAGCACGAAGGGGAGGGGTTAAGGACAACCACGGATTTCCCGGATGACACGGATGCAACCGCAAAGGGGGGCACACGAATCAAGAAGCAGCTCGGACTCTCTACCACGAAGCTCACGAACTTTCCAAACGTCCATGAGTAACAGGCGTGAACTCCAGCGTTAAATCAACCTACGAGTTCCTTTTCGACTGACGCCACCACTCGGCGAGCGGATGTGATTTTGAGGGAAAGTAGCGCGACCGGATTTCGATCAGCCGGACGGCGTTGCACAGGGACTTCACATCAACCTTGGCAGCCTCGGCCCATTGTTTGACGATTTCCGGCGTGCTCCAGAGATGGATTTTGGGAAACGTTCGGCGCGCGTGATTCGCGGCTTGCTTATCGTCAATCGCCAACGCCAGATGGCGGTGCGCAGCAATGGCAATGCTCATCGCTTCGCCGTCATCCACGACGATGGATTGCTCGACGTAAAGGGTCTGTTCCTCCTCCCCGGACAACTCTAGCACTTGCAGAAGACCGGAGGCGATGTGAGGTGTGATGTCCACCTCCAGCATCTCGCTGTCCTGGTGATCGCGCAGCTTCTTGGCTTCATCACGCACTGCCGGGCAGATGGCGAATTGCCAGCCGGTGCCAGACGCAATGCTGGCGAGGCAATCGGTGGCCAACAGATTTAGCAGCACGGAGCTGTCGCTCAGCATGATCTTCATCGCGCGACTTACGGAGGGACCATTTCCGCGACGTCCATTTCGACCGGTTCGAACTCATCGTCCGCAGCCGTTCCCGCATCGTCGGTCATCATGCGAAGCGACTCCAGCTCAAGCCGCGCCGAGACGCGGTCGGTGCGCAGCTTGCGCGCAAGCTGACCTTCGGTGAGTTTTTCCTTCAACTCATACGCGCTGAGAGCAAGCTGCTGGTAACGCAGCGGCAACATTGGCTGGCGTTGTCCGCCAGCGAGGCCAAGAGCGGAACGCGCCTGCTCGGGTTTGAAACCGCGCTTTTCCCGCAGGGTGCTCCAAGTGCCAGAGGGAATGCGCTTCAGTTCCTCCAATCGCAAAAACATCGCTTGCGCCGAGACACGGTAGAGATGGGCCAGCGAGAGGACCGTACCGATGGTCGGGCGCTCTTTGCCGAGCGCTTGCATGGCATCAGAAAGCCGCCGTGAGACGCCCGTGCGGGGCATGAGGAGATGCTTGGCGAACGAGTCGGCGAATCGCTCCGCCACCAGCTTGCCCCAGTGGTCGTGCGTGAAGCTTACGTCCGCGAGATAGCGCGTAGTCAAGAAGTGGCCGTATTCGTGAGCGAGCGACCAGTTGCCCCGCGTCGGCGGGTGGTCGCGGTTGATGGCGATACAAGCACCGAGTTCGTCGTTGCAAGCAAACAGCCCACCCACTTTCGGCGGTAGTTTGAGGTAAAATACTCGGACGCCCACCGATTCCTCCAACAGCGCGCGGAGGTCGGCTATCGGTCCATCACCGAGTCCGAACCGCGTGCGTTCCTGGGCTGCGACTTCCTCCCCGCGCTGTTCGGGCGTGGCACCAGGCACTTCCAGCCCATACGTGGGCGGAAAGGTGGGGCGCATCACCGCAGCGTTGATCTCCTCCAGTTCGACGTAATCGCGGGCGAGGCTCTCCAGCTCCATCGCGGCCGCCACCAATTCGCTCTCGGTCACGTTCTCCTGGCCGGGCGGGAGGCGGAACTGGGGCACGAAAGGCTCTTTGTTTGTCCGCTTGGAAACGAACTCGCTCACGGGACGACCAAACATTTTTGCCATTTCGATGAGTTCGCCCGGCGTCACCCGACGCTCTCCCTTTTCAATCGCCACGAGCGTCGTTCTCAAGATGCCAAGTTGCTTGGCTACCGTCTCCTGGGTGAGATCGCGCGCCCTGCGGGCGTCTTTCAACCGTTCGCCGAGCTGGCGATAGTCGAGTTTGTTGAGTAGTTCAGAGTCCATGGTGGGTTATCGTCGGCGCCGTCACGCACCAGGGTGTAGGCCTTGCCGTAGCACGGTCTCGTTCGCCCAAAATCAGTGTCGTCGCGGGCATGAAAGGATCATGACATATTCACGATATTAATCAAAGTATCAATGACAATGTCATGTTTAAGGCGGTGCGATGTGACGAGCGCACGATGAAGTAAATATGTGAGCATCAACATTTTGAAGCCATAAATCGCTTTGATGGAATCGGCGATAAGACGAACGCGCTTTTCCGCCTTTCGTTGGCCAGCTCGCCGTGGGAATGATCATCTGCGACGGTTGCAGGCGCTGGGAGCACCGCGGTTCTAAAGGGGGAGGGAACTCCAGCACGAGGCTCGCCGGGCGGGAAAGGTGCAACCGGGAATTTTTATAGAAGGCCACGAAACGAAGGAGCAATCACTGATTACAGGTATGTGGTGAGGCGCTGTAAACGCGGCGCAGGGGTGCGGCTCTAAGAGCCGCAGCACCGTTGAAACCTCAAGAGGTCTCATGGCAATCCGCCGCGCATCCTGACCGCCCAAGCCGCTGCGAGTCACAGACTCGCGCCCCGGCTGTAGCGGCGTAAACGCCGCGGCCCGGGGGCGAGGCGCGACCTGAAGGTCGCTTCATTGCGAGGGGAACAGCGGTTTTTGGGGTTCACAACACCACTGGCATGGCTATGGTGAAGCGGCGTAAAGACCGCGCAGGGGCGCGGCTCTAAGAGCCGCAGCAACGTTGAAACCTCAAGACGTCTCATGGCACTCCGCCGCGCATGCTGACCGCCCAAGCCGCTGCGAGTCACAGACTCGCGCCCCGGATGTAGCGGCGTAAACGCCGCGTGCCGAGTGCATACGGCGGGAGCGCCCATGTCTGTTCGATGACAATTATTCCTTGCCGGCTAAAAATAATCGTCGCTATCCACGTGTCGCCGGTGGTCGCGAAAAATGGAGTGCACAGGCTGGTAACGGGGCCTCTCCCCTCACCTTTGATCCTCTCCCTCGGGGAGAGGAAAGGCGATGTGGCATCGTGGGAGCTTCTTCATGGCGGTTTCAGGCACCGCATCGGCAGGGCTAACTGGGCTATCGTCTGCGCGGAGTTCGGGCGCGCGGGTACCGGTGACGGAACTCCTTTAGAGTTCGATTGGTGTCCACAGACATCAAACCCAGGGTAGTGCCTTCGGCGCAACCCTGGGCTTTGTTCAGGAATCCTGTTGGATTGAGGGTCGGGAGGGCGGCTTTTTGGCTCTTGACCGCGAAGCCGGGGAGGAGTGGAGTCGGATAGAACGAAAAAGTCTTATGCAACGCCGACGCTTCATTCGCAGCCTTACTCTGGTCTCCCTCGCCGCTTCCGCCTCCTTCCGCAGTTTTGCGGCCTCAGCGCGCAAGATGACCATGTGCCTCAGCCCGGGAAGCATTGGGGTGTCCGCTGACCAAGCCAAGGCGATTGATCTCGCCCAACGACATGGGTTCGAATCCGTGGAACCGAACAGCCAGTATTTGGCCGGTCTCTCCGCGGCGCAAGGCCAGGAGGTACTGGCGCAACTGAAAGCCAAGGGTTTGGTCTGGGGATGCGCCGGCTTGCCGGTGGAGTTTCGTCGGACACCGGAGAGCTTCCAGCAGGGTCTGACGGCGCTGCCGAAGGTTGCGCAAGGGCTGCAGCAGGCCGGAGTGGTTCGAGTGGGCACCTGGCTGATGCCGGGCGACCAAAAGCTGACCTACCGTGCCAACACGCAACAGCACGCGCAGCGCCTCCGAGAAGTCGCCAAGGTTCTGGCCGATCACGGCCAACGCCTTGGCTTGGAGTACGTCGGTACCCCGAGCGTCCGGGCCGGCCTGCGCTTTCCCTTTCTGCACACGCTCCAAGAGACCAAGGAACTGATCGAGGAGATCGGCCAACCGAATGTCGGGGTGGTGTTGGATTCCTGGCACTGGCACATGGCCGGTGACACGGCGGAGGACCTCGCCGCCCTGCGCAACGAACAGATCATCTCGGTGGATCTCAATGATGCCCCCGCCGGCGTGGCTCTCGAGAAACAGCAGGATGGCCAGCGCGAATTACCCTGCGCGACGGGTGTCATTGACGTAGCCGCGTTTCTCAGCGCTCTCAACCGCATCGGCTACGACGGGCCGGTTCGCGTTGAGCCCTTCAATAAGCGCGTGAACCAAATGTCTGCGGAAGATGCCTGCGCGGCAGCCGCCGCATCGCTCAAGAAGGCCATGGCCTTGATCGCCTAGGGACAATCTATGAAAACGAGAATTAATCGACGTGGGTTTCTGCACGCCTCGGCGCTGGCCGCGGCGGTGACCAGTTCGCTTACCCGCGCCGCGGAGAGCGGCGCGACCAGCGCCCCGAGGGCCCTCGCCGCGCCCATGCCCAGGGGCAAGATCGGCAAGCTCAGCGTCAGCCGGCTGATTTCCGGGGGCAACTTAATCAGCGGGTGGGCGCATTCGCGCGATCTGCACTACGTTCCCGAACTGATGCGCGCCTACAACACCGAAGCGAAGGTGCTTGAGACCCTGGGCGTGCTTGAGGAACAGGGTGTTAACACGATCATCGCCGACCCGCGCAAGAAGCCGATGTCCGTGTTTGCGGAGCACTGGAAGCGCGGAGGCAAAATCCAATGGATCGCCGAAGGTCATCCCGGACTGGACGACTGGAAGAGCGATATCAAGGCTTCAATCGATTTCGGGGCGTCGGCAGTTTATGTGCAAGGGGTGATTGGGGACCAATGGTTGCACCAGGGCCGCCTGGAATTGCTTGGGCAGTGTGTTGACTACATCAAGTCCCGGGGCGTGCCGGCTGGGATCGGCGCCCATGAGCTGGAGGTGATCGTTCAGGCGGAGAAACAAAAGTTCGGAGCGGAATTCTACGTTAAAACGCTTCACCACCAAAAATACTGGTCTGCCCAGCGGCCGGATCAAGTCCAGCCGGTGGTGGATAACCCCGCCGACAACTATTGGGAGACGGATCCTGAGAAGACGATTCGGTTCATGCAAGAGGTCGAGAAACCCTGGATTGCCTTCAAAGTGCTGGCTGCGGGGGCGATCAGTCCGCAATCGGGTTTTCAGTACGCCTTCGCCAACGGGGCGGACTTCATCTGCGTGGGGATGTTCGATTTCCAGGTCGCGGCCGACGCGGAGCTGGCGCGCAATCTCCTCGCCAGTCCAGAGGTGCAGAACCGCCAGCGATCGTGGATGGGTTAGTGGGGTGGTTCGAGCCGCCCTTGGGCCGTCAAGAACTCACCTGTTTTGACTCAGCGTGGAATCGCAGTACACTACCATCATGTTAGCCCCCAAGTATGTGCGAGCGCTGGCCTTGTTGCCGCTTGCTGCTGGCCTGTTAATCGCCCCGGCGATGGGTTCCGAGCCAAGCGCCGGACCGAACTCCCCCAAGTGGGCACGTGGTCTGCCCAATCGGCCCGATTATTTTCCGATCGGGGTTTGGTTGCAGGCGCCTCGGAATGCGGCGCGCTTCAAAGCCGCGGGGATTAATCTCTACGTGGCCTTGTGGCAAGGCCCCACCGCAGAACAGCTCGCTGAACTCAAGGCGGCCGATATGCCGGTTATCTGCGCACAAAACAAATCCGCGCTGGCGCTCATTGCAGACCCAACCATCGTGGGATGGATGCACGACGATGAACCCGACAATGCCCAATCGCTTGGGGAAGGGAAAGGGTACGGCCCGCCGGTGCCCCCGGCCAGGATCGTGGCTGACTACCAGCGCATGCATGACGCGGATCCGACCAGGCCGGTGATGCTGAACCTCGGACAGGCGGTGGCCTGGGACAATTGGATCGGACGAGGCGTCCGCAGCCGGCATCCCGAAGACTATCCCGAATACGTTCAGGGATGTGACTTGGCCTCGTTTGATATCTACCCGGCCGTCCACGACAACCCGGAGGTGGCCGGCAAACTCGAATTCGTTGCTCAAGGGGTGAAAAGGCTGGTCGGATGGACCGGGGGGGCCAAGCCGGTCTGGGCGTGCATCGAATGCACGCATATCAGCAACCCCGACGCGAAGCCCACGCCTGACCAAGTCCGCTCCGAGGTATGGATGGCGATCGTTCAGGGAGCTAGGGGGTTGGTCTATTTTGTGCACGAGTTTAAGCCCCAGTTCAAGGAGGCCGGACTCTTGGACGATCCGCCAATGCTGGAAGCCGTAACCCAAATCAACCGGCAAATTCGCGAGCTTGCTCCGGTCATCAACGGGCCGGACCACAATGCGGGAGTCCGAGTGACATCCTCAGTCGAGCCGGCCTCCATCTCTTTTCTCGCCCGGCAGCACGAGCATCGCCTCTATCTTTTCGCGGTGAATACGTCCAACAAGGCCACCCATGGAGTCTTCCGGCTCAGCGCACCGTCGAGCCCAAAGCTGGATGTCCTCTCGGAGAACCGGGTCCTAGCGCCTCATGAGAATGGGTTTGAAGACGACTTTGCACCATACGCGGTGCATTTGTACCGCGGGCAATAGTTGCGTGGAACCACAGCGATGACGGAAGACGGAACGAAAACCCGGCGGGTCCTAGCGTTTCTGAAATCGAGCTCGGGGGAGCATCCCAGGCCAAGGCAAAGGTTCTGTCGCCTCTGCGGAGCGAACGCTTATGCCACCTCGAGCAACACTTCCGGATGACTTCGGGCGATTTTAAGCAGCACTCGCGCTGATCCCGTCGGAGACCGCCTGCCTTGTTCCCAATTCTGGAGTGTGTTCGCGCTTATTCCCAATACGGCGGCAAACTTGGATTGCGACAGGCCCAGTTTTCCACGGACCTTGGCGATGTCGTTCTTGGCCGTGAACTTAAGCGTCCGGGCTGGCTTCATCTCACCCTTCTCGATAGCCTTTGCTTGTCTCACGCTCTCCAGCAATTCGTCGAATAGCTCTTTTTTCATGGCACCAATTCACTTCTCAGTCTTTTCAGCTGATTGGCCGTCAGGTCATCCTGCTCGCTCTTGGGATACACCAACAACATCGAAATCCGCTCCTGAGCCACCCACCAGTAGTAAATCACTCGCAACCCACCGCGCTTGCCGCGGCCGCTACCAGCCCAGCGCAGCTTCCGAATGCCGCCGGAACCTTTGATGAGTCTGCCAGCATCGGGACGCCCGACCAGAAACGCTTGCATTTTGGCATATTCGTCGTCGTCCATGTATTCCTGGACGCGTCGATTGAATATGGGGGTCTCAACAAAGACCACCGCCACACTCTACGCCAATGGCGGATAGTGTCAACATTGCCTCTTTGCGCGTGCCGCACTTCAAGGAGCCTCGCCCCCAAAACATCAACCCAGTGCCCGGTCCATTACAGACTTGGCGAGTTCCCTTGCCCTATCGTAGCCTTCGCTCGTGAAAATCAACTTTATCAGCGCATTGACCTTGCTGGCGGCTGCCAGCTTTAACCTCCATGCCGCGGACTCCGAGGAAGGGTTCGTTTCCATTTTTGATGGCAAGACCTTCAACGGTTGGAAACCCGCGGTGGAGCATTCCTCTACCTGGAAGATCGAGGACGGCGCCTTCGTTACCCGTGGGGAACGCTGCCATCTCTATTATGTTGGCGACGAGAAGCCGTTCAAAAACTTCGAACTCCGAGTGGACGTCATGACCGAACCCGTTTCCAACGGCGGGATCTATTTCCACACCAAATACCAGGAGCAGAGCTGGCCCAAGTACGGCTTCGAATGCCAGGTAAACAACTCCCACACAGATTGGAAGAAGACCGGGAGCCTCTATGACGTGGTCAATGTGCCTGGATCGCCCGCAAAGGACAATGAGTGGTGGACCCAAACGATCCTCGTCGAGGGCAACCAGGTGACGGTGAAGATCAACGGGCAAGTGCTTCTCCAGTACACTGAGCCGCCCGGCGCGCAGCCAGGACGTGACTTTACCCGCAAGCTCGATGAGGGCACTTTCGCGCTCCAAGCCCATGACCCCAAGAGCGTCGTGCGCTACAAGAACATCCGCGTCAAGCGCCTTCCCTGATCGCTCCCACGCAGTGCGGTTCTGGGGAGCGTTCGGCGTCTGCGGCGATGAAGCTGCTCGCCCTCGACCTTCCCCCCCTCAATGGCACGCGGCGCCGGCAGGCCGGGCTTATCCTGAGCCGGCGGGCGGCCACCCGTTAACATCCAAGCTGGCTAGGCCTCTGGAGCCCAGCCAGCTCAATCGCCGAAACTGATCCCCAAGGCCCGCGCCGCGTTCACGATATCTCCGTGTACCGGCACGGTCCGGATCTTGCCAATGGCGTCGGTGATCTTGACTTGAATCGTGTCGTGGCCTTTGAGCGCGACCATGTAGCCGTATTTCTCCTCTCCGATCAACTGCACCGCGCGCACGCCGAAGCGGGTGCAAATCAAGCGATCAAAAACGGTGGGAGCGCCTCCCCGTTGAAGATGCCCCAGCACGACCACACGGCTCTCTTTGCCCGTGCGCGATTGGATTTCAGTTGCTACCGCGGCCCCAATGCCCCCCAAACGCACCTCTCGATCTTTCTGGCCAACCTCGTTGGTGAGGCAGGAACCCCCCGCCGGTGAGGCTCCTTCGGCAACTACTACCAGGGTGAAGTGCCGCCCCACGCGCTCCCGTTCCACGATCTTGGCGCACACTTTCTCGTAATCAAACGCGATCTCCGGAATCAGGATCACGTCACCCCCGCCGGCGACCCCGGCGCAGGTCGCTATCCAGCCCGCGTAACGGCCCATCACTTCAAGAACCATGACCCGATTGTGGCTCTCCGCCGTAGTCCGTAACCGGTCCAGGGCGTCGGTGGCACAGCTAACCGCGGAGTCGAACCCGAACGTAAGGTCGGTTGCTTCCAGATCATTGTCGATGGTCTTGGGCACCCCAACGAGCGGGATACCATGCTCGAACAACTGCTGGGCGATCGTGAGAGAACCGTCGCCTCCGACCACCACCAGGGCGCGTAGATCTAGCCTTCGGAACTGTTCCAGGGCCTCTTCCAGGATGGCGGCGGGGATACGTTTCACTTCCCCGTGACCAACCTTCGCGGCAAAGCGCCCGCGATTGGCGGTGCCAAGAATCGTTCCGCCGACGAACAGCAACGCATCCATGTCGTGGTAATCCATGAGTCGATACCGCGCGGGTTCGAGCAGACCGTCGAACCCACCGAGGATGCCGAGGGTTTCCCACCCCTTTTTGGCCGCGGCCTTCACCACAGCCCGAATCACGGCGTTGAGACCGGGACAATCTCCTCCGCCAGTGACGATGCCGATGCGGGTACTCATACTTCAATGAACGCGGTTACCGTAGATCTTCGCGGCGGCTCTAGCCGACGCCTGATGATTCGCTCACGATAGCATCCGCGGACCCCACGGCAATGAAATTGGTTTGCTCTGCCGGAGCCTTGCCCCTATACACGGCTCACCCGCTTATGCCACGAAAACTCAGCTCCATATCACCGGACTGGTGGGACTACACCACCCTCGACAGCGAGATTATCCAGGCCGCCGCCGCGCTAACGCCCGAGCGCATGCTCAAGCTCTCGAGGCCGGGATTCAAAGTGGTCTTCTACGAAACGCTCGAGGAGTTTTACCTCGCGGAGGCCCTGGAGTACATCGAGGCTTGGCGCCAATCGACACCCGACAACCCGGTGGGGATCTGCGGCCCGATCGGGCCCACCGAGCAGTTGCCCTTGGTGGCGCGCCTGGTCAATGAACTCGGGTTGAGCGTGCGATCGGCTCATTTCTGGGGCATGGACGAGTGGTATCATGAGGGGCGTGAAGTGCCGGTCACCCACCCGCTTTCCTTCGAGCGCGCGGATCGAGAATTGTGCTTTAACCGAATCCGGCGCGACCTGCGCATGCCCGACGAGAATCTGCATTTCCCCAAAGCCGACACCACCAGCTACCGGCGAACCTGGGAGGGCGCGCGCTGCGCCATCATGCAGGGTGGACAAGGTGATGTGAAACACTGGGCCTTCAACGACCCGCCGCGGCGAAAGGGCAAATACAAGGACCATCCGCCTTCGCCCGCGGAATATCGGAAGCTCACCACGCGGGTTGTGGACCTCCATCCTTTGACCGTTGCCCAGAATGCCCGCACCTCAGGCGGGGGGAACATCTCGATGGTGCCGACTCAAGCCCTCAGCGTCGGGCCCGCGGAGACTTGGACAGCCGAGCGCGTCTCGATCTGGCACGCCGGCAACCACGACAACCCCTTTGGCCTGCGTCTGACCACGTTGATGATTTCCGAGAAACTCGCCGATTCAGCCGTTCCCATGTCGCTCCTGGCCGATCATCCCAACGTCCGGTTCAGCTTCTACCGGCCGGGCATCGGCTCATGCGACGTCGAGATGCATTAACGACGCAGCGACCTGCGACGGGGCTTGTGTAACCAAGCCGCGTTTTAAGCGCGAGTCAGCCGTTGCCACTGGTTCTCGCGTGCCTGTCGGGCCGCGACCAGGGCTCCTCTGGCCACGTATTCCTTGTAATGCTCCCCCACCGCAGTCACGCGCGGTTTCTCGTAACCATCTTCAACCAACAGGCGCTGCACCTCTGAGTCAAAGTTGCGAATGCGGCTGCCACCTCCGGTGATGAGGATGTTCTGCATCATTTCGGCGACACTGTCGGCGGAAACTCGCCCGATCATGGTCTTTACGCCTTCGACCACCCGTTGGAGGAGTTGGTCGCAGGCACGCCCGATCGGTTCACCGAGATCCAACTTGCGCATCTTGCCGCCGATCACGACGTTCACGTTGACTGGACCATCCAGCTTGCCGACGTAGGAGTATTGTTCTTTGATTTCGCGCACTTTCACCAGGGAGAGTTGAACGTCCGGGTAGGCCTTGCGAATGGCTTCATCCAAAAGCATGTCCACTTTATCCCCGGCGAACGCCAGGCACATTTGGTCCTCCGGCGTGGGATAATAACCTTGCACCAGGCACAGGTCGCTGGTGCCAGCGCCGATGTCCACGATCAACGAATTCCGGACTGGATCGATGTAGGCCGGGTCGCTCAGCTTGGTTTCATCCCGGTAACCAAGCGCGGCCAGGAATGGCTCGGGAATAAGAATGATCCGATCGAAAAGACCTTGGACAGCCAGGCACAGATTCTCTTGCGCGGTCCGGTCGGAGTTGGCTGGCAAACCGACCACCGCGCGGACTTCAGAGCCCGCGGGCGCGTTCACCACTTGCTTGAGGTGAGCGGCGAAATCCTGCGCTGCGGCCAAGTCATCTACAACTCCGTCGGCCAGGGGGGGCACAAGCCTCAGATAAAGGCGATTCTTGAGGGCCGCCTGGCCGTAGAGGACGCGAGCATTTCCCGGCAAGAGGTTTTCCACGATGCCTTCGCTGGCATAGCCTACCACCGTGGGGATGGTTTCATTCACCAACAAGTCAGTGGAACCAGGATTACAGGCTTTCAAACAGGAGGTGTTTGTGCCAAAATCAAATCCTACCAGCAGAACATCGGTCCGGGCCGGCTTGACGTTCGCATCGAGAGGGGCTGTAGCGGTGGGCCGACGCTGCGGGTCCTTGAGCGGGCCGGCGGTGAACGGAGTGACGAAAGTCGTGCGCATGTGAATGTGTGTTACTAGTAACAACCGGGCAGCCGTAACCGCCCATCGGTAATCGGAGACATCACTGTGCCGGGTGAGTTTCGAAATGCAAGGTCTGTTTAGGCGTGCAAAATGATCGGGCAGATGTTACTCCTAATTGAGAGCATCCTTGGGTGTTATGCCCCGATGCCCTGGTGGCTATTGCCAACCCAATCATTTCTGGATCCGGAAAGGGTCACCGTTTGAGACGTCGCATTAATGAGCAAATTCCTTGCAGGCAATCGCTTGCAGTGAGCCGGTGAACCCGGGCCCGAAAGCTGCTTCGAGTGTTTGTAGATATGTACAAAATCTCAGTCCTGCTAGTCGATGACCACACGATCGTCCGCCAAGGAATCCGGAGATTGCTTGAGGATGAGCCCGACATCAACGTAGTGGGCGAGGCTGAGACCGGAAGGGAAGCAGTTGAAATGGCGGCTCAGCTCCTCCCCGATGTGGCGGTCATGGATATCTCCATGCCCAACCTCGATGGGATCGAGGCCACGCGCCAAATCACGCGCGAACAATCGTCGACGCGAGTGCTTGTGCTTTCTGGTCATCGCGATGTGGAGTACGTAGAACGTCTGACCGAAGCGGGCGCTGCCGGCTACCTAGTCAAACAGAGTAGCATGGCCGACCTGGTCGAAGGTATTCGGGAAATCCACCGAGGCAATGGCTACTTGAGCCCATGTATCTCCAAGCAGATGCTTGATCGCTGTCGCCAATCGTACGTGCAGGGACCTTCGACGAACCGGTTGCACGACGAACTAACGCCGCGCGAGCGGGAAGTCGTGCAGTTGATTGCCAAGAGCCGGGCCAACAAGCAGGTGGCCGCCGAGCTGGGCATCAGCATCAAGACCGTGGAGAAGCACCGCCAGCAGGTGATGAATAAACTCAACATTCATGACACTGCCGGATTGACGCGCTACGCCTTATCCCGCGGTCTGCTGAGCGCGACCGAGCCCGTGATGTGCTAGGGCTCGGCGTATAGCCCGAATTCGGAGAGGGCCGGACAAGCGGCCGCGTGAGTGATCCGCAGGCGCACCTTGCTCGTCGTGATGGGTGCGCCCCGGACCAAACGCCGGTTGCCAATGCTCGTGCCGCGGGCAAATTCCGTCCATCCGCCATCCTTCCATTGGTCGAGCGCGAAGGCGTCCACGCGCTGGCCCAGTGTCAGGCATTCGCGCAGATCAACCACGTTAAAGGTGGCGGGTTTGCCAAGGTCCAAGACGATTTCCGGTGCTGTCACCGCGTCGTCCGTGGCCCAGTAAGTGTAACGATCACCGTCGAGCAAGGCCTGGGGTGAGTATCGTTTAGCCCCCCCCCGAACATTACTCGGCGAGAGCTTTGCCCCGCGCGCCAGGTTGTGAGCAAAGGTCGCGTCAAGAACCCGCCGGAATTCGCGCAAGGAAGCGCGGTCCTGCTCGTGGATCTGGCCCCGGCGATCGGGTGGGAGGTTCAAGTTGAGACAGGCCCCGCGGCCGACAGAGGCGTAGTAAATCTTGAGCAGCTCCGCGGGCGTCTTCACCTTGCCATCCTCGGACGCGTGATAAAACCAGCCGGGGCGGATTGAGACATCGCACTCAGCGGGAATCCAATCAGTGCCGGGCCGCTCCCCGGAGTTAAGACCGGCTGAGTCCCCTCCAGGATAGCGGCCGGCGCCATTCAAAGTGGCCCAGCAGGGGTCACCTGCAATGCCGCCCTCGTTTCCTACCCATCGGAAGTCCGGGCCGGCGTCGCTGAACATGACCGCGTTGGGCATGAGCTTGCGCACGATTTGCCAGGTGTTGGGCCAGTCGTAGTAGACCCGGTTGTCGATCCGGCGCATTTCTCGCGCTCCGCCGTAGAATCCGTCCCCACCATTGGCGCCGTCCAACCAGACCGTAAAGATATCACCATAATTCGAGAGCAGCTCGCTCAGTTCATTGCGATAGTAGGTGATGTACGGCGGCCGGGCGTAGTCCTTGTGATTTCGGTCCCAGGGCGATAGGTAGACTCCGAATTTCAGACCAGCACGCCGACAAGCGTTGGAAATCTCTTTGACCACGTCGCCCTTACCATCGCGCCATGGGCTGTTCTTGACGCTGTGCTCCGTGTACTTGCTTGGCCAAAGACAAAAGCCGTCGTGATGCTTGCAAGTGAGGATGACGCCCTTCATCCCCGCTTCCTTGGCCGTTCCGACAATCTGGTCCGCATCGAAATCCGTCGGGTTAAAGACCTTCTCGCTCTCATCGCCATAACCCCACTCCTTGTCCGTGAAGGTGTTGACCGTGAAATGCAAAAACCCGTAGAACTCCATCTCATGCCAAGCCAGTTGGCGCTTCGTCGGCAACGGACCGTACGGCTGGGGCGGACCACCGGTCTCGGCCGGCAGCGCGGTCGCGAGATGACTTACCAGGAAACACAATGCCAACGATGTCAGGGTGCGCATATTCGGAGTCGAGCCAGCAACCCTAGCTTGCTGGTCGGCCGCGTCAAGGCAACGGGCGAGGACCTCGGCCTTGAGGACTTTTGGCCCACCCGCCCTTCCTAGCCCCCATTTTTATCTCATTCACTGGCGAGCAGCCGGACAGGTCAGGCGGGAGCTGGTGCACCTTAGAGGTCGAAGGTCCGGATCGGAGTTCCTGCCGGCATCCTCGGGCCGTTTGCCGGGCGGTCCTCTTGCGGACCACTTTAAACGCCGACGCCTCTCCTTGCCGGGCGCTGAGGATGAACAAAGACCGGCGGAGACAGCAAAACCGTCTTCAGTTGAGAATCCCTCCCCACGGAACGGTCCATTCTTAACCAATTACTTACGGTGGCGGCATCCGATCCTTGGTTGATTTTTCAGGCCGGCTAGACCTCGGTCCGGGTTCAAGAGGGCGCCAGCCGTGAGGCGTTGGCAAGGCTCCTGCTTGACGACCAATCTGCGGTAAGCGAATGCCGAACAATGCACCTCAATACGACACCATGACCAACGATTATCTACCGACGGAGACCGACAATGAAACCGTCCTGGTGGCTGAGGACGATCCGAACGTGGCGGAGTTGATCAAGATGGTTCTCACGGCGAACGGCTACCATGCGATTTGCGCCAGCGACGGATTTGAGGCGCTCAAACTCTTCACGGCCGGAGAGCACAACTTCTGTGTGGTCCTCGCAGACCTCCAACTGCCCGGCTTAAACGGCTTGGGTCTGTTGCGTGCGGTTCGGATGAGAGACCCGAATGTCGCCATGGTGGTAGCGAGCGGGAGATTAGAAGACGAGACTCTCGATCAACTGATGGCGATCAATGTCACGGCATTCCTCAACAAGCCGTTTACGATCGCTCAACTTCTCGACACCATGACGCTCGTGTGCGGCCACAGGAAAGATCGGGTCTTAGCGGCGTGAGCGTTGATGGTTAGGCCTTTCCTCGCCCGCGAGGAGCAACTCTACTGCCTGAGACCAAAATCCTGCGGCTCAGCCGGTAATCAACTAAGCATGGTCCGGATCAGCGCCCGGCAGGTAGCATCCACGCTGAAGGGCTGTTCCTCACGATCAAAGCGTTCCTGCAAACTGCAGGCCATTGCCTCTAGCGGATTCTCCCGGTACCCAAAGCGCTCAAGCCCATCGGCATAAAGCGCGAGGAACTTTTCCGGGCCAAGAACTCGCCATTGAATCACATGGACCAGTTCGTGGAAATGGAGCGACTCCGAACGAGCCCGGTCGGCGCGGACGAAATAGATATCGAGGTAAGTAATGCCTTCTAAGTCCAGCCCCTCAAGCCCGGCAAAGCGGGCCAGCCCCATCGCGGACAACGGCGGTACCGGCACGGTCGGCAGGGACGCAACCCTCGTGCAAGCGAGCATCCTCGCATCGAAGTAATGCGGCAGTCGCCGGAAGCCGAGAGAGGCCACAGATTTTGCCTTACCCGCGTGATCGCTTAGAGTTTTTTGAATCCAGTCGGCAATCGCCGGATACGCTGATTGGAAGTCCTGTTTGGTCATTGGTTCCGGCCTAAGGTTGAGCTGTTCCTTGAATCGGTGATTTCACCGCGTGGCAGGTCACGCGGCTTTGTTTTGGCGTCAAAAGCCGATGGAAAACAAGGGGCTCGGGCGCCGCCCTACTTTAACGACTTTCATTGGGGTCACATTGCACAACTCCGGCCGGGTTTCAAAGTAGGTATGGACCCCATCTACCACTACCAGGATCCGAAGGTCATCGAATCGCTCGGTTCCGATTGGCCACGGCAGGAATTCACAGCAGACCGCAGCGACAGCGAAGCATCGATGCCTCAGTCGAGATCGACAATGTGACGATTAATTTGGGTGAGTGATGAATGCCCGATAGAAGCGCTGGGTCGAAGTTGTCATCACCCCCGCGTCGGAGAATGTCCACGGACTGGTGCTGGGTGTATTGGTAGCGATGGTGGTCCAGGTCGGTTTGGACAAGCTGGCGCTGGATTGCAGCGTTAGAAGCCAAAAAGGAGTGGTGCTGACCGTGACGGTCAAGGAGTCTCCAGTCGTCCTGGCGATTTTGGTGAATACGGGGGCACTCGGGGTGGGCAGTGCGCCCACATTGCCATTGAAGGTGATGCCGGCACTGAACGCCAGTGCTCTTCCGTCCATCGCGCTCGTCGTGTTGATCGTGATTGCCTGGCTGGCGATAATCGTACCTTTGAACTCGGCGAACGTGCCGATCGTTGCCGAGGTGCCCACCTGCCAGAAGATGTTCCTGGCCTGCGCCCCCCCTGCCAGAATCACGTGCACAGAGCTGCCCACTTCCAAGTCGGCTGCTATCTGGAAAATCCACACGTCATTCGGGCCACCGGTGAGGGTTACGTCCGCTCCGGTTATCAAAGCGGTGCTGGTGAATTTGTATAGGCCGGGAACGAGCGTCAGGCCGGCGAGATTCCCGGCTCCTGGATTAAGGAAGGGACCGGATGGCGCCGGGGTCCGCCCAGCGGCGTCGTTGAATGCCTTTGTCAAATCAGCCTTCGCCGTGGTCAACAGATTGGCATCGATCACCGAACCCGCAGGCCCGGCCGCATCAACGGCATAGATTGTCCCGTTCACCTGGGCTTGGGTCAGGTGGATGGCAGAGCCGGTGATCGGGCTCGCCCCAACATCGCCATTGATGATGCCCCCTCCGGTGGTGGTAATCGCCGCGCCCGCGAGAATCGTGAAATGGGCGGTCGATCGCAGGTCAACTGGCGCGGGACCAGCGGCTTCCAAGCCCCGGTATTGGGCCATAAAGCCCGCCGCGAGGGCTAGTCCCACCAGGAACCGCTTCGTTCTGTTCGGTTTCAGTGCCCGCATGTCTCTTGCAGGCGGTAAAGATGCTGTCCGGTATTTGCGTCGTATCATCATAAATTTGTCTCTCTGTTCGTTCGGGCGTGTGGGTGGACCTTGTCGAAGTGTTCCCCGGGGGCCGTGAGTCGTCGTCCGGCGATGGTTTGCCGCCAACCGCGAAACTGGCGCCAAGCGGCCTAGGCGCTGTGTTTCATGGGACAGAGTAACTGAGGGAGTCGCGCTGCGCTATGGGGGGTACCCCCCCGCGTACCGCCGCTTTCGAGCCCTCGTGAGGGGGGGATGATGCTCCTCCCCATGGCCGAGGCCGCCTGGTTACCCTGCGGTTACTACGCAGGACTCTCCGTGCTGGCTCAAGTGAGGGCGGAGATACCGATTGTTGGCCGACGGCCGGCGGAGTTTATTCCCAGCCGATCTGGCGCCCCTGGTTCTGCTCTTGCAGCCAGGTCAACAACGGCTTGAAGTATTCCACCATCGCCCGGGTCGAAAGATCCTCGCCGGTGGCATTACGCAGCACCGTTCGCCAATCCTCCGTGCCTCCGAGCTTCATGATGCCTTTGAGGAAGTCGCCCACTTCTTTGTTGTTGCTGTAATTGCAGCTCTGGGGCGGCTGCTTGAGAATCTTGCGGGCGATGTGGTCGTGCAGCTGAAACTTGAACACCGTGGCAATCGCGTAGGAGTAGTAGTAGCAGGGGTTGTCGTTGATGTGGGTCTTGGTGGCCGCGTCGCAGAATTCCTCGCCGCGGGAGGAGGGCGGTTCGATGCCTTGGAAATCGCGCACGTATTTCCACCACCGTGCGTTCCATTGGTCGGGCGCCAGTCCGCGGGCGTAAACGTCCGCTTCCCAGTGGGTCATGGTGCCCGACGACCAGAAAATGAACGGCACGGAGGGGACCAGCGCATCGTTGAGCAGAAAGGCGTGTTGGTCGGCTTTGAAGTCGGCCGGAATCACGCCAACCGATTTGAGGTAGGGCACCTGGCCGGCCGCGAGGCTGATTAGCTCACCCATCCCCTCATGAAAGGCGGGGTTCGCGCCCAAACGGAGCAGGGGAGGGACGTCGTCGCGGGTGTAGCTCATGAAGTAGTAGGCATGGCCGAGCTCATGATGGGCGGTGTAGAACCACCAGGCGTTTGGCTCCACGCTCATGAGCGAGCGAATGTCCTTGTCCAGATCCACGTGCCAACAGGATGCGTGCGTGTTTTTCTTCCGGGAATCCCCAGCCTTCACCGGATAGAGATCGGACCGGGGCCAGAACGTGTCCGGCAGCGGAGCAAAACCCAAGCCGGTATAGAACTGCTCGGCCGTCTTGACGATCCATTCGGGCGCGCGGCCCTTGAAATACTCATCCAAATCCGCCGCGTCCACGATTCCCGGCCATTCCTGGCCCCAACGGTTGTTGAGCCAATGGGCGGGTATCAGCTTGGGCACCGGTTGCGAGTATTTGCGGGCCAGTTCATGTTTCACCCAAGTATGGAGCTGGAGATAAAGCGGGCGGAGTTCCGCCATGAAACGGTCTTGGAGTGCCACCATTTCCTCGGTGCTCATCCCATAGCCCGCGACCTGCAGGGCGAAGTAATCTTTGTGCCCTAGCTCGCGGGCCACGCCATTGCGCAGGCCCTGCAGCTTCACCAGGCCGGGCTTGAGGGCAACTCCAGATTGTTTTGACGCCTCCCACACCGCTTGGCGCTGGCCCAGGTCCTTGTTGGTCTCGAGGAGATTATCTATCTCGTTCGCGGTGATGGGCTTGCCATTGAGCGTGAAGGTGAAGGAGTTGAGAGTCGAGGCCTGTTGGGTTTCCGCTGCGATCCGTTCCGCAACGAGTTCAGGATTCGTCATGGGTCCCTCCGCGGCATTCAAGAGCACGCGCTCGAGCTCGCGCACCGTCAACGGCTTGAGATTCGAGCGTTCTTGCAGCAGGGCCTGGGCTTCCCGAATCACCGCCGGGTTTCCATTGAATGCCGCTTGGGCTTTGCCAGCGTACTCCGACGCGGCGTCATGGGCAGGGGTGACGTCGGTGGCGGCCAGCCATTGTGCTTCGCTGGCGACCCGGTAGAGGGCTTGATAGCCGGCGTTGACCAGATCCAGGAAGTGGTCAGCCCGCTCTTGAGCGGTCTCGGCAGCAACGCCGCCCAAAGCCATCCACGCCATGATGAAAGGAAGCAAAACCAATGCTCGCATAACCGAGATACTACCCCCGCTCCCCGGTCCATGGCAATGCCCGCCAAGGACTTGCCGTGAGGCCCCCGCTTATAGACTAGACGCGCGCTGGGCCTGTGCCTATCCTCGGGCCGATGTCGAAGACCGGCCAAACTGGGCCAGAGGCTGGCGCCAGCGGGGCGGACATGCCTTTCGAGACGGCCCTCGAGAAACTCGAATCGATCGTTGAGGCGATGGAATCCGACGAACTGCCGTTGGAAACCATGCTGGCGCGGTTCGAGGAGGGCGTCCGCCTGTCGGAGACCTGCCGAGGGAAGCTGGCGGCAGCGGAGCTGAAAATCCAGCAATTGGAAAAAACCACCAGCGGCGAGCTGGAACTGAAAGCAATGCCATTGCCTGACAATGGCTCAAATGAGTAATTCAATGAGTCGTTACCTGGACATGGTGGACGAGCCTGCTCACGTCAAGAAGTTGACCATGGATCAACTCTCACGCTTGGCTGAAGATATCCGCCAGGAGTTGATCAGCGTCCTTTCGAAAAACGGCGGCCACCTCGGCCCCAATCTTGGAGTTGTCGAACTCACCTTGGCACTGCACCGCGTGTTTACCACGCCCAAGGACAAGTTCGTCTGGGATGTGAGCCATCAGTGCTATGTGCACAAGCTCCTGACGGGTCGCAAAGGGCGTTTCCCAACGATTCGTTCTACCGACGGTCTCAACGGGTTCGCCCTCCGTTCGGAAAGCGAGCACGATTCCTACGGTGCGGGACACGCCGGCACCGCACTATCCGCCGCGTTGGGCATGTGCGCCGCCCGCGACCAGCGCAAGAGCAACGAGGACGTGGTCTGTATTTTCGGCGATGCTGCCCTTACCAACGGCATCTCGTTTGAGGCCCTCAACAACATCGCTCACACGACCCGGCGTTTCATTTGCATTCTCAACGACAACGAGTGGAGCATCGCCAAGAACGTGGGCGCGATCGCCAGTTATCTCAACAAGCTCATCACTCATCCCCGTTATAACCAGTTGCAGAAGGACTTTGAGCGATGGATGCGCAAAGTCCCCAAGGGCGATCTCGCTCTGCGTTTGGGGCACAAAGCCGAGGAAGCTCTCAAGGGAGCGGTGACCGAAGCTGCCTTGGAACAGGGCGTCAAACTGCCAGGCGCGCCGTTGGGGGGCGATGGCCGCGGCGGTTATGGCAGCAGCCTGATCTTCGAAGAGATGGGCTTGCGTTATCTTGGACCGATCGACGGCCATAACTTGCCGCTGTTGGTCGATTCGCTGACTTACGCCAAGAACTGCGATCATCCCATTGTCCTGCATGTCATTACCCAAAAGGGCAAGGGCTACGAAGCCGCGCTGCGGCATCCAGAAAAATTCCACGGCACCGGCCCGTACAATGTGGTCACGGGTGATGCGCTTCCCGCCAAGGCCGGCACCCCGCCTAATTACCAGGATGTCTTTGGCCAAACTCTGGTGAAGCTGTGTCAGCGCGATGCCACGCTCGTCGGGGTAACGGCGGCGATGCCAACAGGCACCGGACTCAAGGCCCTGGAATCCGCCATGCCCAGCCGGTACTACGATGTGGGCATCGCGGAGGAACACGCGGTGATCTTCGCGGCTGGCATGGCCACCATGGGCTTTCGCCCTGTTTGTGCCATCTATTCCACCTTCCTCCAGCGCGCTTACGATTGCATTGTACACGACGTCGCCCTTCAGGATCTGCCGGTCATCTTTTGCATGGACCGCGCCGGCCTTTCCGCCAACGACGGCCCGACCCACCACGGCTTGTTCGACATTTCCTATCTCCGTTGTGTCCCGAACATTATCGCCATGGCGCCTAAGGACGAAGACGAGCTGGCCGACATGATGTTCACCGCCACCCTGGAGAAACATCCCGTATTCATCCGGTTCCCCAGAGGCGCCGCCGAAGGCGTACCCATGAAGGAACAGCCGCGGACGATTCCCATCGGAAAGGCCGAGGTGCTCGAGAACTTCTCCCAGACCGGCGGCAGGAAGGTTGCCATCTTCAGCTTGGGCAACATGCAGAAGATCGCGCGGGACACCGCCGACCGTTTGCGCGCCGATGGCTTGGATTGTGCCCTGATCAACCCGCGCTTTACCAAACCGCTGGATGCGGACACGACTTCCTTTTTCGCTCAGGCGGCCGACGTCGTGCTCACCTTCGAAGATCACGTGCTGGCGGGCGGGTACGGCAGCAGCGTTCTGGAGTTGCTGAGCCAGCGGGCGATCCGAACACCGGTGGTGCGCATCGGATGGCCAGACCAATTCATCGAGCACGCCTCCTCGGTGGATTATCTGAGAAAGAAGTACGGGCTCACGGCTGACAACGCCGTTGCACTGGTCAACGCCAGCCTGGGTGAGGCGTTGGTAACGGCGCTGGCACTTCCCGCGGCGGCGACTGCCTAGAGCGCATGTGGTGCGTTTTGAACGCGCCCGCGCCAAAGAGCATCCGGTCAAACGAGATTAATTTGCGATTTCCTCAAACAATTCTAGCTGACTAACCGATCCATACTTCCATGGCCTACAGCCACCTGACCCCTCCTACCGGCGGAAAAATCTCCATCAAAAACGGCAAGCTCAGCGTTCCTGAGCATCCGGTCATCCCTTTTATCCGCGGTGATGGCACGGGCCCGGACATCTGGGCCGCCAGCCAGCGCGTGTTTGATGCCGCTATTCAGAAGGCCTATGGCGATCAGCGCAAAGCTGTGTGGTTTGAGGTGTTCGCCGGCGAAACCGCCAAACGAAAATTCGACAACTGGCTGCCCGACGACACGGTCGAGGCTTTCAAAGAGTATCTCGTGGGCATCAAAGGGCCCCTGACCACTCCGATCGGCGGGGGCATCCGCTCCCTGAACGTCGCCTTGCGGCAGATGCTCGATCTGTATGTGTGTCTGCGCCCGGTCCAGTATTTTACCGGCGTGCCCTCGCCGGTTAAGCATCCCGAGAAAGTGGACATGGTCATCTTCCGGGAGAACACCGAAGACATTTACGCGGGGATTGAGTACCCGGGCGGATCGCCGGAAGCGCAAAAAATGCTGGAGTACATGGCGCACGAATTTCCCAAGGACTTTAAGAAGATTCGTTTCGGCACTCAGCAAGCCGTGGCGGACTACATGAAGTTGGCCTCCCCCGACCATGACATGTCCAACGCACCTGTCTGCGTAGGCATCGGGATCAAGGCCGTGTCGGCCGTCGGCACCATACGCCTGGTCAAAGCGGCGATCGACTATGCCATCGCCCAGAAGCGGCGCAGCGTGACGATTGTCCACAAGGGCAACATCATGAAGTACACCGAGGGCGCCTTCCGCGATTGGGGGTACGCCGCGGCGGAGCGAATCTTCGGCAGTAAGGTCTACACCTGGGCGCGCTGGGAACGCACCAAAAAAGAAATGGGCGAGCCTGTGGCCAATGACGAACAGAAGAACGCCATCAAGGGCGGCGCCATCTTGATCAAGGACGCGATCGCCGACATCACCCTCCAACAGGTGCTCACTCGGCCGGAGGAGTTCGACGTGATCGCCACGCTCAACCTCAACGGTGACTATTTGAGTGACGCTCTGGCCGCACAAGTTGGTGGGATCGGCATCGCTCCCGGAGGAAACATCAATTACGTGACCGGTCACGCGATCTTCGAGGCCACCCACGGCACGGCTCCCAAGTACGCCAACCAGGACAAGGTGAACCCCGGCAGCGTGATCCTCAGCGGCGAGATGATGTTTCGATACCTCGGCTGGAGCGAAGTCGCCGACCTGATCCTCAAGGGCCTTAACGGGGCCATCAACTCGAAGCGGGTGACTTACGATTTTGCGCGCCAAATGGAAGGCGCCACCGAGATTAAATGTTCCGAGTTTGGCGATAACATCATCGCCCACATGTAGGCCGTGCCGGTAGCCCACCCTTCAGGGGTGGTTGTGCCTCGCAGTGAGTTTGCGGTCCCGCGGTTCGTGCTTCCCACGGCGTGGTTTCACGGTTTCGGGGCCATCAGCGGATTGGCTGCCTGCGGATCACGGGTTGGCCGCGGCCAGGTTTCGGCGCTCCTTAGCTCAGCACGCGAATGAATATGAAACCCTTAGCTGGCAAAGTTGCACTGGTTAGCGGGGCGAGCCGTGGGCTGGGGCGTGCCATGGCCTTGGCCCTCGCGGAGGCAGGAGCGAACTTGGCCCTGGTGGCCCGCGACGCCTCTGCCCTCAGTGAGCTGCAACACGCGATCGTGGATGCCGGCGGCGACGCGGTGTCTTTTGTGTGTGACGTGACGGTTGAGAGCGACGTCTCTCGCATGGCGACCAGCGTCAAGGAGCGATTTGGCAGGATCCAAATCCTGATCAATAACGCCGGAATCAATATCCGCAAACCGATCACCGAATTAACGCCTGCCGACTGGCGATTGGTGCTCGATACCAACCTGACTGGGGCGTTTCTCCTTTGCCATTCGCTCGTGCCGTTGATGGTGGGGCAGGGGTACGGGCGAATTCTCAACCTCACTTCGATCATGAGCCACGTGGCGCTCGCGGGCCGGACTGCTTATGCGGCGAGCAAAACCGGACTCCTGGGATTCACCAAGGCGCTGGCTTTGGAACTGGCGCCGGAGAAGATCACCGTCAACGGCATTAGCCCTGGGCCGGTGGCTACCGCCATGAACCAGCCAATCATCCAGGATCCTCAGCTCAACGCCCAATTCATCGGGCGGATTCCCTTGGGCCGCTGGGGCGAAGAGTCCGAAGTCGCTCGCCTGGCGGTTTATCTTTGCTCAGAAGAAGCGGGTTTCATCACTGGCACGGATGTGCTCATTGACGGCGGCTGGACGGCCCAGTGAGGCAGGCCCGATGATGGCCGGCGAAATCACTGCTCTTGAGATTGCCTCCGGTCGGCCGGTCCGCGTTCGATGGGGGGACGGCGTGATTACGCATTATGAGCCGGCGTCTGCTGTCGAGACGTCTGACTGGTGGATTGGGCCGGGCTTATTTGACGTGCAGGTCAACGGCTTTGGTGGGATCGATTTTCAGGGGGATCTCCACGATGTCGAGGCGTTGCACCAGGCAGCGCGTGCGCTACGGGCAGCCGGTTGCCTGCGCATCCTGCTCACGCTGGTGACCGACCGTTGGGATCGACTGATCGCGCGACTGAAGCGCTTGCGCAGGCTGCGGGCCTCCTCCCCGGACCTGCGGCGGCTGATCGCCGGCTGGCATCTGGAGGGCCCGTTTCTCTCCGCCGTTCCGGGCTTCCACGGCGCCCATGACCCGGCATTGATGATCGATCCCACGCGGGCGCATATCAACGAGTTGCGTCAAAGCACTGGCGATGACCCCGTCCTGCTCACCGTGGCGCCCGAGCGCGCCGGCGCGCTAGAAGCGATTGCGGAGGCTGTTTCGTTAGGAATGCGCGTGAGCCTTGGCCACACTGACGCCCCAGCGGACATTTTGAAGAAGGCCATGGCGGCGGGCGCGTCTGGCTTCACCCACTTGGGCAACGCTTGCCCACAGCAACTCGACCGGCACGACAATATCCTCTGGCGTCTGTTTGAGACCCGCGGGCTGAAGGTCAGTTTGATCCCGGACGGCCTTCACGTTTCGCCCGCATTATTCCGGTTGGTTCACCGCGTCTTTCCGAGCGACACTATTCTTTACACCACGGATTCCATGGCCGCCGCCGGTGCGCCTCCAGGGCGCTATCGGCTGGGCGCGCTGGAACTCGAGGTCGGAGCCGATGGAGTGGTTCGCCAGCCAGGCCGGCAGAACTTCGCCGGTTCCGCCCTCACTCCAGTGGGCGGCGTGTTTCGGGCCAGCGCCATGCTGGACGTGCCATGGACCGAAGTCTGGACCCGGTGGGCGGGAGTTCCGCGAGAGTGGTTAGGTTTGCCGGCCCAGCTTGCGGCCGGTCAGCCGGCTGAGTTCTGCCTGCTGCGGGTCTCGGAATCACGTGCCCTGCAGGAATTGAGAGCGGTGACAGTTTTCGGGGAGACGACGCGAACATAACGAAGAGCAGTGGGCCCTGGACGCTCCTTCGGCTTGGAGCGCAGGCGAATCGAGAACGCGCGCGCGCCTTGCGGTCCGCGGCGGCTCGCAGGAACCACTCGTACGCTCCTCCACTGGACCTCAAACCGGATTCTTGGGAGAACACCGGAATGCTTCCAGGCGGTCCGGTTGCGTCCGCCGAGTCCGCTGCTACATTAACCGGATGCGTGGTCCGCATTACTCGCGCTGGGGGAGACGCCCAAGGGTGAGCCATCGCCGTTCGCAGGGCTCTAGGAGGAATCCCGGTAACCTTGATCACCGGCCTGGCCTTCGTGGCCTCCAGCGAAGTGGCAATCTGTCGATTACCATGAAATCTCTAGTCGGATTCCTCGTTTTCCTTGCCTTGGGCTGCGACAACATGGGAACTGCTGCTCCAGCCCAGATCTACTCCCTGACGGTATTGAGCGATAACCCAACCGCGTATTTGCGGCTGGATGAATCGAGCGGCAACGTAGCGCACGACCTGGTGGGCGGACATGATTGTTTCCTCACAAATGTTCAACTCGAAGTAACCGGCTACAGCCCCGCCGATGCCGATACGGCGGCGGGTTTTGGCATCCTTGCGGTTTCCAATAGCTATGCTGGCGAAGTGGACAAGTCTCGCGAGGGAATTTCCAATATCGATTTCGCGCAGCCCACGGGCGCAAACGCCGAATTCTCCGTCGAGGCCTGGGTCAAGGGCAACTCTCAGACGGTTAATGCCGGACTTGTCACCAAAGGCTATGGCAACGGAGGCCAGCAGTTTGATCTCGACACCGGCAGCGACAACTTGGCCACGCACGGTTTTCGTTTCTCCATCCACGACGCGAGCGGCACAAATCACAGCGCTGCCACCGCTGTATCGCCAGACGGCAAATGGCATCACCTCGTGGGCGTGTGCGATGAACCGCAGGGTTGGGTGCGGCTTTACATCGACGGCGTGAAGAGTGCGGAGGTGGAGGTGTCCGCAGGAGCCGGGGTGATGAGGGCGTCCAATGGTGCGGCGCCGGGCTCAGCGTTGGTAAGCATCGGCTCGAAAGCCGCCGGCCAAAGCGCCACGAGTTTTGGGAACCAATTCACCGGCACGATAGACGAAGTGGCCCTCTATGGCTACGCCTTGAGCGCCGCCCAAGTGTTGGCACATTACCAAGCCGGTCTGGCGGCCCTGCAATTCACCAATGCAGCCCTGCGCGGTACCAATTTTGTTCTAAGCGGCGCAGGTGGATTGAGCAACGGCGTCTGCGCCCTGCTCGCCTCCACGAATCTCGCCTTGGCGTTGACCAATTGGACCAGCGTGGGAACTAATGTTTGCGACGCCGGCGGACGCGTAAGCTTCACGGACCCTGTCGCTGCATCGGCCCCTCAGCGTTTTTTTGCGCTCCAATCCGCGCCCGCCTCCGCCGCGCTCTGGATTCCTCCGCGCGGCTCATGGCTCGGAGCCGAAGTCACTAACGGCATCAATCGCCTCTCTACCAGCAATCACGAAGCCAATATCGGACGGCAACTCGACATCCTTCGCGGATACCACACCCTGAGTAATTGGACCAACCTCGATTCCGCCGAACTTAGTTACCTCAATGCCGGCCGCAAGCTCTTCCTTAGCTTCAAGCCTGATCCCTACTGGTCCAATGCGGTCGGCGTTGCCCACGGCGGCAGCGCCATGGTGGACGAGCAGTTGGGTTCGCTCGCCCGGTCCATCGCTTTGATTAAACCCCTCAAGCTGATGCTCTGTGTCTGGCACGAACCTGAGAACGACTTGGGCATCGCCGGCACCACCAATCAATACGTCGCAATGTGGCGCAATGTGCGAAGCATTTTCGACGCGAACGGCACGACCAATGTCATCTGGTGCTGGGTTGTCATCAATTCCGGGCCATATTTCCGCAACCTCCTGCCGTCCCTCTGGCCGGGCAATTCCTATGTGGACTGGATTGGCTGGGACGTCTATCAGCCCACCAACAACATCGATTACGTCGCCCGTCAAGCCGAGGCCTACAACTTCTTCGTGAACAACTCGGACACCAACCACAATTACACCAGCAAACCCTGGGCGTGGACCGAGTGGGGCGTCGGTAGCCAGGGCTGGGTTCCGACGGTGGCCGACCAAACCACCACCTTTAGCGCCATCAACGCTGCGTTGAATGCCCACTTGTTTCCCCGCGTTCGTTACGTGGCCTATTTCGACAGCAACGGCGGACCTAATGGTGACGCGACTTCGGCCATTCTACCCGGTGCCTGGGCCGCTTACAGCAACCTTGTCAACTCGCCATACCTGACTCAGCAAGGCGTCCGGTGAAATCGTATTCCAACCGTGAACAGGCTTTGGAAAATCGACCATGCGCGCGTTCTATTCTGGAATTGCTGGCGCGCGCGATTTGCCGCGCCACTACCTGATACCCTCAACGACGGCTTCCACCAGACTGAATCCCCCCTTAAATGATGATCCGATTCGCGAGCTTATTATGTGCCCGGTCTGGATGCGGCCCGGCCGGTTGTGCAGCGGCCCTGATCCCGGTCCTGGCCATGCACTTTGAACCGCAGCTTTCAGCAGAAATCGTCTTCCAGGATTTCTTTGCCCAGCCGGCAACCAACCTGACCAACAGCGTCCCATGGATTGACGTGGAGGGATCGGGGTGGCGATCCGGGCCCGTGGCTTCGCAATTGGCGCTGGACGGCAGCGGTCACATTTTCAGCACCTCCACCAGCGCCGGGACGGCAGCCGGGGTTCAGCTCGTCCCCATCGGGCCACACGGTTCGATGACCGCCTCGGCGCTGATGCAATTGCCAACCGGTGTCAATGAGTGGATCGGCATGGGTTTCGCTTCCAGCAACCAATTCCTGACCGCCCCGGCCAGCAGGAGCGGCCCCTGGATCCAGGTCCTCGGGTCGGGAACCCTAACCCTCTACAGCGGCCCCGCCCTTGATGATGCAGTGCCGGTGCCCCATGCCTTCACCAACAGCGGCGGCCCTGTTCAGGTGTTTCTGACTTACGATGCCTTCGATTCCACCGCCAGCATGGGGACTGTTGCCGCCGGCGTGACGAACCTAGTCCTCAGCCGGTGGCCGATCACCAACTCCACTGGCGCCATCGCGCCGCGCTTTTTGATCGTTCAGATGTCTACCAACTTGACCACTCCGACCGCGCGTTGGGCGAGCGCTACCTCGGTCGATTGGATTCCCCGCCCGCCGCCGATGCTGACCCTGCCAGTGCCCATCCAGCAAACCAACTTCGTCGGTCCCCCGGGCAACGCCAACTTGGATCTCATTCAGAGCGCCCTCAATCTTGTCAGCAACTCGACCATGGGGACGGAAATCCGATTCACGGCCGGCGCGACCTATGTCATTACCAACGCTTCATTGACCGCGGGCATTCCCCTCGTGCTGAGTCGCGCAACCAACGTGTTGGTGAACGGCAACGGCTGCAAGATCCTGATCACCAATCCGCGCATCGGATTCCTGGGGGTCAACAGCTGTTCCAACATCATCGTGACCGGGTTCACGGTCGACCATGACCCTTTGCCGTTTACCCAAGGCGTCGTGACGCACAATTACTTTAACGACTCGCCCAAGGAATCAGCCATCGAGTTTCGGGTGGATGCGGGCTATCCCGCGCCGACAAACGACAATTACCTCGACCCGAATGCCAGCCGTTGGGGCATGGTCATGGATCCAGCGCGGCCTGGGCGCATTGCCAACGGTGCCTGGACTCAAGTGTTTTACACCAACGTGGTGCAAGCCGGCGCCAGTGGCGTCTTCAAGGTGTTTCTGACCTTTGGCGCCCGAGCCCAGGGCATCAAACCGGGAGATCTCTGGTGCATGATCTCGCGCTGGGACGGCTCCATGGTTTTCCACACCTTCCAGTCCGGCCAGGTCACCTATCTGAGCAATACCATTTATTCCGCGGCCGGAGCGGCTTACAGCGGGAGCCGGTGCCCGCTGATGAACGAAGTCAATGACCAGATCCGATTCGGTCCACCACCGGCCAATGCCTCGGCCCCACGCCGGCGCACCAGCAATGCCGACGGAGGGCTCTTCGTTGAAACACGGATTGGACCCTGGGTCCAGGGCTGCACGTTCCTGGGGTTGAGCGACGATGCGGCCAACGCCTGCATCGGTCCTTACATCATCACCAACGCGCCGCCTTACCCGACCAATATGTTCGGCGTGTTCGAGAATACCGTCCGCGGCGGAACCCCTGCCAAGCTGGCTCCTTTTCAAGCGCAAGTCGGGGATAGCATGGTTTTCTTCAACGCCACCAACGGCGTTGTGTTTGACCGCGCCGCCGTCACGGCAGTCAACCAATCGGACATTACCTTCGATCACGCTATCGCGAACGTCGTTCCTGGGACCTATATCGACAACACGATGTTGATCAATGAATCGCTGAATACCTCGGCCGTTTACCTTGAAAATCAGTTCCTCGATTCGGCCTTCCATGGCATCTATTGCCGCGCGAATAACATGTTGATCGCCCACAACACCGTCGGAGGCATGGGCAAGAACGCCATTTGCGCCTTTCCCGCCATCACTGCCAACTTTCTCAATTTCTTCGTTCCCACCAACATCGTCATCATGGACAACGTGTTGTCGGACGAAGGCTTCTCCTTCGAGGCCGTGCAGAACACCATCCCCTCCGACCAACCGGCCTACGCGATGATTGCGCTGCTCAAAGCCGACACCGTTTCGGATGCGGTTTCCAGCGGCTTTGACATTTCGGGAATCCGGATCCTCTACAACGCGTTCCTGGACTGGCGGCGCGCCCCGCTCACGCTTCACAACGCCTCCGACGTGCATCTGATCGGCAACTATTTCGGTCCGCCGGCCACCAACGACACCCTAGTCCCCCTCAGCGCCGACGTCATCGCCGACCTCTGGGCCTCCGATTACCCCAACCTGCTTTTCAGCAACAACGTGAACGCCACCACGCTGGCGGACAACGCCACGATAGACGAGGATGGCACCCTGGTCGCGCCCGCCCTAAACGCCTTTCAATTGCCCGTTGGCCCACTCTTGCGAATCGACCGTTCCGGGACAAGCTCCGTGATCGGTTGGGTCAGTCCTTCTCCGGGCTTCGTCTTGCAGCAAGCCGACGACTTGACCGTCGGCGCCAATGCTTGGACGGACATCGCGAACCAACCCGTGTTCTCCGGCAATTCCAACCAGATCACCCTCGTTCCGGGTCGGACCGTCACCAATCAATTCTATCGGGCCCGCCAGCGCTGAGCCGCCATTGCCATTCGCATTCCAACACGGATTATCCAGCGCACCAGCGTGGCTCGAGAATGGACTTCCCCCGAGCCGCTTGCAGGCAATCCGGATGAGCTTTCACAAGGCCAAACAGCCTCTACCGGGCCCGGAACCGGATGGGCAAGCTCGTGGGACCGTGGACATGAAGCCCTTTGCGCGGTTCCCAAGGTTCTTCGCTTGCGAGTCTTAAACCATCGACCCGCGCCAAAAGTTCGCTCAGCGCCACTCGGGCCTCCAGGCGCGCCAAGGCCGCTCCGAGGCAGAAATGGATGCCATGCCCGAAAGCGATATGGGGATTCGGATTGCGCTTCACGTCGAAGCGGTTTGCGTCGCGGAACTGCTTTGGATCTCGGTTCGCCGACCCGATCATCGTCAGGACTACTTTCCCCGCCGGGATCGTCTGATCATGCATCTGAACGTCTCCTGATCAGTTAGGGCTTGGTTGACACTCTCATAGTCGAACAGCATCCAAAGGCCGCTCTGGGGTTCATGAAACACGGGTGATGTTTCGCGAATGCGGTCGTACAATGGATAGGGGTTGCGGCGTGCGGCGTCAGATAAGAGTTCCATCATAGATTGCCCTCAAGAGCCGTTGTCACTTATTTCTAGAACTCGCCATGGGGGCACTTAGTTTACTGCCAGACATATCTCGTAACTCATTTAGCCTTTTGCCCCGGATATTTCGCATTGTTTGGTGGCCGGCGATGAACCGGCCTGGATTCCGCGTAGAAAGCCTAAAATGTTATGCTCACAAAAAGACCGTCATCTAAGACCAGCACCAAAAGAAGAAACGGCTCGGAGAACCCATCCGCTGCCAGAACCCCCACCCCCGACCCTGCCGGCCTTCGGCCGCAAATTGAACTCCGTGCATACCACCTCTGGCTAAGAGAGGGTGGACAACACGGAAACACTCTGGGCCACTGGCTCCAAGCCGAGCGGGAGATCGCACAATACCGGGCGCAGAGCGCCGCTGATTGGCCTTATGAATAGGCAACTCCCAGCACCCGGTCAAGAAGCTCTTATAATGCCGTGCTCAAGGATGTCAGAGGAATCACACCTCAAGCCCTGCGTGGCCGCGGAGGGTAGCGCCACAATGGATGCCGAGAAGAACTGCCTCGGCCCCATGCTTCTCCCTCCGACTGCGCGGCGTGCGGTTAATCAGCCAGAACGTGGGCCGCATGCGTAACCGCCGCTCCGGCTCGCAGGGACGCGGCCACCATCGCCGCCTCAACCCGTTCAGCCTCGGTGGCGCCCGCCTTGCGGGCATTGCCAGTGTGGTTATCAATGCAATAGGCAGGCCGTTTGCCCGTCACTCTATCGTCAGCTTCTTGATCGCATCCGTTTCGTACAGCTTGGCCGAGAACCCTGCCAGCAATGCACGGTCCTCCAGGGTATAGGCGCTCTCCTGTGTGAGGATCCTGATGTTGTCGTCGATTTCGTGCTGGAGTCGCATTCCAATGTTCAGGAGGTGAATGCGCTGGTCCTGCAGCACATGCCGAATGGCGGCGGCGGGTAGTTGCTTGAGCCGTTGCTGGTCGAATCCCGGCACAAGGTATCCCGACCACGCACCCAGCATGCCGGCGCCTATCACCTTCATGGCCACGATGCCCATGCCCAGTTCATGCGCCTTAGCCAGGCAAGCATCGCGCAGGGCGATCATCCGGGCGCTCCAGATCTGGTCGTAGCCCCGCGGTATGTACCCATAGGACAGCATACATTGATCGAACCCGCCTGACTCGATCAATGCCAGCGCCTTGTCGAAGTAGCCGTGCGCGGAGAACCCAATAAACCGGGTAACCTTTTCCTCCCTGAGCTTGGCCAGGGCGGCGTGGATCTTCATCGCCTGGTCGACGCTCATCTGCTGCAAGCCTGGCGTACCGTGGATGAGAATCAGATCCAGGTAATCGGTCTGGAGCGTTTTGAGAGATTGCTCCACTGACTTTCGCACGTCATCGGGGTGCGTGGCCTCGACTTTCGTCACCAGACAAACCTGGCGGCGTCGGTCTTTGAGCGCCTCCCCGAGAATCGCCTCGCTTTCCATATAAACAGGTGAGGTGTCAAAATAGCGCAGCCCCCGGTCGTAAGCATAGCGGACCAACTTGACCCGGTCCTCTTGCGAAAGCGGATTCACCCATGCCTTGGGGAGGGCCGCGCCGCCGTAGCCGAGGATCGGCAGTTTCAATCCAGTCTTGCCTAGGGTGCGAACCGGAATGTCCTCAGCCCGACTGTTGTTCTCCTGCGTGGCCTCCGTTGCCGATGCGGTCAAGGCGCTGGCCGCAATCGCCGTAGCCGCTGTTTGCACGGCCCTCTTCAGAAACTCGCGCCGTGCCACTTGATGGCTGGTTGTCTGCATAGCGTTTCAACCACGGTGGCTGCAGCTCCAGTTTATCCGGTTATTCACCAATAGCTACTCAGATTCACCGCCATGTGGATGCGGGATTTGTCGATGAACGTTCTGGGCCTTGTTGCGGAGCGCAAAACGTCTCCGCCGACCTCAGAGTGATCCCCAGCCAGAAGATCAACGAGGCCTATGAGCGCTTGCTTAGGTCCAATGCGAGATTCCGCTTGTCCATAGACCTGCCCTTGCTCAAATCGGGAAGATCGACGACGCTATTCTATGAAGCCCTCTGCACTTCATCTCGCGTTGGTCCTCCCCAGTATAGCAGCCTTCGCGGCCTCATCTGGCTCCTTCGATTGGCCCCAGTGGCAGGGCCCTGACCGGAACGCCGTTTCCCAGGAGCACGGCCTGCTCCAGGAGTGGACTAAAGACGGCCCGCCGCTCGCCTGGAAAGTCGAGGGACTCGGGGGCGGGGACAGCGCTCCCTCCATTGCCTCCGGACGCATTTTCGGCATGAGCAATCGTGGCGATGAAGAAGTGGTCTGGGCCCTGTCCGAGACCCGGGGTAGAACACTCTGGGTGTCATCTCTTGGGCCGGCTTATAACCAACAAATGCCGCAGGGAAAAGAAGGACCCGGGTGCACCCCCACAGTGGCTGGCGAGCTGCTCTATGTCCTGAGCTTACGCGGCCACCTCGCTTGCTTGCAGGTCAGCGACGGCAAGACCGTTTGGGCACGCAGCCTGAAAGCCGATTGTGGCGGGAGCATCCCAACCTGGAGTTACCGCGAATCCCCGCTGATTGACGGGGATAAGATCATCTGCACCCCCGGCGGCGAAGACGCCACCCTGGTGGCCCTCGACAGGCTGACCGGCAAAGCGATTTGGAGGAGCCTTGTGCCTGGAAGTCCTAGGGCGGCTTACGCGTCGGCCATTGCCATCGACTTCGCGGGGCAGCGTCAATACGTGCAGTTCACCCAGAAGGCATTGGTTGGTGTTGCGGCGTCCGATGGTACGTTCCTCTGGCGGTATGACCGGGCCGCCAACACCCACGGCATTAACTGTTCTACGCCGATTTACCACGATCGCATGGTCTTCGCCGCCTCCGCCTATGGCACCGGCGGCGGGTTGGTCAAGCTCAGCAAGGATCCGGGCTAGGGAGTCAAAGCCCAGGAAGTCTATTTCTCCAAGAAAATGCAAAACCACCACGGCGGCATGATCGTCCTCGACGGCTGCCTCTATGGCGCCAACGGGGGCAATGAGGGCGGCGCCCTCGTCTGCCTCGACTTCCAGACCGGTAACGTTCTCTGGGACGAGCACGACACCGCCCCGCCGCGGGCGCCCAAAGGCTCGTTGGCCATGGCTGATGGCCGGCTCTATTATCGCACCGAGAAGGGCCCCATGCTCTTGGTTGAACCCAGCCCGAGGCAATACGTCGAGCGTGGCCGCTTCGACCAGCCCGGCCGCAGCCCGCAGCCGGCCTGGTCACACCCGGTCTTAGCCAACGGCAAACTGTACCTCCGCGACCAGGATCTGCTGCTCTGCTACGACGTCAAAGCCCGGGGCAAATGACGTCGCTGCGTCCGGGGCGCGAGTCTGTGACTCGCAGCGGCTTGGGCGGTCAGGATGTGCGGCGGAGTGCCATGAGACGTCGCGAGGTTTCAACGTTGCTGCGGCTCTTAGAGCCGCGCCCCCCGCGCGGCGTTCACGCCGCCTTAACTACGAACAACCCAAACGGGTTGAACATGCGCCGTCGCCCGATCCGTCCGCGTTCAAGCGACCTGAAGGTCGCCATCCGCAACCGTAATGCCGCATGGATCATAGCGCCGCGAGCCGACACGTTGGTCCTTCGCTCTGCGTGACCACTCATGCACCTCCCCGCAGGCTCGGCCCGAGGGCCACGTGAAAACAGCCCACTCGCTTCATTGTTTGGGAACCCGCTCCGGATGCTCGCGTTGCCGAAGGCGAACGGCCTGCCGTTCGCCTTCTTCGCCTCCGAATAGTCGCGCCTCAAGCGGCTAGCTCGCCCATCCGGCCGAGTTGAAAGTCCTCGAACGCCTGTTGGATCTCTTCCCGAGTATTCATCACGAACGGGCCTTGGCCGACGACAGGCTCGGCGAATGGTTCACCGTCCATCACCAGCAACTTGGCTTCGGTGATTGCTTTCACACTGATGCCGTTGCCGGTGCGGGCAAAGATTGCCAGATCACCTTTGCGAGCGTCGGTGCCGTCCACCTCTACGTTTCCGCTCAACACCAGGAAAGTTGTCGTGTGGCCGTCGGGCAGCGGCAGGTCCGCCGACTTGCCGGCGCTGAGATTCACATCCCAAAGGTTGATCGGTGTGAAGGTCTTCGCCGGGCCCCGATGCCCGTTAAACTCGCCGGCGATGATTCGCACGCTCCCGGCCGCTTGCGGCAGTTCCACGCTCGGAATCTGGGCCTTGAGCAGGGTCTGGTAACCGGGTTTCGCTTTCTTGTCCTTAGCTCGCAGGTTCACCCAAAGCTGCACCATTTGCAGCATGCCGCCTTTGCGCGTGAACTCTTGCGAGTGGAACTCTTCGTGAACGATCCCCTGGCCCGCGGTCATCCACTGCACGTCGCCCGCGCCGATCTTGCCGCCGCCGCCGCTGGAGTCGCGATGTTCCAACTCGCCCTGGTACGCCACGGTCACGGTCTCGAAACCTTTGTGCGGGTGTCCACCGACCCCGCGCTTCTCTTCGCCGGGCGCGAACGCATAGGGCGAGGCGTAGTCGAGCAGCAGGAATGGGCTCAGCTCGCGGCCCAAGCCATTGTAATCGAACACCGAGCGCACCGGGAACCCGTTGCCGACCCAGTGCATCCCCGAACTCTGACGGATGCGAAGCAGTGGTTTCATCGACTGGCCTTTCGTCTCTGCGGTTTTCAGTTCTGTTCTCATGCCAACACCGTAGCCCGGTGATTCGCGGTCCGGAAATACCTTGTTGCTTCGGTGAGCATACCCCGCGCGTCTGCTCAGACCCAGATCCTACTCTTAATCGTAATCCTGCTCTTAATCCCCGTCGCTCAGCCGTCCCTTCCCAGTAGCACGCCCAGTTACCTTGCCTTCCCAGGCCGGGGCGTGAGTATAACTGGATTGTATATCAAGCTAACAAGTGTGTCACCCCCCCACTGCCCCGGGACCCGTAAAAAGCTCGCGAGCTTCCACCATCTTTCACGCCGGTCCGGAAACGCGAACGAGGAATTGCATTCGAAAATGCGACCTCCCCGGGCATGTACTATGCTGTCCGCGGGGGTCCGGTTTGATGAAACTCCCGTTTCCGCAAGTCGTTGAACACAAGAATTCCCTTTTCGCTGCCGAATCGCTAAACTGTTCACTGAATGAACGCAACGCTCATGAAGCGTCTGTTTCGAGTGATCCAGTCGGGCTCGAGCGCCGACGTGGATACGTTGTGTCGCCGCGTCATCGATGAGGAGAAAAAGCAGGGGCACAACCGAGTGGCGCGTGAACTGGAGCGTATCCTGACAGAGAAGCAGCAGGGCAACGCCGGCGCGGTTCCACGCTCGTTACAGCCTTTGCCCACCAGCCGCCGGGATTCCGCTCCGCTTGTGCAGGAAATCACTTTGGACAAACTCCGGCACCACATGGTTCTTCCGGAGGCGGTGGAGCGACGCTTCCATCGCATCGAAAGGGAATTCGCGGCACGGACACGGCTGGCCAAACACGGCCTCCGACCACGTCATCGTATTCTGCTATACGGCCCGCCGGGTTGCGGTAAGAGTCTCGGCGCGGAGCGCCTTGCCTGGAACACTGGGCTTTCACTCCGCAAGGTGCGTTTCGATACACTACTGTCGTCCTACTTCGGCGAGACAATGGCGAACCTACGCAAAGTATTCGACGCCGCGCAGGCCACACCTTGCGCCTTGTTCCTTGACGAGTGCGATTCACTCGCACGGTCCCGATCGGAGCGCAACGATGTGGGTGAAGTTTCGCGCATAACGAATGCCTTGCTCGAGATGTTGGAGGATTACAAGGGGGACGGGCTGGTGATTGCGGCCACCAACCTCGACTCCGCTCTGGATACAGCCTTGTTTCGGCGCTTCGACGAGGTTCTGAAAGTACCACTGCCAGGCATCGAGGAAATTTGCCGCTTATTAGAAGCCACGCTCTCACCGATGGAAACAGATGCCACCATTGGTTGGCCGGAGATCGCGCGGGCGATGGATGGCATGTCCGGGTCGGAAGTCGTCCACGTCGCCCAGAGCGCAGCGAAGCATTGCGTGCTTGAAAGCCGCTCGCGGGTCTCCGAACCGGATATCCGGCGCGCGCTCGCCGAGGTTCAGGAGCGCCACGAGGCCTCCTGAACTTTATGCCCAGGCCTCAAGGTTTCCCTCATCTCCAGTTGACGTTCAGCGGCACCTACGAACCGCACTTCCATGGTGGGCATCGCGAGAATCCAGAGGTTGATGCCATCCGCGCTAATCCGGCAGCCCATGCGACCAGGATTCGCGGCATATTCGGCGGGATACGGCAAGTAGATGCCGAGCTCCGTCGGCTCCGAGCAGAAACGGGCTTGCCCGCAATCCCTGCCGATCGCGGCTTCCTGTTAAGACTGCCGGAGGGCGTGGATGTTGATCAACTCGTCCGGGCAATTGGCGTGGAACTAGTCGCCGAGACCCAAGAGGGCTTGATGATGGTTTCTACGGTCGACCTCCAGTTCACCAAGCTCGAGGAGGTTTTGCGCCAGTTTGAAACAGGAGCGGGAGGTGTAGTCGCCGGTTCCTCCTTGTTGGATATTTACGATCGGTCGGACGACCCGCAGCGTTTGCGGCACATCCTCGGCCCGGAGATTCTTGCGCTGTGGCCGCTGGCTGACACCACGATCTACACTTTCGACCTTGGCGTCCAGACCGCCACCAGCACACGGGATGTAAAGTGGCCAAGGGTAAAGCAAAAGCAGGATGAATCCGACGCCGATTTCCAGCAGCGAAAGGAGGCGAAACGGCGAGAGGCATGGATTGAGGCCGACGCCGAATGGCTGAAAAAGGCCGAAGCGCGCGTCGGGGAACTTCAGAATTTCATCCAACACTACGGTGGCGAGGTCCTCTCGGGTGTTATGTCAGCGACCGGCCAGGAAGAAGAATCCGGTATGGTTTTTCCCGACAGCGTTCAGCTCCGAGTGCGTATGAATGGCGCTGGCTTCAGGGACGTTATTCTGAATTTCGCACATCTGTTCGATGTGGTATTGCCGCCGGAATTGCAGGAGGACGTATCGGCACGCGCCCTGCGGCAGGATCAGCCGCGACTCGCTGTGCATCCGCCCGCGGCCAGTGCTCCCGCGGTCTGCGTGATCGACAGCGGCATCGAGGAAGGCCACCGTTGGCTTGCGCCCGCCGTTGACTTCGCCACAAGTCGTTGCTTCCTGCCCGGCGTCGACCCGGACGATGTGGCAGACGATTCTGCTCCGCAGGGACATGGCACGCGCGTCGCAGGTGCGGTACTTTATCTCGATAACATTCCCGCAGCTGGTGAGGTCGATCCAGTTGCCTGGATTCAGAACGCGCGCGTTCTCGATGCGGACAACCGGTTGCCGGATTCGCTTACGCCGGAGGAATACCTCCAGAGGGTGGTCGCACACTTCCATGCCGGGCCGCGCTTTACCAAGATCTTCAACCATTCAATCAACGCGAACGTGCCCTGCCCGACACAGCGTATGACCTCATGGGGGGGCCAAACTGGACCAGCTTTCCCACGAGCAGGACGTGCTGTTTATTCAGTCAGCGGGCAATCAAACGCGTCTCGACAACGGCGACCAAGCCAATCCTGGCCTGTCCGCCCACCTGGATGCTGGCCGCCGGCCGCCGGAGCATCAGTTGGAGGCTTCGATGCGTGTTTCGAATCCCGCCCAGAGTCTTCATGCATTGACAGTGGGTTCGGTCAGCGCCGGTGATTTTGAAGATGCGAACACTCGATCCTTCGCCACCGGCGAGCATCTGCCTTCCGGTTTCAGCCGCGCCGGCTATGGCGAGCCGTGGTCGGTCGTGAAACCCGAGGTCGTGGAGATCGGCGGCGACCTGGTCTATTCCAAGACCTCTCCCCGGCTCGTTCGCGTTCAATCCGAGATCGCCGTCGAACTGCTCAATTCGACGATGCATGGCCAACCCGCCTATTCCAAGGACGGGGCGGGCACCTCATTTGCCGCTCCCAAAGTGGCGCATATCGCTGCGCACCTGCAAAATCTTTTTCCCGCTGCGTCGCCTTTGCTTTACCGGGCGTTGATCGTCCAAAGCGCCCGCTGGCCAGGCTGGGCCGAACGTGAAGAGGACAAGGACAAGGTGCTCAAGTTGATTGGTTACGGAATCCCTTCGTCGGAACGAGCCACGACGAATTCTGATCGACGTGTCACGTTGATCACGCCGGATGCGGAGCTATTACCGAGCAAACAACTTCATTTATACACCGTCCGGATTCCGGAGGAGCTTCGCAACGCGGCGTTGGAAGCACGGATTCGGGTGGACGTGACGCTGGCTTACACCGCTTTGCCTCGCCGAACTCGCGCCCGCCGCACCGGTTACCTGGAAACGTGGCTCGATTGGGAAACGAGCAGGCTGAATGAACCAAGCGACGTTTTCCTGACGCGGATGGAAAAAGGAGACTGTTTTTTCTCAGGAAGTGAATTTGACGCTGAACACACGCCGGGAGCGCTTGCTGCGGCGATTGTGGCAAACGGAATCTCCCTTCCCGATGCGCGGACAAGCATTGAATCGCTGAACAAACTGCTCGGCGAGGCTCGTTTGCTGCCATGGTATCCCAACATTTCTTTGCCCCGGGCGACCGAGGACCTGGTCAATCGTGAAGCGACGCTGAGATACGCAGGACGAGTTAAATTGAATCGCATGATCCTTGAGGCAGCTTATCCCCTTGTGTGCCCTCAGAGGGTTGAATATGCAAATCTCCCATGGCTGCTTCACAGAGGGGCGGGTTGGGGTGAGTCCGAGGAAACCAGTCGCAATCGCGGCACGGTGCAGAAGGACTGGGCGATCTTCGACTCGTTCAACCTGCCCACCGAGTTTGCTATCGCCGTTCGCTCTCACATCGGGTGGAATCATCTGGAAGGGGCTGGCACGGCCCGTTACTGCCTCGCGGTATCCTTCGAAGTGATACAGGGTGAAGTCCCCATCTATACTCTCATCGAGAGTGAAATCCAGGTAGCCAAGGCTGAGGCTGAAGTATTCGTTCCGGCAAGCGGCCCGTCCTGACCAAACCCAGTGTCTCGCGAGGCTGAGCCTCGGAGCTCGCGGTTTTCTGAGGCTTCACTCATAGCGGGAGTTGAGGAGCAATCATCCGAGGGCGTGCTGATCCGGAGAACGAGCGTCATGGCCCCATTCCAGGCTCCTCCAAATATCTCGGCAAGATCATTCTCGATGTGGCGACCTGAAGCACTGCACGAAGGATGGCGAATCGGGCAGTTCACGAGCCCGGCACCACCCGCATCCGCAGCAGTAGGCAGAAGGTAACATCGACGTTTCACGACCGGAATGCGATCACAACATTTAGCCCCTAGCTTGACCAGTACAGGCTATGAACACTAAACCGAAAGCCATAGGCCAGGACAGGCAGCGACACCGCGAGGTAAGCGGGTTGCTATCGGACATTCTGTTGCTACGCAGCCAGGGGCTTCTGACCCAGACTGAATACGAGGAAAGACTCGGTGAGATTCAACGTGGGTTACCCTCGGCACAACATTTATCGGAATTTGACTTGGTAAGAGGAGGGACAATGTTCGTCTTGCGTGAAGCGGGTTCGAGGCGGATCGTTGCACAATTTGAGTTCCCTCGCGGCCACGAAGTCGCTCTGTGAGCAGGTGCCGGTTGTCAGGCCCTGGGACTGGATTTAATGGCGCTTTGCGCTCCCCCTTATCGAATCATGATCGAACCCGTTTGAACTCAACCAACTCGTGAAGGAACTACCAATGACCAATCGCACACAACGTCCCGGTGAGGGTCGAACCCGCGTGCCACGGCCAAAGCCGGTCGGAGGTCCTGATGGAAGCGGAGGCAAAATCACCCATGTCGTTATCCTATTCTTGGAGAACCACACGACCGATAACGTGGCCAGCGACGTCCCGGGAGTCGACGGCGACCCCGCCTTGCCGCTATCTCAGGACGTAGTCACGCCCGACCCTCCCCACGACCATGAACATTGGCTACTGCGCAATGCGCCGCCGCCGGCCGGTGGACGACGTGAACGGTTCAATGCCGCGATGATGCCGAACCTCTATAAATTGATGAGCGCGTTTACCGTCTGTGATCACTATTTCTCGGATTACGCGGGCAATTCCTTCCCAAACCATTGCTTCGCCATCGGAGCGGACGCCGAATGGGCGTATGCCAATCCGGGACCACGCTATAAAGTATCCATCTCCACCCCTGGCGTCCCTGCGCGCTTAAAACAAGCAGGGAAAAAATGGGCCAACTACGGCCGGGGCTTTGCGTTTCAGCACTATGCGGACCCATTGATGCAGAAGAACGCGAAATCGTCCGCGCAGTTTATGAGCGACGCCAAGGCAGGAAAGCTCCCACACGTATCATGGGTCTATGCACCCCAAGGCCAGGACTTCCATCCAGGCACGGGAACCAGCATGCGGGCGTCTGACGCTTGGCTGGGTGATGCCGTTCGCGCGATCCGGCAAGGTCCCGGCTGGGCATCGACCATGGTCTTTATCACCTTCGATGACTGGGGAGGATGGGCCGACCACGTCGATCCGGCAGTCAAAGAAGTGTTCCCGCCTGGGACCCTCTACGCCGGAGAGCCATACCGCTTTGGGTCGCGGGTGCCTTGCATAGTGGTTGGTCCATACGCCAGACCTAGGCATGTGTCACATGATCTGCTCTCACACGTCAGCTTGGTAGCGTTCATCGAACGGCTTTGGAACTTAGCTCCATCCCCCAACCAGGACGCGGCCCGCCGGACTGCAGCCGATCTTGGAATGGCGGGCTGTTACGACTTCAACCAAACCCCATTGAATCCGCCGCAGGTACCGTAATCTCTGAAGGGCAGCAACCCTTCACCACGGAACACTTGTTAGCCCGACAGCTTGCGCCAGTCCTGAACTCAAAGACAAAGCGTTGGCCGAGACCACACCGTTCTCCGCACAACCGAGCGGGTATCTGCAATTTGTCCGGCTCATTCTTCCGCCGATCCGGCCCCCTTCCCATCCTACTCTAATCGTAATCGTAATCGTACTCTTACTCGTAATCCTGCTCCTAATGCCCGTCGCTCAGCCGTCCCTTCCTAGTAGCACGCCAAGTTACCTGGCCTTCTCAGGCCGCGGGGTGGGTCTAACTGAGTTGTGTCTCAAGCTAGCAATTGTGTCACCCCGCACTACTTCATGACCCATGCAAAGCGACCAAGCTCCCACCGCGCTTCGTGGTCTGGGCGGCGTGCACCTTATCTACCCGCCATCCGTGTGATCAGCGACTCCCCGCATTTGCCATTCCCTGTGCCTGGAACCGTTGCACGAAAAACTACCCCACAGCGCCGCATCGCCTTTCCTCTCCTTGGGGAGAGGACCAAGGTGAGGGGAAACGGACCCTAGCCCTCCTGATTGCGCGGCATTCGTCCCAGACGGGCGCGGATTGACCGTGTCCTTGCGGCAAGGGTGCGTAAGGGCGACAAAGCCGTCGGATCGAGATTCCGACTGGATTGTTGGGCCACCCCGGAGCGGCGCGCGTTTCAGCTCACCAGTGCGGTCTGGTTGGCGAGTGCGGCCGGAAAGTTCCAGGGCATCCAACGGCTGGGATCGGCTTCGACGACTTCCGCGTTGCGGACCAAAGCCAGCATGCAGTCGAAGGGGTTGACCTGGTTGGCCCGACAGGTTGGGCGCGTCGGGTAGTTGTACCACGCACAGGGGTAACTAGAGGGAAAGAGGTCGGGCTGGAAATTCGTCCGGCAGAGTCGAGGGTTCCACGTTTCACTCCGCCGGCTTGGCAAACTTGGCTGAGTCAACCTCGACGTTGTGCTTCACACTCACGAACTTCAACGCGAGTTCAAAGTCCTGGCCGCCGCTCGAAACCTTCATCTTTAAGGCGCCGGGGTACTTCACGCCTTCAATGGTCTTGTAGTCCTGGAGGAGCGTGTTGACAGTGACGGCCCCGTCAGGGCCGCTGTATTGCGACTCCTGGCGAATCAACAGCGCCGTCTTGGTGCTGTACCAGAGCCTCTCCTTGCTCGAGGCCGTGGGCTTGGACTCCAGGAGCCAGGCTTCTTCCTCATCGACTTTCTCAAGACCTTTATAAGCCAAATCCGGATAGACGCTCTTGAGATTCAGCTCACGATCAAACCGCGCGTCCCGTTTCACTTTCGCCAATTCATCGCCGGTCTTCACTCGAAGACCCTGCCAAGGGTTCTTCGCCCACCCCACCGTCCCGTCAAATCCCTCGTCGATGGCGCCGTTGGTCCCCAAATCGATGTGCGACCTTTGCCGATCCGGGCTTTGCGCGAACACCTCTCCTTCGCTGTTGCCTAGGGTCTCCGATTCCAATCGGATCTGGACGCGGCGCGAATGCACTTTCTCCATCGCCTCCTTGCCGCCTATGGCCTCGACGTGCTTGGCCAGGATGGAATCGACCGTGGGGGTGTCTGCTCCGGTCGCGAGGGCTGCGAGTGCCAGAGAAGAACCGATCAATGCGGGTGCGATCAAGGGTGCGAGTTTCATATTATCGTCGGAACGTGCGGTTGCTGATGTCGTCAATATTCGGCCGCCGACCGCCTGAGATTCTCAATTGGTCGGTGCCGGTTAGTCGTCTAAACGGAATGACACATTCCGCTCTGGGGCGCCATTACAAAACCTCGCCCAGACTATACCGGTGCGAGCCCATACCTGCTCCAGAGTAATAGAAGAGGTTTCCAGACTCGCCTCGCCAAGTCGGGGGGGCGGCAGGGCTGCCGGAGGGAGACAAAGGCCCATCGCCGAGAACGGTTCCGGGCTGCAGTCCGGCGATCGTTGGGTCAGGCCAAAAGCCTTGCGAAGTGGAAGCTGGCTGGAGAAGCAGGGCGTTAGTGCCCAGGGGCTGAAGGTAAGTGATTAACCATCGTGAACTGTCACTGCAACCGCCGGACAACTCCCGGGTCTCGTAGTCGATTAGGCCGTCACCGTCCACGTCAATGCGAGCCGTGATTCTTTCACTGGGCAAGGGGGGCGGTTCACCCACGGCGGGGAAGCCGTAGGATGCCCAGGAGGCTTGGGGAGGTGCTGCCCCGCCAGGAAATCGGATCGATCCGGTGCCGGCTCCCATGCTAAAAAGCCTGCGATAAGCGAGGAAGAGCGGCTGATGTTCCGTCAAGGGACCCCTTCGAGTGGGGGAAGCCTCGCCTGAACTCTGTGATTCCTCATAAAGCAGAAGGGTGTTGGTCGCCGACAGCCAGGCGGCAGGGGCTGGTGCGTTGCTAGGCACGAGGGCGCGCTCGGGCATCGGCAACGGCACGAGAACGTTGGTTCCGTTAAGCTCCGCGTTTAAAGCCAGCCACTCAAATCTCGCACAGCTAGTGATGGTCTCGGTCGTTCGAAAAGCGCCAGTCGTGCTATTGGTCCAACGCCTGACCTCCACGATAGCTTCAACACCTCCGATCTCAGAAAGGACCAAGGCTGTTCGAACGACGTCTGAGTTGGTGGACGGCTGTGGATTGAAGGTCTCACCCACCTGGATGGCCTCTAGCACGGAGGGTTGATATCCCTGACCGAGCACGGAGACGTCCCCGACCCGCTCGCCTGGGAGCCGCCCCACCTCCAGCCAGCCAGCGTGAATCCCGTCAGCGCTGGTAACACCTCCGATAGACATGTAAGTAAATCACAAGCACAGTTGACAAGTGCCCCAGGCTGCGCTATCTTCACGTCCATGAAGAGCCATCGTTGCTCAGCCGGCACTTCGCGTCGATCCGGCCCGGTGCCGCGCGCCTTCCCGTCCCTGCGTCCTTCGCCTGTCGCCCAGCCAGTCCCGTCCCGTGAATATCGGCTCTTCGGCGCGCCGTTATCGCCTAATCGCCTTTTGCCTTCATCTTTTGGCCTTTCGAACGTAACTCCCTTGATTATCGGCTCGTCAGCGTGGTGTTATCGGTTCCTCCGTGGCTCCGCATTTTCCCTGGTTCATGTTTTTCTCCTCTCATTCTCTCTCCCTACTCACCACTCAGCACGCCAACGGGACCCTTGCCACTCGCCACTCGCCACCGATCCGGAAGATCCTTCCCTTACCCCGAAATACCCTTCCCTTAAGCCAGAATATCCCCCCTCAAGCCGTAATATCCCCCCTTATCCCAGAATATCCCCCCCGCCTTTTT
>Ga0265314_10000363_pt1 | contig 62960 bp, 66 predicted proteins | sample 4126metaG_FD_203106 | JGI IMG/M metagenome (GOLD analysis project Ga0265314, IMG submission 203106) | Rhizosphere microbial communities from Carex aquatilis grown in University of Washington, Seatle, WA, United States - 4-1-26 metaG | ecosystem: Host-associated > Plants > Roots > Rhizosphere >... | reverse complement strand
AAAAGGTCTGAGATCGATCGAAAGCCGGATGCGGTGATCATCTGCCGATCGATCACGGTCATGGCATTGGGGGCTTCGGAAAGAGGTTGAGACAAGCGCGAAGCGCTCAGAACCACCGGAAGATCTTGCAGATAAGCCTGCTCGGAAACAGCATCATCGGCAGCAATGGCTCCATTCTGGACGAAGGAAAACGAGCCAAGTATCAGCGCGAAAGCACATCCCTTCTTCAAAGAAGCCAAGCCGTGACGCATGACACCTCGTATAAGCTGATTGGTTTATTGTCTATTACTATAGAAATATGGGGTGGCTGATGGGGCTCGAACCCACGACAACTGGAATCACAATCCAGGGCTCTACCAACTGAGCTACAGCCACCGTTGAATCGTCAAGTTCATTGGTGTGCCCGACTGGAATCGAACCAGCAACCCCCAGCTTAGAAGGCTGGTGCTCTATCCGGTTGAGCTACGGGCACAATTCTGTCGGCAACCAACAAACTACTTACTGCTTGAACCTGGTCGGGGTGGAGAGATTCGAACTCCCGACATCCTGGTCCCAAACCAGGCGCGCTACCAGGCTACGCTACACCCCGAGAGCGCGGCATTATACAGGCCAAGCGCCAAAAATCAATTTTGATTGCGAGATTTTTCCAATATTTGCGGCATAGCCAGCATCAGGTAATAAACCATCGACCACAGCGTAAGCACCGCAGCCAGGTAGATCAGCAATGTCCCCCACCACAGCGTCGACACGCCGAGCAAGGGTTCCTGATATAGCAGGAACAAAATGGCGATCATCTGGAATGCAGTCTTGAACTTGCCCAGCATGGAAACCGCCACACTCTTGCTACTACCAAGTTGTGCCATCCATTCACGCAAGGCAGAGATGGTGATCTCGCGACCGATGATGATAAAGGCAATGAAGACATCGACCAGCCCCAGATTGACCAGCACGATGAGCGCTGCCGCCACCATCAGCTTGTCAGCAACCGGGTCAAGAAAAGCGCCAAAAGCTGAACCCTGGTTCAATGCTCGCGCCAGATAGCCGTCCAGCCAATCGCTGACAGCCGCCAATCCAAAGATAAAGGTGCTGAGCAGATGCTTGTGGTGCAGGCTGAGCGTCTCATCAGAGACATAGAATACCGCAACGAACACGGGGATCATCAGTATCCGGAACCAAGTAAGCAGATTCGGTATATTTAGCGGCATCGTTAATGTTAAGTGCTGGTAATTTATTTCAACAATAAATTTTGAATTAATGGAGTTGCTGGTAAATCTTTTCTGCGAGCGCCGGGCTGATGCCTTCTACTCGCGCCAATTCTTCAACACTGGCTTGTTGTATCCCCTTTAGTCCGCCGAAATGAGTCAGCAAGTTACGCCGCCGTTTTTCCCCCACGCCTTCGATATCCTCCAAAGAGGAGGAGGTGCGCGCTTTACCACGTCGGGCACGGTGTCCGCTGATGGCGAAGCGGTGCGCCTCATCACGAACTTGCTGGATCAGATGCAGAGCCGGACTATCCGGTGGCAATTGTAGCGGCTTTTCCACATCGGGTCGTAACAATTGCTCCATCCCCGGCTTGCGCTCCACGCCTTTGGCAACGCCAACCAGCGCGATGTCTGACAGCCCGAATTCGGTCATCACCTCCACCGCCATGCTCAACTGCCCGGCTCCCCCATCGATCAGGATCAGGTCTGGGCGCTTACCCTCTCCCGCCTGCAATTTCTGGTAGCGCCGCTCCAAAGCCTGTTTCATCGCAGCATAATCATCGCCGGGTGTGATGCCGTTTATATTGTAACGGCGATATTCTTGGGGACGTATAGCCATGTCGTCATACACCACACAGGAAGCCACGGTCGCCTCGCCCATGGTGTGGCTGATGTCGAAACATTCGATGCGTTTCAGATCCGGCAATGATAGTGCCGCGCGCAACGCATCCAGACGCAGCGCCTGCCCGGCCTGCAACCCAGCCTGTCGGCGCAATGCCAGTAGTGCATTGGCTTGCGCCATCTCCAGCCACTGACGCCGCTCTCCGGTCACCGCATGTCGTATCTGCACTTTGTGACCGGCTTGTTCGCCCAACAGTTGCTCCAGCGCCTCATCGGTAATTTCAATGCTGGTGATGATCAGCGGCGGCACGCTGCTCTCCAGATAATGCTGTGCCAGGAAGGCTTCCAGCACTTCGGCGCTGTCCTGTCCCTGCACGTTCTGCGGGAAGAACGGCTTGTCGCCCAGATGCCGCCCGCCGCGCACGACTGCGAAATTCAGACACAGCGCCCCTTCTGCTTCGACCACAGCAATGATGTCAGCATCGGTATCGCGCCCGCTCTCCACGAACTGCTTTTCCTGCACCGTATGCAGCGCCTGTAGCTGGTCACGCAGCGCGGCGGCGTGTTCGTATTGCATAGCTTCTGAAGCCTGCTCCATCGCCTCTCGCAAGCGTTTCTCCACCTCATCGAATTTGCCTTGCAGCAACAGCCCGGCATTGCGCACGTCGGTGGCGTAATCCTGCGCACTGATGAGACCGACACAAGGCGCACTGCAACGGTGGATCTGATGCAGCAGGCATGGCCGCGTGCGGTTATTGAATACACCTTCTTCGCAGGTGCGCAGTTTGAATACCTTCTGCAGCAGGTTGATGCTTTCCTTCGCCGCCTGCGCATTGGGGTAAGGACCGAAGTATTGATGGCGCTTGTCGGTCGCGCCGCGATAATAGGTCAGTCGCGGCGACGGACTGCCGGTGAACACGATATAGGGATAGGACTTGTCGTCGCGGAAAAGGATGTTGTAGCGCGGCTTGAGCGACTTGATGAGATTGTTCTCCAGCAGCAGTGCTTCGGCCTCGGAACGCGTTACCGTGACCTCGATGCGGGCGATATGCGACACCATCAGACGGATGCGCGGCGACAGGTTGCTGATCTGGAAATAAGAGCCGACGCGCTTTTTGAGTTGGTTGGCCTTGCCCACATACAACACCTGCCCAACCTCATCCAGCATGCGGTACACGCCCGGCTGCAAGGGCAGCGAAGCGACGAATTCCTTGGGATTGAAGGGACTCTCACTCATCCCCTATAGCAACCCCTGTAATCCTCTAGTGAACTCGGTCGCCCCGCCGTTCGCCGGATGGCGTACCGCTCCGGCGACTCGTACTCCCATCTCGTTCAACAAACCTTCCGCTTTTTTACCGACCGCAACGATCTTCGCGCGTGGAAAAGCTTCGATCAGCTTGCGCATGGCTGGCGCACCAAGCCTGATCTCTTCCGGTACCGGTGTACGGTTCGACCACAGATTGTCGGAGCGATACGGATGCAGTTGCATTGCATTCCAGAGGATGGTGCGCTTTTCAATACCGAGCCGGTAGAGCGTCTTCCAGACGATAGTAGCTGAAGGCTCTGAGAATGGCAGACGCCGCGTGGACAAACGGCCCGTCAGGGCCGGAATACGCGGGATAGCCCCCTCACCCAGCAGCCGTTCGCTGGTAAAGGCGATGCCGCTGTAGCGGCAGCCCTGATAGCCGGGTGCCTCGCCAGCCAGGATGAATTCCGGATCGCAATCCAGATGCAGTGCCAGCCGCTGCAGCTTGGTTTGCGGGCCGTTGCCTTCGGCATCATGCGGACAGTGGTCTCGCCAAGGATTGAACAGCCCCGGCACACCGCACGGCAAGGTATCGACCAAGTCGCCGGCCAATGAGAGTCTGGATGCGTTCATATACTTCTTCGATTCTTTCGGAGATTGCCAAAATCAGGATACTAAATGAAAAGCCTGGCAAGCGGCAAAACTCGCAGCCAAAACCTGCCAACTGCATCTTTCTTCTGTTCATTGGAACCGCAAAGCATCGATCGGTTTGAGCATGGATGCCTTGCGCGCCGGATACCAACCGAAGAAGATACCTACAGCGGCCGCTACGCAAAAGGCTGTGATGATGGAAGTCACCGTCACCATCACCTCCATACCTGTCAGTTGATGCACAGCCATCGCACCACCGACGCCAAGCAGCACACCGATCAGACATCCAGCGACCGAGATGATAATGGCCTCCAGCAGGAACTGGAGCAAGATATCCTTGCCGCGTGCTCCGATGGCCATGCGGATGCCGATCTCGCGCGTGCGTTCGGTCACTGACACCAGCATGATGTTCATGATGCCGATGCCGCCGACCAGCAACGAGATCGAGGCGATGGCGCCCAGCATCATGGACATGACCCTGGCGGTCTCGGCGGCTGTGTTGGCCATGGCAGTTAGGTTTCGCACGGTGAAGTCATTCTCAGTGCCTTCGCGGACACGGTGGCGCTGGCGCAATAGATCGTTGATGGACTTTTCGACTCGCGGCATCGCATCGTCCGATTCTGCCTGCGCCATGATGAAGCGGACTGCGCCACCGATGCGCGTTCCAAACACTTTGCGCTGCGCGGTCGTCACAGGGATCAGCACGGTGTCATCCTGATCGCGCCCATCCAGGCTTTGCCCTTTTTCCGCCAATACGCCGAGCACGACAAAAGGACCGTTCTTTATCCGGATGGTCTTGCCTACCGGGTCTTCGTCACCGAACAGATTCTGTACCACCGTCTGTCCCAGCAGCGCGACCTGTGTCGCCGATCTGACATCCGAATCGGCAAAAGGAAATCCGGCTGACAGTTGCCAATCGCGCACCGTCAGAAAGGCGGGCGTAGTGCCGGTGATCTGCGTGCTCCAGTTGTTGGGGCCGTACACCAGTTGTGCATTACCGGGTGACGAAGGGGCTGCGGCAGTGACCGAAGGCAATTCTTCGATGGCCTGGGCATCGGTGATGGTCAACGTCGGTGCCGCCCCCCCACCCATACGAGCGCCACCTGAAGTAGTGGAACCGGACAGGATGATGAACAGATTACTGCCCATCGATGCAATGGACGCCTGCACCTGCTGCTGCGCCCCCTGCCCAACGGCCAACATCAATATCACTGCGCCGACCCCGATCACCATGCCGAGCATGGTCAAAATGGTGCGCAGCCGATTCGCTCCCATCGCCATCCAGGCTTCGCTGAGCATGGCACTGATCATGAAGTCTTCTCCAGATGTTCCGGTGCCGCATGTTCGACCGCTCCGTCGTATACGATGCGCCCGTCGGACAGTCGCACCAGACGGTTGGCATAAGTGGCGATATCCGGCTCGTGCGTGATGAGGACGATGGTGATGCCGTCGCGCTGATTCAGTTCACTGAACAGCGCCATGATTTCCTGACTGGTATGAGTATCCAGATTGCCTGTGGGTTCGTCCGCCAGCAGCAGTTTGGGCTGGTTGACCAGTGCACGCGCGATGGCAACACGCTGTTGCTGCCCGCCGGATATCTGATTGGGACGCGAGCGGTTGTATTGGCCGAGACCAACTTTCGCCAGCATCTCGTTGGCTCGCGCCAGGCGTTCGGCGCGCGGCGTTCCACGATAGATCAGCGGCAATGCCACGTTGTCTTCCAGACTGGCCCGTGGCAACAAATTGAACCCCTGGAACACGAAGCCGATCACCTGATTGCGCAGCAATGCCAGCTCATCGCGGCTCTGTTTATTCACATCTCGGCCATTGAGAAGATATATGCCGCTGGTCGCCACATCGAGGCAGCCAAGAATATTCATGAACGTTGATTTGCCGGAACCCGACGGGCCCATGATGGCAACGAACTCGCCCGGCATCACCGATACGGACACGTCCTTTAGCACCGGCACCGTGCCGGCGTCGGTCACGTATTCCTTGAATAAATGCTCGATATGAATGACGGAATCGTTGCTCATCGTATGTCTGCCGTTAGAACAGCCTCATACCAGGTCCGCCGCTACCAGTCTTGGTAGGTGGCTGTCGATCCTCGACGATTACCGCATCGCTGTCCTTGAGTTCACCAGCCAACACTTCGGTCATCTTGTTGTCCGTAATACCAACGGATATGCGCACCGCTTTAGGCTGTCCATTCTCCAGCACATATACGGTACCCATCTGTACCCCATCTTTTTTCTCTTTGCGCCCCTCTCCTTTTGGCTTGTCGCCCGGCGGGCGCTTTGCCGCATCGACGGGCCGGAAACGCAAGGCTGAATTGGGAACCACCAGAATATCCTTGCGCTGCGCCACCACGATGTTCACATAAGCCGTCATACCCGGCATGAGCGCCTGATCCTCATTCTCCACCGACACCACCACGTCATAAGTCACCACGTTCTGCTGCGTGGTCGGATTCAGACGCACCTGTTTCACTTCGCCTCGGAAGGTGCGGTTAGGAAAAGCATCCACTCGGAACGTCGCCAGTTGTCCGACTTTGATGTTTCCGATGTCAGCCTCGGCATAACTCGTGTCGATCTGCATGTGCGACAGATCTTGCGCGATCTGAAACAATGTCGGCGATTGCAACGAAGCTGCCACGGTCTGGCCTACATCGACCAGACGTGACACGACGACACCGGATACTGGTGAACGGATCACGGTATTGTCCAGATTCCTGCGGTCGCGCACTACCTGCGCCTGTGCAACATCGAACTGTGCCTTGGCCGCCTTGAGAGCTTGCACTGCGACGTCCAGATCTTGTCGCGTCACATATTCCTGTGCGAACAATCCGCGCGCGCGGTTCTCATTAGCCTTAGCCAATTCCAGCGAAGCCTCGGCACTGGCCAGATTCGCTTCACTTTGCTGAAGTTGCGCCCGATTCAAGGTCGGATCTAGCTCCAACAGCACCTGTCCCGCTTTTACGATGCCATTGAAATCCGCATATATCTTGTTGACGATGCCGGAGACCTGGCTGCCGACACTGACCAATACCACTGGATTCAGCGTCCCGTTCGCTGCAACACTTTGCGTGATGTCCCCATGCTCCAACGGCATAGCCGTGTAGCGTCCTTCCGCAGACGCCTTGGACGGCATGAACCACCAGATTGCTGCTGCACCGAGCAGCAGTACGATCGTTCCGATCAATATTCGTTTCGACATGTTCATATGCATTCCAATACTCCTGTTTCAGTTCCCAGCATCCAGCCGGGTCAGATCAAGTTGGCCGATAGCTTGAGCCAGTGCCAGTCGACTTGTTTGAAAGTTATACAGCGCCGCAACCCGCTGCTGCCGCGCACTTGCGAGCGTGCTTTGTGCATTCAGCACATCCAGTATGGACATGTTCGCCACGCCTGCCTTGTAGCGCCCCAGTGTCATGCGCTCGGACAGTTCGGCAGAGGCTACCAGGTCGCCGGCAGCCTGCAATGACTGGCTATTGGTCAATAGCGTCTGGTAGGCCCTCCATACATCAAGCGCGACTTGATTGGCCAGCAGATCGCGTTCTGCCACTTTTCCCTCCACTTGCAACGCGGCGGCACGGTTCTGGTATGTGTTGCGATAACCCGTAAACAAAGGCACATTGAGGGTGATGCCGATGCTGCTGCTGTGGTTGTTAGAGCTTGGGGAGCCGGGATTATTCTGAGTTCCAGTCGATGCCCCCAGACTGACCGTAGGCAGACCAGTTGCACGGGTCGCAGTGAACTGCGCCTCGGCAGCTTTGATCTGTGCCTCTGCTGCCCTCAGATCTGGTCGCTTCTGGCGCGCATCGGCAATCAGTTTTCCAATGTCCTGTTCTGCAATGGCATCGGGTGACGACTCCGGCAACGGCAGCAGTGAATAGGTCTGGCTGGCATCAAAGCCCATGATGTTCGCCAATGTTCCCTGTGCGCTACGCGCATTGCCCTGCGCGGTGATCAGATTGAGTCTGGCCTGGGACAAGGCCGTCTGAGCCTGCAATTTATCTGACGGTGTGGCGATCCCGGCCTGATAGCGGGCATCGGCCGCAGCCAGACTTTCCTTGGCTGACGCCTCGGCAACCAGCAAAGCATCCACACTGGCGCGCGCAGACAGCAAGGCGTAATAGGATTGTACGGCAGTCAGAAAGTTGGCTTGGAGTGTCGCATCGCGTGTTTCATTGGCCGCCACCAGCAGTTGTTTTGCATTTTCCAGTGTGGCTGAGCGTCCACCAAAATCAAACAACAGATAACTTGCGCTCAGGTTAGCGTTGCGACTGGTGTAATTGATCGTGCTTCCGGAAGAGTCAGACCTGTTACGCGATTCGCCAGCTTGAGCTGATAGCGTCGGCAAGTAGGCCGACATGCCAACACCGACATTTGCTGCCTGAGCTCGCGCACTGGCCCAAAGCGAACGTGTCTGCGGATTGTTGCACAAGGTCAGGTCGACCACATCGGACAGTGACAGCGGCTTCTTGATCTTCTCTTTGTTGCAACGACTGGCATCTGCTGTTTGGGGAAAAACGCCAGACTCGATGTATCCCTCGGTCGACAGAGGATCCGCAGCAGCTTGTGCCAGCAACGGCAACATCACCAATTGGCACATCAGCAGCAGTTGTTGGAATCGAAATCGAGTCACGGTATCAGACAAGTTGAATGAAGGTTCGTTTATAAACTGTCTCTAGCCTATTACAAAAGCATTGAATTTGATGCGTTGATACAATTTATTACATATGAGAATAGCTTGAGCATGTCGACTCATTCTGAAGGTTCTTCAATAAAAAGCCCCGCAGTGCGGGGCTGTAGATGACTTGTTGGCTTTACAGCCCCGGCTGCCGCCTTGCGGGTACAAGGCGGGGCTGAAATAAACTTAATTCACTGCTTATTCTGCAGCTGGTGCCGCCGCTTCAGATGAATGCGGCACCAATGCCTTCATGCTTAGACGCATGCGGCCTTTGTCGTCCAGCTCCAGCACCTTGACCTTGACGATCTGGCCTTCTTTCAAATGGTCCGCGACATTGGCGATACGCTCGTGCGAGATCTGCGAGATGTGCAACAGACCATCCTTGCCCGGCAGAACATTCACCAGCGCACCGAAATCCAGCAACTTGACCACCGGACCTTCGTAAACCTTGCCGACCTCGACTTCAGCCACGATATCCTGGATACGTTTCTTGGCCAGTTCACCTGCTTCACCACTCACGCAGGCGATGGTGATATTGCCTTCATCGTCGATGTCGATAGTCGTACCTGTTTCCTCTGTCAGTGCACGGATCACCGCACCGCCCTTGCCGATCACGTCGCGGATCTTTTCCGGATTGATCTTCATCTTAATCATGCGCGGTGCGAAGTCGGAAACTTCCGGACGCACGGACGGCATTGCCTGCTTCATGATGCCGAGAATGTGCAGACGGCCTTCCTTGGCCTGGCTCAATGCAACCTGCATGATTTCCTTGGTGATGCCGTTGATCTTGATGTCCATCTGCAGGGCAGTAATACCACGATCAGAACCGGCCACCTTGAAGTCCATGTCGCCCAGGTGATCTTCATCGCCCAGAATGTCGGTCAGCACAGCGAAACGACCGCCGTCCTTGATCAGGCCCATGGCGATACCCGCCACGTGCGTCTTCACTGGAACGCCTGCGTCCATCAGCGACAGACAGCCGCCGCACACGGAAGCCATGGAGCTGGAACCGTTGGATTCGGTAATCTCGGATACAACGCGGATCGCATAGCCGCATTCTTCTTCGCTCGGCAGCACGGCGATCAAAGCGCGCTTGGCCAGACGACCGTGGCCGATTTCGCGGCGCTTGGGCGTACCGACGCGGCCGGTTTCACCGGTGGCATACGGAGGGAAGTTGTAGTGCAGCATGAAGCGGTCGGAATATTCGCCTTGCAATGCGTCGATGGTTTGCGAATCACGCATGGAACCCAAAGTTGCCACGACCAGCGCCTGTGTCTCGCCGCGGGTGAACAGCACGGAACCATGGGTACGCGGCAGCACGCCGGTACGGATGGTGATCGGACGCACCGTGCGGGTGTCGCGACCGTCGATACGCGGTTCGCCGCTCAGGATCTGGCCGCGCACGATCTTGGCTTCCAGCGCGCTGAACAGTTCGCCGATTTCGTTCTTGGAGACGTTCTCGAATTCAGGCGTTGCCAACGCTTCGGATACCTTGGTGCGGATCGCTTCCACTTGATGCGTACGTGCCTGTTTCTGGCGCACGGCATAAGCAGCCTTCAGGTCGGCTTCAGCCAGTGCGGAGATCTTGGCGATCAGCGCTTCATTCTTTGCAGCAGGCGTCCAGTCCCAATCGTCCTGACCGACAGAATCAGCCATTTCGTTGATGGCGTTGATCACTGCTTGCATTTGTTCGTGGCCGAATACCACGGCGCCCAGCATGATTTCTTCCGACAATTCTTGCGCTTCGGATTCGACCATCAACACGGCTTTTGCAGTACCGGCGACAACCAGGTCCATCTGCGATTCAACCAGCTCATCCTTGGTCGGGTTCAACACGTATTGACCATTGAGGTAGCCCACGCGCGCAGCGCCAATGGGGCCATCAAACGGGATGCCGGAAATCGCCAGCGCGGCGGAGGCGCCGATCATGGCAGGAATATCGGAATCGATTTGCGGATCGGAGGACACCACGGTCGCCACGATCTGCACTTCGTTGTAGAAACTCTCGGGGAACAGCGGACGCAGCGGACGATCGATCAGACGCGAGGTCAGAATTTCCTTTTCGCTGGGACGGCCCTCGCGCTTGAAGAAGCCGCCGGGGATCTTGCCAGCGGCATAGGTGCGTTCCTGGTAATCCACGGTCAGCGGGAAGAAATCCTGATCGGGTTTGGCATCCTTGCGGCCGACCACGGTAACCAGCACCACGGTGTCGTCCAGACTGACAATGATGGCACCGCTGGATTGGCGGGCGATCTCACCGGTTTCCAGTGTCAATTGATGTTTGCCGTAGCTCAGGGTTTTTTTATAGTGACTCAAGATAGCTCTCTCCAATGTATATGCGTGACCGAGTGGCCGTTACCTGCATGGTGAAACGACATCCAAAACGAAGCGGGCCGCATTCGCGACCCGCTTGCAAAACCTGTTACTTGCGCAGATCCAGACGCTGGATCAGTTCTTTGTATCCCGCTTCATTCTTGCTCTTCAGGTAGTCCAGCAGCTTGCGGCGGCGGCTCACCAGGCGCAGCAGACCGCGACGGGAGTGGTGATCCTTGATATGTTCTTTGAAATGATCGGTCAGGTAGTTGATACGTGCCGTCATCAGGGCGACTTGTACTTCCGGGGAACCGGTATCGCCTTTGGCGCGCTGATAGTCAGTCACGATTTGCGATTTTTGTGCAGCGGTAATAGACATTGACTTCTCTCTCCAATAAAAAGTGCAGCATTCTACCCCTGAAAGGGGTTCTGGCTCAAGTTGATTCGCGCTGTGCAGCCGCTTTGGCCACGCTGGAGAGCAGACGGCTCGGGGACAGCCGCCCCCCTTCCAGCTCGCCCAGCCCGATAAAGCGCCCGGAGGCGTACAAGCGCCGTTTCCCGTCAGGATAACTGTCGTTCACCCCCAGTCTTTGCCCCTGGGCAAGCCGGCTGGCCTGAACTTCATCCAGTTCCAGACTGGGCAAATTCTGCACCAACCTGTCCAGCGGCATCAGACAGGCATCGCGCTGAACCTCGTTCATTTCCTCAAGCTGGGTCAGGGTATAGGCGTTTTCCAGACTGAATTCGCCAATTCCGGTACGGCGCAGGGCAATCAGATGCCCGCCGCAACCCAGTTTCTCGCTGATATCCTCGGCCAGCGTACGAACATAGGTGCCCTTGCTGCATAACACGCTGAAATCCAGTTCGTTGCCCTGCAGTCGATCCAGCGTCAGTTCGCGAATGAACACCCGGCGCAACTCGCGCTCCACGGTTTCACCCTTGCGGATGTACTCGTACAGGGGTTTGCCCAGATGCTTGATGGCGCTGTGCATGGGTGGAAGCTGTTGGGTCTCATCCATGAAGGTTGCCAGCACCGCCAGAACTTGAGCTTCGGTTACCGCGACAGGCCGCGTTTCGGTGATTTCGCCCTCGGCATCGCCGGTGGTCGTGCGCTGTCCCAGGCGTATCGTGGCGCGATAACGTTTGTCGGCATCCAGCAGGGCAACGGTGAATTTGGTGGCCTCGCCAAAACAGACCGGCAGCAGGCCAGTGGCCAGCGGGTCGAGGGTGCCGGTATGCCCGGCTTTTTCGGCCTGGAACAGACGGCGGACTTTTTGCAGCGCGGTGTTGGAGCTGAGTTCCAGCGACTTGTCGAACAGCAGAACGCCATCCAGCGGGCGTTTGACACGTTTGAATTGCTCAGTCTTTTTTGTCACTCGCAACCGCTTGATCGATCAACTGGGAAAGATGCGCCCCGCGCTCAACGGAGGCGTCGTAGACGAAGTGCAACTGGGGAGTGATGCGCAGCTTCATGGCATGCGCCAACTGGCTGCGCAGGAAACCGGCGGCGCGCTCCAGACCTTGCAGCAATTCCGGGCTGTCGCCGTCCAGCGAGGTGTAAAACACCTTGGCATGGGCGTGGTCGTTGGTCACTTCCACCCCGGTCAGCGTAACTTTCTTCACGCGCGGATCCTTCACCTCCAGACGGATCAACTGGGCCAATTCGCGCTGGATTTGCTCGGCAATGCGATCAGTGCGCGCGAAATCCTTTGCCATTAAAGTGCCCGTGCCACTTCGATAATTTCAAACACTTCCAACTGGTCGCCGATTTGCAGATCGTTGTAACCCTTCAGGGACAGACCGCACTCGAAGTTGGATTTGACTTCCTTTGCATCGTCCTTGAAGCGTTTCAAAGAATCCAGCTCGCCGGAATGGATCACTACATTGTTGCGCAGCACGCGCACGCTAGAGGAGCGTTTTATCAGACCCTCGGTGACGTAACACCCCGCGATCGTACCGACCTTGGAGATATGGAACACCTGGCGGATCTCGACCATGCCGATGATGCTTTCCTTCTTTTCCGGAGCCAGCATGCCGGTCAGCGCTGCCTTGATCTCGTCCACCATCGCGTAGATGATGTTGTAGTAACGGATATCCACGCCGGACGATTCTGCCAGACGGCGCGCTGTTGCATCGGCACGCGAGTTGAAGCCAATGATGATCGCCTTGGAAGCCAAGGCCAGGTTTACATCAGACTCGGTGATCGCCCCCACACCGCTGTGAATAAGATTGACCTTGACCTCGGCTGTGGAAAGCTTCTGCAAGGAACTGGCGATCGCTTCGAGCGAACCCTGCACATCCGCCTTCACGATCAGCGACAAGGTACGCACTTCGCCCTCGCCCATCTGTTCGAACATGTTTTCCAGTTTGGCGGCTTGCTGCTTGGCCAGTTTCACGTCACGGAATTTGCCCTGACGGAACAATGCGATCTCGCGCGCCTTCTTCTCGTCGGCCAACACGAGGAAATCGGCACCGGCAACCGGCACTTCGGACAAACCCTGGATCTCTACTGGTATCGAAGGTCCTGCTTCATTGATCACCTTGCCATTTTCGTCCAGCATGGCGCGTACACGGCCCGACACGGAACCCACCAAAATCGCGTCGCCGCGCTTCAGTGTGCCGGATTGAACCAGCAGGGTTGCCACCGCGCCCTTGCCCTTGTCCAGACGTGCTTCGACCACCACGCCTTTGGCACTGGTGTTCTTCGGCGCTTTTAGCTCCAGCACTTCGGCCTGCAACAGGATGCCTTCGAGCAGTGTGTCGATACCCTGCCCGGTCTTGGCGGACACTTCGACGAACATCGCGTCACCGCCCCAATCTTCCGGCACTACGCCTTCCGCCACTAGTTCCTGGCGGACTCGCTCGGAATTGGCATCCGGTTTGTCGATCTTGGTGATCGCCACCACGATAGGCACTTCGGCCGCCTTCGCATGATGGATCGCTTCCTTGGTCTGCGGCATCACACCGTCGTCCGCTGCCACCACCAGAATCACGATGTCGGTCGCTTTCGCGCCGCGTGCACGCATCGCGGTAAACGCTTCGTGGCCCGGAGTATCGAGGAAAGTTATCATGCCGCGCGGCGTATCCACATGGTACGCGCCGATATGCTGGGTAATGCCACCGGCTTCGCCGGAAGCCACGCGGGTGCGGCGAATATAGTCCAGCAGGGATGTCTTACCATGGTCGACGTGACCCATCACGGTCACGACCGGTGCGCGGGATTCCAGCACCACATCGCCATGATCGACAGCTTCCATCAGGAAGGCATCGGGATCGTCAGGCTTGGCGGGAACGGCCTTGTGGCCGAGTTCTTCGACCAGAATCATGGCCGTTTCCTGGTCCAGCACCTGATTGATCGTGACCATGGAACCCATCTTCATCAGGGTCTTGATGATCTCGGCGGCCTTGATCGACATTTTCTGTGCCAACTCGGCCACGGTGATGGTTTCCGGAACCATCACTTCCTGAACGATAGGCTCGGTCGGCAACGAGAATGCATGTGCCGCATCCGGTTTGCTGTGTTTATCATGGCGCGGGGTACGGATCGCGCTGCCGCCGGTGCGGCTGCCGAGTCCGGCACGCGTGTCGGTACTGCGCGACGGCGGACGTTTCTTGTGTCCGGCCTCATCCCACGGACTATCCTTTGCAGCTGCCTTGTCGACTTTCTTGGCAGGACGCACCACTTTGTCGCCCGGCTTCAAGGTTGGCTTATGCAAAGTTCCTTCTTGAACTTCTGCGGCAGGCGCAACGGGGGCAGCCACTGCCGGCTTGGACTCGACTGCGGGTTCTGGCGCAGGCGCAGGTTCGGCAACAACAGCCTTGCGTTTGCTGCGCTCTTGTTTGGCTTGAGCATCCGCTGCCTGACGTGATGCCAGTTCAGCTTGTAGCCGCGCCTCTTCTTCGCGCGCCTTCTGTTCTTGCTCGTCCAGTACCTTTTTTGTGGCCTTGGTCTTGGCAGGTATGGCTGCTTCCTCGTCCACTACAGGCGCGGAAGCTTCCGTCACTTGTGGCGCAACCGGTGCAACGGTACGCTTCTTGCGAACTTCTACCTGAATAGTCCGCGACTTGCCGGAGCTATCAGCCTTCTTGATTGCTGTCGTCTCACGGCGAGTCAATGTGATCTTGTTCTTACCGCTTCCGTGGGCGCTGCGAAGATGTTCAAGAAGTTGCGACTTATCCTGTTCCGATATGGAGTCGGTATCTTTCTGCTTGGAGACACCAGCCGATTGCAATTGCTCCAGCAATAGCTCGACCGGCAGCCCTAGCTCACCCGCAAATTGCGCGACGTTCATTTTTCCCATTACGACCCCTCAAACCAATACCAGACTACGGAAAACCTTTTGTTAATAGCGCTTCAGGCTCAAACGAACCAAGGCGCGCGCGCCGTCATGATCAACTGATTGGCACGCTCTGCATCCATCCCGGTCATCTCGACCAGTTCGTCGCCATCCAGATCGGCCAACTGTTCTTGTGTACCGACACCTTTACCTGCCAATGTGCGCGCTGTCTCTTCGTCCATACCTTCCATCTTGAGCAAGTCTTCTATGCTGTGCTCAACCTGCTCTTCGTTGGCGATAGCTGCCGTCAGCAGCGCGTTGCGAGCGCGGCTACGCAGCTCATTGACTGTTGCCTCATCGAAGGATTCGATGGCCAACATCTCATCCAGCTCGACGTAGGCGACTTCCTCCAGCGTGTTGAATCCCTCTTGCACAAGTATGTCGGCAACCTCGGCATCTACATCAAGCTTTTCCACAAACAAGTCGCGCACCTTGGAGAACTCTTGCTCGTTCTTTTCGGCAGATTGCTCTACCGTCATCAGATTGATCTCCCATCCGGTCATCTCGCTCGCCAGACGCACGTTTTGACCGCCGCGCCCGATGGCTTGCGCAAGGTTCTCTTCCTCCACCACCACATCCATGCTGTGCCGGTCTTCATCTACCACGATACTGGTCACCTCGGCGGGTGCCAGCGCATTGATGACAAAAGTGGCTGCATCATCCGACCACAGGATGATGTCCACACGCTCGCCCGCCAATTCATTGGTCACAGCTTGCACGCGCGAACCGCGCATGCCGACACAGGTACCGATCGGGTCCAGACGTTGATCGTGGCTGCGTACCGCGATCTTGGCGCGAGAACCCGGGTCACGGGCAGCGCTGACGATCTCCAGCAGGCCTTCTTCGATTTCGGGCACTTCCAGCTCGAACAGCTTGGTCAGAAACTCGGACGTGATGCGTGACAAAATGATCTGCGGTCCGCGCACGGTGCGATCCACGCGCAGCAGATAGGCACGGACACGGTCGCCGACGCGCAGGTTTTCTTTCGGGATCATCTGATCGCGCGGCAGCAGCGCTTCGATCTTGCCGAATTCGACGATGGCATTGCCGCGTTCGATACGTTTGATCGTGCCGGACACCAGATGTTCGTTACGTTCCATGAAGTCGGCGAGGATCTGTTCGCGTTCCGCGTCGCGGATCTTCTGGAAGATGACCTGTTTCGCCGCTTGTGCGCCGATACGACCGAAGTCGATGTTCTCCAGCGGTTCCTCGATGAACTCGCCCAACTGGATTCCCGGGGTCTGCTTTTCTGCCTCGCTCAATTTGATATGCAGTTCCGGCGTCTCAAAGGTCTCATCGTCCATCACCTCCCAGCGGCGGAACGATTCGTACTCGCCGGTTTGGCGGTCGATGCTTACGCGCACATCCGCTTCTTCGTCCGAGAAGCGCTTCTTGGTGGCGGAGGCCAAGGCCGATTCCAGAGCACCAAACACGATCTCCTTGTCCACGTTCTTCTCACGCGCCAAGGCATCTACCAACAACAGAACTTCACGGCTCATAGCTTTCTCCGACTACTTCAAAACACGGGCACGAGACGTGCCTTATCCAAATTCGACAGCTCGATAGCTACAGGGCTGCCATCCACATCCAACTGCAATATTCCATCGTTCAGTTCGCCGATGACGCCGACGAAGTTCTTGCGTCCCGCCATCGGTACACGTACCTTGATCTGCACCTTCTGCCCGGCAAAACGCACGAAATCGGCTTCTTTCTTGACTACGCGATCCAAACCCGGCGAAGAAACCTCGAGGCGCTCGTAATCCACCCCTTCCACCGTGAACAAACGCACCAGCTGGTTGCTCACCCGCTCGCAGTCTTCCACTGCGATACCGTCAGGCTTGTCCATGAATACACGCATCAATCCGCGCCCGGACAACTCCAGATCGACCAGCTCGTAACCCATACCGGCCAGCGTCGTATCTACCAGCTTCGCCACATCCATATTCGTACCCACAAATAAAAAACGGGCCTGAAGCCCATCTGAAAACGGCGCGGATTATAGCAAAGAGAGGAGCTAATGGAAACAGGTATTTAACAGAAGCAGCCCATTCCGGTTTTCTGCCCGCTTGCCGCTGTAAGTCTGTTGCAGCCAGACACTATGGATACAGCTTCGGACAAGGTGCAGCATCAGATTCATGGGGTTTTATGAATTTCAGGTATGGAAAATTCTGCGGAAGTTAGCGCTTGTCGCCACTCCGACTTCTTCCAGCGAGATATTGCGAAGTCTGGCAACCTCTTCCGCCACATGCTTCACATAGGCCGGCTGGTTGGTTCTCCCACGGAACGGAGTCGGGGCCAAGTAGGGTGAATCCGTTTCAATCAGTATCTTATCCAGCGGGATATTCTGCGCGACTTCTTTGATGACGGTCGCGTTCTTGAACGTCAGGATACCAGAGAAAGAAATATGAAATCCCATCGCGATGGCGGCATTGGCAACTTCCAGATTTTCCGTGAAACAGTGCATCACGCCGCCGATGCTTGCAGCATCCTCCTCGTCCATGATGCGCAAGGTATCTGCTGCGGCGGCACGAGTGTGGATGATGAGCGGCTTATTGCATTCCCTTGCCGCGCGGATATGGTTACGGAAGCGTTCGCGCTGCCATTCCAGGTCGCCGGTCAACCGGTAGTAATCCAGCCCGGTCTCGCCGATGGCGATGACCTTAGGATGTTGAGCCAGGCGCATGATTTCGGCCTGGGTCGGTTCGTTCTCCAGTTCATAGTCAGGATGTACGCCTGCCGAGGCATACAGGTTGGCGTGCTGTTCGGCCAGTTGCAGGACCTGCGGAAAACTCGCCAGATCGACTGAGACGCATAGAGCGTGACTGACTTCATTGGCGCGCATATTGGCGAAGATATTATCGAGGTCTTCAGCCAGGCCGGGGAAATTCAAGTGGCAATGCGAATCGATGAACATAGGGAAACTCAGACAGCGAATAACTGGCGATAGGACAATAACAGGGATTCCAGGAACAGTCGTGGGTTGAGCGGATGGAAAGCTGCGCGGCGTGCTTCCTGCAACTCCTTCTGGAAGCGCATCAAAGCGATTGGCGAGATGCCGTCCGCCAGGCGGGTGATAGCCCCGGAGAGTTCGGGGAAATAACGCACTGTCCCAGCCAGCCTGGCGCTGGTCAGGTCGTGGCTCCATTGCTGCAGACAATGGATGGCATGTACCGGTGTGCTACGTTGCAGACTCTCGGCCAGAGCCAGGGCATCCAGTCGCGACGGCCGGCTGATGGCGGCAAGCAGGATACTGCGCTCCTCCGCACCATCGCCAGATTCAGCCCAATTCAGCGCCTGTAACGGAGCGAATCCCGTCTGCGCCAGTGCATGCTCCGGGTTCTTTACGCCTTGATGAGCAAGCCAGGCAACACCCATCTCACGTGTCGGCGTGTGAACGTTGAAGCCAAGACAGCGGCTGAGTATGGTCGGCAGCAACTGTTGAGGTTTGTGCGTCACCAGTATGAATAGCAGCCTGTCGGTAGGCTCCTCCAGCGTCTTTAGCAGAGAGTTGGCCGCGTTGTTGTTCATGGCCTCGGCTGGGTGGATGACGACCACGCGATGGCCGCCACAGTGCGCGGACAGGTTGGCAAAACCGGACAAGTCGCGTATCTGGTCCACCGATATCTCACGCGAAGGTTTCTTGCTGCCGGCCTTTTCCGCGCCTTCGTCAGTTGCGGTCAAGGCATCCGGCTGGATGAGACGAAAATCCGGGTGACTCTCTTGTTCGAACCAATGGCATGAGCTGCATTCCCCGCAAGCCATGCCATCTTCATGCGGATGTTCGCACAACAGCGAGCGGGCAAGATTCATCGCCAAGTCGAACTTGCCTATCCCTTGCGTGCCCTTCAGCAAAATCGCATGCGGCAGTCTGCTGCGCAGCCCTTGCAGGGCTTGCCATGATTCGGATTGCCAAGGATAGAGTACTTGCATTTCAGAGGGATTCTACGATCTTTGCCAGTTCCCGCTGAACTTCCGTTCGAGTCTTCTCGGCACGGATGACAGCGAATCGCTCTGGTGTCTTTCCGGCCCGAGCAAGGTAAGCTTGACGCACGCGTTCGAAAAACTCCCCTTGCTCCTGTTCAAAGCGGTCCAGGCTCGCATTGTTGGCCAGACGCTGACGCGCGACTTCGATGGGGATGTCGAACAACAGTGTCAGATCGGGTTGCAGATCGCCATGGACCCATTGCTCCAGTTGCTCGAGTTTGGCCAGCGGCACGCCGCGCCCTCCGCCCTGGTAGGCGAAGCTGGCATCGCTGAAGCGGTCAGAGATGACCCAGGTACCCTGCAGCAAGGCAGGACGGATGACCTGTTCGACGTGTTCCCTGCGTGCCGCGAACATCAGCAAGACCTCTGTCTCGGCATGCATGGGCTGATTCAGCAATATCTCGCGCAAACGCTCACCCAACGGAGTACCTCCCGGTTCGCGCGTCACCAGCAGGTCGACACCCCGCTCTCGCAGTGCAGTGACGAACCACTCCAGCCCGGTGCTCTTCCCTGCACCATCCACGCCTTCGAAAGTGATGAACTTGGCTGGACTCATTTTTTCAGTTGGTAGCGATTGACTGCATTGTTATGCTCGGTCAGCGTACTGGAGAACTGTGAGCTGCCATCTCCGCGCGACACGAAATACAGCGCCCTGCTCTGCGCAGGATGTAGCACAGTCTGGATCGCGGCCAGTCCCGGCAAGGAGATCGGGGTGGGTGTCAGGCCATTGCGGGTATAGGTATTGTATGGCGTATCGCGCTCAAGGTCTTTTTTTCGCAGGTTGCCATCGAACTTGTCGCCCATGCCGTAGATGACGGTCGGGTCGGTCTGCAAGCGCATGTTCTTGCGCATGCGATTGATGAACACCGACGCGATCATCGGACGGTCAGCAGGCTGTCCTGTCTCCTTTTCCACGATGGAAGCCAGGATCAAAGCTTGATAGGGCGTTTCGAACGGCAGATCAGCATCGCGCTGCCTCCAGCTTTCCTGAATATTGCGTTGCATCAGTTGATAGGCTCGCTTCAATACCATGAAGTCGCTGCTGCCGCTGGCGTAGTTGTAGGTATCCGGAAAGAACAGCCCTTCGGCGGCAGTCTCGCTTGCACCGATGCGTTTGAGTATCTCCGCGTCCGTCAATGGCTGGCTGTCGTGGCGCAGCGTCGGGTCCGCATTCATGGCAATACGCAGTTCCCTGAAAGTTGTGCCCTCCACGATGGTCAGTGAACTCTGCTCCACCTGCCCCTTGCTTATCATGTTTAACAGTTGCAGCGGAGTAGCGTCATGCTCCAACTGGTAGTTTCCCGGCTTGATCTGCGTCGCTTTGCCCAGTCCTCGCGCCAGTAATACGAACAGCCACTCATTGTCCAGACCGCCAGCCAAATGAATCTGGTGAGCTGCGCTTTTAAGACTGCTACCTTGTTTCAGAGAGAACTCGAAAGGCAAGTGTTCGAGCGGGATCGGTGAACGCGCGTAGTAAACGAACAAGCCGCTCACGATGACCAGTATGAATAGCAGCCACGACAGCCCTTCTTTAATGACGCTCATCGTTCATCCACTCCTGGATCTTCCACGAAACAGTGTGTTGCGTCCGCCTGTAATCGGCCAGTTCGCGAACCGGCCATAACCCGAAGACGCTATTCACCAAAAAAATCTCATCTGCCAGGACCAGTTCCTCCAAACGGAAATCGGTCACTTTGCTGATTACGCCATGTTGTTTGGCCCAGTTCATCACGCGGTCGCGCTGTATGCCTGCAACACCGCAGCGCGTCAGATTCGGTGTATACAATATATTTCCGCGCAACATAAACAAGTTGCTTCGCGTACCTGAAACGACAAAACCCGATATGTCGCTCATAATGCCTTCCGGCACATCCTGATCCTGCCATTCACTAGTTGCGAGTACGTTTTCAAGACGATTCAAATGCTTGATCCCTGCCAGCAGGAACTGGTGTCCCATGCGAACTTTGCAGAGGTGGACTCTCACACCTTGCCTGGCGTAATCCGCTGGGATCGTAGGAGCAGGACTGACACTAAGGATGCGCGTCGCGTCGGTTTGGGCCGCAGGGGCATAGCCTCTGGTCGATACGCCGCGCGTGATAATGATCTTGGCAACGCCATCAGGTTGACTCTTGCCAAGTTGCTGGAGTTCAGTGGAAAGCACGATTGCGGATGGACAGGGAATCCTCAAGGCGCTGCAATCGTGGTGCAACTTGGCGTATTGCAGTTCCCAGTTGGCGGGCTGACCGGCTCGCATACGCAGGGTGCGGAACACCCCGTCCCCGTATGCCAAGCCGCGATCTTCTGCGTTGATTGTGTTGCCGGATGCGCCGTTGACCAGTATCACGGCGCCGGATCAGACCTTGCGGAATACCAAAGAACCGTTGGTTCCGCCAAAGCCGAAATTGTTGTTCACTGCCACATCGATCTTCATTTGCCGTGCCGCATTTGCGCAGTAGTCCAGATCGCACTCCGGATCCTGTTCGAAGATGTTGATAGTGGGAGGTGATATCTGGTGATGGACCGCAAGTACGCAGAACAGGGATTCGATTCCGCCCGCCCCGCCCAGCAAGTGACCTGTCATCGACTTGGTGGAATTCACCACCAGCTTTTTGGCATGGTCGCCAAAGGCCAGCTTGATCGCTTCGGTCTCGTTCTTGTCGCCCAACGGGGTCGAAGTGCCGTGCGCGTTGACATATTGCACTTGATCCGCATTCAGGCCCGCATTACGCAATGCGTTGACCATGCTGCGTTTTGGGCCATCGGTGCTGGGTGCGGTCATGTGGTAGGCATCGGCACTCATGCCGTAACCCGTGAGTTCGGCGTAGATCCTGGCGCCGCGTGCTTTTGCGTGTTCGTATTCTTCCAGAACCAACACACCGGCTCCCTCACCCATCACAAAACCGTCGCGATCCTTGTCCCACGGCCGGCTGGCCGTTGCTGGATCGTCATTGCGGGTAGACAACGCCTTGGCGGAAGAGAACCCCCCGATCGCCAAATGCGAGATGGTCGACTCTGAGCCACCCGCGATCATCACATCCGCATCGCCGTATTCGACGATGCGTGCAGACTCACCGATACTGTGCGTACCGGTGGTGCATGCGGTGACAACTGAGAAATTAGGCCCCTTCAGCCCATACATGATGGACAAGTTGCCGGAGATCATATTGATGATGGTGCCGGGAATGAAGAACGGCGAAATCTTGCGCGGGCCGCCCGCCAGAAAATCGTTGTGCGTATCTTCGATCATCGGCAGGCCACCGATGCCGGAGCTGATGCACACGCCGATACGCTCGGCATTCTGTTCCGTGACCACCAGGCCGGAGTCCTTGAACGCCTCCATACCGGCAACTAGGCCGAAATGAACGAAGCGATCCATACGCCGCGCATCCTTGGGAGGTAGGTATTGGGTCACATCGAACCCGTTGACCTCACCCGCCACCTGGCAGGCAAAGGCACTGGGATCGAAGCGAGTGATACGCCCGATACCGGATTTGCCTGCCACGATGTTTTGCCATGTTTCGGCAACCCCGACACCGACGGGCGTAATTGCACCCAATCCGGTCACTACTACTCTGCGCCTAGCCAAACTGGACTCCGCTACGGAAAGAAACGATTAGGTAAGACTAATTTTTACTTGGAATGCGTGTTGACGTAGTCGAGCGCTTGTTGCACGGTGGTGATCTTCTCTGCGTCTTCGTCAGGGATCTCAACGCCGAACTCTTCTTCCAAAGCCATGACCAGTTCCACAGTGTCCAGTGAGTCGGCACCCAAGTCATTCACAAAGGAAGATTCGTTCTTGACTTCGGACTCGTTCACACCCAGTTGCTCAGCAACGATTTTCTTGACGCGTTGTTCGTTTGACATCCCTGATTCTCCTACTCTGATTAAAGTTCGAAAAGCGCGAGCATTCTACCAAACTTGCGCCGTTTTCCAAAACACCACGTTACTCCATGTACATGCCGCCGTTCACATGCAAGGTGACGCCTGTAATATAGGCCGCGCCAGGACTGGCCAGAAAGGACACGGCGGCTGCAATATCCGCAGGCTGCCCAAGCCGCTTCAGGGGCACATGTTCCACCAGTTTGGCGCGTTGCTCCTCTCCCAGTGCATGCGTCATATCGGTATCGATAAACCCTGGCGCCACACAGTTAACGGTGATGTTGCGGCTGCCAATCTCCTGCGCCAGCGATTTGGTGAATCCCGCCATGCCTGCTTTTGAGGCGGCGTAGTTTGCCTGGCCGGGGTTACCCATACTTCCGACCACGGAGGTGATGTTGATGATGCGCCCGCCCCTGGCCTTCATCATCGCGCGCAACACGGCACGGCTGAGGCGGAATACAGACTTGAGATTGGTCGCCAACACATCATCCCACTCTTCATCGGTCATGCGTGCCAGCAGATTGTCTTTGGTGATACCGGCATTGTTCACCAGAATGGAAATCTCACCGAACTGGCTACGCAACCCAGCCAGTACCTGTTCCGTCTGTGCCACATCGTTGACATTCAGCGCATACCCCTTGCCCTTGATGCCTGCTGCGTCCAGATAGGCACTAATGCCCTGAGCGCCGCTTTCCGTTGTCGCGGTGCCGATCACGGTTGCGCCTTGCTTGCCCAGCTCAAGTGCGATGGCTTGTCCGATCCCGCGTGAAGCCCCTGTAACCAGAGCGATTTGTCCTTGCAGAGTCATGTCCTTCCCCTTATGCGAGTGCAGCCAGGGCTGCTTTGAGAGCGTCGCCGTCATTGATGGCCAAAGCCTGTTGGTTGGTGTCAATACGTTTGTTCAGCCCTGCCAAAACTTTTCCGGGCGCACATTCTACGTTATGCGTAATGCCTTGCTTTCCGAACGCCTGCACGGTCTCGATCCAGCGTACCGGTGAATACAGCTGACGCACGAGCGCATCCTTGATCTTGGCGGCATCAGAATATGCCGCAACATCGGCATTGTGCAGCACCGGAACAGCCGGAGCTGTTACGGCAACATTGTTCAGGTAAGCGCGCAACTGTTCCGCCGCGCCTTTTAACAGGCTGCAATGTGACGGCACGCTCATCGGCAGCATGATGGCGCGTTTCGCTCCTTTGGCCTTGGCCAGCTCCATGCCGCGCTCGACCGCAGCACGATTGCCGGCGATGACGATCTGTCCGGGTGAATTGAAGTTCACCGCTTCCAGCACCTCGCCTTGCGCCCCTTCTGCACATACGGTGCGCACCATGTCATCGTCCAGACCGAGAATGGCCGCGATACCACCCACGCCTTCCGGCACGGCTTGTTGCATGCACTGGGCACGGTAGCGCACCAACGGCAGGGCATCGACGAAACTCAACGCACCCGCAGCGACCAATGCGGTGTACTCGCCGAGACTATGTCCGGCCATCAGCGTCGGTTTGGCCCCGTTATGGGATTGCCAAGCACGGTACACCGCAATTCCGGCGGTCAGCATGACGGGTTGAGTGTTGACTGTTGCATTCAGATCGGCATCACTGCCTTCGGCAACCAGATGCCACAGATCCTGTTTGAGCACATCCGAAGCTTCAGTAAAGGTTTCGCGCACGGCGGCGAAATCGGCATAACCATTCATCATGCCGCGCGATTGCGAGCCTTGTCCGGGAAACACGAAAGCGAATTGAGTCATATCGAACCTACCACTTGATTAATATCGCACCCCAGGTGAATCCACCACCTACGGCCTCCAGCAGAATGTTTTGTCCCGCCTTTATCCGGCCATCTCGAACCGCAGTGTCCAGCGCCAGTGGAATTGAAGCTGCCGAAGTATTGCCATGCTTGGCGACCGTCACCACAACATTATCCATTTCCAAACCGAGTTTCTTTGCCGTTGCTTCGATGATGCGAATGTTTGCTTGATGCGGCACCAGCCAATCGATGTCTGAATCGCGCATATTTTGTTCCAGCAGCACCTCTTCAACTACCTCACTTAACACTTTGACGGCAAACTTGAAAACCGCTTTCCCATCCATCGAGACCAAAGGGTCGGACTTCAGCATATGGCGATGGGCACCATCGGCATGCAGCTTGGCCGCAACGATGCCCGGTTCGTCAGAAGCGCGCAGCACGACTGCGCCCGCACCGTCGCCAAACAGTACACAGGTGGCCCGGTCGTTCCAGTCCAGCAGACGGGAGAATATTTCGGCGCCAACCACCAGCGCAGTTTTGGCTTGCCCGCCGCGAATGTACAGATCCGCAGTGTTCAGCGCATAGACGAAACCGCCGCATACCGCCTGCATGTCGAAGGCCGCTCCCCCATTCCTGATACCCAGTTTGTCCTGCAAGATACAGGCTGTGCTGGGGAAAGGCATATCGGGTGAAGTGGTGGCCACGATGATCAGGTCGATCTCGTCGGTACTGATGCCGGCTGCTTCGATTGCCTTGCGACTGGCTTGAAGTGCCAGGTCGCTGGTCATTTCATCGTCTGCCGCGAAACGCCGTTCGACAATACCACTACGTGTGAATATCCAGTCATGCGAGGTGTCGACTATCTTTTCCAGATCGTAGTTGGTCAGCGTCCTTGCAGGCAGATAACTGCCTGTCCCGATGATTCTGGAATAAATCAAAGTGCCGCTCCTGCAGTTGGTTGGCGAGTATGGTGCCATTTTTCCACGTGCTCGCTGATGTGATGCAACATCCCGCCTCTCGCTTCTTCTGCCGCACGCTCGATGGCGCAAAGGAAGGCAAACGAATCTGCTGAACCGTGGCTCTTCACCACGATACCTTTCAAACCAAGGAAACTGGCACCATTGTAACGGCGATGATCCAGTCTGTGCTTGAACGCCTTGAGAACAGGCATGGACACCAATGCACCCAGCTTGGTGAACAAGTTCTGGCTGAAGCCTTCTTTCAGAAAGCCCCCCATCATCTTGGCCACGCCTTCGGCGGTCTTCAAGGCGACATTACCCACAAAGCCGTCGCAGACCACAACGTCGGTCGTTCCTTTAAAGATATCGTCACCTTCTACATTGCCGTAAAAATTCAGGTCGCTGGCTTGCAATAACTCGCCGGCTTGCTTCACGACTTCGTTGCCTTTGATGTCTTCACTGCCAATGTTCAGCAAACCGACAGTTGGACGCTCTTTGTGTTCCAAGGCAGAAACCAGCGTGCTTCCCATCAGCGCGAATTGCAATAGATGTTCGGCTGTACAGTCCACGTTCGCCCCCAGATCCAGCATACAGACCTGCCCCTTGACGGTAGGCAGAAAGGAGGCAATGGCAGGACGATCGATACCGGGCAGGGTCTTCAATACGTAACGTGCGGTCGCCATCAAGGCACCGGTGTTACCGGCGCTGACACAAGCTGACGACTCGCCATTCTTGACCAGATTGATCGCGACGCGCATGGAAGAATCCTTCTTGCCGCGCAAAGCTGACTGCGGCGACTCATCCATTCCCACGATCTCAGTCGTCGCATGTATACGCAAACGTGCACGATCATTGAAACCAAGTTTTTTCAACTCGACTTCAATGGCATCAGGCAGGCCGACCAGCACCACAGTATCGCCGGAATGTTTCTTCAGGTAAGCGACCGCCGCAGGAACGGTTATCCGTGCCCCGTGGTCGCCTCCCATGGCATCAATAGCTATCGTGACATCCATCGGGAGATCCTCTTCAGGCGAGAAATGGACGAAGTCAGGCTCTCACTGGCTGGAGAGCCCATCAAGGTACCGATGAGCTTATTCGCCCTTGGTCTTGACGACTTTTTTGCCGCGATAGTAGCCGCTGGGGCTGATGTGATGGCGCAAATGGGCTTCACCGGTAGATGGCTCGATAGCCAATGCCGGATTGGTCAAAAAATCATGCGCGCGATGCATCCCACGCTTGGACGGGGATTTTTTATTCTGCTGAACAGCCATTTATCTACTCCTCACAAAAATCAGTATCACTTCTTTAGTCCAGCCAGCACCGCAAACGGGCTCGCCTTCTGTTGTAAACCACTCGTTGTCGGCGCACATTCCCCATCAGGATGCCTGGGAGCAAATGGCAAACCCAACAACAACTCTTCTTCGATCAACGCTAGCACATCCAGCCGAGGTTCGGCTTCGATGGCGTCCACATCATCGTCATCTTCAACCTCATCCAGCTTGTCAGCCGGGAGCAAAAGCAGGCGTGAAGTCATATCCACCGGATATTCCAGCTCACCCAGACAACGTTGGCACCTTAAGGTGCATGAACCTTGCAGTGAAATCCCCAACATATCGCTGACGCCGTCGCGGAGGCCACTTACTATATAAGTCAGTGAACCCTCGGGCTTCGCCAGCACATCGCACAGCCTAGATAGCTCAGACACTGCTATCTCGCCACGTATTTCCTTGCCGTTTCGGGCAAAGTCCACGCTGTCTATTAAAGGCCGTGCAAACATGAGGCGCGCATGATATATATTCCGACCTTCCCTGTCAAAGAAGCCGTTTGAGGAATATCTTGAATTCTCAGCCTATTGTCCTTGCCTCGACCTCCATATATAGAAGTCAGCTGCTTTCCACCCTGCAAATCCCTTTCCAGACGGCAGCGCCCGATGTCGACGAAACGCCCCTTCCCGGAGAAAGTGCGGAACTGACCTCTTGGCGCTTGTCGCGAACCAAGGCAGAGATTGTTGCCAAGCGCTTTCCGGGTGCGCTGGTCATTGGCTCCGATCAAGTAGCCTTGCTCGACGGGCAACAGATAGGTAAACCGCTGAACCATGACAATGCGGTAAGCCAACTGAACGCCATGAGCGGCAAGACAGTGACTTTCTACACCGCTCTAAGTTTGTTGAACGACGCCACCAACGATATGCAAACCGATGTAGCCATCACCCAAGTCAGTTTTCGCAACCTGAAAAATGATGAGATCGAGCGCTATCTGCTCAAGGAACAGCCCTATCACTGCGCAGGCAGTGCCAAATCAGAAGGTCTGGGTATCGCACTGATCAGCCGTATCGAGGGCGACGACCCGAATGCACTGATTGGCTTGCCTCTGATAAAATTGGTAACAATGCTTCAAAAACAAAATGTTAGAATACTATAAGCCAATCTCTGCGAATTTTATGGTTGCGATGGAAATATCTTTCTGGTATTAAAGCGCGCTTGAAAAATTTAGCATCACCTTGGAGACCGATTTAATGCCAGTACAAGCCACAAAAACCTCTGCCCCTTACAAGGTCAAAAAAGGCGAGGCCTACATGAATTCGAAGCAACTTGATCATTTCCGCAATATTCTGAATGAGATCAAGCTTGGCCTGAGTCAGGATATCGACCGCACCGTGCACACCATGCAGGACGAGGCGACCGTTTTCGCCGACCCGAATGACCGTGCCAGTCAAGAATCCGACATGAGTCTGGAACTTCGCAATCGCGACCGTGAACGCAAGCTGATCAAGAACATTGACAAGATGCTGGGACGTATTGAAGCAGGCGACTACGGCTTCTGCGACAAATGCGGCGTCGAGATCGGTTTGAGCCGCCTGGAAGCCCGCCCTACCGCGACCCTGTGCATCGATTGCAAGACGCTGGACGAGATCAGAGAACGCCAAGTCGCTAAATAATCTTTTCAAGCAACAAACAAAAATCCCTGCCGTTGCGCAGGGATTTTTTATGGGCGCTGCTAAGCGATGTATGGAGGCGCGACCCAGAGTCGAACTGGGCTCATCGGATTTGCAATCCGGTGCATAACCGCTTTGCTATCGCGCCGTGGACTACGAAGCCAGAAAAATTTAAGGGAAAGCTGAAAAAGCTTTCCCGTGAAATTTGGAGCGGGAAACGAGACTCGAACTCGCGACCTATACCTTGGCAAGGTATCGCTCTACCAACTGAGCTATTCCCGCAAAAAACGAAGTCCGCATTATATGGATATCGAACTGCCTGTCAAGAAAATCGGTATATGTTCATTGATATTGTTCGGGCTGAGTATGTGCTCTGTATAATGCGCCGCTTACGATTTACCAGAAACTGTGCCGTTTGCCCGGGTGGTGAAATTGGTAGACACAACGGACTTAAAATCCGTCGACCTTAAACAAGTCGTACCGGTTCGATTCCGGTTCCGGGCACCAACATGATGTTAAGCAAACTCAATCCCACGCAACGCGAAGCGGTCAAATATCTCGGTTCTCCCCTGCTAGTGCTGGCTGGTGCCGGCAGCGGCAAGACGCGTGTCATCACGCACAAGCTCGCCTATCTCATTCAGGAGTGCGGTTATTCACCGCGTAACATAGCCGCCATCACTTTTACCAATAAAGCCGCTAATGAGATGAGTGATCGCGTCGGCAAATTATTGAGCGGAAGTGACACCAAGGGCATGACCATCAGCACGTTTCACGCGCTTGGTATGAACATCTTGCGCCAGGAAGCACCTCTGCTCGGCTACAAAAAACAGTTCTCCATCTTCGACAGTGCCGACACCGGCAAGATCATCAGCGAGCTGCTGGGCAGCCCGGACAAGCAAGAGATACGTACCGCGCAAAGCGTGATGTCGAACTGGAAAGCCGCCTTCCTTACTCCGCAGCAGGCAGAAAGCCAAGCAGAGAACGAAGTTCAGCAACGCATCGCATTGCTCTACGCGCGATATCAGGAAACGCTGCGCGCCTATCAATCGGTTGATTTCGACGACCTCATCCGCCTGCCCGTTGAATTGTTCAAAACGCATGAGGAAGCGCTCCAACGCTGGCAACATCGCTTCCGTTACTTGCTCATCGACGAATATCAGGACACGAACGACTGCCAGTACCAGATGATGAAACTGCTCGCGGGCGAGCGCGCAGCCATCACTGTGGTGGGCGACGACGATCAGGCCATCTATGCCTGGCGTGGAGCCAGCACGGCCAACCTGCACAATTTGCAAAACGATTATCCTGCTTTGCGAGTGATCAAACTGGAACAGAACTACCGTTCCTCGCAACGCATCCTGCAAAGCGCGAACCATCTCATCAAAAACAACACGAAACTGTTCGAAAAGAACCTGTGGAGCGAGCACGGCCCCGGCGATCCGGTGCGCGTATTCGCAGCAAAAGACGAGGAGAACGAGGCGGAATCGGTTGTGCTGCGCCTGTTAGCGCACAAGTTCGAACACAACTCGCGCTTCGCCGACTACGCCATACTCTACCGCAGCAACCATCTTTCGCGCGTATTCGAAGAACAGCTGCGCACCCACAAAGTGCCTTATACCGTCAGCGGCGGCACCTCGTTCTTTGATTACGCCGAGATCAAGGACCTCACTGCATATCTGCGCCTGATCGCCAACCCGGATGACGATCCGGCTTTCATCCGCGCGATCACGACGCCCAAACGGGGAATCGGCAACAGCACGTTGGAAAAACTGGCAACTCACGCAGGTACACACAATATCAGCCTGTTCGAGGCTGCTTTCGACATTGAGATAGCGCAACAGTTGCAGCCACGCCAGCACGAAGGCCTGCTCACCTTCTGCAACTTCATCAACCGCATGCAGGAACGCGCCGCGAAAGAACCCTGCAACGAAGTGATGAACGATCTGCTAAGTGCCATCGATTACGAGGCTTGGCTATTCGACAGTCATGAACCCCGTCAAGCCGAGACCAAATGGAAAAACGTCTCGGACTTCGTCGGCTGGATCAATCGCAAATCCGAGACAGACGAAAAAACCATGATTGCCATGACGCAGACCATCGCCCTGCTCAATCTGCTCGAATCGCGCGATCAGGCAACCGATGCCGTCTCGCTTTCCACTCTGCATGCCGCCAAAGGCCTGGAGTTCGGGCATGTATTCCTGGTCGGCGTGGAAGAGAACATTCTGCCGCACGAGCGCAGCGAAGCGCCTGAACAGATCGAGGAAGAGAGACGCCTGATGTACGTCGGGATCACCCGTGCACAACGCTCATTACAGATCAGCTACTGCATCCGGCGCAAACGCGGCAAGGAGTTTTCTGGCTGCGACCCCAGCCGCTTCATCGCCGAACTACCGCAGGCGGATATCAGTTATTGCGGCGTAGTAACGGCGGGCAAGGCACCGGCCGTTACCAAAGATGAAGGGATGGATAAACTTGCGCGATTGAAGGCGATGCTGAAACAGTAGTGAGCCTTAACCCAGATAGGCTGCCAATACGCGTTCGTTCCTGGAAAGTTCTTCAGGTGTACCTTCAACAGCGATACGTCCGTTCTCCAGCACATACGCGTAATCCGCCACTTCCAGTGCACTCTTGGCAAACTGCTCGACCAGCAACATGGTGATACCTGCCTCTTTGAGCTTTCTGATGGTCGCAAAGACTTCCTGCACGATGACCGGAGCCAGCCCCATGGAAGGTTCGTCCAACAGAATGATCTTGGGTTTGGCCATCAATGCGCGACCGATCGCCAACATCTGCTGCTCACCGCCAGACAACGTACCGGCTGGCTGCGTGCGTCTTTCAAAGAGACGGGGGAAGAGCGCATAGATCTTATCCAGATCAGCACTGGCGTGCGGTGCAAAACCGAAAACCTTGGGCAAACGTGTATAGGCGCCCAGCAACAGATTATCCTCGACCGTGAGGGGCGCAAATACTTTGCGCCCCTCCGGTGAATGAGCCAAGCCCAAACGCGCGATCCTGGAGGCACCCAGATGCTGTACTTCCCGGCCCTCCAGCAATACCTTGCCCTGCGTAGCCTTCAATATTCCCGACAAGACGCGCATGGCAGTGGTCTTGCCGGCTCCGTTTGAACCGATGAGCGCAACCACAGAACCTGCTCTCACTTCGAAACTGGTACCGGTCAATACTTCACTTGCGCCATATCCCGCATGCAGATTCTCCACGCGCAGCATGGCGGTTTCGCCAAGTTGCCGCGAAGAGAAAGTTGATTCCTTGTTATCACCCAGATAGGCTTTGATCACGCGCGGTTCACGCTTGATATCGTCGGGAAGTCCCTGAGCGATGATCTTCCCTTCATCGAGAACGGTAACGAAATCGCACACCTCGTTCACGACACTCATGTGGTGCTCGATAAGAATGGTAGTGATGCCTTGAGCACGAATCTTGCGTACGATCTCAATAAGCTTCATCACATCCGGGTTGGCCAATCCTGCCGCGGGTTCATCCAGAATCAGCAGTTTTGGTTTGCGCGCCAAGGCACGCGCAATCTCCAGAAAGCGTTGCGCCCCATACGGCAGATCCTTGGCCTTGGTTCTGGCATCGCTTGCCAGACCGACCAACTCCAGCAAAGCAAGGGAATCGGCCTGAGCCCTTCTCTCCTCGGCATAGGCAAAACCCAGCAATACGAGTGGCAATGATTTTTTATAAGCGCCCTCACAGGCAACCATGACGTTTTCAAGTGCGCTCAGTTCGGCAAAGATCTGCAGATTCTGGAAAGTGCGCGCGATCCCGGCTTTGGATACCTTGAACAAGCTGCCTATGGGCAGCTCTTTGCCATGCAGATGCATCTGTCCTTCGCTCGCCGCATACAAGCCGGAGATGACGTTCACCAGCGTGCTCTTACCCGAACCATTAGGCCCGATGAGCCCGTGAACATGACCCGCCCGCACATCGATCGATACGCCATCCACCGCCTTGATGCCGCCAAAGTGGCGTTTGACATCGCTGAGTCTCAGTAACACCCCTGAATCAGTCTTTCTGGGCAGTACCGCTTCAAGTGCCGAAGCGATGGGCAATGGTGGCGGCGGGATATTGAAGAGGCGCGTCAATTGCTTTTCGGCGAAACCCATCAGTCCTTCAGGCAAACCCACCACGACCGAGAACAACATCAGCGCAAAGATCGCTTTCCGCCAGTCTTCCGTGTTCTGGACCAGAAGACTGCCCGCAACCAGTAGTGCCATGCAGATGATGGGTGCGGCAACCTGGAACGATACCTTGCGCAGCTTGTGGAAGCTGAACGTGCCTGCCAATAATGCGACAAACAGACCAATAAAAGAGAAGATTTGAAACAGTGAGCGATTCGAAAGCAGGTTGGGCAACAACACGATCAGGCAGGCACCGACGAAAGCACCCCACAAGCTTTTGCGTCCACCCAGCACAACGCCCAACAACAGGATCACCATCAGTTCGTAGACGAAACTGTTGGGTTGCAGAAATTGAAAATTGAAAGCATAAAGACCACCCGCCAACCCGCCCAATGCAGACCCGAGCGCAAATGCTGCGACCTTGTGGCTGAACACGCCCACCCCCATGGCGTCGGTAGCGATTGGACTGTCACGCAATGCTTCGAATGCTCTACCCCAATGCGATGAAAGCAGATTCTTCATGGCGATCCAGGTGAGCGCCAGCAAGAGCAAACACAGCCAGAAAAATGCTTGCGGGCCGAGATGGAATCCAAACAACAACGGTCTATCGACCTGCAAACCCTGTGCGCCTTGAGTGATACTTTCCAGTTCGTTTAACGTAGTCGCAGTCAGCGCAGAAAAACTGAGCGTGGCCAGCGCGAACTGCGGCCCTTCAAGACGCAAAGCCGGGAAAGCCAACAACCCGCCAAATACGAATCCGACCAACAAACTGGCGAACAAAGCAGGCAACATGGAAAAACCGAATACCATCACACACAGTCCGCCGGCATAGGCACCCAATCCCAGGAAGGCGGCATGCGCAAGATTGACTTGCCCCAGATAACCCACGCTGACATCCAGACCGATGAGCAAAATGCCGTATATCGCGAGCAATGTCAGCAAACCCAGCACGTAAGAATTGCTGACTGCAAGCGGAATGCAGGCCAGAAGAATAAAGGCGATCAGTTCCGCGCCATTGACGAGCAGGATTCTTTTCAAATCAGACTTTCCTTATGCTGGCCTTGCCGAACACCCCGTTGGGCTTCATGGCCAGCGCCATGATAAGCAGGATCAAACCCGGCGCCTCGCGCCAACCGCTGCCGATGTAAAAACTCGCCAGGCTTTCCAATGCCCCCAGGAACAGGCCTATCAACACGACACCGAACCCGGAATCGAGACCTGCCACGACGGCGACCGCAAATGCCTTGAGGATGAGTGCCGACGCCATCGTGGGCCCGACCGTCGTGATCGGTGACACCAGAATACCGGCCATAGCAGCAACCATTCCGGACAAGCCATAGGACAGCATGATGGTTCTTTTGGCTGAGATTCCCATCAATTCAGCCGCATCGCGGTCAGCCGAGACTGCCTCAAATGCCTTTCCCCACAAGGTTTTGCGCTTGAATAGCTCGATCAGACCCATCACAGAAAGCACACCGATGGCAACGGACAATTCTACCGGGGTGACGCTGATACCGAAGATGTGCATGGGAACAGAAGAGATCGGTGTCGGGAACGGATGGTCGTCCCTGCCCCAGATATTCTCAGCCGCAGAAAATCCGAACAGGCCGACGATGATAGTCATCAATATCCAGCCCTCGCTCTTCTGTTCGAGCGCAAGACGCACGGCCAAACGTTCAACCGCCAGTCCAAGCAAGACCCCGCCCAGCAAGCCGCACGGCACCATCAGCCAATACGGAAGGCCAAGATTGAGTAAAGTCAAACTGATGAAAGCCGAGAGCATGACCAATTCGCCTTGCCCGAAATTGATGCTCTTGCTGGTAGCGAACGTGAGCTGGAAACCGTAGGCTATCAAGGCGTAAACGAGGCCCATCAGGGCCCCGCTTACCCCCATCTGGAGGATCACATCCACGGATTACTTCGCTTGTTTGGCGAGGCGCTGCCTGTCCGCATCGTTGCCAAAAACCACACGACCATCCTTGACCATACCCATGACGACATTCTCGCGACGGAACGCTTCGTGCGTCTGCACGTCAGCCGGGTTCCACTTCGAGAACGGATGCTTCCAAGTGGCGATCACGCCTTTGACCGGTTCTTTCAGATCTTCCAGCGCTTCCTTGATCTTGTTGGTATCAGTGCTCTGCGCCTGTTTTACAGCAGCAGCAAAAATATAGACGGCGTCATAACCCTGAGCAGCTGAAACCGGGGAAGCGATACGGTCGACTTTGTAGGCTCCATGATAAGCATCGATGAAGCTCTTGGCTTTGGACGAGACCGGGTCTTCGATGAATGTCTGCGGCATCAATGTACCGTTGCCATTCTTGCCGGCATTGTCGATGTAGTTCGACATCGACAAAGTCCAGCCACCGATCAACGGGACGTTCAGTCCGACCTTGTCCATACCGTTGGCAACGGCGGCGAGTTCAGGTCCGATGCCCCAGATCAGGACAGCTTGTGCACCGGCAGTCTTGGCCTTGAGCAACTGGGCCGTCATATCCTTGTCGCCGATATTGAATTTTTCTGTAGCTACCACTTCCAATTTATTGCCTTGCGCCTTGATTTGCGCCAGCAAGTCATCTCGCCCTGAAACACCATAGTTCGTCGCATCATGCAGCAGTGCCACCTTGAGAAGTTTGCGGTTGATGGCTTCCTCGACCACCATCGCAGATTGGATACCGTCATGCGCGGCGAAACGGAAGATGGATAGTTCCTTGACTCCAGGTTTATCCGCCTTGTCGCTCCATTGTGTCATGGAGGCAGAACCGGCTGCAGGACAGATGATCTTGGTGATGCCTTTTTCCTGCAGGTGCTTGTCGCCCGCGATGACCACACCGGTATTGACCGAACCGATCACACCGGAAAGATCATTCATCGAAGCCAGCTCCTGGGCGATCAACGCACCGCGATCATTCTTGGCCTCATCGTCACGCTCGATGATTTCAATTTTCAATTTCTTTCCGCCGACGGCAATTCCGCCTGACGCGTTGATCTCGCTGATGGCGAGCTTGGCGCCATCACGCATGGAAGCTCCCATCGGCGCGGAACCGCCGGTAAATGGCCCAGTGATAGCCACCTTGATCGAATCAGCAGCAAATAGATGAGTGGAGAATCCGAACAACAATGCAGCGAGCAGAGTCTTTTTCATTTTTATCCCCTTGTGGTTAAAACGACGTTGTGACAACAAACCGATTCTAACTTGAATCTTTGGAACTAAGTGCTTATCACCTGACTGCCAAAATGGTCGGCACCGGGACTGACTGGCAGAAAATCGGCAGCCTCCTAACCCACCATCTGATCCAGTAGCGTTACAGCAGTCGCTGCCAGCAGCGCCACATCCAGCACACCGATACATTCTTCCGCCACTTCGATACCGCTTAGCACGCTTGGGCGTTCGGTTTCGGTAATCTCCCACACATCGGTCGAGTCACCTCGCACACGCACGGTGACCAGTGTAAGTATCGCCGCATCCAGGATCTCTATCGCATCGGGGATCTGCGTGTTCTTTTGCGCAAGTGCCGTGCGCACAACGGAAATGGCCGTGGCAAGGCGGGAGAAAGCGACGACGCTGAAGCGTCCTTCGCACGCAGCCTGGTATGGCAAGTGCATATCCATCGCGTAAATGTCTTTGAGTCCCTGCGTGACGGGTACGCGCAATGGAGTGGTTTTTTTGGTCATACTCTATTCATCCCTGGTTCCAGAATCCTTTTTGTCCTGCAAAGCATTTCCATGCCTTGCCGAATTCCGCGACACGTTCGGCATAGTCATGTTCCATCCAGCCGCGTATGAGCGCCAGTGTATCGCGCCGTGCGGCATTATCCAACTCCTCCAGCAAGCGATGCGCTACGGCGATGTCGTTCAATGTGCCCAGGACATCCTGGAGATCGGCCAATGTCTCAATATAACCTCTGGTTGCGTTTTCCCTGAACAAACTGCCGAACATTTCGGTACTGTATCGCAGCTTCTTGCAGGCGATGCGCAAAGCATGCAGTTGTACTGGATCTTCTCCGACCAGTTCCCTGCCATACCGATGAATCTGTTTGCTGCGCTTGTCAAAAATCCGAACCGCGAAGCGCTCAAGAGATATCTCCGTCTCACCCCATTGAACGCTGTGCATCCATGCCCCGAAGCGCAACAGCAAGCGTTGAAAGTCCTGAGAGGCCAGACAACCCTCCATACCGGCATGTTGTTTCTTGCGCGCTCGTTCGCTTACGTCCAGCACGTCACGCAGTCCCGTATGTTCCGGCAGACGGGTACAGATCGGGGCCAGCGTCTGCTTGACGAACACATCCCAATCACGTGAACGTCCCAACTCCGCGCACAACTGTGCAACCTGTTTGCGCAATTCTTCCAACTCCGCATCGGCATGGAAGCGCTGTGCGATGGCAAGCACCACGCGCAAGCGGCGCAAGCCGACCCGCACCTGATGCAGATACTCTTCATCCAGCTTCAGCAACGCACCCGGCACGTTGGCCTGCACATGCGACAAGCACGCACCGATTAAACTTTGCAAAGCATTGCCGATGCTTTGCGTTTTATTTAGCGTCGGGAACCTGCCCTTGTTCGCCGAGGGTTTGGAGGCGGAGAACAGTAGATACCCGTATTCCGCCTTGCTGGTGTGCTCCACTTCCAGCGGCACGATGTCGAGCAACGCCAGGGCAAGTTTGAACAATTGCTGTGGCTCGCCGGATTTGAGCTCGAGTTCCAGTTCCGAGATCGGGCAGCTCGATCTCCCGGCGCGGATTTCGCCGCTATCCATGCACAGTTCGATCTGTGCGCCCTCGAAATCGAGCAGCCGTACATTGCGCGTGAACGCGGTGACGAATACGGGCTGCAAGTGGTTGCGCACGCCATGCGGCAATGTGCCGCCGCAGGCCTTGATCGCATCGAAGTCGAGCTGCTCGGACAGCACCGACGTCTCCCATTCGTTGCGCTGATGCAACCCGGCGCTTGCCTGTCCGCCGCCTTTCAAGGTTTGCAGCCATTGCTTGCCTACACGGCGCAAGCGCAGAGCCATCGCTTGCTTGCGCAGATCGAGCTCTGCGGTGTCATAGTAGATGCTGTGAAGCTTGAGTGTGCGTGCCCGGTTCGACGAAAGCGCACGCAAAAATGGATGGCGCTTGAGCCGGAGCAGTTTTTCCGGCGCGATGTGCAACTTGAGTTCGGTTTCGATCGCCACGATGGACTCACATCAGAACTGGATCATCTGGCAACTCATTGATCTTGTTGGGGCCAAGTTGCGGATAGTGTTGTGCCAAGTGTGCCCCTACACTGCGTATCCCGGCAATGACGCCCTCCTCGAATCTTCCCTGCCGGAATTCGGCTTCCATCGCACGACAGACTGCTTCCCAGACTGCAGGGCCGAGTTTGACGTGAATACCGCGATCCGCAACGATCTCGACATCGCGATCCGCGAGCAACAGATATATCAGTACGCCGTTGTTGTGTTCTGTGTCCCATACGCGCAATCGAGAGAAGACTTCTATGGCTCGTTCGCGCGCAGTCTGTCCGGCGAGCAAAGCCTTCAGATCAAGTGCGCCTTCAACGGCAAAACGTATCTGCCCTGCATGCGTCTGCTCCACTTCGGTTATGGTGTGCTCGATCCGCTCCAACGTCGCGCGCGGAAATAGCCTGCGCATCGAAGCATGACTGGCCGAAAGATGTTTGAGAATGCGCTTGATCTCCATTTACCAGCCCCCCGATGCCCCGCCGCCGCCGAATCCGCCACCGCCCCCGCCAAATCCGCCGCCGCCTCCAAAACCTCCACCGCTCCCCCAGCCACTACCTCCACCCCAACCGGATGGCAAGGACGAGCCTCTGCCATTCAGACCGAACAGCAGAGAAAACAAGAAGGACGCCAATCCCGCCGCGATCGCCCAACCGAGCGAGAGTAACAGTACCCATGCCAATATGCCGATCGAACCGCCGACGATCAGGCCGCTGGGCAGGCGTCCCAATATTTGTCGCAGGATGATATTGCCCAGCATGAAGACGACGAATCCGATACCCAACAGATTTGAAAAAGCGTCCGTATCGGATGGGCTTGCAGATGCGTTCTGCGTCGGCGGGGGTAATGTCTCACCAGAGACTACCGAGATGATTGCGCTTGCGCCTGCATCAATGCCGGCATAGAACTCTCCGCGCTTGAAATACGGAGAGATGACTTCGGACACAATGCGCTTCGCAGTGGCATCGTTGAGGGCGCCTTCCAGACCGTAGCCGACTTCAATGCGCAGCTTGCGATCATCCGTGGCGATGAGCAGCAACACGCCATCGTCCACACCCTTGCGCCCCAACTTCCATGCATCGGCAACGCGAATGCCGAACTGTTCGATGGTCTCCGGTTGCGTGGTTGGCAGAATGAGCACGGCGATCTGAACACCTTTGCCAGCCTCAAATGCTGCGAGACGCGCATCGAGTGCCTGTATCTGCGATGCTTCGAGTGTAGCAGTGAGGTCGGTGACACGATGCTCAAGCCGGGGAACAGCAACTTCCGCGTGTGCTGTGCTACAAAGCAGCAAAGCAAGCAGAACGAACTTGATCATTACCGAGACCAATTCGCCCATGCTTCGATACACCTTGCAACGCAAGACACTGGTGAGCTACTAGCCATTCGACTAAGCTGGCAAACAACGCCAGCCAAGTCGCTGGTTATCAGCACGAACGGAGTGGCCTGCGTGTTCATTTATTTGGCAGGAGCCGGCTTGGGCGCAGAGAAATCCACCGTCGGTGCCTTCGACACCGCCTTTTCATCTTCCACCGTGAACGAGGGTTTGACGCTGTAGCTGAACATCATCGCAGTCAGGTTGGTCGGGAACGAGCGTGCCAGCACGTTGTAGTCCTGCACCGCTTTGATGTAGCGATTGCGTGCCACGGTGATGCGGTTCTCCGTGCCTTCCAGTTGTGCCTGCAAGTCTCGGAACACGGCATCCGATTTCAGTTGCGGATAGTTCTCCGTCACCATCATCAATTTGCTCAACGCGGAGGTCAGTTCGCCCTGAGCTGCCTGGAACTGGGCAAATGCTTTCGGGTCGTTGATCAGCGCCGGTGTGGCCTGGATGGTGCCGACCTTGGCGCGCGCCTCTGTCACGCCGATCAGCACATCCTTCTCTTGCTGCGCATAGCCCTTGACCGTGTTCACCAGATTGGGAACCAGATCGAAGCGGCGCTGATACTGGTTCAGCACTTCGGCCCAGTCAGCCTTGACCTGCTCGTCTTTTGCCTGAAAGTCGTTGTAGCCGCAACCGCTCAACAACATCGTCATCACAATCATCAATAAAACGCGCATCTCTGAATCTCCTCTAAAGTTCACACTGCACTTCCAGCCGCAAAGCCGGAAGCCCAGGCCCACTGGAAATTATACCCCCCCAATTGGCCGGTAACGTCCAGCACTTCACCGATGAAATACAGCCCGGGCACGCTATTGCACTCCATCGTCTTAGACGACAGCGCATGCGTATCCACACCGCCGCACGTCACTTCCGCCTTGCTGTAGCCCAACGTGCCGGTCGGGGTGATCTGCCACGCCTTCAGCCTCTCGGCCAATCCCCGCAATTCTTTTTCTGCGTACTGGTTGAGCGGCCTGTTCTCCGTCCATTGCGCGGCAACGATCTCGGCCAGGCGTTTCGGCAAGTATTGTGCGAGAAAGTTGCCCAGCAACATCTTGCTGCCGCGTTGTTGCAGGAACATTTCATGCAGGTCGTGACCGGGCAGCAGGTCGATGGAGAGTGGCTTGCCTTGTTCCCAGTACGATGAGATCTGCAAAATGGCTGGGCCACTCAATCCTCGATGCGTGAACAATAAATTTTCGCGGAAGCTGTACTTGCCGAAACTCACTGCCGCTTCCAGTGATACACCGGACAATTCCGCATATGCGGCCCATTCTTCCGGATGGAAGGTCAGCGGAACCAGCCCCGGCCCGATCTTGGTCATGGGAATGCCGAACTGTTCAGCAATCTTGTAGCCGAACGGCGTCGCGCCGATCTTGGGGATGGATAAGCCACCTGTGGCAATGACCAGCGATGCAGACTGGAACAATCCGCGTGAGGTATTCACAGTGTATGCGCTGCCGCGCCTGATCTCCCCCGCTTCACACGGCATGCACCAGCATACGCCTGCCGCATCGCATTCCGCCTTGAGCATGGTGATGATAGCCTCTGAACCGTCATCGCAGAACAATTGACCGAGTGTTTTTTCGTGATAGCCAATGCCGTGTTTGTCGAGCATGGCGATAAAATGTTGTGGAGTGAAACGCGCCAATGCCGAACGGCAGAAGTGCGGATTCTGCGATAGGTAGTTCTCGGGCTTGGCATTGAGGTTGGTGAAGTTGCAGCGCCCGCCGCCGGAGATGCGGATCTTCTCGGCCAGCTTGTGCGCATGGTCGAGCAGTAGCACAGAGCGACCACGCTGTGCTGCGGTCAGGGCGCACATCATCCCCGCCGCACCCGCGCCGATGATGAGTACATCGGCCTGCTTATCGTTCATTCGTGTTTTGCTGTATGGCGGAGGATGAACTCGCTTACAACAGCGCGGTATTCCAGCGGGGCGATGATGCCATTGTTCTCATGCTCCCCGCCTTCGATCAGTTTCAGGAATTTCGGCTGCGGCGCACGATCGTAAAGTTGTTGGCTCATCTGATATGGCACCAGCGTATCCCATGTGCCATGTATCAGCAGCAGCGGGATGTGCAAGCTACTTATTTTTCCCAGCGAATCGAAACGCTGGTTCACCAGGATATCGATCGGCATGATAAAGGCACTTTCGCGATAACCCATGTCGACCATCGACGTAAAGGTGCTTTCAGCAATAATGCCAGCGGCTTCTGGGTGGTGCGAGGCCAGATCGATAGCAATGGCTCCCCCCAGCGAGTGTCCAAAGATGAAAGTCCGTTTGGGATCGTTTCCCCGTTGTTTGATCAGGTAGTTCCATGCCGCCTCGGCATCTTCATATACTTTCGATTCGCTTGGTTCACCGCCGGTACTTTTGCCATAGCCACGATAATCGACCGTCAGCAAGTTATATCCCATTCCTTGCAGTCGCATAGCTCTATCCATGTCATCATCAGCTCCGATGTTTTTGTCGTTGCCATGCAGATAAAGCACGGTTGGCGCATCGGCACGTTCTGCAGGCAACCACCACGCATATAGCTCACCGCTCCCGGATGCGATGTGCACCTCTTCGAATCTGATACCCATACGATTCGGAGTGGTCTGGAACTGCGGCTTGGGTTCGAAAATATGGTAGCGCTGCATCTTCCACATATAGACGCAAGCCACAAGATACACCAGCACCAGGAACATCAGCGCCCATCGGATGCGTCTTGACCACTTCAAGATCACGCCAGTTGTTCCAACTTTTGCCACAGGCACGCTCCTTTGCTGGATTTGTCTATGTCCGCCAATTGCGCGGCATGCAAAGCCAGCTCCTCTTCGTTTGCTGGCAATACACGTACGCTCAGGTGAATCGCCTCACCCGCAGCGTTGAATTGCACGCCGTCTGCATCGCTATTTTCTTCACCCAGCAGGCTCTCTTGCCCGCGAGTCATGCCCAGATACACTTCCGCCAGCAACTCGGTATCAAGCAATGCACCGTGCAAGGTGCGATGCGAGTTGTCGATCTGGTAGCGGTCGCAAAGCGCATTAAGGTTGTTCTTCTTGCCCGGATGCAACTCCTTGGCGACTTTCAGAGTATCGATCACTTTATTGTTCAGCGGTGGTAATCCGGCCAGCGCCAGTTCCGCATTCAGGAAGCCAATATCGAATGGCGCGTTGTGAATGATAAGCTCTGCTCCGGCGATGAATTCCAGCAGTGCCGGAGCGACTTCGCCAAATTTTGGCTCATCCAGCAGGCGATCCAGCGTCAGCCCGTGCACGGCCGCTGCACCCTCGTCAATCTCGCGTTCCGGGTTGATATATCTGTGAAACGTGCGCTTGGAAACCTTGCGCCCGTCCATCTCGATAGCCGCGACTTCAATGATGCGATGCCCCTGTTTTGGATCGAGGCCCGTGGTTTCCGTATCCAGCACGATTCTACGCATTGCTTCCTCCCTGCACCGTCTCCACCCCCCGGTTCGCCAACTCGTCGGCGCGCTCATTGCCGTCATGTCCGGAGTGTCCCTTGACCCACACCCATTCTACGTGGTGTTGCTCGGCCAGCAAATCCAGCCTGCGCCACAGGTCCTCGTTCTTCACCGGCTTCTTGTCGGCGGTCTTCCAGCCGCGTTTCTTCCAGTTATGCACCCACTCACTGATGCCCTGCTGCACATATTTCGAATCGGTATGCAGGCGCACCTTGCAGTGACGCTTCAGCGCCTCCAGCGCCGAGATAGCCGCCAGCAGTTCCATGCGGTTGTTGGTGGTGTGTGCTTCGCCGCCAAACAGCTCACGCTCCTTGCCCTTGCTGCGTAACAACGCGCCCCATCCGCCCACACCGGGATTACCTTTGCAGGCACCATCGGTGAATATCTCAACATCAGCATCGTCGCTCATTCTGTCTCGGTCTTCTGTGTGATCTTGTTGTTCAGTTTCGGCGTCACCGGCAACAGCTTGCTCACCAGTCCGTCGTTCCATCTCGGTTTGATCAGGCGCATGCCCGGCACGCGCTTGACGGCATGCAAGAAGTACACGCCACCGCTCACCGGCCACCAGCGGTCGCCCGCCTTTTCCATGAAGGCGCAACGATCCAGCCATTTGCGCTGATGAAACGGAGGCGCATAGGCAGCAAAGCATCCGCCCACCACCTCGAAACCCAGCAATGCGAGCCAGTCTTTCATGCGGGGCAAGGCGATGAACTGGCCGCTCCACGGAAAACCCTGCTTCCCGCCCAATGCCCGCTGCAAGCCCCACAAGCTGAACGGGTTGAATCCGCTGATTATGAGATTGCCCTCCGGTCTCAGTACTCGCTCCACCTCGCGTATGATCTGATGCGGATTATCGGAGAACTCCAGCACATGCGGCATCAACACCAGATCCACGCTGTCGCAAGCCAGCGGCAATTCAGTACAGATCAATCGCATATCGTTGCCCGGCTGATTGCCGGCGGAAAAACGCAGCGGGATACGGCTATTGCGCAGGAAATCCAGCCCGGGCGAACCGAGTTGCATGGCATTGAAACCGAAGAGGTCGGCCACCGTGCGGTCGTAATACGCCTGCTCGCGCGCCAGCACATAGCCGCCCTGCTCACTGGCGAACCACTCGCTCAGACTTTGCGCGATTACTTTAGAATGCGGCATCGGAACCGTTGACCCGTCATGTTGAACATCATTGCCATCCCCGCCCTGCAAGATAATTACATCTGGCTGCTCCAGCGCGCCAAGCATGCCATCGTGGTCGATCCGGGCGAGGCCAAGCCAGTGCTGGATTTTCTGCACAGGAACGGCTTGGAACTGAACGCCATCCTGTGTACCCATCGTCACCACGACCATGTCGATGGTATCGAGGAACTGCGCGGAGTATATAACGTGCCGGTGTACGGGCGAAGCCATCCGAAAAACCCGCATATCACCCAAGGCTTACGCGAAGGCGACCAGTTGAAACTCGAAGTTATTGATGCCACATTCAATATCATCGAGATTCCCGGCCACCTCGACGATCACATCGCCTTCATCGCACCGCAGATATTATTTTGCGGGGATGTTCTGTTCGGCGCAGGCTGCGGCAAGAACTTCGAGGGAACGCTCGCACAACTGCATCATTCATTACAACGCATAGCCGCACTTCCCGACGACACACTGGCCTATTGTGCGCACGAATATACAGCCTACTGCCTGCAGTTCGCGCTCGCCTGTGAACCTGACAACCCCGACATCCGGCGCCGTATCGCGGAAACCCGCCAGCTTCGCGCCGCAAACCGCCCCACCGTCCCTTTCACCATCGCACTGGAAAAGGCCACCAATCCGTTCCTGCGCTGTACTAGCCATGAACTCATCCAAACCCTGCGCGCGCGCGGCCTGACCGATACCGGCGAACTTTCCATATTCACAGCTTTGTGCAAATGGCAGGAGCGTTTTTGATTGCGGGAAAATGTGTTCTAGTTTATCCTGCGCGCCCTTTCGGAGAGGTGGATGAGCGGTTTAAGTCGCACGCCTGGAAAGCGTGTGTGGGATAACATCCCACCGCGGGTTCGAATCCCGCCCTCTCCGCCAACACAATCAAACTAAGCCGCTAATTTATAGCGGCTTTTTTGTTGCCAGTTATTTGAACAATGCCTAAAATTAGGCATGGATTGACATGGCTTCGGCAGCTTTTCGGCAGCTTTTATTCACATAAAAGATTTTGGGAAGAATAAGACGAGCGACGGACTGTTAATCCGCAGGTCCCTGGTTCGAGTCCAGGTCGGGGAACCAGTATCTACGGGGCTTGCAGAGATGCGACCAAAATCGTAAAACTTGAATGACTGCCATGACGTTCGAGTACATCGAGATGTTCTACAACCGGAAACGGCTGCACTCAACATTGAAATACAAGTCGCCGGTGCAGTTCTTGAACGACTGGCTGAGTTCTCAACCGCAGGTGAAACAGGTACCGTTCCTGTTCCTACACCTCCAATGCGCTGTGGTCGAATATCAACATCTTGCCCATCTGCATGACTCGCATGGTGAGGTGGCCCAGATGGCCCAATCTCTCGACTCATGTCGGTAATTTCGATACTGCCACGCTCTCCTGCCGCAGACCAGCGTGCATCAATTTCGCCTATTGCAGCCAATGTTTCGGGTCGGGCGTAAAATCCATTTCCCTGCTTTGGCGTAATCATAGTTCCATCAGTGCCCAACTGATAACACTTATGAGCCACACAGTTGAACAAATACCCAAACGCTGCCGTCACGGCACCGTTGGCGAACTTCCCGCCTCCGATTTCAGAGACTGTCCCACCCACAATAGTTGTCGCAACCAGATTACCGATCATGTTGTCAGTCTTGATACCATAGTTGGTCCATGCCGCTCCCGCAGCGGCGGAGAGCGCGCCATTACCGCAATTCCCACCTCCCATCTCTGCCGAAGCACAACCCACCGCTGCATGACCAACCATGTTCATGAATGGTGAAGATTCCGCATTGAACATCGAGCCGACACCATAGAACATCCCCGCAGTCGCCATGCCTTGCATGGCCGCATCGAAATCTCCCCCGCTCCCCACATAGCTGCCAGCAAAACCAGCGGCCATTGCATTCGCTAGTCCAGCGCTCCCGGTAGTTCCAAAAACGCCAATGCCCCATGAAGTACCATAGTCGTAATACCCCGTGAAATACGCCACCACGATTGCGGCGACCGGCTTCACATACTCATCCCGACTACCGTTCCAATAAGTATGAAACGCGTTATGCCAGGCATTGCCGAACCAGCTGAAGCCGCTGGGGTCGGTGCCGGCGTAGGGGTTGTTCCACACGTAGCTGTAGCGGTTGTAGCTTTGCAGGTTGCCCGGATCCTGGATGAAGGGGTCGGGGCTTGTTGAAGTGCATGTAAATCTGACCCAGGTTGTGCATTGAATTTTGACCCACCCTTGAATTATCTCTGAACCTCTTAGGTTGTGGATAGTTTTCTGTTTTTACCTCCCTTTCCGGTTTGCGTTGAACTGTTTCTGAAGCGGTAACTGTCGTTACCGGTCTCCACGATGTGGCAGTGATGCGTGAGCCTGTCCAGCAATGCCGTTGTCATCTTGGCATCCCCGAACACGTTGCCCCATTCGGCGAAGCTGAGATTGGTTGTGATCACCAGACTCGTACGCTCGTAGAGTTTGCCGATGAAGTGGAACAGCAAGGCACCACCGGCCTGACTGAACGGCAGGTAGCCCAGCTCATCGAGGATCACAAGATCGGCATACATCATGCGGTTGGCAAGTTGCCCCTGCTTGCCCGCCGCCTTCTCCAACTCCAGTGCATTCACCAGCTCGATGGTCGAGTAGTAGCGCACACGACGGTGTTGATGCTGAACCGCCTGCACGCCGAGTGCGGTCGCCAGATGCGTCTTGCCCGTACCGGGGCCGCCGACCAGCACCACGTTCTGTGCCTGATCCAGGAACTCGTAGCGGTGCAGTTGCCGGACCAAGGCTTCGTTCACGACGCTCTGGCTGAAGTCGAAGCTTGCCAAGTCACGGTAGACCGGGAAGCGGGATGCCTTCATCTGGTAAGCGATGGAGCGCACCTCACGTTCGGCCATCTCGGCCTTGAGCAGCGTGCTCAGCATCTCCTGCGCATTCTGATATGCGGGCGAGCCTTGGCTGGCCAGTTCATCGACCGCCTGCGCCATGCCGTACAGCTTGATACTCTTGAGTGTGGTGATCATGGCTTCATGCTGCATGGAGCACCTCCCGCAGTTGGTCGTAGCGGCTGACGTTGGATTGCGGCTCGACCACCAGCGTCAGATGGGCTGGCGTATCAACAGGAGCCGGTGGTGCTGGCTCGATCAGGCGCTTGAGCAGGTTGAGCACATGCTGTTTGGACGGCGCGCCGTTCTCCAGTGCCAGCTCGACAGCGGCCAGTACTGCCGATTCTTCGTGCTGCATCACCAGTGCCAGTATCTCCACCATCTCGCGGTCGCCGCCAATCCGCTTGAGCAGGATGGCCTGCAAGCGCTTGAAGCCCTCCGGCAGTTCAGTGAACGGCGCACCGTTGCGCAATGCACCGGGCTTGCGTTGCAACACGCTCAGGTAGTGATGCCAGTCGTAGATCGTCTGGCCCGGCCCGTGTTTGTTCGAGATCACCCGCACATGCTCGGCAATGACTTGGGCTTCAGCCACGAACACCAGCCGGTCGGCGTACACCCGCAAGCTGATCGGGCGATTGGCATAGGAGGCGGGCACGCTGTAGCGGTTGCGTTCGAACATGACCAGGCAGGTCGGCGACACCCGCTTGATGTGCTCGACGAACCCGTCGAACGGACAGGACAGCGCCATCAGATGGTCGCATTCTTCCGCATAGACCTCGGCAATGCTGCGCCCGTGCTGCTGAGGATGGGCGGTCTCGGCCCACAACGACAGGCAGCGCTGGTGCAGCCAGTCATTGAGTTCTGGCAGACTGCCGAACACCGGCAGTTTGTTCCAGATGCGGTGTCTGGCGTCCTGCACGTTCTTCTCGACCTGTCCCTTCTCCCAGCCCGAGGCCGGGTTGCAGAACTCGGCATCGAACAGGTAGTGGCTCACCATGGCAGAGAATCGGATGTTGACGTCACGCTGTTTGCCGCGTCCCACACGGTCCACAGCGGTGCGCATGTTGTCGTAGATGCCACGGGCCGGCACACCGCCGAAGGTGGCGAAGGCGTGGTTGTGAGCGTCGAACAGCATCTCGTGTGTCTGCAGCGGATAGGCACGCAGGAAGAAGGCGCGGCTGTGGCTGAGTTTGAAATGGGCGATCTGGAGCTTGGTGCGTTCGCCTGCGATGACTGCCCAGTCCTCGCTCCAGTCGAACTGGAAGGCTTCGCCGGGGGCGAAGGTGAGCGGGATGAACGTGCCACGTCCGGCAGTCCGAGCCAGTTCCTGTTGCTCCTGGCGCCAGCGGCGGGCAAAGGCGGTCACCCGATCATAGGAACCAGTGAAGCCAAGTCGCACCAGATCCTGATGCAATTGTTTGAGGCTGCGCTTCTGTTTGCGACCTTTGCCTGCTTCCGTCTTCAGCCATGCAGTGAGCTTGGCTGCGTAGTCGTCCAGTTTGCTGGGGGTCTTGCGGTCGGGGTATTGGGGTTCAACGACCTTGTTGGTCAGGTACTTCCGGATGGTGTTGCGGGCGAGTCCGGTCCTTCGAACGATCTCGCGTATCGGCATGTTATCGCGCAAATGCCAGCGCCTGATGCTGCTTAATATCGCCACGTTGATCACTCCTGTTGCTCCCGCTCAAATAATGAGCGGGACAGTATCTATACGTGGGTCAAATTTGGATGCATATTACTGACCTAGGTGGGTCAGATTTGGGTGCAATTCAACATTTGTATTCATCTTTCTCCACTAAGACGCCAGCGTCCAATATTTTATTCACTTCTAGACCACTCATGTTCAAGTTAGACGGCTTCTTAATTTCCTTTAATTCGGCAAGGCGACTATTCATGTAAACAACACTCGCTTTTTCAGCTTGTTGAAATGGAATATACACAGCCAGAACTAGTAAAAAGATACTTATAAGAACGTAGTACAAAATTGCAAATTTTGTTTTCAACATTATCTCCACTTTATTGCTGGTGTCGCGCATAGCTCATCCGTTGTACAAAAGCGTATCATTTTTTCAGAACCAGAAACATTCCCCACAGGAACCAACTTGGGAACCCCCAACAAATGGGCCACAGCGATGTCACTATGATTTTCCGAAACTATGGCAGATGGATCGAAGCCAAGGATGCTGATTCTGGCCAGAAGGCCGTGGCCATGTTCTCAATAGTTAATGATGAAAATACATGTGACGGCACGAATTAGGCGGCATGCCTCGCCAAGCCAATATCGGCGCGCTATTACGCTGGTTCGAATCCCGCCCTCTCCGCCAAATAAATAGGACACCCTTGTGGTGTCCTTTTTGTTTCAATATGACCGATCAATCCACTTTCAGCTTCAACTGAAAAGACAGCGCTCCATAGAGGCGATCCTTATAGGTCGGAACAAGTACAACATTAATCCCGATCCGCTCATACTCGATGCTGGCGGCGGGAATGATAGCCAGGAACCAACTGCCATTCCGCATTCTCGGATAGCCGTCGAGTACGCCCAGCACCGCCCCGAATTTCACTTGGCCCAACGCCAGCGGTTGCCAATACCAACCGGCGTAATGTGAGGTCTTCCTTTCGCTGTTAAAAAAGACTCCCGCCATGGCCGAACCCGTATTCGAGTGACGATACTCCACCCCCCAACCGGGGTTACTATTATTAAGTCCTTTGTCCTCTTGGAAGTGATACGAGTAGAAACCAGCATTCACCCACAGATCACTGGCAGAACCCGATTCCACAACCCGGAAAGGGCCGAATGACTCTGCCTGACATACGGGCGCGCCCAAAGTAAACCCGAGGATAAGGACGAAGAATCTTGACATTGCAATCAGTCGGGACAGAATGTGCATGCTGGTTCAGTTAAGTAGCTTTTCTGTGATAAAACTTTCTTAAAGGATTCACATTGCTTCTTGCAGGAGTGTGGTTACACTATCAATGTTCGTTCCGGTGAAGAATGCAAGACGACGCTATGCTACCAGACAAAGAAATTCGATTTGATGTTTCCGCGCAGAAATGGCTGGATCAGTTGGTCAAGCAGCATGGAGGCGAAGCATCCCGCCTGTTGCAGTTGCTGCGTGAAGTTCAAGAGCACTTCGGCCATATTCCGCAACAAGCCGTTTCCGGCTTGGCCGCAAGTCTATCTATACCGCGCGCGCGCATCGAAAGCGTGGCCTCGTTCTACTCTTTCCTGCACCTGAAGCCGCAGGGCGAATATCGCGTGCTGTTTTCCGACAACATCACCGACCGCATGCTGGGCAGCGAGTCATTGATGGAGTTGATGTGCCAGCAGTTGTGGCTGCAACCTGGCAAGGTCTCCGAAGACGGACTGGTCAGCATCGGCACCACTTCCTGCACCGGGATGTGCGATCAGGGACCGGCGCTACTTGTCAACAACCGTGCCATCACCAGACTGACTCACCAGCGTGTGCAGGAAATTGTGCAACTCATCCGCAACCGTACACCGCTCGCCGACTGGCCGAGCGACTTCTTCGATGTACAAGACAACATCCGCCGCACTGGCCTGCTGCTGGACAATGCCCTCACTCCCGGCACTGTACTGCGCAGTGCAATGGCATCAGGCGTGCCCGGCATCGTAGAAACGATCAAGGCTTCCGGCCTGCGCGGACGAGGGGGTGCGGGTTTCCCCACCGGGCTGAAATGGGAAGCCTGTAGCGCGGCAAAGGGCTCGGATCACTACGTGGTATGCAACGCCGACGAAGGCGAACCCGGCACATTCAAGGATCGTGTTCTGCTCACTCGCCAGCCAGACCTTGTGTTCGAAGGCATGACACTGTGTGCCCTGGCTGTCGGCGCAACAAGCGGTTTCCTCTATTTACGCGGGGAATATCGCTACATGCTGGAGCCCCTGCAAGCAGTCTTACAAGGCAGGCGCGAGCGCAACCTTCTGGGAAAGAGCATCCTCGGCCAGTCCGGATTCGATTTTGACATCGAAATCCATTTAGGCGCTGGAGCTTACATCTGCGGCGAGGAGTCGGCATTGATCGAATCGCTGGAAGGCAAACGCGGCGTACCGCGCAACCGACCTCCTTTCCCCGTTACGCATGGCTACCTGCAACAACCCACCGCCCTTGATAACGTTGAAACATTCTGCCAGGCCGTCATGGCACTGCATATGGGAGCGGATAAATACCGCACTATCGGCACTGCAAAATCTACCGGCAGCAAACTCATCTCGGTATCCGGCGATTGCCAGCGACCCGGCATCTACGAATATCCTTTCGGTGTGTCCGTACGCGAGATACTCAACGATTGTGGCGCAGTGAATGTGTCGGCAGTGCAGATCAGCGGTCCTTCCGGCGTGTGTGTCGGAGAAAGCGAATTCGACCGCAAGCTGGGCTTCGAAGACCTGCCTACCGCGGGAGCGTTCATGGTATTCGACGACAGCCGCGACATGTTCGAGGTGGCGCGCAACTATGTGCACTTCTTCGCGCATGAGAGCTGCGGCTTTTGCACCCCCTGCCGCGTTGGCACCTCGATTCTGAAACATACCATGGACAAGATCGCCGCCGGTCACGGCACACGTTACGACCTTACCGAGATCGAGAATCTGGACCATGTATTGCAGAGCACCTCGCACTGCGGCCTGGGACGTACCGCCTGCAATCCCGTGTTGCATACCCTCAAGCATTTTCGGCCTGCCTACGAAAGCAAACTGAAATCGCTGGATTTTGAACCGGCCTTCGACCTTGACGGATCGCTGGCGCGAGCACGGCAAATGACCGGACGCAACGATGCAGGCGCGCATCTGAAGGAGTCAGAATGAGCGACACATTCCAACTGGATGGCGCAGCCGTTCCTTTCGAACCGGGACAGACCGTGATGCAGGCTGCACTCACTGCTGGGCATTACATCCCACACTTGTGCTATCACCCGGAGTTCAAGCCACACGGCAGTTGCAAGCTGTGCACGGTCAAGGTCAATGGCCGAACCGCCGCATCATGCACCATGCCCGCCGAAGCGGGTCTCAACGTGGAAAGCGACATTGAAGAATTGAATGTGCTGCGTCGCACGCTGGTGCAGATGTTGTTCGCAGAGGGCAACCATTTCTGTCCGTCGTGTGAAAAGAGCGGCAACTGCGTATTGCAGGCCTTGGGTTACGACCTCGAAGTGCATTCCACAGGCTTTCGCCAACTGTTTCCGGATCGACCGCTGGATGCCTCGCATCCGGATATCCTGCTCGACTTCAACCGCTGCATACTGTGCGAACTATGCGTGCATGCATCGAGCGAGGTGGATGGCAAGAACGTGTTCGCCTTTGCCGGACGCGGAATCACCAAACATCTCATCGTCAATGCGGAATCAGGCCTGCTCAAGGATACCGACATCGACCTCTCCGACAAGGCGATGCAGGTCTGCCCGGTGGGCGTCATTCTGCCCAAACGTGTCGGTTTCAGCACCCCCATCGGCGAGCGTCGCTACGACAAGAGCCCGATCAGTGCCCAGGCGCTTCAAGATGCACCGCGCATCCCGGCGAAAGCGAAACATGAGTGACAAGAAAAAACTCCGCGTAGCCACCACATCGCTCGCCGGCTGCTTCGGCTGCCATATGTCCATACTCGACATCGACGAGCGTCTGTTAGCCTTGCTTGAACTCGTCGAATTCGACCGTTCGCCTATCACCGACATCAAGCACTGCGGCCCCTGCGACATCGGCATCGTCGAGGGCGGCATCTGCAACGCGGAGAACGTGCACGTGCTGCATGAGTTCCGCAAGAACTGCAAGATTCTCATCGCCATCGGTGCCTGCGCCATCAACGGCGGTCTGCCCGCACAGCGCAACCATCTCGACCTGAGCAGTTGCCTGACCGAGGTATACCTCACCGAACCAGGATTGGCACACGGCCATATCCCCAACGATCCCGAACTGCCTTTGCCGCTGGACAAGGTGCATCCGCTGCACGAAGTGGTGAAGATCGATTACTTCATCCCCGGCTGCCCGCCCTCCGCCGATGCCATCTGGAAATTCCTCACCGACCTCATCGCGGGCAAGACGCCGGAACTGGGACAAGGCTTGATCAAATATGACTGATATAAACAACAATCTGGAAACCGCGGCCCACCCCGAGAACCTGCGCCGTGTGGCCATCGAGCCGGTATCGCGCGTCGAAGGTCACGGCAAAGTTACGTTGCTGCTGGACGAGAATGACCGCGTACATCAGGTGCGGCTGCATATCGTCGAATTCCGTGGCTTCGAGAAATTCATTCAAGGACGGCCCTATTGGGAAGCGCCGGTGATGGTGCAGCGCCTGTGCGGCATCTGCCCGGTGAGCCACCATCTCGCGGCAAGCAAGGCGATGGACATGATCGTCGGCGCTACGCTCACGCCGACCGCAGAAAAAGTGCGACGGCTGATGCATTACGGCCAGATACTGCAATCGCACGCTTTGCACTTTTTCCATCTATGCTCGCCCGACCTGCTGTTCGGCTTCGACTCGGATGTGGCCAAGCGGAACATCGTAGGCGTGGTCGCGGCATACCCGGAGATCGCCAAGCAGGGTGTGCTGCTGCGCAAGTACGGGCAGGAAGTGATCCGCGTCACGGCGGGCAAGCGCATCCATGGCACGGGCTCGATACCGGGCGGGGTGAACAAGAACGTCAGTATTGAAGAGCGCGACTACCTGCTCAAGGACATCGAACAGATCGTGACCTGGAGCCGCGAGTCCGTCGGCATCGCACGGCAGTTGTTCGAAAAGAACCTCGACCTTTATAACAACTTCGGAACCTTCAAGACGCACACGCTCAATATGGTGCGTGCCGACGGTGCACTGGATCTGTATCACGGCGGCTTGCGCGCGCGCGACATGGATGGCAAGGCGCTGTTCGACCACTACGACTATGGGCACTACTGGGATGTGATCTTCGAGGACGTAAAGCCATGGTCGTACATGAAGTTCCCCTTCCTGCGCAGTCTGGGCCCTGAGACCGGCTGGTATCGCGTCGGTCCGCTGAGTCGTGTGGCACAGAGCGATTTCATCCCCTCGCCGCTGGCCGAACAGGCACGCAAGGAATTCGTCGCTTTCAACGGCGGTTCGGCCACAGGCGCGACGCTGGGTTTCCACTGGGCGCGCATGATAGAGATGCTGCATGCTGCGGAGATCATCCGCGACCTGTTGCATGATCCCGACCTGCAAGGCAACGAGCTGGTCAGCAAGGGCGAACGGCAGGAGCGCGGCGTGGGCGTGATCGAAGCGCCGCGCGGTACGCTGATCCATCACTACAAGGTGGATGACAACGACCAGATCGTGCGCTGCAACCTGATCGTCTCCACCACGCACAACAATCAGGCGATGAACGAAGCGATTCGCCAGGTGGCGCGGCAGTACATCGACGGGCGCAAACTCACCGAAGGCTTGCTCAACCATATCGAAGTCGCCATCCGCGCCTTCGACCCCTGCCTTTCCTGCGCCACCCATGCACTGGGGAAGATGCCGCTGGAAGTGGAAATGCTGGATGTTCATGGCGCACGGGTCGATCTGCTGGCGCGTTCATCCGACGGTTCGTTCTGTTCCGGTCTCTGATGGTCGCACCCCTGCTCGTCTTCGCCATCGGCAATGAATCTCGAGGAGATGACGCTCTGGGTCCCTTGCTGGTACGGCGACTTCAAGGCAGCCGATTCGATTCCGTCGAATTCATTGAAGATTTTCAACTGCAGGTGGAGCACATCACCGATTTGATCGGGCGCAGTGCGGTACTATTCGTCGATGCCGATGTGTCCTGCATTGCGCCGTTCCAATTCTCCGTGATTACTTCCGCGCAGGACAACAGCTATACCAGCCACGCCATGTCGCCATACGCGCTGTTGCACACCTACCGTCATGTGTACGGGAATGATGCACCAAAGAGCTTTCTGCTGCGCATACGCGGTTATGGATTCGAGTTGGGAGCGAGCTTAAGCGATGAGGCGGCAGCCAACCTTGAACGAGCTTCCAGCAAGGCTCGAGAATGGATCACTGACTATCCGGCGGCCCAGCAGCCGTCCGTTTAAAGACACACCTAGCTTCTGCTCAGCCTCAACTCACCCAGAACATCCAGCGCCATATCGTTGAACTCGTCATATTCCAGCCCCAGATGACGCATGGCACGAGTATGGAACGGCAGGCGCCCCATGTTGGCTTCGTCTTCGTGAGTCATGAAGATGCCGACCAGATGCTCTGCCAATATCAGCACAGCCGTAAAGTTCTGCACTTCGGAAGATATCTGGTCACCGAGAAAGATGGTCGCATCGTGATGGTGAAGAATGGTCTGACAGATATGCGCAGGCAAACCCCAATTGCGGGCGAACATATTCCCGACCACCGCATGGTTGGTTCCCAACCTTTCGTCTTCAAGCTTGTGGATCGCGTCCCAATCCGTTCCGTATTCGTCATCCTGGAACGGGTGATCCGGAAAGCGCTGCATCAAAACCGGAATACCACTGTCATGGAACAAACCGATGGTAAAGGCATCCTCGCTGGAGATGCCGGGTAGCATCGACGCCAGTGTCATGGCCGCTTCAGCGGTGCAGCCCGATTTATCCCAGAACTTCTCGAGTTGTGACTTGGTTCGCGGCGGCACTGCGGCTACGCTATTACGCAGGAACAAAGCATTCACCGCCAACAGGACCTTTCTGAAACCAAGCACGGAAACGGCTTGTCTGATCGAACCGATACTGCCGTCGCGCCTGAATGCTGAGGAATTGACCAGCTTCAGAACAGAGGCAGAAAGCGCTGCATCGTTGCTCACCAGATTGACTATCGAATTAGCGTCCGGCTCATCTTTTTTAACTTCTTGCATGATGGACAATAACACCGCCGGACACGGCGGAATCGAGATGCTACCCAGTATCTTTTCGACTTGCTCTGATGTTCCGTTCATCTCTCCACCCTTCGCATGCATGTTTTCATTATTTTCGATGACTCTAACAGGATTCAGGTACAAGATGAATGGTTGGGCGATTAAGGCCAGGCTAATATTGACCGCGACCCTATCATGGTCAATGAGCCGCCCTAACGTCTCTGTCGCACTGCTTCGAACAGACAGACCGCGGTCGCTGCGGCCGCATTCAGCGATTCGACCTTGCCCGGCATGGGAATGATGAAATGCTGCTGTGCCGCATCCAGCAACGCCGACGACAATCCCGCCCCTTCATTGCCGATGGCGAACGCAAGTTTGCCGCACAGATTGCAGTCGAACAGGGTTGTGTCGGCTTGCAATGATGCAGCCAGGATTTTTCCGCTGAAATCGGCGGCGACTTTCAGCAGATCGGCAGACTCGGTGATACTCAGTGCGAAATGACCACCCATCCCGGAGCGCAGCACCTTGGGTGACCACGCATCGGCACAGCCTTGCGACAGGAACACCGCATCGCAACCAGCCGCCGCCGCCGAACGCAGAATGGAACCAAGATTGCCCGGATCCTGTATGTTTTCCAGCAACAGGGCGAACTGGCTCTGCAACGCTTCGACACTAGCGGTCGGAATATCGATCAACGCCAGCAATCCGTTCGGCGTCCTGAGTTCGGAAAGTTGCGCGAACAGTGCATCGTCGAGTTGTGTCTGTGGCACCCCGGTGCAGGCATCAAGCAACGCAGCGATCTCGGTATCCTGCAAGGCCGGCTCGTTGAACAGCAGATGATCGGGTTTGCCACCGGCATCGAGAAAAGCACGCAACAGATGCGCACCATCGAGCAGCGTTTGCCCGGCTTCGCGACGCTCACGTGCAGAAGATGAAATCCGGTGCAACGACTTGTAGAACGGATTGTCGCGCGAAGAGATGCGCTTGAACGCAGACATCAGGAGGCGCTGGCTTCCGATTCAGCCGAACCGAATCCGATCACTTCGGGTTCGGCTTTCCCCGGTTCATCCGCGATACCGGCTTCGAGCAGGGTACCCATCTCTTCCAGCGCCGGCAGCTCCTGCAAGGAACGCAGATTGAGGTCATCCATGAATTGCGGTGTAGTGGCATACAGTGCAGGCTTCCCTGGAGTATCGCGCGTGCCGATGCTCTCGACCCAGCCGCGCGCCTCCAGCGTTTTCAATACTTGCGAAGATACCGCCACACCGCGTATCTCCTCGATGTCACCGCGAGTGACCGGCTGGCGGTAAGCTATGATGGCCAGCGTTTCCAGCACGGCGCGGGAATAACGCGGCGGTTTTTGCGGATCGAGCTTGTCCAGATGCACCTGCATCTCGGGTCGCGCACGGAAGCGCCAGCCGCTGGCGACACGGTTCAGCTCGATGCCGCTGTCGGCGTATTTGTCGGCCAGTTGCAGCAACACCTCTTCCAGAAATCTCGTCTCCAGCGGAATCTCGCTCAGACGCTTCAACTCGGGGATGGACAAAGGCTCCTGCGTGGTCAGCAGCGCAGCTTCGAGGATGCGGGTGAGTTGCACGACATCCACTGCATGCTCGATTTCTAAAACATCCGTTCGTGCCGAGTCTGTCGAAGCCTGTCCTGAGCTTGTCGAAGCGGCATGAACGTCCGTTCCTTCGGCGAACTCGGGGCAAACGGTCGAATTTGGTTCACTCGGCAGTGATGGCTCGACTGGTTCGGACATAGATATTCCCCAAAGTTTCAGTTTGTGTGATCTCTACCAGATTTTCCTTGGCAAGTTCAAGAATAGCGATAAAAGTGACGACCAGCATCGGAATGCCGGCCTCAAGATCGAACAGACTGTCGAACGCCACAAAATCCGTATTGCGCAACAGACGCAGCACTTTGGTCATCTGTTCGCGCACCGACAGTTCGTCGCGACGCACTCGGTGATGAGCATTGACCTTGGCACGGGTAAGCAATGCCAGCCAGGCATGGCGCAGGTCTTCCACGCTGACATTTGGCAGGCGTTCGAGCACGGTGCGCTCGATCAACACCTGCACCAGCTCGAAGTCGCGCCCCGCCTGCGGCACCACGTTGATCCGTTGCGCAGCCAATTTCATCTGCTCGTATTCGAGCAGGCGGCGCATCAGTTCGGCACGAGGATCTTCTCCGCTCTCTTCTGCGTTCGCCTTGGGCGGACGCGGCAGCAACATGCGCGACTTGATCTCGATCAGCACAGCCGCCATCAGCAGATACTCGGCAGCCAGCTCCAGGCGATGCTGCTGCATCGCCTCGATGTATACCATGTACTGTTTGGTCAGCGACGCCATCGGGATATCGAGCACGTCGAGGTTGTGCTTGCGGATCAGATACAACAACAGATCGAGCGGCCCCTGGAAGGATTCCAGCACCACTTCCAGAGCATCCGGCGGGATGTAAAGATCCAGCGGCATCTCCATCATCGGTTCGCCGTGCACGTGTGCCACCGGGTTGGCGGCTTGTGTCTGGAGTTGTATCTCTGCTTCGCTCATCAGCTGTATCCCAGCCCCATCGAATCGCGCACATCACGCATGGTTTCGGTGGCCAACTTGCGCGCCTTCTCGCAGCCGTCGGCGATGATATTGCGCACCAGGCTCGGGTCGTCCAGATAGAGTTGCGCACGTTCGCGCATCGGTTTCTGTTCTTCCAGCACCCCCGAGATGACCGGCTGTTTGCATTCGATGCAGCCGATGCCAGCACTGCGGCAACCTTTCTGCACCCATTGCTTCGTATCTTCGTTTGAATATATCTGATGCAACTGCCATACCGGGCATTTATCTGGATCACCCGCATCGGTGCGGCGGATACGCGCCGGATCGGTGGGCATAGTCTTGATCTTCTTGCCGACCTCAGTCTCATCCTCGCGCAATGAAATGGTGTTGTTATAAGACTTGGACATCTTCTGCCCGTCCAACCCAGGCATCTTCGAAGCAGCGGTCAGCATGGCGCGCGGCTCGGACAGGATCATCTTGCCGCCGCCCTCGAGGTAACCGAACAAACGCTCGCGGTCACCCAGACTCAGGCTCTGCTGCTCATCCAGCAGCGACTTGGCAGATTCCAGCGCTTCGCTGTCACCCTGCTCCTGAAAGCGTGTGCGCAACTCCGTATAGAGCTTGGCCTTTTTACCACCGAGTTTCTTGATCGCCGCTTCGGCCTTTTCCTCGAAGCCGATCTCTTTGCCATAGATGTGATTGAAGCGGCGCGCGATCTCGCGCGTGAACTCGATGTGCGGCACCTGATCTTCTCCTACCGGAACTTGCGTGGCACGGTAGATGAGGATGTCGGCGCTTTGCAACAAGGGATAACCGAGAAAACCGTAGGTGGACAGATCTTTCTCGGAAAGTTTTTCCTGCTGATCCTTGTAGGTCGGGACGCGTTCCAGCCAGCCCAGCGGTGTGATCATAGAGAGCAGAAGGTGCAACTCGGCATGTTCCGGCACGCGCGACTGGATGAATAGCGTTGCCTGCGACGGATCGACACCCGCCGCCAGCCAGTCGATGACCATGTCCCACACGTTCTGCTCGATGACTTGCGGCGTGTCGTAGTGTGTGGTCAGCGCGTGCCAGTCGGCCACGAAGAACAGGCACTCGTACTGGTGCTGCATCTCCACCCAATTCTTCAACACACCGTGGTAATGCCCCAAGTGCAGACTGCCCGTGGGGCGCATTCCGGATAAAACTCGATCAGCAAACATAGTCCAGCTTTTAGTTAAAAAATCGTTTGAATCAATCGGATCACCGCGCCCACCAACGGTGAGAGTACCCAACTCAAAACCGGTTGGCCACCAACCGGCACCACCGCCAGCAAGATCAGGATAATGATGCCATACGGCTCCACTTTGGCCAGCTGGTATGCCTGCCGGTGCGGTAACAGACTGATTGCAATACGCCCACCGTCCAGCGGCGGCAACGGTAACAGATTCAATACCATCAAAACAGCGTTGATTGTAACTCCGAAATCCGCCATACCAAGCAGCGGCTCGGCAAAATAGCTGCCGGGAAACATATACCCCACTTTGTACATTGCTCCCCAGAACAGCGCCATGAACAGGTTGGCTGCAGGGCCGGCCAGAGCTACCCACAACATGTCCTTTTTGGGGTGCCGTAGTGCCGAGAAATTGACCGGAACCGGCTTGGCCCAACCGAACAGGATGCCCGTACCCGTGAACAACATCAGAAGCGGCAGCAGGATCGTGCCGATGGGATCGATATGACGCAGGGGATTGAGCGAAATGCGTCCCTGCGCGTATGCAGTCATATCGCCAAAATGGCGTGCCACGTAGCCGTGTGCCGCTTCGTGCAGGGTAATGGCAAACAGCACGGGTATGGCACCGAGGGCGATGTTTTGTATCAGTGCATCAATGTTCATTATTCCTCTATTCCCAAATGTGCGACCGGCCCTTTTCCGCGCCGTAACAGGATCGGCGCAGCTTCTGTCAGATCGATCACCGTGGTCGGCTCCATTCCTACTGATCCGCCTTCGATAACCAATTCCACAAGACGTTCCAGACGTTCGCGTATCACCCCTATATCGGTCAGGGGTTCATCGGCCTCCGGCAAGATCAGCGTGGAGCTGAGCAACGGTTCGCCCAATTCCTCCAGCAAGGCCAGCGCGATAAGATGGTCCGGGATGCGCAGCCCCACGGTACTCCGCTTCGGGTGCTGCAAACGGCGCGGCACTTCCTTGGTCGCGTCCAGTATGAAGGTGTAGCTGCCCGGCGTGTTGTTCTTCAACAACCTGAACTGTGCATTGTCCACACGCGCATATTTCGACAGCTCCGACAGATCGCGGCACATCAGCGTCATCAGATGTTTCTCGTCCAGCCCGCGTATCAGGCGAATGCGCGTCACCGCATCCTTGTCATCCAGATGGCAACCGAGCGCATAACCGGAGTCGGTGGGATAGACGATCACCGCACCGTCGCGCAGCATCTCCGCCGCCTGTTTGATCAGGCGCGGTTGCGGGTTATCGGGGTGAATTGTAAAGAATTGCGCCATCAGTTATTTTTCTTTTCCTGATTCAAAAGACCGTTCGAGGTGAACCTGTCGAACCACATTCTCGTTAACTCCAAGTCCTTCGACAGGCTCAGGGCGAACGGCATCAAAATCTGACTTCCATGCTTCCCACACTGGACGGCATTCCAGCGGGAAGTCCGGCAAGCGGCCAAGGTCGCGGTAACTCTCTTCTGGCCCGTGGAAATCAGAACCGCAAGAACACAGCAGATCGTATTCCCGGGCGTAGCGCGCAAACTCGGCGTACTGCGGCGGCGTGTGGCTGCCGCTCACCACTTCGATGCCCTGCCCGCCCGCTGCAACGAACTCTTTGAGCAGTTCGACCAGCGTGGTCTTGCCCATCGGTTTACGTCCGGCGGTATAGCGCCCCGGATGCGCCAGCACGGCGATGCCTCCCGCACCGCGTATCCATGCGATCGCATCCTGCAAGTTCGCCCATTCATGCTGCACGTAACCGGGTTTGCCATTCACCAGATAGCGGTTGAACACGCTGCGCACATCCTTGCAGTGTCCAGCCTCGACCATATAGCGCGCGAAATGCGTACGCCCGATCATGTCCGGGTTGGAGGCAAAGCGTAATGCACCTTCCATAACGCCGCCTATGCCGCAGCGTGCCAACGACTCTGCCATCAGTTCGGCACGATGCCTGCGTCCGCTGCGTATGGTGCGCAGGCCTTCGGCCAGAGCGGGATATTGCGGATCAATGTGCAGCCCGACGATGTGCACCGTATGCTTGCGCCACGTGACGGATATCTCCACACCGTTGATGAATTCGATGCCATGCTCCGCCGCCGCTTGTGCGGCTTCAGCCAGCCCCGCCACGTCGTCATGGTCGGTCAGTGCCAGCACCTTCACTTCGCGTCCGGCCGCACGCGCCACCAACTCTGCAGGTGACAGTGTTCCGTCGGAATAACGGGAATGGCAATGCAGATCGTAGTTCAGCATCAGAGGTCGCCGCCGCCCTTCTTCATGACCTTGCCTTCTTCGGCACGCTTGCGGCGCACTTCCTTCGGGTCGGCGATCAGCGGGCGATAGATCTCAACGCGATCCTTCTCGCGCAACACGGTATCGGTCTTGCTCAACTTGCCGAAGATGCCGAACTTGCCCTTTTCCAGATCGATCTCTGGATGTTTATCCAGAAGGCCTGAAATCCTGACCGCTTCGGCGATGGTCGTTCCGGCAGGCACTTCAGACTGGAGCAGGAACTGCTCGGCAGGCAAGGCATACACCAATTCGATTTTGATTTTCACGTCACTCATTTGTTCACATAGACCTTGTCTGCACGCTGGATGAATGCATCCACAAAACTATCCGCAATATGGTGAAACACCGGCCCCACCAGTTTTTCCAGCAACCTGCTGGAAAACTCGTAATGCAGGCGAAATTCTATTTTACAGGCTTCGTCGCTCAAGGGGATGAATCGCCAACTTCCGTCCAGATGCCGGAACGGGCCATCCTTCAGGTTCATGTCGATCTGGTGCGGCGGATCACGACGGTTCTCGGTGCTGAAATGCTGCTTGATATGGTGGTAATCGATGTGCAGCGTGGCATGCATGGTCGTGCCCTGCATCTCGTTGACCGTGCCTCCGCCACACCAGGGCAGGAACTGCGGGTACTCTTCCACCCTGTCCACCAGCTTGAACATCTGCTCCGCCGTGTGCGGAACCAGCACCATTTTCTCTACCAGAGCCATTGCTTTACAAAGCCGCCAAATCAAAGGCTGGTAGAATATCGCAACCAACCGCAAAACTCACCCAAATGAGCATCATCCAGAATAAAAAAGCGTTTCACGAGTACTTCATCGAAGAAAAGCATGAAGCAGGCATCATGCTGGAAGGCTGGGAAGTCAAAGCCATCCGCGCCGGAAGGGCTCAACTCAAAGAAGCCTACGTCACCATCAAGGACGGGGCACTGTACCTGTTCGGCTCTCACATCAGCCCGTTGCTCAACGCCTCCACCCATATCCACCCCGATCCGGTCCGCACCCGCAAACTGTTGCTGCACAAGCACCAGATCGACAAACTCATTGGCAAAGTACAAATCGCTGGCTACACCATCATGCCGCTGGACATGCACTACAAGGGCAGCCACATCAAGCTGGAAATCGGCCTTGCGAAAGGCAAGAAAGAGCATGACAAGAGAGCCACTGAACGCGAAAAGGATTCGAAGCGCGAAGCCGCCAATGCAATGAAAAGGGAACGGCGTTAATT
>Ga0265314_10000360_pt1 | contig 63287 bp, 42 predicted proteins | sample 4126metaG_FD_203106 | JGI IMG/M metagenome (GOLD analysis project Ga0265314, IMG submission 203106) | Rhizosphere microbial communities from Carex aquatilis grown in University of Washington, Seatle, WA, United States - 4-1-26 metaG | ecosystem: Host-associated > Plants > Roots > Rhizosphere >... | reverse complement strand
CTCGTGCGAAAAAGCGGACAGTTTTGGGTCCCCATGTGCATCCATGTCCAGATTTACAAAACGTCGGTAAACACTGGGACATTCCGATCTCCATGTCAGGAGTTCTGGATTCGCTCCTTCTCTAAACCCCTTATTGGCAGGGATTTTACCGCAACAACACGCTGGTAGGGTTCGTATCGAAAACTTGAAGACACGGGAAATCGTCGAGAACCTTTCGGAGGAGCTAGTACGATTTCCTGAGCCCACGATAACTCGTGTGCGTTCCGCTGGGAAACTCCGAAGGCAAGAGCCGCATAACTGGCGCACGCGCGCCGGAAACGGCGCATTATCTGAGGTGGTACAGAACATGTATCTGTCTTCGGTTACGACCAGCACGGATCGCGAGAATACGACTTTTCGAGTTCGCACCAGGTCGTGTCTCAAATGAAACAGATCAGTTCAACTGAAGGGCCCTCTACCAGGAATGGAGGGTGGTCTCGCACTCGCATTCGGGCGATTGCATTGGCACTCCTCGCGGGGGTTGGCATCTGCTTGTGCTACCGCCTGGCCCAACCTTGCATCCCATCCCTGGTCTGGGCAGGTGCGCTGGCATTGGTCTTCACCCCGTTGCAGCGATGGTTTGAGGCCAGGGTGCGACGACCGAATCTGGCGGCGGCATTTTCCCTGGTAATCATTACGCTCCTCGTGGTGGCCCCGGCCACCTGGTTCGCCCAAAAGCTCGCCGAACAAGCCACTTCCGTCCCGGAAAACATCCAAAAACAAATCGCCGCCGGTAAATGGCACATGGCTGGCGCGGAACATCCCCTAATGGCTCGCCTGCTGGCTCGGATTGAGCAGGAGGTTACTTCGCCGGAAAATGCCTCAATGGCCAAGATCTGGCTTAACACCAGCCTCTCCAGGTTGGTGAAGGAATCGGCTATTGTAGCGATTCAGGTCTGCCTCACATTGTATTTCCTGTTCTATTTTCTGCGCGATGGGGTTCGCGTGCTCAAGTCCATCCGTTCGTTCTTGCCCTTGAGCGAAAGCGACACTGACATACTGTTTTCTCGGGTCAAAGACACGATTCATGCGACCCTCTACGGCATGCTCGCCCTCTCGGGGCTCCAGGGTCTCCTAGGCGGGCTGATGTTCTGGTCTCTGGGGATTCCTTCGCCATGGTTCTGGGCGCTAGTGGCGGCGGTATTCGCATTCGTGCCGGTGGTCGATACCTTTGTCCTTTGGCTCCCGGCAGCGCTATATCTCGGATTGGAAGGCAGGTGGGGCGAAGCTCTCGGCGTGGCTGCCCTGGGCAGTGTCCTTGTCCGCGGGATCGAGAATTTCCTTTATCCGGTCCTGGTAAAAGACCGTTTGAGGGTCCCCTCAGTAAGCATCTTCGTCGCCCTCATGGGCGGGTTGCTCCTCTTTGGCTGGAGTGGGCTAGTGCTCGGGCCGGTCATCCTTACGACAACGAGCGCTCTTTTGGAAATGTGTGGAAAGCGATTTGGTGACCCACAACTTGAGACTCCGACCGCAGATCGTCAAAGGAATGCGTCCCCTGGGACCATTGGAGCCGTGCCGGCATCGCCGGGTGACATAGCCGATTCTTCCTTTCAAAGCCCCTTCGGAAAGCCCTCTGGCCAGTAATGGTCTGGGAGGATGGGGGACATATTGCTGGGAAACCCGTTTAATCACGCACGAACCTGTATGCTGCTTACCTCGTCCTTACTTTGCCTACTAAACGTGACCGCCGCAGTCTCACCCGCGCAGCTATAAGCCAGCTCCGTCTTACGGTGTCGTTCTCCTGCGCGCATACATTGCTCGAGCAGCTGCTGTTGCGCTGTGCTTTGCTTAGAATTCTTAAAGGCTCTCACATTTGGCCCGGATGAGGCAAATGACGAACACAGAAGCAGCAAAGCTGAATACGATAACAATCCAGAGTGGAAGCACGCCCAAGTCCAAACCACCGCCACTTCTGCAACCCGGATTAGTGGCGGACAGTGGGTTTGAGTGGTGGTTGAAACGGCAACCGGCATGAATACCTGATGCCGAGTTCACTCGTGTTCCCCAGGTTGCCATCGGAGGCCTCCTGTGAGTCGCATGTCATATCGGAAGCGCAATTCCGTGCGATTGAGCAAGCGATGAATTGCCTTGTTCCTTGAGTCATTCCGTTGGTTCCCAGGCGCAAAAGGAGTGTCGTACCTGCGGATACCCGCGCTTTTGGATATTTGTGTTTGACGCCATCACCCGCCAGTAACGGGTTGAGAATGGTGCGTTGCACAATTCGCTTTCTTTGTATTCACAGGTTCAAGAACCACCTCTGGGTCTTGCGCAAGTGGACCACGAATGATTCAGACCACAGCGTCATGGCCAACCTAATCACCGGCTTGTCTGAACGGGCCGGATGCAACTTTCCGGGCTTTATTTCTGGCTCTGCTCTTCTCCACAGCTTCGGCACGGCTTTCATAATACGCAGAACGCATGGCCACATAAGGATCCAACGTGGCTTTTTTGAAAGACTCATATTCTCCGAGGCCGAGGGAGGCACTATTCAATTCTCTGTACGCGGGGACTCCATAGACTACGCCGACGCCGCCGATGTAAAACCAGGGAGACAACATTCCGTCGGCCCCCAAACCGGCGGTGCCCCGCGTGCTGGACGGACCAAACAGCGGCCAATCGAAGTAGATTCCAGGACCCAGGCCATAAAGCCCGAGTGTCTGATCGAAATTCGCCGGGTGAGCCTCCATCTTCCAGCGCTTGGCCGGATCAAAAAGTCCGCCGGCACCCACTGTCGAGTTGACTAAAAAGCGCCCGGTTTCAATACCTGCCGCTTTGAATTTGCCTTGCAAGAGATTATTGACGAGGTAGATCGGGTACTTGACGTTGCCAAAAAACCGACCCGCGCACCTCCGCGCCGCACGTGGAACGACCTTGTTATAACCCTTGCCGGCTGGTTTCACGATCCACAAATAAAGCTTATCATTGAAATGAAAAAACGTGCGGTTCATCGGTTGCAACGGGTCCTTGATTTTCGGTGGGGCTTTGGCCTGTTGATTTTCGCTGCTAAATGGGTCCCGAAAGGGCTTCTCCTTCTCGTCGGCGGCGGGGCCGGCCGGAGGCGAGTCCTGGCCTGCCGGGTTTCCAACCGCCAAAGTAGGCCAGAGAGAGACCAACAGACATGCAGCGAGGCAAAGCGAGTTCATAGTATAAGGCGGTGTCATACTTTAAGTGCGATGATGAGTTAGGGTGGAATGGAAGCGGCTACGGCGACCGCCTGTGGGATTTTGGCTCGAAGATCAGCTACTAATTTCTCGTAAGACGATTTCGCCAGGATTTCATCGAATTGGTCCCGATAATTCTTCACCAAGCTCACGCCTTCGATCAGTACGTCGTAAATCCGCCAGTCCTTGCCGGATTTGTGCAGCCGGTATTCGACGGGATGAACAATCTGGTCCTTCGTGGTAACCTGGGCTTTCACCGACGCGTAATCATCGATGATCTTTTCTCCGAGGCATTCAACCTTAGCCAGCTCGCCCTGATGAGTCTCGAATTTATCGATGAAGGTTTCCTCGAGGAGTCGACTAAAAAGACTGACGAACTCCGTTTGTTCGGCCCGCGAGCGCTTGGCCCAGTGATGACCCAGGCTGCTGCGGGCGACCATTGCCCAATCCACCCGCTGGTGGAGTTCCTTTCGAATCAACTGCCGCCGCTCGGAGATGTGGGCCTCGTAGTTGAGCGCCGGATCCGCCATCAGGGCGAGGATCTTGTCGGTGGTGGCACGGACCTGGTCCGTTGCTTCATCAGCGCAGGCGCACAGGTTGACGCCCACCACCACCACCGCCAGCAACATGCATCGGAGTGTTTTCATTGTTTTCATAGCCTTCAGAGGGGCCAGTTCGCACTGTCAATTCACCGGGGCGGCTGGCCTTTGTCGTCCGGCTTCGCGAGGTTTCCTTGGATGTATTTCCCAATTAACGCCTCCAGGTCCATTGCCGGCTGGGTCTCGCGGATGACACCACCCGGTTTGATGGTCTTATCCGAAGCCCCGGGCGTAAGCTCGATGTATTTTTCCCCAATCATTCCTTTGGTCTTGATGGAGGCAATGGTGTCGCTTTGCAGTACCACCCCTTGCTGAAGCACCATGTGAACCTTCGCCTCGTAATCCTCAAGCCCGACACTCGCGACCCGGCCAATTTCGACGCCCGCGATGACAACGGGTGTGCCGCGGCGCAAACCGGTGCCATTACTGAACGCGGCTTGGAGTTCGTAACCGCTTCTGGTGAAGAACTCCTTCCGGGCGAGCCTGATGCTCAACCAGGCCAGACAGCCGATGCCGATGGCCAGAAACAGGCCGACGACGAATTCTAAATAAGCCTTTTTCATGTTAGACTAACTCCTCCATTCAAACTCGATTGCGCCAATGCGTTTCCGTTCACGAATCGCTGGATTGCTGGATCGGGCGAGGCACAAAATGGTCCTGGTGATTCAACGGCGACAATTCGGCCTTCGTGCAACATCGCTACCTTTTGCACAATCTCGAAAATCCGAGGAATTTCATGTGAAACCAGGATTCCGGTAAGCTTGAGCCGCTGGTGCACCGTGCTAAAAAGATCGAGAACTGCGCGCGAGACCACCGGGTCCAGCCCGGTCGTGGGTTCGTCAAAGAGTACTATTTCCGGATCGCGCACCAGGGCCCGAGCTAATGCCACGCGCTTGAGCATGCCCCCGCTGAGCTGGGCGGGGAATTTGTGTTCGGCATTGAGAAGACCCACCAATTCGAGTTGGCCCGTAACTTTGCGTCGGATGTCTTTCTCGCCGAGGTTGGTCTTTTCGCGCAGAGGAAACGCGACGTTGTCATAGACATTCATGGAATCAAACAGGGCCCCGCCTTGGAAAACAAAGCCGATCCGGCTTCTCAGAGACTCGAGTTCTCCGTTGCTGAGTGCGGCGACTTCCTTGCCAGAGACCCAAATTCTGCCGTTATCCGGTTTAAGCAGACTGACCAGGAGTTTCAGCATCAGGCTCTTGCCGCAGCCGCTTCCTCCGATGAGAGCCATAAACTCTCCGGGCTGAACCTCGAAGGACACCCCACGGAGTACCTCCTGGCGGCCAAACGATTTCCACAGGTTATCGACTCGGATCATGGGCCCCTCTAAAAGACAACCGAAGTCACTAAGTAGTCACAGACCAGGATGAGCACAGAGGCATTGACCACGGCTTGGGTGGTAGCCGCGCTGACGCCTTCGGCCCCGAACCGGCTGTGGTAACCTTTGTAGCAGCACACCCAGCCAATGAGCAGGCCAAACGTTAGTGCCTTGTAGACTCCCCCCAGGATGTCCTTCATCTCGACGTAGTTGCTCATCTCCCCGAAATACGTGCCGCCGCTGAGGCCCAGCAGCCGCACGCCAACCAGGTAGCCCCCAAGGATCCCGATCACATCAAAAACCACCGTGAGTACCGGCAAGGCCAGAAGCGAAGCAAGCACGTTCGGCACCACCACGTACCGCAGCGGGTTGAGGCCCATCAATTCGAGGGAGTCGATCTGTTCAGTGGTGCGCATGATGCCGATCTCCGCCGCAATCGCTGAACCGGCCCGCCCGGTGACCATCAGCGCCGTCAACACCGGACCCAATTCGCGAATGAGTGACAGTGAGACCATTGGCCCGAGAAGGGCCTCTGAGCCGACTCGCCGCAACGTCGGAAACCCCTGCAAGGCCACAACCATCCCCGTGAAAGTTCCTGTCAAGGCAATGACCAGCATCGATTTCCACCCGATAAACCAGGTCCGCCTTAGTACCCGCTCGCCCTTCACGGGCGCCGTCAGACAGTCGAGCAGAGTTTGACTCAGGAACATGCCGGTCTTTCCCAATCGGCCGATCTCGGTCATAAAAGCAGCGCCGAGGGTTATGATCCATCGCGTCATGCGGTTCTGTCGCGTTGTGTGAACAGTGGATTGCTGAAATAGTGCATTGAGCCTCCTTAATCACCTTGCGTGCCAACTCCGGATCCCTCCCGTAAGACACAGGCTCGCAGGCATTTGCTCCCGCCAAGTAGGGCTGGACACAGGGCTCTGCTTTTCGAAGGTGCAAAAACTTGGGTGAGCTCGGTGCGCTGCGTCAGCTCCAATTGCTTAGGCTTGTTTTGGCCTTCATAGTGGGCGGGCGTGTGAAAATGTTTGTGCATTCCTCCTACAATGCGCCGGAATGCTACCGCAGTTCGCCACAATTCCTCTGCCGTGCTTGGTGGCACAGGAGCATCATCCGAGGCCCCTTTGGAGTTGCTGCTCTCCACTCTGCTTCGTCGCGGATCTCTGGTGCGGCCAATCCGTCGTAAGTTTTGCCGAATCATACTGAAGACTACCTCTGGTCGCTGTGGCCTTCGTCACGGGCCGGCGTCTGACTCCGCCCCGAGGCGGAGTAGAGGGACACCAGGCGGGCGATCATAACGCCCACAAAGAGCGTGCCAGTCATCGCCTCCAGCATGGCCAGCATCCGTGCTACATCCGCGACAGGGGTGATATCGCCGTATCCAACAGTCATCAAAGTTGTAAAACTGAAATAGATGGCAGTGAACCCGCTCATCGTGGCCGCCGCTCCCGGATGAGGGCTGAAGGCAAAAGCATTGGGATTCACTTGCGCCACCAACGTGTAAGCCAAGCCCCAGAGCAATCCCAAAATCAGATGCACAGAAATGCCGGCGCAAAGGACGTTCGCATCGACCCGTTTGGCCCGAAGAACGAACCCCAACAGCGACGCTATGACGACTCCGAGCAACGCGATTGCGGGCAGAATAAACGTCAGCGCTGGGCATTCCTGGGGCCAGATTTGGTTGAGCCAAATGGCAGCGAGCGCAAAGCTCACCAGGACAAACGCCAGTCTGCGGCAGGAGCCACTGGCAATCAGGCCCGTGCACATCACCAGCGTGAACAGCACGGCTTGATAAAGTTGGCCCTTCTCCAAACCCTGAACAAACGGTGTGGCGACTAGGCAAACCACAAGTGCGGCGAGGAACCCCACGGCCGATACCCGCACTTTGAGCCTCCGATCCTTGGCGAGTTTTGACCGCCCGTTGGCAACAGCGGCGTAGTCTGCTGCGGCCTCCGGAGCGGGCTCAAAAGGCGCATCCTTGTCGCAGGAGGATTCTGCCGGACTGCAATCGTACCGCTCCCGCCAGTCTGGCGGTTTTATAGCTGGCGTGGTGGTGGGCTCACGCATTGGCCACCCCCATTACCATTCCTTTCTTCAATCCGAAGATGGACCGACCGGCGTCGTCCGGTTTCAGCGCATGCGAGCAGGATGTGCAGGACGAGGAATGGACGCCGTCTTCAGCATCGCCGGAAGCGGATACTCGAACAGTCCGTTTCGTCATGACCGGGTGGGGCGAACAACCGAACTGGCTGATTAATCGGTGCAAACCAGGTCTGACCGGCGTTTCGAAGCCGAGGCCAAATGTTATCATATTCGTTACTTCATCCCGCAATCGAGGTTCCTTAATCACGTCGCGTGCCAACGTCAAACCAGCACGCAAGCCAAGGCTTTCCAGGGACTTACTTCCGAAACGGCAGGCCCGAGATGACATACGGTTTTTCGAAAGCGCGAAAATTCGTGAGGGGTTCATTGGAGAAATTACTGTGCCGGCGATTTCATGAATGGCGCGCCGGCTACGGAAACGGCGCATTACCTTTCGATGGCATGGATCGTTCTTAGGCTTTCAACCGCGACCAATGCCTGTCAGGAAAATGAAGCATTTAAACGAATCTAACGGTTCACCTGTCTCGGGATTAGAGCCAGGTGGCGCGCGCGACATATTCCGAGGGGGTACGAGCACGGCACTGTGCCTGCGAGACATTGGCCGAGCGAACCGGCTAACTCCCAAAGATGAAATCGAACTCGCGGGCTGCCTCAAGGAAGGGGATAGGGATGCTCGCGATTAGACAGCGGGAGCGCTGAGACTTATAAGCAAACCTCCGTACGACAACTTATTGTCCACAGTGAAACAATGAGAATCCACCTTCATAGACCAGAATCGCTGCCGGCCTTAGGCACCGTCATTCTGATGGCGACATCGGTTCTGGCGCTCCCACAGGATCCTGCCACCGAGTCCGGGCAGACGGGCAACCTGCGCAACCGGCCTGTCAATGAAGTGCCTGTGCGGCGTTCCGATGGGAGTTTCGAGAGCTTCGCCCCGGCAGTCGAAAAGGTCGCACCTGCTGTGGTACGAATCGTCACGGTCCTGAACTCCGACAGTCCCGCCGATCTAGCCGACGGCGTACCAGATCGTTTACAGCGGTACCCATTGGGCCGAGTGCTTCGCGGGCGTTCTCACCGCGCGCTGGAGTCGGGCCTTGGTTCTGGGGTGATTGTGACCGAGGACGGCTATATCGTGACCAACTGCCATCTGGTAAATGGGGCCAACGTGGTCGAGGCGACCTTGCAGGACGGGCGCGAGTTCAAGGCCAAGGTCATTGGAGTGGATCCCAAAAGTGACATCGCGGTCGTCAAGGTCGCCGCCGACCACCTGCCCACCATCCCGCTGGCTGACAGCCGGGACGTGCGCGTGGGCGACCGGGTGCTGGCGATTGGGCATCCCTTTGGGGTGGGGCAAACCGTGACGCACGGGATCGTCAGCGCGATCGACCGTGGCGGCATGGGTATCGAGGATTATGAAAGCTTTATCCAAACTGACGCCCCAATTAACCCTGGCAATTCGGGTGGAGCGCTAGTGGACGTCAGCGGGCACCTCATCGGCATCAACACCGCCATCTTGAGCAGCTCCGGCGGGAACCTGGGCATCGGCTTTGCTGTTCCTTCGGACCTTGCTCGCAGAGTGGTGACGGACCTGGTGAAATACGGGTACGTGGTCCGCGGCTATCTCGGGGTCGATGCCCAGGACTTGACGCCAGAGCTCGCCAAAGAGTTCAACCACCGCAGCGCCAGCGGTGCCCTGGTGGGAGATGTGGCGCCCAACGGACCCGCTGAGACGTCCGGGCTCCAGGTCGGCGATGTGATCACGCGGTTCGACGGGAAGCAAGTGCGTGGCGCCCGTCAGTTAATGCTCCTGGTGGCGGACTCGAAGCCAGGCCAGACCTTCCCGCTCGAGATTCTGCGAAAGGGTTCGGCCAGACTGCTTGGAGTCACCGTCGGCCAGGCGCCCCGGAATGACTCTCTCGTCAAGGCGGATCGCGGTCCTGATGAACAGGATCCCGGCTCGCTACAGGGCGTATTCATTGGTGAGCTCAACAGCGAACTCAGGCAGCAGCTCAAAATACCCAGTGATGTGCAGGGGGCGGTCGTGTTCGATCTTCACCCTGCTTCAGCGGCTGCGCGCGCAGGTCTCCGGCCCGGCGATGTGATTCAATCTGTCAACCTCCAGGACGTCAGGAACGCTGGAGAGGCGTCGCGATTGGCGCAACATGCCAAGAAGAAACGCACGCTGTTGCGGGTCTGGAGCCGCAGCAGCAGTCATTTCCTCCTCATCGAGGATTAAGAGCCATGGAGCCGCCTATGAACGTCGCACGATTTCTCGGGTCCTTCACTTTTCTGACCTTGGCGGAAATTGGCCAGTCGCTGTGCAACACCATGTCGCTGAATATGTTACGTTTTCGACCCATCATGGCACAGTCTGTGCATCGAGCTTAGTTATGTTCGAAAAGTCCAAAAAGATGAACACGCCAAACGAAGCACGGGTTGCAACTGCAACCAAGGATTTCAAGGCGGAAGTCTTGGCATCAAACCAACCGGTCCATGTCGAGTTCTGGGCGCCCTGGAGCCGGCCATGCCAGGTCTTCGCTTCCGTGCTTCGAGAAACAGGACCAAGGCCATCAAAGTCCGCTTGGGCCACATCGTTCTCAGTTAAATCCTCCAAACCACAAAACAAAACAGCAACAGCATAAAACTATGGACAAGAACACATACATAACTAGCAATGACACGGGCACGCTCGCCGAAGACGCGCGCGCGTTGGTGGCCGCCACGGCCGACGTGGCCGAAGATAAAGTCAGCGAGGCCCGCAAGCGTCTCGCCGCCGCTCTGGAACGCGGCAAGGAAATCGCCGGTCGCGTTCGCGAGAAGGCCGTCGAGGGCGCCAAAGCCGCGGACACGGCTGTGCGCGAGCATCCTTATCAAGCCATTGGTATTGCTTTCGGCGTCGGGGCGCTCCTCGGTTATCTGGTCTCGCGGCGGTGCTTCCGCAAGGGCGATTGATCACGACATGGAAACGCCCCTTCCCCATGCCGGGCAACTCGTCGGGACTTCGAAGCGTTTCACACGACAGTTATTAACGATCGGTGAAAATCGCCTCGAACTGTTGATGGTGGAAGTGCAGGAGGAGCGCGAGCGCCTCCTGCGCGCCATCCTGTTGACGCTCGGCGTGGTGGCCTTGGGCCTGCTCGCGGGTATTACGCTCACCGGCGCCATCGTGGTTTTGCTGTGGGAACTCTCGCGGACAGTGGCGCTGCTGGCGCTAACCGGCCTCTATGGGGCGACAGCGGTTTGCCTTTACCGACGACTCGCGCTGCTGCTTCGCGACTGGCAGAGTTTTCCGGCAACGCTCGACCAACTTCGAAAGGACCGTGCATGTTTGGAAAAACATCTCGCGTAAGCACCCTCGAACTGCGGAAGCAACTGTTGATCGCGGAGAGCGAACTGAACCGCGCTCGATTGTCCGATGAATGGAGGAAGATGACGGATGAGGTTCTCGATCTGGCCCGGCGGGCCAAAACCATCGCCGTTTGGTCCTCGTCGTCAGCAATGCTGATGGCCTGTCTGGCGGCATTTCGGAGCCGCAGCGTCATGGCTGCCGAGGCGAAACCATCCTGGCTTCAAAGGGTTCTGGCATGGCTCCAGGTGGCCAACTCGTGCCATCTGGCATTCCGCAGGGGTCTTAAGATGACACGAACACGATCAAAGCTCGAACCCGAGTGAAACACGACACAACTCCGGTACTGCAGCCGTCTCAGGGGGGATCCCTAAATCTCAGCCTACCCCCCCCACTTTCTCCGACGGTCCAGAACTGCACTACGCAATACAATGACCAAAACAGTAATGAACAGTGATCGACGCGCAACAAGTGCTCGCACGCTGCACACTCCCACATTGCCAAGGCTCCCCGAGCGAATCAGTCGGCTAGTAATCGCGGCCTATGCCGCACACGGCGGCGCTGAAAACATGACTTTGGACGAGTGGCGTGGCGTGGAGGAGGACCTCAAACGAAAACTACGAAAGCTCGCTAGTAGAGGATCCCGGCCCAGAGGGCATGGATCACTTGCTCCGGACCTAGACCGCGCTGATGAAGCCCCTCCTGCAAAGGACTTGTTCGCGGAGGGCGTGAAGAACGGCCTTTGGCGTCAACAGGTTTTCAAAGCGATCGTAGAATAACCGAAACGCCCAGCGCGACGCCGCGTGCGGTTTCGATTGCCGTGATGAGCGAACTCATGATGTCGCTCTTCGCCGCGACGGGAGGCTTCAAGCCGAGAGGATCGAACAACTCGTCCAGCATGTCATGAAGGGGAAGAAATCGGTACAAGGCCCGGACTTTGTTGCGAACGAGATGCTCTACGAGCTGAGTTACGACTCCGATCTAATCCCCGGATGCACGAAAACTCATACGTGGCTCGATGAAGAAATGGCGAGGCGGGACGTTCCCCACATGGCGCAACTGCGGTGGAAACGGCGCATTACCCAACGTTGACACAGAACCTGTATGGGCATTCAACAATGACCAACACGGATCGAACAATGAATACTCTAGTCAAACTCGGCACGATTTCTCGAGTCCTTCAGTTTCCTGGTGCCGGCCGAAAATGGGGAGTTGATGGGTCAAACCATGTCGCTGAGCGCGTTACGCTGTTGGCCCCACCCTGGCACAGCCTATGCGTAGAGCTTGGTCAGGTTCAAGAGACTCGAAAACATGAACACCGAGAACGGCGCACTGCTCGCGATCGCCACCGAGGACTTCAATTTGGAAGTCTTGGAGTCGAACCAGCCGGTGCTTGTCGAGTTCTGGGCGCACTGGAGCCGCCCATGCCAAGTCTTCGATTCCGTGCTCCAGGAACTGGCCGTCGCCTTGGCCGAAAAAGTCAAAGTAGTCAGGGTCAACGCGGATGAATCTCTCGACCTTAGTCTTTGTTACGATATTCAGTCGATCCCGACGCTGCTCTGCTTCGTTGAAGGAAGGCCTCGCCTCCGCATCGTTGGCACGGCCACGAAAGACGCGCTTATGGCCAAGCTGAGACCCCTCGGCGTCATCGATGCGACGGGAGCTTCTGGCAAAGGTCCCGAACCTGGAAAGGAGCATTGAAACTATGTTCACCGAATCCCACGCCAGCGGCACTTTCCCGCGTTGCTCCGCGAAACGGAACCTCCATCATGTGGTCTTCTTGTGCCACGCGCCAGAGGCAGGGCACGTTTCGCTTACTGGCGACTTCAACAACTGGCAGCCCAACGCAACTCCGATGGTCCGCCAACCCGATGGCCGATGGATTGCCAGCTTGGAACTCGGTCACGGTTACCACGAGTACGTTTTTGTTGTGGATGGAAAACGCGTGCTCGACCCGAACGCTACTGGAAAAGCAAAGGACTCGCACAATCAGCCCGTTTCACTGCGAGCCGTCAGCTAAACTCAACTCCCGATCCGCCCTATGCACTCGTTCCTGCTCATCGTAATCGTAGTCCTCACCATGCTCTATGGACTCAGCTGGCACGACAAATCCGCGCGCGAGCCTGTTCGTACACAACGCACCACGAGCTATCTGTTCTGGACGTCCGAAGCGGATTCTAAGCGACGCCCAATCAAGTCGAACGCATTCATCCCGCGCTCAACCAAGTCCAGTCATTCGAATGGGGAGATGTTCGCCATCTGGAGCTTTGTGGCCATCAGTTTCACAGGACTTTTCTTCGCCGGCTACGTCATTTGGGCCAAATGCCGCGGTCAATGAATTCCTGACGTCTTCCAGGCGAGCGACAGCAAACCGAACCGGCAAATCCCAAAATGAAGCAACGAACCACAAACGCGAAAACGCAAACTCCCGAGGAGCCAGTACAAACCAGTGCACTGTCCAAACCGCCAGGGCCCACACCCGAACAAATTCGAAGGCGTGCCCAGGAAATCTTCGAAGCTCGCGGCAGTACGCCTGGCCACGAACTTGATGACTGGCTTCAAGCCGAAACCGAACTCAACTCCGGCATCGGACTGCGAGGGGATTCTGCCGGGCGATTTGACCTCTAAGTAAGCCGAAATAACACTGCCATGCGTGCTCGCAAATCCACCACCAGATCACAAGCCGCGGTCACCGCAAAAGCGAACCGAAATCGCGTTTCGCACGTCGCAATCGCGGGGAGCGTTACCATTTCGAGCCTGCTCGGAATCTCCTCGCAGTCTGAGGCAATCGGGTCCGACGCGGTTGGGACCGCAGATTTGCAGGACACCCCCAAGCGCGAGTGGGCCACTTCAATCCGCTGGGAAAACGATACGTTCGGTGGAACGGACAGGTTCTACACCGATGGAGTCTCCTTGGGGGTTTCCCACACGGGTCCCAGTTGGATGGATCCCTTCGCGAATTGGCTGCCGTGGGGTGAAGGACGTCGCACCGTGGGTTACGACATGACGCAAGGCATGTTCACTCCGGCAGATCTCCACCGGAGCGTCCCGGACCCGAAGGATCGCCCCTATGCCGGGATTCTGTCCTTTGGGCTTACCTTGCATGTAGAGAAGGAGAATTCTTATCATGGGTTGAAGTTCATGACCGGCGTGGTCGGCCCCTGGGCATTGGCGGAGGAAACGCAGAATTGGGTTCATAGTCTCATCGGCGACGGCAAGTCGGAAGGATGGGATTACCAGTTGCACAACGAGCCCATCTTCAATTTCGCTTACGAATATCGCCACCGGTTCCAACTGGCAGGCGAGCGTGAACACTGGTCATTACAAGCACTGCCTGTCGGCGGCGGTTGGTTGGGAAATGTCCTCGTTCAGGGCCAGGTTGGGGGATTGGTGCGCGCCGGCTATAATATGCCCGATGATTTCGGCCCGACGCTGGTGCGCGATATGGGTCACATGCCGCCACCACGGCGAGATGCGCAGCGGCAGTCGTCCGATTGGGGGTTCTCCGTTTACGGTGGCAGCTTTGCCAATCTGGTGCTGCGAGACATCACGTTGGACGGCAATACCTTTAAGGACAGTCCGAGTGTGGACAAGGAGTTTTTCGTTCCAATGGCTGGCGTGGGCATGACTGTGGGCAATCGACGTTTTCAGGCTTCCTTTGCCTACATTTTTTGGGCCAAGGAATTCAAGGGCGAGCAGAATTATGAAAAGTTCGGCTCAGTTTCCGTCAGTTACTTCTTCTGATTCGACGACAACAACAATGAAAGGAAGTTTCAATGTCATACTTCATAAACCCAGTCAATGTTCGGCGTCCTTTTCTTGCGTCCCTGAACGCCGTCCCCGTATGCAAGCGGCGCGTGGCGGACACGGACTGGTTTCCCGCCGTGGATGTCTCCGACCAGGGCGGAGAGTATCTGTTCGAGTTCGATCTTCCGGGCATGAAACCGGAGGAAATCCAGATGAGCGTGGATGGAGATGCGCTGCAGCTCAACGGCGTGCGCACGACTCGGCGACACGGCGGACAAAGTCTTCGAGTTGAGCGCCCGGATGGAACATTCGTCCGGCGACTCGTCCTACCTCCAGAATCTCGCCGCAATGCGGTTCAGGTCACATTACAGGATGGAGTTCTGCAAGTGCATGTCCCCAAGCAAGCGCCGGAGAACAAAAGCGAAAAACCACTCATCGTCCACTCCGAGGAGCCAGAACATGAACCCACCCCTGCTTGATATGACCACCAACCGAATGGATCTCATCGCGGGCTTCGCGATGGTTGGCCGAAAAGCGCTGGGTAAAGCTCCAACATCTCCATGAATTACTCACTAAAGCCAACTGAGGCAGCGCCTGCCGGCGCCCGGAACTCAGGCTTCCTGAGGCGCGATGGGGAAACGCGCCAGACGTGTGCGCATTGCCGGGCAGAAATTGTGGACGACCATTGGTTTTGCCGTCTGCCCGGGAACGAAGGGCGGGTTATACTATGTTCTCCGTTCTGCGCCATGCTTTATTTCGAGCGCTCACCCGCGGAGCGGAATGGCGGGGATGCTGATGCGGAGGCTAACGACCGCCGCCCCGTGCGTGTTCGTGAAGCAGGAGAAACCTTGGCCTTGAAAGGTATTTGATTATGCGAGCGTGGGTATGGGTGCTGCCGGCATTGGTCTGGAAATACTTCTTCGCACATTTCCCGCGAGAACAGATCCGGCTGGATGGTCGTACGCGGTTCCTCGTGCGGCTCGATGACGAGTTTGTGCTGATATACGATCCGCAAGGCGCCCGACCAGATGAACCCGCCGGCGTGCCACCGCGCATCGGACTGGGGGACGCATCAGCAGTCGGGCTGCTGCCGGAACCGCTTCCTTGTTCCGCAAATGGAGAGCGGCCATGAACTCGAAACCCGGTCCCTTGTTCCTTGCGGTTCTGCTGCTCGTCAGCGGCTGCGCACATTACCCGCAGAACGCCCCGTTGGTTTCGAACGACCCCTCCACCGGCTATCGGTTTCGTCACTCCGCCTCGCCTACGAATTCCCCGGAGTTGCTCTTGATGCTCGCCTTTTCCGGTGGCGGCACACGCGCCGCCGCGCTGTCGTACGGCGTGCTCGAGGAACTCGCGCGCACGCCGGTGGGCGCGCCGGAAAAGCCACACCGGTTGTTGGACGAGGTGGACATGATTTCCTCAGTATCTGGCGGCAGCTTCACCGCAGCTTACTATGCCCTCTGGGGCGACCGCATCTTCTCGGACTTCGAACCGCAGTTCCTCAAGAAACATGTGCAGACCGGTTTGCTCCTGCGGGTTCTGGCTCCTTGGAATCAAGTCAGACTGGCCTCACCCGCATTTAGCCGGAGCGATTTGGCGGCGGAGTATTATGATCACCTGCTCTTCAAGGGCGCGACGTTTGCCGATTTAATGGCTCAGGATGGCCACCCCTTTCTCACTGTCAACGGCACGGACATCGCTTCCGGCGCGCGGTTTGAATTCACCCAGGATGAGTTTGACCTGATACAGTCGGACCTGTCGCAATTCTCGATTGCCCGCGCCGTGGCGGCCTCCTCAGCGTTCCCAGTCTATTTCACCCCAGTAATTCTTAAAAATTATTCAGCGGAGCGAGCGGCGGCTGAGCCGGAATGGATCCAGTCCATTCTGGACGATCCGGCGGCCTCGACCCGCGTGAGATACGTCGCTTCTCAGGCCCACTCCTATTTGGATGGGCATCGGCGCTTCATCCATTTGCTCGATGGCGGACTGTCCGACAATCTCGGATTGCGGAGCGCCCTCGATCGGGCCATCGCCCGCGAACAATGCACTCAACTCCCCAGTGTGCCGCAGAGCATTCCTCGCCGCGTTGCCCTGATCGTCGTTGATGCGCATACGGACAAAGAGTACGGCTGGGACTCCAAAGATCACTCGCTTGGCTTGGGAGCGCTGCTCGGCTCCGTTGGCCAGGTTGCGATGAGCCATTATTCTTTCGAAACCATTGAATTGTTTCGGGAGGTCATGGCGCGTCTTTCCCGTGAGCGCATCGGATCAGGTGATTCCCCGCCGCTCCCAATCACCACCTATCTTATCGAGCTGCACTTCAATCACCTGCCCGATGAGTCTGAGCGTCGCTTTTTCAATTCCGTGCCCACGTCGCTTCAGCTTCCTTCAAAGACGGTGGACCGTTTGCGCCAGCTGGCCGCCCGCCAGCTGGCCGACAACGTGGAGTTTAGGCGATTGATATCTGACCTTCGGGACCAGCCAATCAAACCGGATTCACCAGCCCGCCCCTCGGTTGCAGCCGCGAAATAAGGGCATAGGTAACCTTGTCCCGGTCCTGAAGCATGGATGCCGTCATTACAGGGAGGCCATGGTTCACCACGTGGCCAGCGCTTTGAGAGATAACGGTTTTCCGGACACAGGATTCCGTAGGCCGCAATCCGAGGTTTGTGGTCGGCCAGGTCTTCGCCCATGTTCTGAGCGGGTTGGAGGCCAGGGTTCCCGATCCCCCTGAGGTATGCTGGCTGGGACGAGTCCAAGTAGGTGGCAGCCGATTTGACGGCGATCAGTCGGGCGGTGACAATGGCGGACGCCGACAGCACAATTCGGGCCAGAACGGAGCTACTCGCACAAACTCCTCCGCCACTCTGTCAGTACTCCTTCACTACTTGGGGACGGGGGGTCGGAATCGGACTATGTTCCTGAGACAGAACACCAACAAAATGCCCTATTTCATTGGGAATTCAAGAAGAATTCGGCTTAACTCGCCAGTACTTTTCACCCCGCTGTCAGTGTTTTCACTGACAGTTTCACTGACAGTCCCGGAGGCTGCCACGCCAGGCACATTCGCATCGTCCACTGCCCGTTGCATTCCGGCACGGGTCAGGTTCGGATGCGGGAAGCTCCCAAAGCCGCACAGACATCCCGTAAACGACGCGGTCTCGCTCGAATACCGTCGCCGCTCCCACACAGGCCGGAGGGCGGCACGAGCGCGGCACCGGCCTTCGCCCACCCCACCCGTGTTCCGGCTTTAAGCAAGTTCCTTGCCCTTCGGCGTTCGGCGGCTTCTAGCTTCTGAAACGGTGGCTGGGACGGCTGGACATCAACGACCACAATGACATTATTGTGGTAAATCGATGTTTTCTTGGTGAATAGAGCCGTGTTCGACGCTGTTACCGGAATTGTTACCAGTTTTTAGTCCCGTCGGCTCTCCCCCCTTCTGCTTCGGGCGAATTGTAAGCCGTGCGCTTGGCCATCCGCTTGTCCGCGCCCGCCAGATTAGGCTTGGCAAGGTGCAGGTCGAGCGCTGGCTAAATGAGTCGTCAAACCGGTGTCCGTGTAGTTGTCGGTGGGACAGCCGAACCTCCCAAACCCTTGATGCACATGCATCACGGAATGGAGGGTCGGAATCGTGCCTTTTTGCGCTCAATTCGGCTCCACATTACTCTTTTCCTCGGAATTACTCAAGAAACACCCGGTGCCGACTCGCCCAGTACTGCCCAGTACTCACCAAGTACGAGGTTAGGCACAGTTTTGGACACAGCAGGCGGGGTTTCACCTGACTGCCGGCAAGGGCGGATCTCCACCGAAGAGCCGGGTTCCTGCACGCGAAACTGGAGTTGTATTGTACGGATGTATAATATTTACTGCACCTATGAACACCGGACCTCAAGACGCGAGCCAGGCCCTCGGCGCGCTGCGCCGGCGCGCCGGCCTGTCCATCCGCCAACTGGCCGTGCGCTCGGGGGTCAGCGCCGGGATGATCTCCTTCATCGAACGCGGCAAGACCTCCCCGAGCCTGGCCACGCTGCAAAAGATTCTCCACGCGTTGGACACCAACCTCGGCAACTTCTTCGCCGGCGGACCCGAGGATGAGACCGGCCCGGTGTTCCTGCGCGAGCGCATGAAAACCGTCCATGACGACACCCGCTCCTACGCGCTGGTCTTTCCGCAGAGCGCCGGCATCGCGGTCCAACTCTTCGACGAGACCCTCAGCCCGGGCAAGCGGACGGAGTTCGAGACGCTCACCTGCGACGTGGGGGGGTACGTGCTCGCCGGAACCCTGCGGCTGGAAATCAAGGGCGGGAAGTCGCGCAAGCTCCGCGCGGGGGACGCCTTCTACCTCCCGAAGGGCGTGACACACCGCGGCTTCGCGGACGGCCCCGAACCCGTCCGCCTGATCAGCCTTTGCAATCCGCCAGACTATTGAGTCGGAAGGCAACCGCCATGCAAGAAGGCCTGAATCGTCGTGACTTTGCCCGCGCCCTGGCCTCCAGCGCTTTGGGCGCGTACGCCCTGCACGCGCGCGGGCTGCGCTCGCTCGCGGCGGCGTCCGCTCCATCGCAACCTCTGACGGGTGGCGGCGCGTTTCTGGTCGGCGGCCGCCCCGTGTTCCTCGTCTCGGGGTCGCTGGATTACTTCCGCTGCCCGGCGGAGCTGTGGCGGGACCGCCTGCTCAAGGCAAACCGGGGCGGGCTGAACTGCATCGCCAGTTGCATCATGTGGAATTTCCACGAGACGGCGGAGGGCCGGTTCAATTTCAGCGGCGATCACGACTTGGGCCGGTTCATCGATCTTTGTGGGGAGCTGGGGCTTTACTTCTACGCGCGGGTCGGGCCCTTTCTCTGCGACGAATGGGACGGGGGTGGCCACCCGGCCTGGCTGATAGCCGAGGACGACATCCAGTTCCGCGCCTTCCACGAACCGACGCTGAGATACGTCCGGCGCTGGTTCGAGCATCTGCTGCCGATCCTGGTTCGACGGCAGGTCACCCGCGGCGGGCCGGTCATCCTGGTGCAGCAGGAGAACGAGTATCACTTCTCCAATCGTCCGGACGGCCGGGATTACCAGGCCACGCTGGTCCGCTGGATGCGCGAGCTGGGCATCGACGCGACCATCAGCGACTGCAACCTCTCCAACGCGCGCATTCCGGGCTCCCTGCAAACGATCAACGGTTATGACATGGGGAAAGCCAACCAATACCAGCAGGAGCGTCCAGGCTTGCCGGTGATGGTCAGCGAGCTTTACACCGGCTACCTGGAAGCCTGGGGTCAGCCGCCGGTCCCGGCGCCGCCGGAACCTTTGCACCGACAGTCAATGGAGATGCTTTCCGCCCGCGTGATGTACAACTACTTCATGTACCACGGCGGCACCAACTTCGGCTTCTCCGCCAGCAGTTCCTGGAAAACCGACGAAACCTTCGTCACCACGTGCTACTATCCCTATGGGCCGCTGGCAGAAGGCGGCGCGTTGAACGAGACCTACTTCGCCGCCAAGGCCGCCGATCAGTTGGCCGCTCAGTTTCAGGAGTTTTTCGCCCAATCCGCCCCAACGGCCGCGCCGCTAGTCGTCGAAGGCCCAGTCCGCGCGTCCGCGTTGCGCTCGCCCAGAGGCACAATGCTCTTTGTCTTGCCGAAAGAGACCAGCGGGAACGAGTCGGCGCGCCTGGTCCTCCCGAGCGGAGAACGCCTGTCCTGGGCAGACCCGGCGACGCGTCCCATCATGGCCCCTTTCCAGTTCGAGGCGGCACCGGGTTTCCGCATCGACTGGGCCAACTCCACCTTGCTGGCTGTCGCAGGATCGGCCACGAAGCCCTGCTTGGTATTTCGCGGCCACGCGGGGCGGCCAGGACTGGCATCCGTCAACGGCAAGGCTATCCAGTTCGGGTTCGGAGAACAGGAACCGGATTGGCAGACGGCCGCCGGGGCGCGGATCGCCGGGCTGTCGCACGGGCTGGCCGACCGCGCCTGGTTCGCCGACGGCCGCCTCGTGATCGGCCCGGCCTACGTGGGCGAAAGGAGCGGGAAACGTCATGAATGCTGGTTGAACCCGGGCGAGACAGCCGTTCACCTCGTCGAACCCGACGGCCAGGACCGGCGCGAAATCGTGAACGCGCCCCCCGCGCCCACGGGCCAGGTCGTGCCGCAGGGTTGGCGTTCCTACGTCCCGCCCGAGATCGCCGGCGGCGGGAACGGCTGGCGCTCGATGAACGGGCCGAAATCGCTCGAACAGTTGGGCGTGTTCGAGGGCTATGCCTGGTACCGCGCCTCGTACCCGAGCGACCAGGCACGTGCCACGACACTTCAGTTCACCCAGGCGGGGGACCGGTTCCACGTCTTTCTTAACGGCAAGCGGTGCGGGGTCTGGGGCCGCGGCGCCAACGCCACCCGCGATCCGCTGCCGATCGAGCTGTGCGCCGGCGAGAACGACTTCGTGTTCCTGTGCGACAACATGGGGCACAGTTCCGAGGGCCGGGCGAAGGAGCGCAAAGGTGTGCTGGGGCCGGTGGTGCTGGGATCGCAACGCCGCGCGCTCGGGTCGCCGGAGCGATCCGTTCCGGAAAAGGCGCCCTCGGAGAACTTCGAGTTCGGCACCTACCGCACCTTCATCCCGGGCAAGCCTCTGACGCGTTTGGCCTGGACGGTGGAGCCCGCGGCATCGGAGCGGTTCCTGCTCACCCTGCGCCAGGTGCCGCAATACGCCTGGGTGCTGGCGAATGGACGCTTGGTGGGCGAACACGGGGGCGACTTCTCGCTGGTGAACGGGTTTTCCTACAAGGAATTCCTCCTGCCCGCCGATCTGCCCGCAGGCCCGGTCCGCCTCGAACTGGTCCTCTACGGACCGGAGATGGGCGATCCCGAACCGCATGTGCATCTGTTCGTTCATCTTGAGCAGCCTGGGTTGACGAAGTGGCGTTTCAAGCCATGGGAGACCCCGCGCGCAGCGGGCCCCCCGATGTCGGGCGGGCCCGTCTGGTGGGAATGCGAAATCCCGGAGCCCAGACTCCCCGGGCCGATCTTCCTGCACCCGGCGGGCCTCAGCAAGGGCCAAGTATGGCTGAACGGTCGCGCCGCCGGACGTTATTGGGAGATTGGCCCGCAGAGGACCCTTTATCTGCCCGAACCCTGGTGGAAGGAGCATAACCACCTGGCCATCTTCGACGAGCACGGCCGCAACCCGAGTGACACCTTCCTCGCCCGGGATCCGCGCGTTCCAACGTTCAAGGCTCTGTTATGAAGTGCCCGAACCCTCGCGGACTCCTCGCGGCCCTGTTGGGTACCCTCTTGACCATCATGGCGGCGGCCGAACCCGCGCCCTCCATCGTTCTCGATGGTCGCAGCCCCGGGCGCATTTTCGACGGCGTTGGCGTGGCCAGTGGCGGAGGCTGTGTCGCGCGCCTGCTGATCAACTATCCCGTGCCGCAACGCGCGGAGATCTTGGACTTGCTCTTCAAGCCGCGGTATGGCGCTTCGGTCCAAGCGCTGAAGGTCGAAATTGGGGGCGACGGCAATTCCACGGAGGGTTCCGAGCCCAGCCACATGCACTCGCGCACGGACGAGAACTACGAGCGCGGTTTCGAATGGTGGATCATGAAGGAAGCCAAAAAGCGCAACCCCAAGATCACTTTGCACGCGCTGGCTTGGGACTTTCCGGGCTGGCTCAAGGAGGCAAACTCCCAAGCCACCGCGGACTACCTGGTGAAATGGCTGGTCGGCGCCAAACGCGTTCACGGACTCGATATCGATACCATCGGCATCTGGAACGAGACCCAGATGGACTACGCGTTCATCAAGACGCTGAAGCGGACCCTGGTCACCAGCGGGCTGAAGACGAGGATCGTGGCTGATGACCTGGTCAACACCTGGGCGATCGTCGATGCGATGGCAAAGGACAAGGAGTTGGCGGACGCCATCGATATCGTCGCGACCCATTACGTCCGGTTCAAGAGCACCGAGGCGGCCCGCAACGTGGGCAAGCCCATCTGGTCCAGCGAGGAGGGACCATGGAACGATTCCTGGGGCAGTGCCGGAGAACAAGGCGGTCCTTACGCCGAGGCGCTGAACCGGAACTACCTCGATGGCCGGATGAGCTCGACCATGTTCTGGTGCCTGGTGACCTCCTACTACGACATCCTGGACATTCCCTACGCGGGCCTCCTGCGAGCCGACACCCCTTGGTCAGGCCACTACGAGGAGAAGTCACCGCTCTGGGTCGTGGCCCACACGACGCAATTCGCTCAACCGGGCTGGCAATACCTCGACTCCGCCTGCCTCCACCTGCCGCAGGGCGGCAGTTGCGTCACGCTCAAACACGGCAAGGACTACAGCGTGATCATCGAGACCCTGGCAGCCCGCGGGAGGCAGGAGGTGGGTTTCTCCGTGTCGGGCGGGTTATCGACCAGTCCGCTGCATGTCTGGCGCAGCAACCCCACACACTGGTTCGAGCGGGTTCAGACCCTCCAGCCCCGGGACGGGGCGTTCACGCTCGAGTTAGAGCCCAACAGCGTCTATTCGATCACCACCACCACCGGCCAGCGCAAGGGCGCCACGAAGCCCACTCCTGTCCGCCCGTTCCCTCTGCCGTACCGGGATACTTTCGATCACTACCCGCTGGGTTGCACCACGCCCAACTATTTCATCGAGCAGAATGGCTCGTATGAAGTGGTCAAGGTCGGGGGCGGACGGAAGGGCCGGGCGCTGCGGCAGGTGATGAACCAGTCCCCCATCGTCTGGACTTACGGACACACGGCGCATCTCCTGGGCACCGCGAGCCTCATCGGGGACAAGACCTGGGCAAACTATCGAGTCGGCGCGAATGTGTTCCTGGAGGAACCGGGCTACGCCAGTGTCATGGGCCGGGTGTCTCGTTGTACCTTGGATGGCGCCATCAACGGCTATCAACTGCGGCTTTACGACACCGGCCATTGGGAGTTGCGCGAGGACACGGACAAGGGGGTGATTGTCTCGGGGACAGTGCCTGGGGGCCTCAACACTTGGCACCGCCTGGATCTGTCGTTTACGGACGATGCCATCACGGCGAGTATCGACCGGCTGCCGGTCGCGGAAACCAGGCACACCAGGTTCGCGCGCGGCATGGCGGGTATCGGCAACGGCTACAGCATCGGTCAGTACGCCGACTTTGAGATTGCGCCCCTGTCCGGAGTCCCGGTGTTCTCCACGAATCGCGTGGTCAACTCCGGCCCACCAGGGGCGCCCACGCTCTTCGTTCCCTCGGCCGCCAACCAGGCCGTGCGGCTTAGCTGGACGCCGGTCGAGGGCGCCACCACTTACGCCATTAAGTTCGGCACCGAGGCCGGGCAGTATCCGAGTCACGTGCAGGTCGGGGCACTCACAGCCTACACGATCACCACGCTGACCAACGGCAGGGAATACCATTTCGTCATCATCGCCTCGAATGAGAAGGGCGAGAGCAAGCCCTCCAATTCGATGAATGCCGTGCCGACCCCATGAGCGATCCGGCGGGCAACCCCCAGACGACACGCCTCAAACGCGTCCTGACCCTGCGCGACTTGCTCGTTTATGGCATGGTCATCATGCAGGTCGTCGCCCCCATCCCGATCTTCGGATTGCTGGAGCAGCGTTCCAACAACCACGCCGTCACCACCGTGCTGGTGGCGATGCTGGCGATGATCATTACTGCCGTCAGCTACGGGCGCATGGCCATCCTCTATCCCATGGCTGGCTCGGCGTACACCTACGTCAGCCGGGCCCTGAACCCCCATCTGGGCTTTCTGGCCGGCTGGTGCATGTTCCTTGACTACCTGGTCATCCCGCTGATCAGCGCCATCATTCCCGCACTCGCGATCCAGCGGCTGCTGCCCTCCGTGCCGCTGCCGGTGCTGACGTTCCTGATCGTGGGGGCGATGACCGCGTTGAACCTGCGCGGCATCAAGGCCACGCTCCACGCGAACATGGCCTTGCTCGTCGTGGCCAGCCTCGCCGTGGGCGTGTTCCTGATTCTGGCCGCGCGCTACCTGTTTCTGAAAGCCGGCTGGAGCGGTCTGCTCTCGTGGTCCCCGATGTATAACCCGGCCACCTTCAAGGCAGGCACCGTGCTGGGTGGCACCTCACTGGCCGCGATGACCTACATCGGATTCGACGGCCTCACGACCCTGGCGGAGGACTCGGTGAACCCCAAGCGCGACATGATCCTCTCCACCGTGCTCGTGGTGGTGATCACGGGGATCTTGAGCGCGGCGGAGCTCTACTTCCTGCACCTCGTGCTGCCGGACTGGCGCTCCGCCGATGTGAACACCTCCTATCTGGACGTGATGCGAACCGTGGGCGGGCCGGTCCTCTTCACCACCTTCCTCGTGGTGATGAGCGTCAGCCAGTTCGGTTCGGGGTTCAGCGTGCAGGTGAACGCCGCCCGGCTGCTCTACGGCATGGGCCGGGACAACGTCCTGCCGCGGACCCTCTTCGGCTACCTTAGCCCCAGGCGGCAGAACCCCTCCCGTAACATCACCTTCGTCGGCGTCCTGGCGTTCATCGGCACGGTGTTCGTGCCGTTCGACAACGCTTGCGACCTGCTTAATTACGGCGCCTTTCTCGGATTCATGGGCGTCAACGCCGCCACGTTCTGGAGTTACTACGTGCGTCCCCCAGAAGGCCACCGTCGAAGCGTGCTGTGGGGCGCGCTGTTGCCCGGCAGCGGGTTTGTCTTGTGCCTGATCTTCTGGCTGGGCCTCCCCCGCACGGCCAAGGTGGTGGGCGGCCTCTGGCTGCTCGTCGGCGTCGCCTATTCCGCCTATAGGACGCGCGGCTTCCGCGACCGCCCCCTTCTGTTCGATTTCCAGGAGAACTAACGCGACCCATTCACGCCACCCGAACCAAACCGTTGACCTATGCCGCTCTACGAATCCAGAAAGCACGCCGAGAACTTCATCGACTTAAAACCGGAATGGCGCGACTCAATCGTTATGGGGCCGGACGCCGTGGTGAGGACCATCGTCGAACTGCTGACTGCGCACCGGAGCCAGGGTCGCGCATTCCGGGTGGCCTTCGACGGCTGGTACGGGATTGACTGGCCGGCCGTCGTGGCCGCGTTGCAGCGTGCCACCACGGCGGCCAACCTCCAGGTTGCGTTCCGCCCGATGTGTGACGTCTTCAAATCCCGCGATGAAATTGCTGCCTACAAACGCGCCTTCACCGAGACGGACGACCCGGGCTTCGGCGTCGTCAACACCGACGGTCACATCGTGGACCTCCTGTCGCCCCCTAAACTAGCAGCGTTGCGCGCCGAACTCGCGAGCCCGACTGGGGTAGATTCGGTCCTCGTTTACGGCCCGGGTGCGGCCATCCCGGAACTGAACGACAGCTACGACCTCCGGTTCTACTTCGACAAGACACGCCAGCCGATTCTCTGGGAGATGTGGGATGGCAAGTTGATTCCCTTCGGCTGGACGGAGCCGAACGGCGGTTACGGGTGGAAAGAATATTATTACTGCGATTATTACCTGCTGGACCGGCAAAAGCACTTTTTGGTGCCGCGCATGGACTATTGGGTCGAGGGGATCGCTTTCGAGAGTCTGAAGCTCGTGCCGTGCGCGGCTTACGACGGTCTGCTGCAGACGCTCCTGCAGTATCCGATCAAGGAGGTCCCCATCTACCAACCCGGCCCGTGGGGCGCCTACCGCTACAAGGAGCTGTTCGACGTGCCGGGGCTGGAGTGCAACGCCTGGAACGAGCTGGCCGGACCCGAGTTGAGCATGTTGGTGGAAGTGGGCCGCGAAGCCATGCTCAACCTGCCAACCATGAATCTCATGCAGTACGGTGAGCAGTTTCTCGGCAAATACCTCACGGAGACCTATCCCCATCAGTTCCCGCTCGATGTGTGGCTCGACGACGGTTATTTCCCCCAGCCCACCCCGGCGGAACGCACCAGCATGCCCATCCACAACCATCCGGGCACAGATTATGTGAGGCAGCACTTCAAAGAGCCGCTGGGACGTTACGAGACCTACTACATTGCCGAGGCCTACCAGGGCGCCACCACCTGGATGGGCTTCAAGGACGACGCCGACCTCGAAGAATGGGAGCGGCTGTGCCGCGCGTCGAACAACCTCAAGGAAATCCCCAACTGGAAGGACTTCATCGCCCGCTGGGACACCAACGTGGGCGATCTCTTCCTGATCCCCCCGGGGACGACCCACGGCCACGGCGGCAACCAGATGGTGCTCGAGATGGACACCTGCCCCAGCATTGCCGCCACGGAGTACTCGTTTTTCCTCTACGACTTCGCCCGCCATTCCTGGGACGACCAGACCAAGACAATGACCGGCAAACCGTGCAAGATGCACCTCGACCACGGCTTCGACGCCGACAAGTGGGTGCGTGAATCCTGGGTCAAAGATCACCTTCGCGCCACCCCCAAGGTCGTCAAGTGGACAAAGGAATACATGTTCGACCGCTACTCCTCGGATCCGCGCATGCCGTTCGAGATCGAGCGCTTTCATTTCACCCACCGGGCCGAGAACGACACGGGAGGCAAGTTCCTCCACATCGTGACGCTCACCGTGGGCAACCTGACCACCATCCGCTCGAAGGCGAATCCGGCCTTCTCCAATACCCTTCGCAAATACCAGTCGGCGATCGTGCCCGCGTGCCTTGGGGAGTATGAGTTCGTGAACGACGACGGGAGCGCCTGCACCGTCGTGCAACTGCGCTGGAAGAGAGGCTAGTCGAGCCCGGCTATGAACCCTGGAACCAACATGAGTTGGACCTTTTCATTCTGGACGCCGGGCAACGCCCCGGCAGATCTCGAACGTTCCTTTGGGTGCGCCTCGCATGGCGTTGCGGCCCGCGAGGTCTGGCTCGAACCGGATACCAACGTCGTGACACGGTGGCCGACGCCCTTGGCGGGCGAGGCGCTCTCGGGCAGTTACGCCGGAGTTCTCGCCGCGATCTGTGCCCGCAGCGTGAAGCCCGCCGCCGTCATCGCTTTGTTTGCGCGGTCCACCGGGATGGAGGCCTTTCTCGCGGAGTGTCACACCCTGCTCGGAGCCACGCCAATGGCCGGCGGCTCGGCGGCTCGAGCGGCCAGCAAGACCCACGGCGAGTTGCGGCCCGCGGCATCGGAGGTTGCGCTGCTGCTGATCACCCAGGGGGCCTGGCGGACGGATTCCCTCAACCTGCACGACGCAGAGCCGTGCGAGCTCGAGTTCCATTCGAGCGGTCTGCGGACGATCGCCCAACTCCGACCGAAGGGCTCCGACCACTGGCGCCCTGCGGCGGACGCTTTTCGCGCTTTGCAGGCCGAGTATGGCCGACCCGAGGCCGACTGCGAGTCCATCACCCTCTGTGATCGGCAAGGTCGCAACGTGCACTGTTCGGTTGCCGACGACTGCCTGAACTCCGGGGCCGATCTGCCCGCCGATGGCTGGCTGGCGTTGCGCACGGTCACACGCGCGGAAGCCGCCCGACGACTTGCAGACTTTTGTTCTGTTCCCGGCTCCTTGGTCTTCGGGTGTGCCGGATTGCGCTCGCTGATGGACGCCCCCATCGACGTGGCCCCGGGCACTCTCGTCGGCTTCATGTTTGGGGAACTGTTCACACTGGGGGGCCAGCCACAGTTCGGCAATTTGATGGCGGCCCGGTTGGTACCGGCCGAAGACCGCCGCGAGTGAATTCCAGCTTAACCCACCGCACTCAGATCACTCCATGCTCAGAACCGAGAATTTGATCAAAGTCTTTCGCGCCGAGGAGGTGGAGACCACCGCCCTCTGCCAGGTCAACCTGCTGGTGCCCAAGGGCGATTTCGTCGCCATCATGGGGCCCTCCGGGTGCGGGAAATCCACGCTTCTGAATATCATCGGCTTGCTCGACTCCCCCACCGAGGGCAAGTACTTCTTCGACGGGGTGGAGGTATCGCGCATGGGCGAACGCGAGCGCACTAGATTGCGCAAGGGCAGCATCGGCTTCGTGTTCCAGAGCTTTAACCTCATCGACGAGCTCACGGTCTTCGAGAATGTCGAACTCCCGTTGCTTTACCTGAGGATGCCGCCTGCCGAGCGCCGGAAACGCGTCACCGAGGTGATGGAACGTCTCGACATTCTTCCGCGCCAATCCCATTTCCCTCAGCAGTTGTCCGGCGGGCAACAACAGCGCGCAGCCCTGGCCCGGGCGGTGGTTGCGGGTCCGAAGTTGCTCCTCGCCGACGAACCGACCGGCAACCTCGACTCCGCCCACGGTCATGAAGTCATGGAGTTGCTCGCCCAACTGAACCGGGAAGGCACTACCATCGTCATGGTGACGCACTCGCCCGTCGATTCTCGAAGGGCGCATCGAATCGTCCAGTTGTTGGACGGGCGGGTTCAGAACGGGGAGACCAGCCGATGATGCTGTCGCACGACCTGATCGTCGCGGGCCGCCTCCTGCGGAAACGGCCGTCCTTTTCGATCATCAATGTCTTCGGCCTCGCCCTGGCCCTGACCGCGTGCCTTTTCCTGTTCTTGTACGTTCAGTATGAGACGCACTACGACGGTTTTTGGCGGGATTCGGATCGAGTGTACCGGGTGGTCCATCACCGCTATCAAAATGGCGAGCTGAGCCTCAAGAGCGCGAAGGCCTTTTGGGGCATGGCGCCGGTGTTGACCAACGAGCTCCCTGAAGTGGCCGCCGGCACCCAGGTCTTCAAGGACGTGGTGACGGTGATGAACCAGGAGAACCACATCCAGGACATCCCCATGTTCGGGGCGGAGTCCACGTTTTTCGACGTCTTCAACCTCACGTTCCTGGACAAGAAGGCCGGGAATCCGCTGGCCGACCTCTATTCGTCGGTCCTGTCCGAGTCGGCGGCGATCAAACTCTTCGGCACCGCCCAGGCCGTGGGAAAGTGGTTCAAGGTCAACCAGAACTGGGAATTCGAAGTGACCGGCGTTTATAAAGATCTGCCCGCCAACACCCACATCCCGTTCGACCTGCTGCTCTCGAAACAGACCTACATCTTCTACATGAGCAACTGGAACGACGCGCTGAACAAACTCGAGCTCAAGGATCCGAACGGATATAAAATGGTCAAACCCGTCATCAGTTGGGATTGGGGCTATGCCGGCACCTATACTTACCTCCTACTCCGGCCCAAATCGGATCCGAAGCAGGTCGAGGCGAAGATCAACCGCCTGGCGGGCAACTACCTCAAAGGGGTGACCAAGGACGGTGGCAGGGTCGAATTCTACCTGCAGCGGCTGCGCGACATCCATCTCGGCTCGAACCTCAACTCGGAGATCGGGGCCAATCGCGACCGTAAGTCGGTGCTCGCCATGGGCGCGCTGGCGGTGGTCATTCTGGTCCTTGCCTGGATCAATTTCGTGAACCTCAGCCTCGCACGGTCCCTCGAGCGCGCGAAGGAGGTGGCCATCCGCAAGGTGGCGGGCGCATCCCGTGCGGATCTCATCGTCCAGCACTTGCTGGAATGCGCGTTGTTGAACCTCCTCAGCCTGGTCGTGGCCGCCTGCCTCGTGACCATCCTGCAACCGGTGGTGTGGGGCATCCTGGGGAGAAAGCCCGTCTCCCTGGCGCTCCTCTCCTCCCCGTTCTTCTTCCTCGCCGCCCTCGCTGTCTTCGTAATCGGAGTCGTCGTTTCGGGGCTCTACCCCGCCTTCATCCAGTCTTCCTACGGCAGTCTGGCGTTGTTCAAACCACGACACAAAGTCTCGTCCCACGCCCTTGACCCGCGTAAAGCGCTGGTGGTTTTCCAGTTCGCCGCGGCCATCGTGCTGATCAGCGGGGTGATCACCATCTACCGGCAGATCGCCTTCATGCGGCAGCAGGATCTTGGGGTAAACATCCAGCGCATGTTGGTAACCTTCTCGCCCATGTCCACCATCGGCAACGCGAACCAGATGAGTTCCCTGGAAACCTACAAAGCCCGGGTAAAAGCCCTGCCGGGCGTGGAAGCCATCACGACGGCCTCCGTCCTGCCCGGGAAGGAGATCCTGTGGCAGCGCCAGGACATCCGGAAGACCGGCGATTTGCCGAACACGAAAAAGAACTACGATTACTGTTACGTCGATCACGATTTCATCCCGACGTACAAGTTGGCGTTGGCGGCGGGAAGAAACTTCTCGGACAACCCGGGGGCCGAGACCAACTCCATCATCATCAACGAGGCCGCCCGGCGACAACTCGGGTTTGCTGACGCCCGGAGCGCCGTCGATTCGTTCATTTTGATGGGGAACAAACCCTTCCATGTCGTCGGTGTCCTGAGCGATTACCACCACGAGTCCTTGAAGCGGGAGATCCGCCCCGTCGTCTATCATCACGGGTATCAGTGGATGTTCGACGTTGGGTATTACGCCATCCGCCTCAGCTCCGCGGACGTCCGTAGCACGGTCCAGGCAATCCGGGAGATTTGGGGGCAGATCTATCCCGTGGACCATTTCGAATACTTCTTTCTCGATGACGCCTTCGATCAGCAATACCGGGAGGATCGCCGGTTTGGCACCGTCTTCACCCTCTTCACCCTCCTCGCCATGGTCATCGCCTGCCTGGGCCTGTACGGCCTCGCGACCCATTCCGTCCAAAAGCGGACCAAGGAGATCGGCATCCGCAAAGTGAATGGCGCCACCGCGGCCGGCATCGTCGCCCTGCTCTCGCGGGACTTCGCCGCCTGGGTTGGGGTGGCGTTCCTCATCGCCTGCCCGGTCGCGTACTGGTTACTGAGCGGTTGGCTCGAGGGGTTCGCCTATCGCATCGCCTTGTCGTGGATGATTTTCGCGGCCGCGGGCCTCGTGGCCTTGCTGGTGGCGATGGGAACCGTCTTCTTTCAGGCCTATCGGGCGGCCACCAGAAACCCCGTCGAGGCTTTGCGCTATGAGTAAGGAATACGACAGGGAAACCGCAGGAGCGTCCCGTGGATAGACCCATCGACAACCGCGCGGAGAAGAGGCGGCGCAAGGCGATGTACTTGCTCGCCGCGCTGGCCCTGCTCGGCCTGCTGCTCTACACCGCATTCGCGAACGTTCGCTCGAAACTGAACGTCGAGGTGGACAAGCTTACCATCGAGCGGGTGAGGAAGGATGTGTTCCAGGACTACATCGCGCTGATCGGAACTGTCGAGCCCATCCAGACCGTGTTTCTGGACGCCACGGAGGGCGGCCGGGTCGAAGAGATCCATCTGCGCGAAGGGGCCATGCTAAAAAAGGGGGACAGCATCCTGCGCATCAGCAACGACAAGCTGCTGCTGGAAATCTCGAACTACGAAACCGAGGTTGCCCGGGCGGTCAATGACCTGAAGTCCATGCGGGTGACCCTCGAAAACCAGCAGAACTACAACCAATCCCAATTGGTCGAGTACTACTACGACCTCTGCAAATTGGGGCGGGACATGACCAACAACGCGAAACTGGCCGCCACGGGGATCATTTCGGCCGACGATTACCTGCTCTCCCAGGAAAACTACGCCCGCAAGCAGAAGTTACACGAGCTGTTGGCCAGGAAAAGCGCACTGGACTCGAGCACCATCGCCGCCCGGATCGCCGCCTCGGAGGAGTCGGTCGAGAGCATGCAGAAAAACCTGGGCGTCATCCGCTCGCGTCTCGGCAACCTCACGGTCCGCTCGCCGGTGAACGGCGAACTGGCGACGCTGATCCCGGAGCTGGGGCAAGTGATCGCCTACGGGGCGCGGATTGGCACCATCAACATCCTCGACGCGTACAAGATCAAAGGCGAGGTGGACGAGCATTTCGTCGCCCGGGTGAAGCCCAGGCTCAAGGCCTCCTGCGAATTCTCCTCGCGCGAATACCCGGCGGTGATTTCCAAGGTCTATCCGGAAGTCAAAGGGGGCCGGTTCGCGGTCGATCTGGTCTTCGCTGGCGCGCTCCCGCCCGAGATCCGCATCGGCCAGACCGCCCGAATCCGGCTGGAACTGGGCGAATCCCAGTCGGCCCTGCTCGTGGCACGCGGGGGGTTCTACCAGTCCACCGGAGGGCAGTGGCTCTACGTGGTGGACCGCGGGGCGAAGGTCGCGGTCAAGCGCCCCATCAAGCTCGGCCGCCAGAATCCTGCCTTCTACGAGATCCTGGAAGGGCTGGAAGCGGGCGAAGAGGTGATCACCTCGGGTTACGAGACTTTCGGTAATGCAGAGAGGTTGAATTTGAAATCCTCCCAATGAGACCAGTGAACCAGTCAGTCACCTCCAGACAATGAGCCCGATCCCATGGATGGTCGGCTGGGGTCTGACAGCGGTCTGTTCGATTGCCCCGCAAAGCGCGGCGTTCGACGCAACTCAGACCTCGGATCTGTCACTGAGTTTTGGCGCCCCGGTGGGTGCCGCGTTGCCCGAGGTGGATTCCAACGGCCCCACCGCGGAGGATGTCCAGGGCAACCTCTGGTTCATCGAGGCAGTGGGCGGCACCATGCGCAGCACGCCGTGGCGGATCTTCAAAGGCAGCACCATGGATAACCTGGTGCATCAGTACGATTACGTGCCCGACCAGCACTGGGCCCGGCCGCATGGCGACGACACCTGGTGGGCAGAGGGACTCTGGATCGACCCGGTCGACGGCAAGTGGTTCGTCGTCATGCACACCGAATACAACTACAACAAGTATTTGAAGAAAGCCGGCACCGGATATTCGATGGACCGGATCGGAACCGTCAGCCTCGCGAGTTCGAACGACCAAGGCCGTTCCTGGACCTGTGCCGGTGAGATCATCACTTCGAGCAATGCCTCCGAACCCATGCACTGGGAGGGGAAAAACTACTGGGATGAAGCGCGTGGGGATCCTGCGCTATTCGTGGACACGGATTACTTCTACGTTTACTACAACGCCCGCTGGGTCAGCCGCGATGATCCCAACGTCTGTTACGCAGGCGTGCGCGTCGCCCGTTGTCGACTTGCCGACAAGATGGCCCCCGGCAGCTGGGCCAAGTGGTATCAGGGCAGGTGGGATCAGCCCGGACTTGCCGGCTACGACAGTGATGTATTCAACGAGAATTATTCGGACACCGCCACCGTTTTCTGGAGCAGGAGCCGGAAGTGCTACGTCGCCATCGTCATGAGCGATCAGAAATTCAACCGGGCCACCGGCGGCTGGGAGTATGACGGATCGATTTCAACCTGCACCGATCTGGGCAAGCAGGACTGGGCCAAGCCCATCAGGGTGTGCGATAAGGATCGCAAAGGGTACTACACTTGGGTCATGGACCCGAACACCCGGTCGCGGTATGTGATGGAGACTGACACCTTCCGATGGTATGGGACCGAGAACCGGTGCCGTGCCCTCGTCGTCACCCTCACCAACGCCCCTGCCCATCCCGTCACCCGTCCTCCGAGCTATCCACCCGAGTCGGTGGATGACCACAACCCCGGCTGGGATCGCGTGCACTTCCCGCCGCCCACCAAGGAACCGAAACAATGAGCCCCGCTCAGCTGACGGATCGCAACTTGACCAGAATCCTCGCCGCAGCCATGCCTAACGGCACTATACCGGGAGTTCGGCCGCTAGATCTAAGATCATTTCACGATGATTTCAACCCACCATACGAATGAATATCCAGCTCTGCGCCACATTCCTTGCACTCGCCCTTGCCATAGCGCCGAACGCAAGCGCCGTCAGCGGCAAGGAATACACTTCCCCTGCCAATGCCGCCGCTTATGCCCTGCCGATCACCAACTATACCCTGTGGATACCCGAGGGGGTCGCCAACATCCGTGGGATCATTCTGACCCAGAATTATCACGCGGGCATGGATATTTACACTAGCGATACCTTGGGCTATCGCGACCTGGCCAGGAAATACCATCTGGCGATCATGGTTGGACAGGTAATCGATTTGAACACCGCTGCCGCGGAAAAGGCGCGCAACGATCTCCAGAACAACGCGCTGCCGGACTTGGCTGCAAAATCAGGCCATCCGGAACTCAAATACGCCTGTTTCATCCCAATGGGGCTCTCTTGGGGTGGAGATACGGCCTGCTATCTGACCAGTGTGATGCCCGATCGAATCATCACGTATGTGCCGTTGCACTCCACGGATAATCTGACCACCCAATTGGACGATCTCTGGGCCTACAAAGCCATTCCCCCTTTGAGTGGCAAGGCCGTGACCCTGGAGACACGGGCGAAGGTGAGCCAGACGAACACGCGCGCCGGGGCCTTGATCTGTAACACAAATGTGGACCCATTTATCGCCTTTCTGGATGGGTACATCAATGTTTGGGACGATACCACTCCGCCGTTGCGTCCATTCAAGGCGGATACTTGGTATGATTTCAAGGTGGTCATCGACACCGAGGCCAGGAAGTGCGATGTTTATGTCGAGGGCGCTTTGCAGAGGAGCGGAGTGGATTACAAACACACCCATGTCACCGGCATCACGCTGGGCTATGTTTCCGCCGGATCGATCAGCTATGGACGGGTCAAGATATCAAACGACGGAATAACCTATCTGGAGGAAGACTTCGGCGATACTCCGGTCGGAAGTTCTCCCGCTGGCTGGGTTTGCGCCAACGGCGCTGGGACCATTGTCGTGGCCAGTGATCCCGACACGACCAACAAAGTCTGTCGTTTCACCAAAGGCGATGCTCCGAACCTCGATCGGTATTTGGTCGTTCCAGGTTTGAGCGAGGAGGCAGATCGGGACAACTTCATGCAGTTGTTGCCGCAAGTCGATTCGGTTGCCTGGGGCGTCATGCCAATGCGCGAAAAGCGAGCGCTGGTCGCCGGTTACATTATGAAGGATACCGCGCATCCCTGGGTCGCCAACCAGGCCTTCAACCAGTTGTGGATCAAAACGATTCTAAATCTCCGCGTCCCGCGGGTGGTTCCGACCAAGAGCCTGATCGTGTTGAGCAATCTCGTCGAATCGAGTGGCTACCTTGGAAAGCTCGATTACCACAAGCAACTCAAGGAAACGGACCATACGTTGGACCATGTCGTGATCGACAAGCAGGAGATCTATTCCTACAGCGCCTTTCCTTATCCGAAAACCGAAGGACACTGGCTGCCCAACTCCGAAGTGGCCGAGGCCTGGTTGCAGATGCTCACCGACCGGACCGTGCCGGCGAGGGGCGTGGATTGGATGCCATCCGCATCGAAGTCCGGCCCCGTGAAATTCCACGTGACCAAGGGAGGCAGCGGTAATGGCCTTGGAACCGGTGACCAGCCGTTGGCCACACTCGAAGACGCGAGAGATGCAGTGCGCAAGCAGATTGCCAAAGGCTTGTACTCCGATGTGCGCGTGGTGATTCACGGGGGCACCTACAACCTGTCCGATGCGCTGGTGCTGGGTCCGTCCGATGGTGGAACCACGAACCATACCGTTACCTATGCGGCTGCGCCGGGTGAGACGGTCATTCTCAGTGGAGGACGCAGAATCACCGCTTGGGTGCCCACGGGGGACCGAGGCCTTTGGCGTGCCCAGGCCGGGGATCAGGTTTTTCGACAGCTCTACGTGAACGGGCAGCGCGCGATCCGGGCCCGAACCCCCAACCGCACCAACGACGCGAACACGGGGCCATTTTCCCGCTTGGTGTCCTGGGGCAAAGCGGACCTGGTGGTGAAGGCTGCTGATTTGGCAGGTATGAAGAGTTTCGATGGCGTCGAGGTGGTCGTAAATTCGCACTGGCATCACAAAAGGCTTCGGATTGACTCGGTCAAGGTGGAGGGTGATCTGGCCACCATCACGCCCAAGGCGCCCGAGCGTGCCGCCGATTTCTACGGCCACTTTGCCAATGGCGGCGACCCGTTCTATCTGGAGAATGCCATGGAATTTCTCGACACTCCCGGCGAGTGGTTCCTCGATTCTCGGGCGCAGGTCGTCTATTATCTGCCACGCCCGGGCGAGGACATGAAGACGGCGGAAGTGGTGGTGCCGGTCGTGGAGACCCTCCTCCGCATCCAGGGCACGGCAGAAGCGCCTGTCACCAACTTGCGGTTCGAAGGCATCCGCTTCGAGCACTCGACGTGGCTGGCGCCCAGCCGAGAAGGCCTGGTGGACAACCAGTCCATGGTCGAGGAAGGCGGTTGGGGCTGGCTCAACGGTCCCGCCTCCACGCGACCCAACCCAGGCGCAGTCGAGCTGCGCCACGCGCGCGGGATTACGCTGCAAGGCTGCACATTTCAGCACCTCGGGTGCCATGGGATCGTGCTCTCTGCGCCGACCGCGCACAGCCGCATTGCCGGCAACACCTTCGCCGACATCTCGGCCGGCGCGATCGTCGTCAACCCAACCACGGAGCGCGACGGCGCGCCCTCCGACCACGACGCGATCACGGACAACACCATCACGCGTTGCGGCCAGGATTACACCAGTGCTTGCGGCATCATCGCGACTTACGCCGCATTTCTGACCATCGAGCACAACGAGTTGTTCGACCTCCCCTATACCGGGGTATCGATCGGCTGGGGCTGGGGCGCAACCCCAAACACCAAGTCACTTCGTGACAATTACGTCCGGTTTAACCACATCCACCACGTCATGCAGTGCCACGATGATGGCGCGGGCATCTACACCCTCGAACGCCAGGATGGTACCGTGATCAGCGAGAACTACGTTCACGATATCGGCAAATCGCCCTGGGCCGGAGACTACGTGAATGCCGGCATTTACTTCGACAACGGCAGCAGTTTCATCACCGGCGAGCGCAACGTGGTTGAGAACGTGCTTGATGACAACTTCGTCAAGGTGCAGGACCAGCCCAAAGCCGATACGACTCACGATCTTACCCTGCGGGACAACGGTATTCACGATCACAGGATAAAGGAGCGTGCAGGGCCGCGGGCTATTGCCAGGCCGACATACGAATAGGAGACCGCATATGAGTATCATAATAAACCACATTGCCAGGCCGCCTATGGGCTTGTTCTTGGCAATCACTCTCTTTCCTCTCGCCGCAATGGCCGCCCAGGAACAAGCGAGGAAGGCGGACGATTTTGTGGAGAGCATCGGTGTCAACGTTCATCTGGAGTACGACACCTACGTTGGGGGAACCAGGTATCAGGATATTATCAAGCCCCGTCTGGGCGAGCTGGGCATTCGCCACATGCGGACCACCATCTTGCCCGGCAACCAGGCCTACGCCGACCGAGTCAATGACTTGCACACTTCCTTCGGCATTATGGCCACCGCCCTGGCCGGACCAACGACCCAGACGGACGCCGAGTTTCGCGACGCCTTGAACCGGGTCAAGCATGCCACAATTGCGGCGGAAGGTCTGAACGAGCCGGACGGTGATTGGTTTTGGGGTTGGTACGGCTTCACCAAAGACACTTGGATGCCGCAAACCAAGGCGTTTCAACTTAGGCTCTTCAGTTTCATTAAGGCCGAGCCGGACCTGAGCCACCTCGCCGTTGTGGGTCCTTCGCTCATGGGACCGTATCGAGCTGACTGGCAATTGATTGCTAACATGGAAGACCGCGTGGATTACGGCAATTTCCATTTGTACCAGATGGATAAGCCGCCCGGCGACGCCATGGATTGGTGGCATGTGCCCAATGTTCGCATGAGCTACCCGGCCAAACCCCTTGTTTGTACGGAAGCGGGATATGCCTCAGTGTTCACCAAAAGCTATGTCGGCGTTGGCGAATACGCCCAGAACCGCTACGTGCCACGGATTTTGCTGGAACACTGGCGCCATGGTGTCACTCGAACCTTCCTCTACGAGTTGTATGACCAAGGTAAAAGCTTCGATGGCAAGCCCGAAGAAAAGCACTTTGGCTTGATTAAGAACGAGGGTGCCATGAAAGAGTGCGCCTTAACGATTAGGAACCTGATCAGAATACTCCAGGAACCCAAAGTACCCAGTTTCTCGCCCGGATCCCTGAAGTTCGCACTGAGCGGCGGCGATAAGTCTGTGCATCATTTCGTCTTGGAGAAGAGTGATGGTACCTACTTTCTGGTGATTTGGCAGGATGCGAAGAATGTCGATTACCAAACCGGACAAGAACGCATCGTCGTGCCGGAGCAAAACGTCAACTTGGTCTTGAACGCGGCCATCGTGCAGGCAAGCATTTACCGCCCAATGACCCATGGAACGGACGCGGTGCAGACGTATGCCAATCCCACGTCGATAGATCTTTCCGTGCCCGATCACCCAATGATCATCGCCATCAGCCCCAAGCAAGGGGCGCAATAGCCACACAGTCGAAGGGAACACCGATGCGAAAAGACAGCAGTCTGATCTTGTTCGGCGCTCTAACGCTGCTTCCACACCACAGCGGAAGGAGTTGGCATACTGCGGGCAACGGCGGAAACCGACGCAATCAGAGACGGAAGCACAATCGGCAGCGCCTCGGGCAAGGACCATGGCGCATGTTTCGAGATGGGCGAGACGAACGGAGTAATACACCTAGCTACTACACAAAATGACCATGGGATTCATAAACGGCTTGAAACCCGCAGGGATTCGCTTCATTAGCAGCCCCCCACTCGCGCACCGTCTTGGTGTCGCGCTGCTTGCCCGGCAATTTGGCCTTGCCTGCCTTCTGTGGTTGACCGCGGGCAACACGATTGTCGGACAGGCGGTGGGGCCTTTGCCTCTGCGTGATAGGGTATCAACAAAGATAAGGATGCCGGCTGATGTCACACCGGGTTTGGTGTTGCACGCAGCGCCGTCAGGGAACGACGGTGGCGATGGTTCGAGTGACAAACCGTTCGCCAGCCTAGAGCGGGCGCGGGATGAACTCCGTCTGATTCGTGGAACAACGGGCCTGCCCAATGGCGGTGCGACGGTTCTGGTGCATGGCGGCGAATATGCCGTTTCAAGGACGTTCGCCCTATCGGCGGAGGATTCGGGGAATGATGGCAAACCGGTGCGGTATTGCGCCGCACCGGGGGAGAAGGTATCCTTTCAGGGAGGAGTCCGCCTGACGGGATGGAAGCAGTTAAACGACACAAACCTGTATCCGCTGTTGCCCAAGGAGTCTATTGGTAAGGTCTGGTACGTGGATATGAAGAGCGTTGGAGTTACCAATCCCCTGCCTCTGAAAGGCGAATCTCCCGCACATGAACTCTTCTTTAATGACCAGGCCATGCAACTGGCGCGTGGACCCAATGAGGGTTTCCTGCACATCGCGGGGGTCGCGGTGACCAACCTCGATCACGGCGCGGGAGCTTACGACACACGTCCGGCAAGCCGGGAAGGCGTGTTCACCTACAATTCCGATCTTCCCGACAAATGGGCGGCTGAACCGGACCTGTTGCTTTATGGGTATTGGTTTTGGGGGTGGTCGGAAGCCTACCAACGTGTGGAGAGCGTCGATGCGAACGAGCGGATCATCAGACTGGCAAAACCGTGGCATGAAAATGGATTCAGCGTCGAGGCGCCCTTTTACGCCTACAACGCCTTGAGCGAGCTGGACGCACCCGGAGAGTGGTGCATGGATCGCGTCAATGGCCGCATATTGCTCTACCCGCCATCGGATATTCAGCACGCCACAGTTCATTTGTCCACTCCTGCCGCAACCCTGGTGGAAATGGATAACGTCTCGAATGTCCGCTTCGAGGGATTGACGTGGGAGTGTGGCAGCGGTGACGCGATCCACCTAAAGGGCGGAACAAACTGTCTCTTCGTCGGGTGCACGATCCGGCACTTTGCGGGCAATGCCCTGGACATTCTCGGTGGCAGAAACCACGGTGTGCTTTCATGCGATATCTATTCAATGGGGGGGCGGGGAATATGGCTGGAGGGTGGAGATCGTAACACGCTGGTGCCGGGCGGTCACTTCGCCGAAAACTGCGACATTCACGGTCTTTCGCGTATTGCTCACACCTATACGCCGGCCGTTTGGCTGGAAGGCGTTGGCAACCGGGCGCGACACAATCGCCTGCACGACATCGCCAGCAGCGCCATTCGATTGGGAGGAAACGATCATCTCGTCGAGTACAACGAGATCTATAACGTGGTGACCGAGTCCGACGACCAGGGTGGAATCGACATGTGGAACGACGCAACCTATCAGGGAAACGTATTTCGCTTCAACTACTGGCACCACATTGGCAACTGGAAGGGAACAGGAGAGGTGCCGAGGTGCGGCCAATGCGCCATCCGGGTGGACGATGGCATCTGCGGGACCTTGATTCAGGGAAATATCTTCGAGCTGTGTTCCGCTGGGCAGGTAATTGGATTTGGGGCGGTGCAGATCCATGGCGGCAAAGACCACGTCATCGAAGACAATCTGTTTGTGGATTGCATGGCGATGATCAGCGAGTCGGCCTGGGACGATAATCGCTGGCGGGACTATGCGAAGAAGGCGCTGCGTCGGTTGCGGAGCAAGGATCTCTATTTTCAGAGGTATCCCGCCATGAATGACTTGCCGGAGAATGCCAACCTGAACCATGTCCGAAACAACCGCGCAATTCGTTGTGGCGAACTGTATCGAGCCCACTACGGTGCCGTTCTGACCAACCTAAAGACCACGAATAATGTCATTTTGCCGGCCAACACGCTGTTCTCCCCAAAGGCTGATAACCCCTTGTACAGTCAGCCGGGATTCGAGCGAATCCCGATTGAGGAAATGGGCGTTTACGCCGATGCGTGGCGAAACGGCAATGGGGACGGCGTTGCCGCGCAGCACCAGCAAATCGGGATCAAAGAGAAGGGAGCAAACCAGGCGTTTCGGCGGAACGATCATCCAGACGCGCAATGGTTCCCTCGGGCCGGGCTAGGACTGTTCATCCACTGGGGCATCTCCAGCGTGGACGGGCGCATCGACCTCTCCTGGGGCATGATGACAAACACACCTTGGGACAAGGGCGCTTTCAAGCTGACACCCAACCAGTACTTCGCGCTGGCTGAGAGGTTCCAGCCAGAGCGCTATGATCCCCGCAAGTGGCTGACGGCCGCCAAGGAAGCTGGTTTTCAGTATGTGGTCCTCACCACCCGCCATCATGACGGCTACGCCCTCTGGCCCAGCCAGGTGAGTGATTTCTCGACCGCGACGCACATGCGAGGTCGAGACCTTGTAAAGGAGTACGTCGAAGCCTGCCGTGAGGCGGGCCTGAAGATCGGGCTCTACTATTCGCCGCCGGATTGGCATTACGATCAGAATTGGATGGCTTTCAATTGGCGCGAGGGGAATGAGCCGTACTTGGGACTCGATCATCAGCCCATCACCGAGCCGAAGCGGACGCCGGAGGAAGCCCACGAGTGGGACCGGAAATACCGCGCCTACATCCGGAGCCAGGTCGAGGATTTGCTCACGCGCTACGGACGGATTGATTTGCTGTGGTTTGACGGCGGGCCCGAGGCCATTTCCTTCGAGCGCATTCGCGAGCTTCAACCGGGCATCGTGGTCAACCCGCGCATGCACGGGCACGGCGATTTCACTACCGCCGAGGTGGGTTTTCCAAAAGAGCGCCCCCAGCCGTGGTGGGAAATGTGCGCCATTTGGAACGGGGCCTGGGGCTACCTGAAGCAGGAGCAGTATGGCTCGACCGCCTGGATGCTCGAACAGTTTAGCCGGGTTCGTTCCTGGGGCGGCAATTATCTGATTAACATCGGTCCCCGGCCGAACGGCGAACTGCCTGAGGTCGCCTACGAGCGCTTTCGCGAACTGGGCGCGTGGATGAAAACCAACGGCGTCGCCATTCTTGATGTCGAAGGAGGTCCCTGGCCCGACCGGTGCAACGTGCCTGTCACCAGCAAAGGAAGGCACTTCTACCTGCTGGTGCCGCCCCGCTTCCAGCAGGCGATCGTCTTCAAACAGGCTCCGGAGCCACGGAGGGTGACCCTCCTGGGCCGTCCGGATGCCCTTGACTCAACCTACGAAGACCAGGTCCTGAGTGTTCGCCTCAAGTCGAGCCAGCACAGTGGCCTGGTGGATGTGGTGGATCTCGAATGGTGAACGCTCCACCCAAACACCATCCGGAGCATAGAACACCCAAAGAATTGTGAAGACCCACCTCTCGCGCTCAGTTGCGGGATGCTTCTTAGGACGATTCGAGCCCAGCGGCACCAGCCGCGGTCTGATCTCGCTGCTTCTGCTCTGCGTCGGCCTCAACGCCAACGCTCAACGTCTGGAAACGCTTGGCATCCCCGGAGTCAAACGCCCGGTGGTGTCGCTTAACGGAACTTGGAAATTCCGTCCGAATACGAGCGCCGAGGACCCCGAGGCGAGTCTCGTAGCTCGCGGCGCGGACATCCAAGTACCCGGTGAGGTGGAAATGCAGGGATGGGACGTCGCCTTCGACCGGCCCTTTCTATATTTCCGAGAAGCGGCCGTCCCGAAGGACTTCGCGGGGAAATGGATCCTGCTTCGGTTTGACGGGGTTTACAGCTATGCCCGATTGTGGGTGAACGACCGGTTCATCCGGGACCACCACGGCGGGTTCACGCGGTGGGAAGCGGACGTTACGGGCGTAGTCACACCGGGCGAAGCGTGCCGCATTCGGCTGGAAGTCACGGACCGTGCCGACGACATCTCCTGGGGTTCCACCTACGCCCACCACCAAATCGGTGGGATTCTCCGCGACGTCACCCTCTATGCTCTTCCACAGGAATGCGTTACCAGCCTCAAGATCCACACTGATTTTGACGCCGGCTACGAGGATGCCCGCCTGGAAGTGGCCGGGAACATCCATGTCGATCAGCCGGGCTCACTTTCGTTCATGCTTCTGGATCCCTCGGGCGCCAAGGTGCCATTGCCCAGTCATGAGTTGCCAGTCACGGCGGGACAAACCAACATTCAGTGGTCAACCCAGCTTGCCAAGCCGTTGAAGTGGGAAGCCGAACGTCCCCAGCTTTACACCCTGCATTGTGAGTTTCGCCGGGGATCATCGAAATTGTATTCCTTCAGCGAGAGGATCGGGTTCCGCAAGATAGAAGTCCGAGGGAACCAACTTCTCGTCAACGGCCATACGGTCAAGCTCCGGGGCACTTGCCGACAGGAAGTGCATCCGCTGCTGGGCCGCACTTCCACCGAGGAATACGCGCGCAAGGATGTCCGGCTGGCCAGGGAGGCAAACATCAATTTCATCCGCACCTCGCATTACCCACCCTCCGAGGAGTTCCTTCGCCTGTGCGATGAGTACGGCATCTTTGTGGAGTCCGAGTCGGCGGTTTGCTTTGTGGATCGCACCTACCAGCCGGTCGAAACCGAGAACAACCCCGCCTACACTGAACGGTACTTGTCCCAGCTCGAAGAAATGGTGGCGAGCCACCGCAATCATCCTTCGGTCATCCTCTGGTCCATCGCCAACGAAAGCAATTACGGCACAAACCTGTTGAAGTCTTATCAATGGCTCAGAGAGCACGAACCGACGCGGCCAGTGATGTTCAGTTGGCCCAAGACCATGCCCGAAGGCGTTCGATGTTACGATGTCTTGAGCAGCCATTACCCGAATCTCGATGGCACCTCGGCCTCATTTGAAGTTCCTTTGAAGCAGTTCTGCTCCGGAGAGATGCCCGTGATTTTCGACGAATGGGTCCATCTCCCCTGCTACATCTTCCACACCCTCCAGGAGGATCCGGGCATCCGTGAGTTCTGGGGGCAATCGCTGGACAAAATGTGGACTGCGGTGTTCGACTCGCCCGCCGCGGGAGGTGCGATCTGGTGCATGATCGACGACACGTTCATGTTGCCCCGCACTTTCACGCTATCCGAAGCCGACAAGCGTTTGTGCAAAGAGAATGTCGGCCCTTGCGTCGGTTACGGCCAATGGGGCCTGGCTGACCCATGGCGCCGAAAGAAACCGGAGTTCTGGAGCGTCAAGAAGGCGTATTCCCCCGTCCGCCTCCTCGAAACGCGATTGGCCGCCTTTGAACCGCGCCGACCTCTCGAACTGCCGATCCATAACCGATTCGATGTCACCGATCTGAAGGAGATTCAAGTGCGATGGTCCTACCAGGGGCGGCAGCATCGCTGTCCGGGTCCGGCGCTCGCTCCACATGCCCGCGGGGTGCTGAGTCTGGAGCCGTGCGATTGGCGGGCGGGAGGCGGCATTGACATCGCCTTTTATGGACGTGATGCGGAACTCATCGATCAGGAACGAGTGATCCTGGGCGCACCGGTTCGGGTGACGACCCAGCCCGCCGCCACATCAAAAAGCAGACTGGTCGTCGCGGAGTCCGAGGACTTGTTCACCGTCACGGGGGAGGGCTTTGTGATTCCCATCGACAAGAAGACGGGGCTCATCCGACAGGCATCCTCACTCCATTCGGTGGTGGTCGAATCGGGTCCCTTCGTCAATTTCATCACCAGCGACGGGAAGGCGAATCAGGATGGAAACCTCATTCCCGCCAGCATCAACGCGAAGGATTGGCGTTTTGGCAAACTGAGCCGGTCGGGCCAAGCCGAAAACACCGTGCTGGAAGTCGAAGGTGATTATGGCGGCATCGCCGCCCATTACACCTACCGTTTCCGTGGCGACGGCATGACGATCGACTACTCCGTGGGCGCGCCGACCAACGCCTTCCTTCACGAGGCCGGGTTGACATTCCGGGTCGGCAATGCGTTGGACACAGTCCGCTGGGATCGAGAGTCCTATTGGTCGGTGTATCCGCCCGGCCACCTGGGCGCGCCGGAAGGCAGGGCCGCATTTAACTCTCCGGTCGGTCGGGCAGTGTATCGCGCGGCACCCAAGGCAGAATGGAGCCATGATCCGGTGGATTACTTTCTGTTTGGCGATTCCGGTGCGCCCATCAGAAAAGCATTGGCTCCCCTCGCACGAGCACTGAAACAGAACGTGAGGAGCTATAGCCTTACCCCTTCTCGCGGTGGTGGTGTCCTGGAGGTCGTATCCCCGGAATGCAACCTGGCCTGTCGCGTTAATCGCACCGCTGATGACGGCCTGATTCTCCATGTCAACCAACAGTGGGACTACCCTGAACTTGGGTGGGGCAATTACACGAAACGCATCAAACCGACACCGATCGGCGGAACCATCCGGCTGCGACTCGGGAAGCCAGAAAGATAGTCTATGAACGACGAAGTCGGCTGTTTAGCCAAGCGCATTACCATGGGAGACCGTCTCGTCGCAATCGCCAGGAGCTCCATCGGAAGCCTGCTGTGCTTGCTGTTTTGCTCTTTCGTCGGGGCAGCAAGCGGCGGTGAACAAGTCACGGGCCAACGGGAGTCGCTGTCGGAAGGTTGGCAGTTGCAGTCCACTGCCCTTGCGCCGGAGGGAGGAGAGAAGCTCTCTAGCGTTGGTTACGCGCCACGCGGCTGGTTTAAAGCGGCAGTGCCCTCCACGGTATTGAGCGCCTTGGTAAAGAACCGCGTCTATCCCGATCCGAGAATCGGCATCAACTCCTACCGGATTCCCGACTCCTCGGACGAATTCAATCGCGCTCACGATCTCGCCAAGTTCAGCCATTTGCCGAACCAACGGAATCCCTGGCGCGATCCATGGTGGTTCCGTCGCGGGTTCACGCTGCCGAAACTGGCGGCAGACCGCCACGTATGGCTGCACTTCAACTGCATCAACTACCGGGCGGAGGTGTGGCTCAACGGCATACGAATCGCCGACACCAACACGATGGTGGGCATGTTCCAGCGGTTCGCCTTCGATATCACGCCGCAGGCGAAGGCCGGCTTGAACGCTCTGGCCGTGAAGATCCTCCCGGTGGACCATCCGGGCGTTCCTGAGACCCAAGTGCAGCCACTTGGAAAAGACCGCAGCTACCAAAAGGATATCATGAAGGATGTGACCATGGTAATGACCATCGGCTACGACTGCGCGCCGACCGTGCCCGACCGCAACATGGGCATCATCCAAGACGTCTGGGTGGACTGGTCAGGCCCCGTGATCATCCGTCATCCCTTCGTGAAGACGGAACTGCCCTTGCCGGAGACGAACCGGGCCACGTTGTGCCTTTCGGCGGAGTTGGAGAATGCTTCCAGTTCGCAGGTCCAAGGCGTGTTACGAGGCCGCATCGCCGGCACCGACGTGAAGTTCGAGCTGCCGATCTCGCTGGGGCCGAAGGAAACAAAGGAAGTCGCCGTGGCACCCAATCCGATCTTAAAGAACCCGAGACTTTGGTGGCCGCGAGGGTATGGGCCGCAGGCACTTTACGCCTTGGAACTGGCCTTTGAGGTCGCCGGTAAGCCGTCGGATGCCGCGACAGTGCAGTTTGGCGTTCGGCAGGGGGGCACCGAGATGATCGAACGGAACGGCTGGCATGGCCGGCGGGTCCTCATGAACGGCCAGAATATCTTCTGCCGGGGTGGATATGTCCAGCCGGAGGTCCTGTTCGATTGGGACGCCCAGCGGATGGGGACGGAGATGCGATACTTGGCGGAGGCCAATCTGAATCTGATCTACTTTGAGGACATCTCGAATCCGCCGGAAGCCTTGCTCGAGGCCTGCGATCGCCTGGGCATCATGTTCGGCCAGTGCTTCTACGCGTGTGGTTGGCCGAAGCCGGGCACGGATCATCCTCAGGATTTGGACCTGCTCCAGCGCTGCACGGTTGACTTGATCAAGCGCTACCGCAATCACCCAAGCCTGGTCATGTATATGCCTCAGAACGAAGATGACACGCGCCGGGAAGTGTACGAACCCTGGCGCAAGCTGGTTCTGGAGCTCGACGGGACCCGCTGGATGATTCCATCAGCCTATTTCCCGAGCGATCGGAAGGACACCGCCGAATGGTATGCCAAGGAGCTTCCCGCTGGCATGACGGACAAGGGTGCGTCGTATAGCTGGGCCGAACCCGTGCAGTATTTCAACTGGGTGCGCGAGTCGCGGAATTGGATGTTCATGATGGAGGGCGGCTCCCCCTCGGTGCCGCCGATGTCCAGCCTGGCCAAGTTCCTTCCTGATTTGGCGCCGAAGAATGGGCGTTTTGGACCGGATAGCGTGTGGGCGCACCACGACGCTTGCAGTTATTCGAAGAGTTTCCACGAAGCGCTTGTGCGGTTGCACGGCGAGGCGGAGAACGCCCCGGACTATGCCTGGAAAGCCCACTTGGTCGCCGCCGATCAGCACCGTTCGATCTTCGAAGCCGTCAACCATCGCATGTGGGACATCACCAGCGGCATGACGCAATGGAAAATCAACTCCTGCTGGCCGAGTGTCGAGTGGCAGGTCTTCGACTGGTATCTCAAGCCGATGGTGAGTTGGTTTTACCTGAAGAAGGCCGGCGAACCGCTCCACGTCCAGTTGAACCTGCCTGACCGAATGGTCAGCGTGATCAACACGCGCCTCGCTCCCCAGTCGGACCTTGAAGTTCGCGCCCGGGTGTTCGATTTGAATGCCAAGCTGCTTTGGGAGAAGACGACCGAGGCCAGTGTCTTGGCGAATGCGTACCAGGAGACCTTTACCATACCCGAGCGGCCCGATGCAACGCCGGTTTACTTCGTGAAACTCGAGCTGAAAGACGCGCGAGGCCAACTCGTCTCGGATAATTTCTACTGGCTCCGCGCCAAAGGCACAGAAGGTCTTAAGACCCTGCAAACCCTGCCACTGGTGAGGCTGGAGGCTTTCTGCCGAATCGAGACGCGAGGTGCCGAGAAAGTGGCTCGCGTGAGAGTCTCAAATCCGAGCGACCAGATCGCTTTCTTTGTACAATTGGCACTGACACGAGGCCGCGGCGGCGCGGAGATCCTGCCGGTGTTTTGGGAGGATAACTACTTCTCTTTGCTGCCCGGCGAGTCGCGCGAAATAGCCGCTCGCATCGCGGCGAGCGACGCTGGCGGCGCGAACCCGGCGCTCGAAATCGGCGGCTGGAACGTCGAAAGCGCCTTCGACTGCGCCGCGCTCGCCGTCTCACCGAGAATTGTCAACGTTGGGCAGCCTTTCACGGTCACTGCGCAGATCGCCAACACTTTCCTGGATGGCAGCCGTGTCGCTTTGCGGCTAGATGGCAAGGCCGGTGACAACAAGTGGTCCTGGGCGCGGGGTGGCCAGAGGCGGAACCTGGAGTTCCCTCTGAAGTTTGATCGACCCGGGAAGCACACGGTAGAGGTGGGTGGCAAGAAACTCGAACTGAATGTGCAACCCTGAAGCACCTTCCTGGAGCACCGTTTGATCGAGTGGCGCGACTCGGACCACACCGAAAGATAGACTTTATGAAACTACCGATGAACGAACACACCGATCCCAGGGGTGGTAATGAGGGGAGGAGCTCCGCGTCGATGAATCGCCGACAGTTCATGCTGACATCGGGTGGACTTTTGGTGGCGGCCGGCACGCTGGGAGCGCAAGCCGCGGCTGGCTCCAGCTTCCAGGCGGCCATGAAATCCAAGGCGATCGCCAAACGACTTGATGCCTTCCGTCTAAGCGACCTCGCCGCAGGGCAGCAGGATCTGGAACTGACGGTGACCTGTCTCCAGGGCCTGGTAAACCGGCGTCGTCCGGAGCTTTACCTGGTTCAGGACGAGTACGACGAACAATGGCTCGACTGGCTGCGCGAGCGCGGGGACGCCAAGGAGGTCCAGTGGCTCAAGCTCGATCAGCTTCTCGAGAAATACCTGTCGTCTGCCAAGTGCCTGTTCGTCACCGATCCTGCGATCCCCGCCAGTGTCAACGTGGCGACCATGCTCGCGGGCGTCCATGACGGACTCGTCGTCACCCCCGACCACGCCACGCGGTTCAAGCTGGCGCTGGCTGGCAGCCTGACTACGGGTAAAGGCGGGCTGGACCTGCGCACCCTGGGCTGGAGGAAGGACGTGGAGGCCTACCGCTGGGCGATCAACGTGGTGGGTGCCCAACTTTCCCGAAAGGCGGTGGCCTATAACGATCCCACCAAACATCCGAACCGCGACTATTTCGTGGAATTCAAGGTGCCGGTGGTCTGGATCTGCCACGAGAAGGCGGGCCGCAAATTCCCTTACTCGTCCTTCGAGGAGGAAAAGGCCTTCGTCAAAGAGCTGTTCCTGCAATGGCCGCCCAACATTCCCTGCATGGGCTGGCCGGGCGATGACATGAACGAAGGCTCGGACAACGGCATCGGCGAGTGGCCGGGAGTCAAGCTGGCCAGCCAGTGCGGCAAATACGAGATTTGCACGGGACATGACGCGGGCGCCCCGGCCACCAGCAACATGTCCGTCCACTCGGGCACCACCGGTACGTTCCGTCAGACCATCCCACCCGTCACGCTGCAACCCGGCAAAGTCTATTTCTCCTTCGTGCGCTCCGACGGCGACGGCATGAACTTCCTGCGCCTCTGGTATCGCAAGCTCTTTAACGAACCCGCCCACGGCCGGGTTCCGATGGGCTGGCAGATCGGCACCTCCGCCACCGATCTGATGCCCGACATTCTCGACTATTACTACAGACATGCCTCGCCCAACGACTGCTTCGTCAACGCCTTGACGGGCGTCGGCTATATCTGGGAGGACAACTTCGCCGAGTTCCTCCCCACCGACCGGCAAAAGGCGGTCTGGGACGATTACGTGCGGTATTCGACCGACTACCGCGCGCGACTGGATGCCACGGTCATGTCCACCATCTTCGAAATGTCGCCGGACAAGCTGGCTCGCTTTGCGGGCATGGCCGGGTTGGAGGGTATTTTCGCCAACTATGGCCGGATGGCCGGCACGACGGTGGACAACGAGGTTTTCCTCTCCGCCGGGAAGCCGGTCTTTCGCGCGGTAAACGCCGCGCCGCCCGGGAATGTCACCACGCCCGCCGCGTGTCGCACGGCGGCGGACCACATGATCAAGGACATTCGGGAATGGACCCCGAAGACGCGTCCTGCGTTCCTGCACATCTTCCTGGGCAATTGGCTGCAGACGCTGGGCGTGCTGGAAATGGTCGTCCAGGGCTTGGGTGCGGACTATGTCTGCGTGCGACCGGACCAACTGCCCGGCCTGTTCCAGGCTGCGCGTGGAAGGTAGCGCGACCACGCCAGGTCACCCAGAGGTTGATGCGCGATGAATTTGAACTCCGGAACCATAAATCGAAGACTGACAATAGCCATGACGAAACCCCTGATTACGATCCTGCTCGCGCTGACATTGAGCGCACAAGCCGAACGCTCCAATCCCAACACCGACTGGTTCAGCCAGGCCAAGTACGGGGTTTTCATGCACTTCCTGCCCGGTGACGCCAAGGGGCTGGCGCAGGTAAAGGACTTCGACGTCGAGGCGCTTGCCAGCCAACTCGAAGCCATGGGCGCGGGGTATTTTGTCCTCACGCTCGGGCAGAACTCTGGGTATTTCAACTCTCCTAACGCCGTCTATGAGAAGCGCACCGGTTATGCGCCGGGCGAACGGTGCGCCACGCGCGACTTGCCGCTGGACCTGTACCGGGCGCTCCAGCCCAAGGGCATCCGTTTGATGCTCTATCTGCCCTGCCAGGCACCCAACGGGGACACGCGCTCGCAAAAGGCCTTTGGTCTGCCACAGGGAGAGCAAGACCAGCCCATCGACCTGGCTTTTGTCGATAAGTGGAGCGAGGTGATCCAGGAATGGTCGGATCGCTATGGCGACAAGGTGGCGGGGTGGTGGTTCGACGGCGGCTACCAGCTTATTCACTTCAACGAGGCCATCGCCGCCAAGTACGCGGCCGCGGTCAAACACGGTAATCCCAAGGCCATCGTCACCTTCAATCCCGGCGTGCAAGTCATCCGTTGGACGCAGGCCGAAGACTACACCGCTGGTGAGCTCAACGAACCGTTGCAGGTCATTCCAGAGGGACGGTGGCTGGCGGGTTCGCAGTGGCACGCGTTGACCTATGTCGGCAGGATGTGGGGCCAGCGCAACACCCGTTTCGCCGATCAGCAGTGGGTTGAATGGGCGCGGAAGGTCACTGCCCGACAGGGCGTGCTCACCCTGGATATGGGCCCCAACTACGACCCCGCCGCCGGAATGATAGGCGAGTTGGCTGAGGTCCAGGTGAAGCAGGTCAAGGCGATCAAGGCGGCCCTGCGCTCACCGGCAAGCACCGGATCGCCCAAGCGCCTCAAGCGAGCCGACAGCTTCTTCGGCATCCACTTCGACTTTCATGCCGGAGCCGACTGCAAGGAAATCGGCAAGAACACCACACCCGAGATGGTCGAGACGATCCTCGACGCGGCGCATCCTGACTACATCCAGGTGGACTGCAAAGGCCATCCGGGTCTCTCGAGCTATCCCACCAAGGTCGGCAACCAAGCGCCGGGATTTGTCGGCGACCCCTTGCGCGTCTGGCGTGAAGTGACGGCCCGGCGCGGCGTGGCCTTGTACATGCATTACTCCGGCGTCTGGGACTCCGAGGCCATCCGGCAGCATCCGGATTGGGCGGCGGTCAACGCGGACGGCAAGGCCAACGGCAACGCCACCTCGTTCTTCGGCCCCTACGACGACCGGTTGCTGATCCCCCAGTTGCGCGAACTGGCAGGCGACTACGGTGTGGACGGGGCGTGGGTGGACGGCGAGTGCTGGGCCTCTCAGCCAGACTACCGCGAGCCCGCGCTCAAGGCGTTTCGCGAGAAGACGGGCATCCAGGACGTTCCCCACAAGGCCGGCGAACCCCACTGGTACGAGTTCCTGCAGTTTAATCGCGATGCCTTCCGTGGTCATCTGCGGCATTACATCGCGGAGGTAAAGAAGACGAATCCCGAGATGCAACTCTGCAGCAATTGGGCCTTCACCGACCACATGCCCGAAGCGGTTTCGATCCCGGTGGACTGGATCTCTGGTGATTTCTCCCCGGAGGACGCCGTGAATTCAGCCCGGTTTTCGGGCCGTTACATGGCCCAGCAAGGGAAGGCCTGGGACCTGATGGCCTGGGGCTTCACGATTCACGGTGAGACCCTCAACGGCTCGAACCGCAAGCCCGCCGTGCAAATGGAGCGGGAGGCCGCCGTGGTGCTCGCGCAGGGTGGCGGGTTCCAGTCGTACTACAACCAGAGGCGCGACGGATCGGTGCCCGAGGAACATTTGCCCGACATCGGGGAGGTGGCCAAGTTCTGCCGGGCACGTCAGCCGTTCTGCCAGGGTGCCACGCCCGTGCCGCAAATCGCCCTGCTCTACTCCACCGCCTCCCATTACCGCGAAATGAATGGGCTCTTCAGCCGCGACCTGTCCCGCCTGGGCGGCACATTGCAGGCGCTGGTGGAGGGTCAGCAGACGGTGGACGTGGTGGGCGAACACGTCCTCGCCGAACGGATGGCGGAATACCCGCTGATCGTGGTCGGCGAATGCGACTACCTCGAGCCGGCCTTCAAGCAACAGCTCGTCCGCTACACGGAGAACGGCGGCAACCTCCTGATCGTCGGCCCGCAAGCGGCGACGCTGTTCGCGTCGGAACTGGACGTCACGCTGGCAGCCACCCAGGGCGAGCCACGTTACCTCGCATGTGGCGGCACCTTCGTTCCCACCCGGGACAGGACGCAGGCGCCCACGCTCGGTGCCCGAGCCAAGGCCGCCGGCCAATTGCACGCAGCCAACGACGTGAACTCGACCTCCCAACCAGCGGCTTCCATCACTCCCCTTGGAAAGGGTAAAATTGCCGCAACCTATTTCTCCTTCAGCCATGGCTACTTGGATCAGCGCGCGCCCCAGATGCGCGCGTTCCTTAACGACTTGACCCACCAGCTGTTTCCCAAGCCGTTGGTCGAGGTCAAAAGTCCCGCGAGTGTGGATGTCTCGTTAACCCGCCTCCACGGGAAGCTGGCGGTCAACCTGGTGAATACATCCGGACCGCATTGGGACCAGCAGAAGCCGTTGTTCGACTCCATCGCGCCGGTCGGTCCGCTGGGCATCTCCATCCGGGCCGCGGCCAAACCCGCAAAGATCACCCTGCAACCCGAAGGGCTACCACTCGCCTTCGAGTATCTCGACGGTGTGGCCAAGCTGACGGTGCCACGTTTGGAAATTCACAGCATTGTGGTGGTCGAGTGGTGATGCCCCAAGCCATCAACGCCCGCCACTACGAAACCAGACCATGACCTTCCGCCAAGCCAACGACTTATGATTCGATTCACAACCATCACCGCATTCTGCGCAGCGCTAGCATTGCACGCCGCTCCGCTGAACTACGACGTCTCGTGGTTGGGCAACTCGTTTTCGGGCGCGAGCAATAAGTGGGTCCAGAACTTCCTCATTCACACGCGCGTGCAACCCGATGGCACGGTGAACACCTGGAGTCACTGGGATGAGGGAGGCAAGAGGTTCGGCGTGTACAAGGATGGTGATGTGGTGGGTAACACCAACGTCAACCCCAACAGCCTCGAAGCCACGGACAAAGCCGGGCATACTTGGAAGATTGAGTTCGACTACGTCGAGTCGAAGTTCCACGAATACGATTTCAACCCCAAGGGTATTACCTGCGACGGGGAAACCGTCCGTTTCCCGGAGTTGTTCGAGCCGATGGCGCTCGCGCTGGCCACCGACGGCCAACTCATGGTTGCCGACTCGCAGACCAGCCCACGCCAGCAGGTCCTTTTCTACGACATCACGGACCCGAAGGCACCAAAGCTCACTCACGCGTTCGGCGATCATGGTGGCATCGCCAGCGGCAAGCCGGGCGAGGTCACGCCCACCAAGTTCTGGGGCATCCGGGGCCTTGGCATGGATGCCGGGGGCAACCTCTACGTGGCGATGAGTGAGATGGGTTCCTGCCTGCGGAAGTTCTCTCCGGCGGGGAAGCTACTCTGGGAACTGCGCGGGGACTTCTTCGTGGACGTCGTGTGTGCCGACCCGCGCACGGACGGCCGCGACGTCTGGGGCATCCAGGAACACTACGTGATGGACTACGCGAAACCACCCGGGCAGGAGGCGAAGTTGACGGGCTATTCGCTCGATCGTCACAAGTACCCGCACGATCCGCGCGGCCTGACGTACGTCAAACAAAATGGCGAGCACGGCCTGACCTCGCCACAGCTCGTCTATCTGAACGGCCGACGGTTCATGTTTGTGGGAGGCATGTTCGCCAGCAACTTTATCAACATCTTCCGCTACGACGGCGAGATCGCGGTCCCGGCAGGCTTGATCTTGCAGTGGGGCAATGACCTCTACCGCACCGAGCAGAAATGGCCACCCAACAAGCCTAGGGGCGCATCCATCTGGCGCGACCTCAACGGCGACGGGGATTACCAAGCGGACGAGTTCAGCCCCAACACCGACCGCGTGAAGCCCGGCCCGTTCTGGGTGGACAAGAAAGGCAACATTTGGATGGCCTACGGCTTCTTCCGCTACGACTTTCAGGGTCTCGATAAACAGGGCAACCCGATCTATCAGGCTGACAAGATCACCGTCATGGAACCGCCGGAGGCCGTGAAAAAAGTGGCTCGCGTCTGCTACCTCGACGACACCGACACCCTGATCGTGGCGGATGAAGGCCGGGAAGACATGCGGCACATCGGGCGGGTGTTCGTCTGCCAGGGGTATCTCGCCGGGAATCGCAAGACGGTCTCCTTCGTACCTGGCGCGGGCAAGGAGTCGGCGTGCGTTACCGCCGCGGGCGACTACGCCTTCACCGGCGGTTGGAAGGACCGTGGTCGGATTCACGTCAATCGCCTCAGCGACGGGGGAGAGGTCGGCGTGTTCGACCCCGGCCCGACGGTGGGCGGGGTGGAGAACACCGGCTGGATCGACATCCTCACCGGGATTACCGCGTTCAAGCGCGCCGAGGGCGAGTACCTGGTGTTCGTGGAGGAGGACTACAAAGCCAAGGTGCTGATGTACCGCTGGAAGCCGTGAATTGCCTGGCGCGCCACAACTTACCGGATATGCATAAATTGGTGTTTACACTGCTGGTTATGTCCGCTCTGGCCGGTCGAGCCGCAGAGGCCCTCGTGCCGGTGGTCTTCAAGGTTTCCGAAGGAATCCGCCCGAACTCGATAGTCTCCCTTTATGGGGAATACCTGACGGACAGCCCGAGGGTCCGCTTCCTGAGATCCGACGGCTCCGTGGCGGCAACGCAATCCTCCGTCCAGACCGATCCGGACGGCCATTTCTGCCGGGTCGTATTCCCCTCGATCACGCCGGGGGCATACCGGCTATCGGTGGGAAACAATGCTGGGTGGTCCACCCAGGTGGTTTACGTCAACCGCGCCGAGCCAAAGTGGATTTCCGACGAGGAGGCCTATCCAGGCCTGCAACTTAAGCTCATCGGTCGGAACCTCGATGCCGGGGAATACAATGCGGTCCGAGCCACGCGTGTACGACTCGTGGCCGTTGACCGACATCAGGCCAGCGTCATTGCGCCGGCTGCCATCAATCCGTTTTGCGTGGATTTCACCGTTCCACGAAATCTCGGCGCCGGAAGGTATTACGTGGAGGTCTGCACCGGCTCGGCCGAGTATGGAAAGGACTGGTTACGCCTGGACAACCACACGGAGTTCCCGGAGACAGTCCGCGACACGGTGATCCAGGTGCAACGAGCGCCCAAGCATCCGACCGCCCTGGCGTTGGAGGTTGGCTGGGCCAACGATTTCAATTGGACTAACCTCGTCGATGCCAAACGGGACTACCACGCCCTGGGCGATGGGGTCGCCGATGACACCCTGGCCATACAGAGGGCGATCGATGACACGGCCGCGCGTGGCGGCGGGATCGTCCATCTACCACAGGGTGTTTACCGCGTAGGTCAGCTTTCGATCGGCACCGGTTGTGTCGTGCAAGGGGAGAGCCGCGAACAGACCATGGTTCTCGTCTCACGAACAGGGAGCGAAGCGATTGCGCTCAAGGGCAGCCGGCATGGCATCGCTGAGCTCACGCTGAAGTATCAACCTGAAGCCCCCAACGGCGTGCAGTCCACGTTGGTGGGCGGAGACGCCAACCAGCTCTTTCTGTACCACGTCACCTTCGATCTGCTCCGAAACCCCGATGTTTCGGTGCAGCACTCGCCCTATTACGTTTCCGGAGCCGGTCCCATGCTGGTGGCGGGGTGTCGGTTCTTCATTTCCTCGCGCAATCTGTGGAACCACAGCGTTCGGCACCGGGTGACCTTCCGCGACAACTTCATCGACATGCACGACGGCCTGGGACTGTGCATGTCGTCCGAAAAGCTCCTGGTGCTCAACAACGAGCTGGTGTTCCATCCCGCGGCCTATGCCGGGCAGATGAACGGCTTCTTCCTGAACGAAGGCTGGATGGGCTGGAATATTTACAACGCTTATGTCGCTGACAATCTGGCCCATGAATTGGATGGGCCGGGCGACTGTCAGCCCTATGCGGCCGATTCCGCCTGGTCCTGCGTGGCCGGAGGCGTGATCACCGCCAGCTCCGACAACGTCGATGTCCAGGTGGATGTAGCGGGAGATCTCAAGGGCTTGGGGAGCCACGAGATGGAGGTGATCGTGGTTCAGGGAAAGGGTTTGGGGCAGCTCAGACGCGTGACCGCGCAGCGCAGCCTGGGCGGCAATCCGGCGGTGATTCGGTTCAGCGTCTGGCCCCCCTGGGACGTCGCGCCCGGCAGCAACAGCGTGGTCAGCGCCGGGAGTTGGCACGTGAACAATGTTTTTTACCGCAACACCGCGCGGGGGTCCAAATCGCCGTACAACATGTACTACGGTGGCTCCTACGATTGCGTGGATGCAGACGCGATATCGCACGACACGGAAGGATGGAATAACTGGGGCCGCATCGGCGAATTCCCGAACGGCGGGGCCTGGCATTGCCCGGTGTACTTCAGCCAGCTCAAGCGGAGCGCGTTCACGGGCGTGGCGCGGAAGTATGCGACCATGGGTATCACGCTGCGCGTCGAAAACGAGACGGTCAATTACCGGGGCATCGGCGACTATGGCACGGAAATCCGCGACAACACGATCGATCGCGCCGCGTGTTCGAACCAGAGCCAGCGCCTGGCAGGAAACGCGGCCATCGCTACCTTCAACCAGAATTGGATGAAAGGCCTCGCCCCGGCACCGCTGACCTTCGCCACCCTATGCGAAGGGAACACCATCAGGAACAGCAGCGTGGGTTTCGACCTCAACGGCAGTTTCGACTTCGCCATCCGTGGAACAAAGTATGAAAACTGCCCGAAGGCCATCACCGACAATGGATTGCGCACGGCAATCCTGCCGAGTGCCTCGATTCCATGAAGCCAACGGCTCACGGAGGCAGGTATGGAGCAAAGCAGGAATGCCCAGGCCCTGCACGCCTGCCCCTGCGCCTATCCCATCCCGGGAGAGTCCTGAGGGGAGACGATTTGTGTAACCATCTGGTGCCATCTGGTCGCCTGGAGCGAATAGGGAGTTGAAACCTCCATTAATTCTCAATCAATATGGACGATGACCTGTACCAACCTAGTCGGGGGATCCGCAGCGCTTCTGTGTCTCCAATGAACCGGCGTCGATTCCTTCGCGCCGGAGGGGTCGCCGCCGCGGCCTTGCCCTTTCTGACGGCGTTCCGCCGGGCGGACGTTCCCAGCGACCCGATTTGGCTGCTCAACCTCGACGGCGAGCGGTTACGCGCGAGCGCGGTGGGAAGAGCTCTGTCGGCGCAATTGGATTCAGAGATGCTGGCGGGCCTGTGGACCGCCGTGGAATCGAGCCTCGGTTTTGACCCCCGCCAGGAGATCGAAGGGCTCACGTGTTACGGAACCAGCAGTGCGCCGGAGGAGGCGGTGGCGCTGGTGTGCGGCAAGTTCGAGCCAGATCGCTTGATCGCCCTGGCCCGGACCCTGCCGGATTATCAGACCATCGGCGACGCATGGCGCCTCATCCATCACTGGCAGAACGTCCCGAACAACGCGAACCAGAGCGTGAAGGACCGCACGTTCGCGGCCATTTTCGAGCGCAGTATCGCAATCTTCGGCCGGAAGCAAGCCGCCGTGGAGCGAGCGCTGGAGGTCCTCGAAAAAAAGACGCCAAACCTCGCGGCCAGCACGATGTTCCCCGAACTGGGCGCGCCCGGCGACACGAGTGTTCTGGTGGCCGGGGCGCGGACCGTCGGGATTCCCATGCCACCGCCCTATGACGGGCTGGCTCGTCTGGCGAAGTCCGCCACGTTGCAGGTGGGCGATGCCGGAAGTCAAATGACGGCTAAGCTCATTCTCCACGCCGCGGACGCCCCGACAGCCACCCAAATGCTCAACCTCGGCCAGGGTTTGATCGCCCTGATGAAACTGGACCAAAGCAAGCCGGAGACGGTCAGGTTTGCGGAGGCGCTGTCGGTGTCGCAGGAGGGGTCCACCGTGAGTGTTGCTGTGACGATGCCGGCTCAAGACGTCGCGACGAACATCGTAAAGGCGGTGGCCAGGAACTATATTCCCCAACCGGCGCCCTTTCCGTGCTTCAGCAACCGCGAAACTGTCATCGCCGAAGTACGGGCCATCTCGGACCGATTGGAGACGCATATAAAGGCTTGGATGGACGGAAGAGCGCCGGCGCAAATTCCGACCGCACTCCTGCCCGCTGGCGTAGACACCACGGTATTCAAGGACTTTCGCCTCCAGCGTTTCGAGGAGATCGATTTCGATCGCCAATGGGGGGTGCGCCCGGCGGAGACAATCGACTTCCGGGCGCTCAAAGGGTACTTCCCGGACCCGCACGCCACATACGTGGTGCTCCCCACGCTCTTTGCGCCCTTCGGCAGCAAGGTGGTTCTGGAGGGCTCGTTTCCGCATTGCCGCTTCTTCGACATCCAAATGACGACTTCCTTTCATCCGGAGGCCTACCGTTACGGGGGCTTTGGGGTGGGCGAGGTCCCCATCGTGGACGCCGACATCGAGCCGCAGCCGGGTCACGTCAACCCCTTCCGCGTCGGTGCCGATCGCAACGCGACGAATCGCTCATATCGCGTAATCTTCGATCTTGGGGTTGGGAATCCGGCCGAATTGGATTCCGCCTTTCGTCCCCCGTGGTATCGGGCGCCGGGGAATCGCCGCATCGGCGGCGCCATTCAATATCAAGGTCCGTGGGGCACGGACAAGAAGCATGGCCATGGGCGGGGCCCTTGGGATATCGGGTCGATTTGGATTCGGTATTATGCGCCTGACCGGGCTCATGTTCCGATGGCAGGCGTTCGGCCGCCCCGCGTGTATTACGAATTGCCGGACGAGCGACGTTACTTCATCGCCGCTGATTGGTCGGCCTTCGCGGCCGGCGTGAACCGTACGGTGCCGGCCAAACCGACCGCCGCGGCTGAGCCGCTCCCCGGCCACGGCCCGCAACAGGGCTGGGACGTGCAGTTCGGCATCTTCCGGGCCATCGTCGGCGGGATCGCCCGGGAGACCGGGTGGGCCGACAAAGAGTATGTGCGGTCTCTGGACAAAGGGGTCACCGGCCGGGGCGAAGACCTGCCGCCGCCGGGCAACTCCGCGGCCTCCGCCACTTGCTGCAATTACATCAACTACATGCTTCGCGGCATGTCGCTCGGGCCGGGCAAAGTGGCCGTGCTCACCGGACGCCTGCCCACAACGCCGCGCACTCGCAACGGTGAGGCCCGGATGGAGGCAGCCGAGGCGCGGTACTGGTCGCTCACCGCTTATGGCCAGGGTTTGCCCGACCGCGATGGCTTCTGTGGGGCGGCGCTGCACTCGATCATGGACGATGAGATTGCGGCCGACTCCGACGGGAGATTTGTGCTCGTGATCTCGCGCCCCGAAAATCGCCCGAAGAACGCGAAGCCGGAGACCGGGGTTACCTGGCTCGAATGGGGGCCGGAAGGCAGGGTGGGATGGACCTTACTTTGGTTGAGCGTGGGACGCGAATGGAGCTTCGCGAAAACGCCCCATGAACTGAACCTGACGTGGGCAGCCAACTGGGCGAGCAAATGCTACAATCCTTCGTTGCTCAGCCAAAACCACCATCGCGGCGTCCTAGGGGAGTATCAACCGATCGTTCACTACCTGACCACCGCGCAATTCGAGTCTCTCGGCGAAAAGGTAAAGGCAAATGATGTCCCGATTTGGCGAATGGCGGTTAAATAAGGCCCAAAACTTTCTTACCCAGACGTTTGCGCCGAGGCGGATCGGGCAAGGTGCCGAAGATAACCTCACGGCTTAATGTCTGCATGCGTTGCAGGATCTCCTGCGCTGCCCGCCAGTTTTCAATGGCTTGCTTGAGGGCCGCGTATTGTTCCTGGGATAGAGCTACTGAAACCGTTTTGGCTTGGACTTTGCGGGTCCACTGGTAACAGGGCCCACCGGCCCCTGGGCCACGATCCTGCACATATCCCTGACTGATCCAGCCCAGCGCAGCGAGGCGGGCTCGCAGCCGGGCATATTCAGATTCGATTCGAGTGAGATTCACGTTCATGAATACGGAGTGTAACCCTCGCGTCAATAGGGCGGTATATATACCGCCTCTTACGTGCATACACCCTACTTTCCCACTCTTCGCTCTCGGTTGGCCGCGCTCGGCCGCCGCACCGTTCACACCCTGCGGCACACTTCCTTGCCTCAACTGGAGAATTGCTTGGAAGCTTACCTGCCTGTCCACCTGCTCTCCGCAGAGGACGAAGGAACTAACAGTCGGGACCGCATTTACAGCCTGCGGTTGACGTTCCGGTGCTTTATCTGGCAGATGCTCAAGCCTGAGACCGCTTGCAGGGAGGTCGTCCGCCAGGTGCAAGCCTTGTTCCGGCTGAGGGGAAAGGGTCGGGTTAAAAACGGCAGCGCTTATTGCCAGGCACGCTTGCGCCTGCCTCGTGAGCGCCTGGAAAAGGCCGTAGCTCACTTGGCTCAGCACGCCGACCAGCGCGTGAGTCAAGGCGGCCGCTTGGGGGGGACGACCGGTCAAAGTAGTTGACGGCACCACAGTCCAGTTGGCCGACACCCGCAAGAACCAGAAACGCTATCCGCAGTCGCCGCACCAGAAACCAGGATGCGGCTTTCCGTTGCTCAAACTCCTGGCGCTCTTCTCACTTTCCAGCGGGCGATTCTGACGGCCATAATGGGCAGCTATCACAGTCACGACCTGCGCCTGTTCCACCAGTTATGGGATGAGCTTAAAGCCAATGATGTCATCTTGGGGGATCGCCTCTTTGGGGACTACGCCACCTTGGCTGATTTGCCGCGACGGGCCATAGACGTGGTCGCCCGCCTGAACGCCAAACGCAAAGTCGATTTTCGCAAAGCCAATCGTTTGGGCCGCAACGATGGCCTGTTCGTGGTGACCAAAGCCAAGATCTGTCCACCGTATCTGACCCCGGCACAATGGGCAGAGCTTCCCGCCGCCATCACCGTTCGGATCGTCCGCTTTCAGGTGATCACCAAGGGGTCTCGCAGCCGTTCGATCCTGCTGGTCACCACCTTGCTGGATCCCAAACTCTATCCCTTGGAGGCTCTGGCCGCTCTCTATGCGCGGCGGTGGCGGCTAGAGCTGTGCTTCCGCGATCTCAAAACCCAGATGGGCATGGAACGGTTGCGCTGTCAGACGCCGGATATGGTAGAGAAGGAGGCCCTGGCCTATTTGGTCGCCCACAATCTGGTCCGCTGTGTCATCGCCGAATCCGTCGCCTGCTACCAGGTCGAGATAGAGCGCGTGAGCTTCAAAGGCACAGTCGACGCCCTTCGTCAGTTCACCCAGACGATAACTCAAGCACGCGGCCGGAAAAGACGGCAGGAATTGTGGCAGGATTTGCTCTCGAATCTGGCACGTGATTTGGTGCCTTTACGTCCCGGTCGACGCGAACCCCGAGCAGTGAAGCACCGACCCAAGCCCTTTCCTCTCCTCACGCGGCCCCGCCATCTCTTCAAAGATCGCGTTTCCTACGATAGATGGTTGCGTCGCAAAACATCCTCAAAAAACCGAAGACTTATTTAACCGCCATTCGACAGTTGCTGACAGTTTTTCTTCGGGTTTGTGCGTCCTGATGCGAGGTCGCTTCTTGCTGGCCAAGACCGTCGACCTCGATTACCTTCAAGGAATACGCGGTTTTCGGCGTGTTTTGCAGGAAATTAGAGAAGCGGACGGGATGGTTTCGATTCCCTTCACCCGCTACAATCTTCACACGCCATTCTGAATCAAGCCTTTGCGCGTTTGCGTTCGCCCCCAAAACCCCAAAGTAAGAATAAACGTAAGAATGAAGCGTCCGCCGGACGCTGAACTTCGCACGACAGCCCCCTGCAGGCACCCTCCGTCATTCTTACTTCTATTCTTACCCACAGTGTCGATGGCGGAACGAGCACTCGACCGTATTCTATTCGATGCGTCAACGCTCGGAGCTAGAGCAAGAACAAGGGCTCCGCTACCCGTGTCTTCCGCCCCCAGCTGCAGCCCGGAGTTTTAATCCAGGCCATAGGCAGGGGCGGAGGGGCAATTGTCGCTCAGTGGGTGTGCCAGCTCCTCTCGCAGCGACAGGCGAGTTGCTCCCTGACCGCGCGCACATCATCGTACCACTGTGGTGACCGGCACACGTCGGCCATCAACCCTTCACCGAAGAAGGCTTTGAGTGGCTCACGGAGTTGTTGAGTGCGCCGCCGTGCCGCCAGGCCCTCGGCGAGTAGCGAAATCAACCGTTGGCTCTTACGATCCTGCGTGGCAGCGAACTGCTCCCAGTCGAGCTTGCGGCCGGCCTGAGTGGATGGATCTTCCTCGTCGCCGCTCATGCACTCGCTGACGGCTTTCATCCGTCTCGCCGTAAATGGGTACGTCCTCGTTGACCGAGTAAACCTTGCTACGGCCGCTCAGTTGAGTGGCGGAGGCAAGCACATCGACGCAACTATTGCCCACGGTTCTGCGGCCGGATTTGAGGTGCTGAAGGGTGTAGTACGCGACATTGCCCGGGGTGACTTTCTTCCCGTTTCTGTTCGCGTTGATGAGGATCTTGGCGGCCATGGCGGTACCGTCTTGGAGCAGCTCCTGGGTATCTTCTGACCCAACGTGGGAGACCGCCACGGGAATGGCGGAGGCGATACGGGGGACGATCTGACGAAGCAGCATACTTCCTTGCTGTGGAGACATGGACTTCCTTTGGGTTTGGGGAGGGTGGGGGGCGCAAAAAGCCCCGCGAGCCAAAAGGCCGGGGGCTGTGGACTGACCGACCGGGGTTAACCGGGCGTCAAGTATTATCCCACCGAAGGGAGGAAGGAACAAGGGAGGGGTGCGGAGAGGGATTGTTTGGGTCAGGTTTGAGGGCTCTGTGGGCACTTTGGACAGAGGTGCCCCCCAGGTGGACGGCAAGGATCGCCAGATTCGAGAACGACGGTTGAATCCCGGCAGCACCCGATGACAGAGATGAGCGC